>CAAGKR010092541.1_pt1 | contig 11727 bp, 12 predicted proteins | sample 2556971 | NCBI WGS metagenome assembly CAAGKR01 (sample SAMEA5207829, study PRJEB30636) | soil metagenome | biome: forest; feature: boreal; material: soil | place: USA | collected 2011-09 | depth 1 m
GCTCCTGAAGGAATCCACGACCAAGAAGGCGAGCGAAAAGTCAGCCGACACCCATCTGCGGAGCGCAGCCGCCGTCAGGGGCTACCACATTCAAGCGCTCGATGGAATGATCGGAGAAGTGACCGACTTTCTGCTGGACGCGAAGAGCTGGGCCATCCGCGAGCTGGTTGTCGAAGCGGGCCATTGGTATTCGGGCAAGGAAATACGGATACGGCCCAGCAAGGTCGACCGGATCAGCTTTGAGGACTCAAGCGTGTTCGTAAGCCTCACCAAGGACGACATCCAGCGGTCTGACCCGGATCAGGTCGTTCGGGAGGAAGCTTCAATTCACGGAACGGGGCAATTCAGCGACTGACCCATCGGCGGCGTGCCGCTCCCGTCCAAAGACGCCTGTTTACGCGACTAAAATACATGGAAACAAATCCCATTGGTAAGGGCATGATAGCCAGAAAATTAACCGGAATAGGCGCCGTTACGCGCAAGATGATCCGCGAGCGGGCGAGAGAATTGGCCGTCTTGTCGGGGCGGCAGCCGCTGAACGTGTCGCAGGCCGACTATGAACAGGCCAAGCGCGAGCTGGCCGGCGGCTCCGATCTCGACGCAAGGGAGGAGGCCATTGAATCAATTCCCGAGTCAGACCGCTGGAATCCCGTGCCCGGGTCAAAGGGCCGGCTGGACCCCGAGCCGCCCAGTGACGACGAGGACAGCGAGGGGCGCAACGAGAGCGCCCAGCTGGTTGAGGAGGGCGTTCATGAGGCCGAGCACGACCAGATGCTGCAGGCCGAGGAATCCGCGCGCAAATCCGAAAAACGGGATCGACAAGGCAGCTAATCGTCTAGGGAGTTGAATCACTCCCTAACGACCGTGACGGCAAACACACCAGAGTCGACGATCAGAGCCCTGCTGGCCGCGGGCAAAGGAATTTTGGCCGCAGACGAGAGCTTCCCGACAATCGGAAAGCGCTTCAAGGAACTGGGCATCGTTTCCAATGAGGAGAACCGCAGGGCCTACCGCGACCTCCTGTTTACAACCCGAGGGCTGGGTGAATCCATAAGCGGCGTCATCCTGTTTGATGAGACGATCCGCCAGAAGGCCAACGGCGGCGCGCCGATGCCCGATTTGCTCGCGGCCCAGGGGATTGTTCCGGGTATCAAGGTCGATGGGGGGGCGGTGGACTTGCCCGCATTCAAGGGTGAGAAAATCACCCTGGGCCTGGACGGGCTCCGGGAACGGCTCGCCGAGTACCGAAAGCTCGGGGCGGCCTTCACCAAGTGGCGGGCGGTGATTGCCATTGGGGAAGACACCCCGACCGATGCATGCATCGGGGCCAATGCGAGGTCGCTGGCGCTATTTGCGGCCCTGAGCCAGGAGGCTGGGCTCGTGCCGATAGTCGAGCCTGAAATCCTCATGGACGGCGACCACACGATTGCCCGATGCGAAGAGGTCGCGGGCGTCACGTTGAGGACAGTCTTTGAGACGCTCATTCTCCAGCGGGTCGTCCTGGAAAAAATGCTGCTCAAGACCGGCATGGTGCTGGCGGGCGAGGGATGCCCGAAGCAGGCCGGGGACTCGGAGGTGGCTGAGGCGACGCTGCGCTGTTTCAGGCGCTTTGTCCCGGCAGCCGTTCCCGGGATAGTGTTTCTTTCCGGAGGCCAAAGCGACGTCGCGGCAACACAGCGATTGAACGCGATCTGCAGCGGGAAGGAAACGCCGTGGAAACTGACGTTCTCGTTTGGCCGGGCGCTTCAGGACCCGGCGATGAAGGCATGGAAGGGGTCTGCCGGAAACGTGCCAGCAGCCCAGGAGGCCCTCGCAAGCCGTGCGAAGCTCAACGGACTCGCGGTCAAGGGCTCCTACGCGAAGGGCATGGAGAAACCCGGTGCAGCGGCCTAGGCCGGGAGAAAGGCCATGACGGCTCTGAAGCAGACGGCCGCTCCGCACGCCGCGCCCGCCGCGGGTCGGATGGCGATCGGGATCGCGGCTGACCATGGAGGCTTCGATCTGAAGGAGGACCTTCTCGCCAGATTGCGCGGGGCCGGTCACGAGGTGACCGACTTTGGCGACCGGAAGCGCCAGCCGGAGGATGACTATCCCGACTTTGTGATCCCGTTGGCCAGGGCGGTTGCAAATGGGAAGGTGCATCGCGGAATCGCCATATGCGGCAGCGGGGTGGGAGCCTCTGTCGCCGCCAACAAGGTGGCCGGCGTCCGAGCGTGCCTGATCCATGAGACGTTTTCGGCGCATCAGGGGGTGGAGGACGATGACATCAACATCATCTGCCTTGGCGGCTTGGTGGTCGGGCGCGCCCTCGCCTGGGAATTGGTTCAGAGATTCCTCGCCGCGCGATTCAGCGGCGAGGGCCGCCATCGCCGCAGGCTCGCCAAGGTCGCCGAGCTCGAGGGCCATGACTGACATTACCCGACCGTGAATATAAGCCCTTTAGCGGGAAAGCCTGCAACCCCGGGAATGCTGGTCGACGTGTCGAAACTCGTCACCGCATATTACACGGAGGAGCCCGATCCATCGGTGCCCGCGCAGCGGGTCGCGTTTGGCACCTCCGGACACCGGGGCTCGGCATTCACCAGGTCCTTCAACGAGGCTCACATCCTGGCGATCACCCAGGCGATCTGCATTTATCGAAAGGGCCAGGGCACCGACGGCCCGCTCTTCATGGGGATTGATACCCACGCGCTCTCAATCCCTGCCAACGCCACGGCGCTTGAGGTCCTGGCGGCAAACGGAGTCGAGGTAATGATGGCAGCTGGCGACGAATACACCCCGACTCCTGTGATTTCGCACGCGATCCTCACCTACAATCGAGGCAGGAAGGCCGGGCTCGCCGACGGAATCGTCATCACCCCGTCGCACAACCCGCCGCAGGATGGAGGCTTCAAGTACAATCCGCCCAATGGAGGCCCGGCGGACACGGTCGCGACCGGCTGGATCGAAAGGCGCGCCAATGAACTCCTTGAATCTCGCCTGGCGGCCGTGAGGCGCATTCCCATCGCGAGGGCCCTCGCGGCCCAGACGACCCACCGACACGACTACCTTACAGCCTACGTCGCCGATCTTGGAGCTGCAGTCGAGATGGACGTCATCCGGGGCGCGAATCTCAGGGTGGGCGTCGATCCCCTCGGCGGCGCGGGTGTCCACTATTGGGGACGAATCGCCGAGCGCCACGGCTTGAACCTCACAGTGGTCAATGAGACGGTCGACCCCACGTTCCGGTTCATGACCGTGGACTGGGACGGCCAGATACGTATGGACCCTTCCTCGTCCTATGCGATGCAGCGGCTGATTGGGATGAAGGACCGGTATGACCTTTCATTCGCCTGCGACACCGACCATGACAGGCACGGAATCGTCACGAAGAGCGAAGGGCTGCTGCCGCCCAATCACTACCTCTGCGCGGCGATCTCGTATTTGTTCCAGAACAGGCCGAATTGGCCCAAGGGAGCAGGCGTTGGCAAGACGGTCGTGAGCAGCCAGTTGATTGACCGGATAGCCGCCAAGCTCGGCCGGCGGCTCTTCGAGGTCCCCGTCGGCTTCAAATGGTTCGTCGAAGGGCTGCTCGATGGCACGCTGGGCTTTGGCGGAGAGGAGAGCGCAGGCGCCACTTTCGCCCGCATGGACGGCTCGGTTTGGACGACGGACAAGGACGGGATCGTCCCCTGCCTGCTTGCTGCGGAGATCATGGCCCGGACTGGCAATGATCCCGGCATCATGTACCGCCAGCTCACGCGGGAGCTTGGTGAACCCGTCTACGATCGCGTCGAGGCGCCGGCCACCCCGGCTGAGAAGGATCGACTGTCAAAATTGTCGCCCGAACAGCTGAAGCTGACGCAGCTTGCGGGCGAAAAGATCCAGACTGTCGTCACCCACGCTCCCGGGAACGGCGCACCCATCGGTGGACTCAAGGCGGCGTCGGCAAGCGGCTGGTTCGCAGCGCGCCCCTCCGGGACGGAGGACATCTACAAGATTTACGCCGAGAGCTTCCGCGGCGCCTCCGATCTGCGCCGCATCCTGGAGGAGGCCCAGACCGTCGTCAGCGCGGCGCTGTCAGCGGCACCCGATGCCGGCCCGGCGTCGACCGAATCCGACGCGCGAACGGATCGCGAGGCGGTGGCCGCGTGGCGCAACGAGGGCGACCCGAACTGAGCGGCCTTTGCCATCGAACGGAGGATCCATCATGGAAAATACCCCCCCGCAGCCCCGGTTCGAGATCGGCATGGTCGGTTTGGGCGTCATGGGCCGCAATTTCCTGCTGAACATGGCCGACCACGGCTTCTCCGTGGCGGGGGACGACAAGGATTCGGCCAAAGTGGAGCAACTGCGCCAGGAGGCCGGGCAGCGCGATGCATGCGGCGCAGTGGAGGTTGGGGCGTTCGTCTCCATGCTCCGCCTCCCGCGTGCGGTCATGCTTCTCGTGCCCGCCGGCGCGCCCGTGGACTCGGTGATCAACGACCTGCTTCCCCACCTGCAGCCGGGCGACCTCATCATCGATGCCGGCAACTCCCATTTCACGGACACCGACCTGCGCGCGCGCAACCTGGCGGCCAAGGGCATCCAGTTCCTGGGGGTCGGGGTGTCAGGGGGAGAGGAAGGCGCCCGCCACGGTCCGAGCATCATGCCGGGCGGCCCGAAGGAGGCCTATGAACGGATCCGGAAGATCTGCGAGGCGTCCGCGGCGCAGTTCAACGGCGAGCCCTGCGTCACCTACCTGGGGCCAGGATCGGCCGGGCATTTCGTTAAGATGGTCCACAATGGCGTTGAATATGCCCTGATGCAGCTCATCGCCGAGACATACGACCTCATGAAGCGCGGCGTTGGACTGACCGACGACGAGCTGGCCGAGTTCTACGGGGGATGGGACAAGGGCGAGCTGGAGGGCTATCTGGTGGAAATAACCGGCAAGATCTTTTCCAGGCCGGATGAGAAGAGCGGCCGGCGGCTGATCGACGAGATCCGGGATGTGGCCGCGCAGCTAGGCACCGGGATGTGGACCTCCCAGTCCGCGCTGGATTTGCAGGTGCCCATACCCACGATAGACGCGGCGGTCTCCGCGCGCAATCTGTCAGTGCTGGAGGGCGAGCGCGAGGAGGCCAGCAAGGCGTTGCCGCGGCCGGCACTCCCCTTCCCCGCCGATCGCGACGCGTTTCTGGAAAAGCTGGGCCACGCCCTCTTTGCGGGAACGATCATAGCCTACGCCCAGGGAATGGCGGTGCTGAAGGCCGCCTCGGAGAAATATTCTTATGGCCTCGACCTTTCCGCCGTGGCCCGGATCTGGCGCGGAGGCTGCATCATCCGCTCGGCATTGCTCGAGGACATCCGGACCGCCTACTCGGCCCAAGCCAACCTGCCCAATCTCCTCCTCGATGCCGGGGTCGCGAAGAAGGTGACGGCCCACCAGGAGGATCTGCGCAGCGTCGTCGGCACAGCCGCCCAGCTTGGACTGCCGGCGCCCGCCCTAATGTCGGCCCTGGCCTACCTGGACAGCTACCGCAGCTCATGGCTGCCGGCGAACCTGATCCAGGCCCAGCGGGACTATTTTGGATCGCACACCTATGAGCGCACGGACGCCAAGGGCGCCTTTCACACGGAATGGGAAAAACCTTTGGGCCAATGACCACCACCGACAAACTCGAACCGACCGTATTCGTCATCTTCGGCGGCGCCGGCGACCTGACCTGGCGAAAGCTGATCCCGGCCCTTTTCGACCTCTCACAGGACCGGAGCCTTCCCGGCCAGTTCGCAATCATCGCGGTCGACCGAGTCAAGTTCAGCGACAACAGGCTGCGCCGGCGCCTGCACGACGGGGTCAACCAATTCTCCCGCTTCGGGAAGGCCAAGGCGGGCGCCTGGAATCAATTCGCGCCGCATGTCCAGTACCTGCAGGGCGATTTCAAGAAGCTTTCGACCTATTCGGCCCTGGGCGCCCAGTGCTCCCTGCTGGAAAAGACTTGGGGAGCCAGGGCCCACCGCATCTTCTACATGGCCACGCCGCCGTCGATGTTCGGCGAGATTCCGAAATACCTCGGCAGGGCCGGCCTGGCGCGCGACAGGCAATGGGCCCGGATCGTGATAGAGAAGCCGATAGGCTATGACCTGGAATCCGCGCGCGCCCTGAACGCCATACTCGCGGCAAGCTTTGAGGAGTCCCAGATCTACAGAATCGACCACTACCTCGGAAAGGAGACGGTGCAGAACATCCTGGCCTTTCGCTTCGCCAATCCCCTGTTTGAGCCCATCTGGAACCGGCGATATGTGGACTATGTGACCATCACCGTCGCGGAAACGGTGGGTGTCGAGCACCGGGGGGGATACTACGACCACGCGGGGGCCCTGCGCGACATGGTGCAGAACCACCTCATGCAGCTGCTCTGCCTCGTGGCGATGGAACCGATGGTCTCATTCGATGCCGACGAGATCCGCAACAAGAAGGTGGATGTGCTCCATGCGGCGCGGCCCATCGACAACCAGGCAATTCACCTGAGCGCCGTCCGCGGGCAGTACGGTCCAGGATTCTCCGGCAGCGACAAGGTGCCGGGTTATCGCGAAGAGGACGGCGTGGCACCCGATTCAACGACCGAGACATTTGTGGCCCTGAAGCTGTTTCTCGACAACTGGCGCTGGCAGGATGTGCCCTTCTACCTGCGCACGGGCAAGCGGTTGCCCAGGCAGGTGTCGGAGATCTGCATCCAGTTTCGGCCGGTGCCCCATCAATCGTTCCCCACCGAGGCTTCGGTGGGCTGGCAGCCATCGCGCCTCGTCATGTCGATCCAGCCCGACGAGGGAATAGTCCTGGGATTTCAGGCCAAGTATCCGGGGCCAAAGATGCAGTTGAGGCTGGTGGACATGAGGTTCAACTATCGCGAGAGCTTCGATGCCCCTTCTCCCGATGCCTATGAGACGCTCCTTTGGGACGTCATGAAGAGCGATGCCACTCTTTTCATGAGGGCCGACCAGGTGGAAGCGGCCTGGCAGCTGCTGATGCCGGTGCTTCAAGGATGGCAGGCCACACCGCCCAGCGATTTCCCGAATTACGCTGCCGGCTCCTGGGGCCCGGAAGATGCCCAGCGGCTCCTGGCCCAAGGTCACAATTGGCCGCTGCCGACCCAGTTGGTGAATCCCCGCGAGGTTAAGAAGGGAAAGCCGCGACCCGGCTCAAAATGATGGCCGCCGCGGTCCATCGCGGCGGCGACCTATCCGAAATCTCCATCGCGGCGGTGAATGGCCGGATCCGGGAGGAGGGCCCGGAAATTCCGAGCTGGAAGCGGGGACGCGTCCCGCCCAGGAAATCATAGCCATGGTCGCGCAGATATTCCTTATTCGCCACGGGGAAACCCAGTGGTCCCTCAATGGCCGGCACACCAGCCGCACCGACCTGCCCCTCACCGCTGAGGGGGAACGCCGCGCGAATCTCCTTCGCGGAATGTTGCAGGATGTCCCGTTCACCCGGGTTCTCACCAGCCCCCTCCAGCGCGCCCGGCGCACCTGCGAGCTTGCCGGCCTTGGAGCGGCGGCGCATTCGGAGCCCGACCTTCACGAATGGGACTACGGCGACTACGAGGGCCGCACGTCCGGCGACATTCGCGCCGGGCGCCCCGGGTGGAACGTGTTTCAGGACGGCTGCCCCGGGGGCGAGTCGGTGGAGCAGGTTTGCCAGCGGGCAGACCGGGTGCTGGCCGGACTCCGCCCGCTGGAAGGGGTGGTTTCGCTTTTCTCCCACGGGCAGTTTTTGCGCGTGCTGGCGGCGCGCTGGATCGGGCTGCCCGTTCGGGAAGGCCAGCATCTTGCGATGGACACGGGCGCTGTCAGTATTCTCGGTTACGAACACCATGACGATGAGGTCTCGGCGATCTCCCTTTGGAACGCCGGCCCGAACACCGCCTTTGTCACTCCTCAGGCGCCTGGTGCCCGGGAGGGTTAGGATCGACCCGGCCGCCCCGAGCCGGTCAATGACGCCGGGCCCCGAGAACGGGCCTTGAGCGAGCCTCCCCTCGCGATAGGGCCTCGTAGCCGGAGATCACATCGAATAGCTCCTCGTCTATGGATTCCTGCCGGATACGGTGGAACGTGCGGTTCAGCTCCTCCAGGATTTCCCCAATGTTTTTTTCCGCGCGCTGCATCGCCGCGAGGCGGCTGGCATTCTCGCTGGCCAGCGATTCCGCACACGCCTGAAAGAGCAGGACAAAAAGGTACCCGCGGATGAAGGACTCGAGCGCCGGCGCCGCTCCCTCGATGACTTCCGGTATCTCCTTTGTCGGCCACGGCAGCGCGGCCAGCCTCCTTTGCCAGGCCTGATCCAGCGGCAACATCTGCCTGCTGACGGGCTCGTAGACGGCGCCGGCCGTCGGGTGGTTGTGGAAGAGATGGACCTCCACCACCTCGCCCCGCTCGCGGGCCGCCTCGACTTCTATGAGAATCTTCCCTACCAGCGGTGTTATGGCGCCGATCGAGCCGGGAACGGATAGCAGGCCGGCCTGAGCAAGGCCGGTGTCCGCCATCAGCTCGTGAATGCGCTCTCCGACCGCCCAGATCTTCGTTGTCTTGCCGGGAAGCGCCTTCAGCGCGCCCGTGGCGAACTCAACGAGCACCTCGTTGAACCGGCCGACGAGGCCCTGGTCCGACCCGAAGATGACCGCGCCAACCGGGCTATCTCGCGGAAGCCGCCTGGCTGCCGCGAGCGGTGCCGACCCGTCCCGCCGCAGGCACGCGGCCAATCCGAGCTCCACCGTGCGATAATAGTCTTCCAGCGATCGGACCGCCCTTTCGTATTGTCCAATGCTCGAGGCCGCCAGGGCCTTCATCGAGCGGACGACTCCCTCAAGATCGCTGGCTCCGGCGATTTTTCGGCGCATGCTCTCCGTGATGCCACTCATGAAGGTGGCTTAGCCGGAGGCTTGAACTTCGCATTGGCGGCGGGCTGGGCCGCTGGAGGGGAATCAGGCGCGGGCTGGAACGGGGCGAGCGCACGTGTTGCAATATCCAAGATCGCCTTTCGGTCCGGGTCGCCCAACGTGTCGGCCGACCCGAGCCGCTCAACAACGTCCGCCGGGAATTCCGCCGCCGCTTTTCGCAGCGCGCCCTCCGCGTCGGCCACCTTCTCGAGCGGCACGCCGTCGAAGAGGCCCGCAGTCAGTGCCAGGAGCACCGCGACCTGCTCGACCATCGACACCGGCTGGGACTCCGGCTGCTTGAGACAGGCGCGGATCCGCCGCCCATGATCGATGATTTTGCGGGTGGAATCATCGAGCCGGGTGCCGAATCGTGCAAAAGTCTCCAGTTCCTCGAACTGCGAGTAGGCGAGCTTGAGATCTCCCGCGACCGCGCGATAGGCCGCCCGCTGCGCAGCACCGCCCACTCGGGAGACGGATTTGCCGACGTCGACGGCCGGGAGATTCCCCAGTTCGAACAGCGTGGGCGAGAGATAGATCTGTCCGTCGGTGATGGATATGAGGTTGGTCGGGATGTAGGCGGAGATGTCCTGCGCCTCGGTTTCAATTATGGGAAGCGCGGTGAGGGAGCCGCCTCCGCGCTCGCCGATCAGATGCGTCGACCTTTCCAGGAGCCGCGAATGGATATAGAAGATGTCGCCTGGAAACGCCTCTCGGCCGGGCGGACGGCGAAGCAGCAGGGAAAGCTCGCGGTAGGCGCGGGCGTGATGCGTGAGGTCGTCGTAGACGATGAGCACATCGCGACCCATTTCCATGAAATGCTCCGCGATGCTCGTCGCGGCGTAGGGCGTGATGTAGGCAAGGCCGGGCGGGTCGTTTCCCTCGGCGACGACGACCACGCTGTAGTCCATCGCGCCCTTTTCGCGGAGGTTGGCCACCACCTTGGCAACGGCGGAGGCGCGCTGGCCAATCGCGCAATAGACGCAGAGCACATTCTTCCCGCGCTGGTTCAAGATGGCGTCAATCGCTATGGCTGTCTTGCCCGTCTGGCGGTCGCCCAGAATCAATTCGCGCTGGCCGCGCCCGATCGGAATGAGCGCGTCAACGACCTTCAGGCCGGTCTGCAGGGGCACGATGACAGGAGAGCGGTCCATGATGGGCGGCGCCGCGCGCTCGACCGGAAGTCGCCCGTCCGCGGCTAGCGGCCCCTTGCCGTCTAGCGGTCTGCCCAGCGGATCGATCACGCGGCCCAGCAAGCCGTCCCCCACCGGCACGTCCATGACCCGGCCGGTGCGCTCGACCTCGTCGCCCGCGTGCAGATCCTCGTATTCGCCGAGCAGGATGACGCCGATTTCGCCCTCATCCACGTTGAATGCTATGCCGAGCAGGCCGCCCGGGAACCTCACCAACTCCTCAAACCCGACGCCAGGAAGGCCCGAAACTGTCGCGATGCCGGTGGAGACATTGGTAACCGTCCCCACCTCGCGCGGCTCCAAGCGCGGCTTAAAGTCCTCCCGGGCCCCGCGCAGGCCCACGAACGCGCGGTCGAGAGAACTCTGCAGAATACCGGGCGGTCCGCTCATATTGCCTTGGCGTAGACGATGGATTCCGGCGCCGGCGCGCTCGCGGATCCCGGCTTTGGCTGCGGGTCGGCCGGCACCGATTGATCCTTGGAGAGTGCGCCGACCCTCTTTTCCAGGGACGCCAGGTAGTCCGCGATGCTCCAGCCGACCTTTTGTCCGTTCGCTGTCAAATCGATCCCGCAGACCGCATCCTCTGCGGTTTCGAACCGGAGCCGCACCTCGCATGAGAAGGCCTCGTTGAGCGCATTCTGGATCGCGGCCCTCTGCTCGGCCGGCATCTCAAATGTGCTCCGCACGAGAGCCGGCTCGGACGATGCCTTGAGGGCCGAAGCCAGGGCCTCCTTCGCTTTGCCGTCCATTCCCCGCAGGCGTCGCGTGAACACCTCGCCCATGCGTTCCTCGAGACTGACCGTGGCAAGGTCCGCAAGAGCCTTTCGCGCAATCGCGAAGACCTCCTCCCTGGCCAGGCGCGTGATCTCATAGCCCAGCCTCAACTGGTCGCTTCGCAGCGCGGCATCCTGTTTTGCCCGCAGGCCGTCCCCCTCCTTGCGCGCCCCGTCGAGGATGCGACCGCTCTCCGCCTTGGCGTCGTCGGACGCCTTGCTGAGAAGCGCGCCACGCTGCTCGTCAAATGCCTTGTTCTTGCTTCGAAAATCATCGCGCTCCTTTTCCGCCTCGGCCCTCTTGGCATTGGCGTCAGCAAGCTCAGCGGCGATGCGTTTTTCCCTGGCATCGATGGTGTTGAGGATGGGCTTGTAGAGAAAATGCTTCAGCAGCAACACCAGTATGAGGAAGTTTAGCGCCTGCGCCCCGACGGTGAACCAGTCGATGAGCATAGCTTATTTTGCCCCGGCTTGGGCGATGACGTGGCTCCAGAATGGGTTGGCGAAAATTAGGATCATCGAAACGACGAAGCAGTAGATGGCCGTTGACTCGATCATCGCCAGGCCGACGAAAAGCGTTCGTGTGATGGTGGCCGAGGCGTCGGGTTGCTGCGCCAGCGAAGTCAGGGCGGTGGCAACCGCCCTGCCTTCGCCTAGAGCCGGGCACATGCAGCCGATTCCGGTGGTGAGGCCAGCTGTGGCGATTGAAGCTACGGCGATTAGAGTGCTGCTGTCCATGTTGGGTCCTTTTGTTGCTGATGCTGTGATTTCAATGGCCGGGCGCGGGCGCGGCCTGAGCATCAGGCTTCGGCTTGCGCGCGAGTGTCGCGGCCGCGATGTAAACCGCGGCCAGGATGCTGAAGA
>CAAGKR010247058.1_pt1 | contig 11726 bp, 8 predicted proteins | sample 2556971 | NCBI WGS metagenome assembly CAAGKR01 (sample SAMEA5207829, study PRJEB30636) | soil metagenome | biome: forest; feature: boreal; material: soil | place: USA | collected 2011-09 | depth 1 m
AGCCGCCAGGTCGGAGCGATCGCGACTCACAATCGTGAGGACGTCAATCAGGACGCGAACGAGCGAGTAAAGCATCGAGTCCAACATGCCCGCGGGAGATCCTAGCGGGCCGTCGCCGCATGCCGCTGGGCCAGCGTCCTAAGTTCAAGACCGACACCTGACGTCTTTATTGAACCCCACAGGTTCAGCTGAACCACCTGGTGACCGTGTTCACGGCGTCCGACGTGATGAGCGGGCCCCACCAGGATCGAGCGGCGTGGTGAGGTCAGGCCGAACGGCCTGTCGTGGTCGAGCCTCGTCGATCGACGTCCGCTCCGGAATGCCTGGCGCGGCTGGAGCGAGGAGCAAGGGGTAGCAGTTGAGGATGTACCAGTAGGCAACAACCGCGAGCGGCAAGCCTAGCAGCAGCAGCGCGATCGTCGCCAGCCAGCCGACCGCCGACACGATTCCGGGCAGCCACTCGTACCCGCTTCGCCGTGCCGCGACCAGCAGCGCAGGCAGAGCGAAGACTGCAGCGTAGGTTCCCGGCAGCGGCGCCACGGCGACTGAGAGGGCAACACCCACCACGGCCCCGACCTCTGGCCCTCGAAGAGCTGCGACTGCAACCGATACGGCGGCGAGAGCGATCAAGGCGATGACGTACGCCGCGGGGCCGATGTCGTATACGAATCGGATCAGGCCCACGACGGGATAGACGCGCAGCAACGCGACGTAGTCGAGCAGCCAGCGCGGATCGATCGCAAAGGCCCAGGCCGTGAACGGCGTCCAGACAGCTACCGCGACCGCGCCTGCCGCAGCGAGGCCCCGCAGTTCAGAGCGCCATGCCCAGACGATCACGGCCAGGAGCGGAAGAGCATTCACGGGCCGGACCGCAGCCAGGGCCAGGCCCAGACCCAAAAGCAGCACGCGGCGCCGCCCGCTTGCCCACAGGGCGAGCGTGCAACCCAAGAGCGCGGCTGAGATGAACACATGAGTCGCGACGAGGCCGTAAACAACAGGCGTCGACAGCATCGTCAAGAACCAGGTGCGCCAGGGCGCGCCCCAGAGCCAGAGCGCGATGCCCAGAAGGGCGAAGCAGAGGGCGAGCACGAGCGCATGGCTCCAAGGGGCGGGGAGGACAGCGAGAGGAAATGCCGGGAGATAGGCCGGGAGCGGGTATGCATATAGATAGCTCTGGCCGTAGGCAGGCCCGCCGGTGGCAAGCCAGCGAACGGGCGTGAAGTCGTCGCCGAGGCCGTGCTGAATGAAAACAGCCCCCGCGACACCGGGCAGCGCCAGAGCCGCGATGGCGATCAGTGAGCGCGCGCTTAGTCGCATTCGACTTACGACCGCCGCGGGCTGATTCATGTGCCATTAACTATCGTGACACGGGAGGTGCGGTGATGGAATCCAAGGCGCAATAGGCTGAGGCCGACGCCAGCAAGCTGTTGCCGCGTGACCTCGTCATGCAAGGCGGAATCACGAGCGGTGTGGTGTATCCGGGCGCCGTGATCGAGCAATCAAAGACGTACCAATTCGTCGACATTGGCGGCGCCAGCGCCGGTGCGATCGTCGCCGCAGCCACCGCCGCCGCGGAGCTCGGCCGGCAAACCCATTAGCCCGCCACCCCCCTGTCAGAAAGGGTTCCTTTACCATCAGAGGACGCTGGCATAGCTCAATTGGCTGAGCAGCAATGCGTTGAGGGCAGCCTCCATCGAGCCTGAATCGCCGCGATGTGGGATTCCATTGCGGGCACGAGCCAATTGGTTGGATTCACTAGATCTTGATTCGCCTTTCGCATCTTGGCCAGCTTCGCATCGTGCCGGCTGACGATCTGATCCAATGAGCTCTTGGGGGCGTCCAGCCTCGGGTGTCGCTCCGGAGGACCGAAGCTCGGGCCCGCTGAAAACCCGACGGCAGCCCATTCCTGAAGCTGCCTAATGGGGAGGTCGGTCGGTTTCCAGTGCCCGGGATCGCTCGGCAATCCTTGGATGAATCGTTGACCGCTAAGCAGTGCCATCTGACGAATCGCCTTGCCCCGATCGTCGACTGGGTGAGCAGGGTTCAACGCGGACTGGGTCAGCGCGGGAAAGCTTGACTGTCCAGCGACACGGACAAGTCCCTCGATGCTCCAGTACGCGAGATGAAGATCGGACAACCCCGCCTCGAAAAAGCCGGGTCAGCCTTTCGACGGGGCACGAGCGGAGTCTATAGGGAGGCAGAAGTGGTGGGCCGCGGTGGACTCGAACCACCTACCTCCGCGGTATTCCGGTCTCAGCCCCGTGCTACTGAGAGTGGGAGCGGTTAACGTCAGGGCCGCGTTATCAGGTGCTCGAAAGCCCAGGTTTACGGCAGACTCAGGTAACCGCGCCAAGCCTTAAGGCACTCGCCACGAGATCGAACGAAGTGGCTTATCGAAAGCACCACCGGGTGTCGCCGTGTACGGTACCGTCGATGTTTCGCAAGCAAAGTGAGCCGCGAGCGTCACCAGACATGGCAGACCATGGGTGTGATCAAGTGGAGGTTGTGCTCCCGAGTCGGGATTGATTAGGTGCGACTACGTGAACTCGATGCGCTGCGCGGCCTGGCCGCCCTCGCGGTTTCATTCCAGCACGTACTTCTGCTGACAGGCTCGGCCGGAGCCGTGCTTGCCGTTGTCGCGTTGACCCCACTGAACGCGTTGTTCGATGGGACGCGCGCCGTCCTTTTCTTTTTCGTTCTTTCGGGTTTCGTCCTCGCGGTGCCATTCTTCCGCGGTGGCGTCAGCCCAACGGGCTTCGTCGCCAAGCGAGCCGCCCGCATCTATCCGGCCTACTGGTTCGCGCTCATCGTGTCGATCGGCATCTACTCGCTCTCCGCGAACCCGCACGTCACCCTTTACTCAGTCGCCAACTTTGCGTCGCTTCTGACTGATGACACCGCCCAGACCTATAACGTCGTGTTCTGGTCTCTTGTTCAGGAGATGCGTCTATCGATCCTCTTCCCGTTGCTCATCTTGCCGGTTGTCAAACTTCCTTGGCGATGGGTGCTGGCCGGGAGCCTGCCGCTCGTTGTGGCTGGGTTCTTCGGCGAGGAGTTCCCGGGCGGACCCATCATCGGATCGTTCTCGACGGTCTTCTACGCGTTCTTCTTTGTGCTCGGGGCCTTGGCTGCGAAGCACATCGACCGGCTGGTTGCGATAGTCCGCCTGATGAGCCCACGGGGCGCAGCACTATGGCTCGGGGTGGCAATCACGGTCTACGGCGCACTGCCCATTGACGGCATCGTGGTCCCGGTTGAGAAGGCCGTCGTCGGCGTGGCGTGCGTCGGGATTATGGTCCTGGCGCTGGGGTGGCCCGGTCTCTCACGGTTCTTACTCTTTCCTGCCTTGCAGTTCGTGGGACGGATCTCGTACAGCTATTACCTGCTTCATCTGCCCGTGAGCAAACTAGTTCCATACCTTCTCCACGATCAGATCCCGGTCATAACGCCGGCCGTGATAATCGCGGGAAGCCTGCTTCTAGCGTGGATTGCGTACCGGTGGATAGAGGTTCCTTCGATCCGTCTCGGACACTTTCTGTACGAGCAGATCAGCGCTCGAATGGCCGCGCCCATAGACGTGGTACCCGCGGAGGCTTAGGTGTGGGATTCAGAAAGTAAGTCAAGCCGCAATTGGCGGCGGCGGGAGACCCCAGTCTCGGATTTGATCACGCCAGCAGCATCGTAACTTCGCACCAGAGGTTCACTGGATCACGCATGCCGCGTGATCGTGTACTGGAGCGTCAGCGCGGCGCGGCCGATGATCCAAATGTCGTGACGAGCTTCGGCCTGAGGCCCGGTCGCCGCGCGACTCCCGGACGGCCAGACGGCAATGGTCTCGTTGATAGGCAGGCGCAGCGGAAGCAGGGGATTCGCGAAATACACGCCTTGGGGGCCTCGCCGAGTGTCGGGCTTGGTCGTCAGGATGACCCCGCCCGGATGAAGCGGGTGATTCGTGATCGCCAGTACGCTGGTCAAGTTTCCCCCCGGCAGAGGGAAGGCGATGTTCATGAATGTCCGATTCTCAATCCGCGTCTCGGCGTATGCCGCCACGTAAACGGCGCGACCATCCCTCCGATATGTGCGGATCCAACCGCGCACTCCACGACGACCATCGCGACCCTCCGATACAGAAACGATGGCGCTTTCGACAGGCTCCGAGTCACCGGTTGGACCCGGCACGTTCATCTGCTCGATGCGGCTGCTGATGACGTGGTAGGCACCCCCCAACGCTCGGAATCCGCGGGCATACACTGCGGTCACCTGCAGATCGAATGATGCCGTCCGTTCGTAGAACTCGCGCACATCCGGGTGCACCTCTTCGGCTAAGAACCCGTCCCCGTCATAGTCAGCGATATCGTCCACGATGCCGACGGGAGGTTGAGCGCCACCTGCAGAAGGGGCCTTGACCTTCAAGAAGGACGGTCCGACGTGCCACCCGCTCCGAAGGCGACTGAACGAAGTCATTTCCGGACTCTGCATCGGATCCAAGATGGCCCATGCAGCCAACCCGATCAGAGCGAAGCCCACGCTGTTCAACACTCCATGCGTCGCTACCATCGTGCCGGTCCCTATCCAGGGATGACCCGATTCGCGGCCGACGGCATAGATGGTGGCCAGGGTCATCGCCGCGATGGAGGAAAGGCTGGAGAGGGTCAGCAAGGTCCGGGTGACGCCTCTGGTCCTCGGCGCGATGTGGCGCAGCGTGATCCACCCCAAACCCACCAATCCGACAGCGAGACCGATCGAAGCTGCAGTCTCCAGGGGTCGGCTGAAAGCGATTCCGAGGCCAATCGCTCCCGGTCCAAGCACAACCGCGAAGGCCACCCATCGGTAGGCGCGTGCAGAGCCGAGCCGGTGCTCCGCAAGATAGCGGCCGGCTGACCCGCAAGCGACGCACGCTGCGAGCCCCGCGAAATGGAAGTGGATGGCGGTTAGCAACAAGAGATCTGCGCTGAATGCGGTGCTAAGTCCGCTGCGATCGAGAAGCAGCCAGAAAAAGCCCACCGTGAAATAGAGAAGGCCAGCGTCAATGCAGAGCTCTGCGGGCACCGCAATCCCTCGGCGGTGGAGGCGGACCAGAGCGGCCAAACTCGAGCCAATGGCAACGACCCCCCATGGAAGTGTGAGCACTGCAGCGAGAGCTCCTGGCGTCGTCGTGAATGAAGCCGCGACGAGTGCCGCTGCGGGCGGTTGGACCCAAATTGCTACGGCGAAAAATCGAGTGCCCGGCGAGAGCGCGAGGTGCAAGCCGATCGGCACCGCTACGGCGACGCCCAACAGCAGGAGCAACGCCGGTAAGTCGCTCGATATTCGCCCGATAAACCACGCGATCACGAAGACAACCCACCACGCGGCGCCAATTGCGAGAGCAACACGGAGATGCCGCCGGGTCAAGACCCCGATGCTTTGCTCAGACACTGCAGTGAGCATGTTCGCATCGGGGCCGTCGCCAGGAGCCGGACTGCACTGACCGCTTGTCGATCGGTTTGACGGGCTCTCTAGGGGCTGACGATGGTTCCGGTAGCCGAGGCTCGTACGAGCGCCGCGTTCACGGGATTAGTGAGGCTGAGCGTGAAGGTGAGGCTTGGAGCTGGCCCTGCCCGCCCCGGAATGATGACATCCACGTTCTTGGCCGTTTCGCCTGGCTGGAATGTCAGCGTCGTGACCGGAATTGGCACGTAGTCTCCGTTCTGTGCCAGCGCTGTGCCATCCGCAGTCGTCACGTCGACGCTGACGGGACTCGACATAGGTGCTGCGAGGCTGACCACGAAGGTCGCTGTCCCGCTGCCCGAGGCCGGGCGGGTCACAGTGACATCCGCCACGGATAGCGCCCCGGTTGGCTGAAGCGCGGCGCTCACGCCTGTCGCCGCGCCTCCGGTCGCAAGCGAGATCTGGGTTGCGCTGGCCTGATCCGGCTTGTTCGTCGCCCACTGCGAAGCATGGGTACCAGCCGTGCAGTCAGTGAACTGCACGAAGTATGAGCCGGCGACTAGCTGACCAATTTGGTAGCGCCCGTCGCTCCCAGTTAACGCCTCAGCAACCGGTGCGGTCGAGGTGCCAGGGTACGCATCTACACAAACGCCCGGCAAGGCGCTTGCTGACGCTGAATCGGTGACGATGCCGGCGATCGACGCTGCCGCGACGAGCTGCCCGTTGATGCCGGTTACCGCAGAGGGCGCGACGACCTGCACGGACGATGCGACGGCTGGCGAGATACGGCCCGAGCTCGTGCAATCGGCCACTTGGACCGCGTAGGTTGCGGTGGGTAGCCCCCCTAGGGTGTAGAGACCGTTGGCATCCGTGACTGCCAACTGTCCCGAACCTGCAGCCGACGACAATGGGATCGCCTTCACACATGCGCCGCTTATTGGGCTCCCAGTTGAACCTGTGATCGCACCGCTGATCGATCCCCCCACGGCAAGCGCTGCATTTATGCCTGGCGTCGCGTTTCCAGCAGCGACCGTGACCGGTTGCGCCGTCGCCAGATCCGGACTGCCAGAGCCGAACCACTGCGGGATGTATTGGTGTCCCACGCAGTCGGTGAAGGCAACGACATATGAGCCCGGACCGAGGCCGACTGTGTACCTGCCGAGGGAGTCGGTCGTGGCCGCGCTGCCCGAACCGCTCCCAGTCGGCCGCGCGTTCACGCAGATGCCTTGCAGCCCATGACTGGCCGTGTCGGTGACCTGTCCGGTGATCGATCCCGGCGAGGTCAACGCCGCATCGATCGATGTAGCCGTTAGGCCCAAGGTCAGTTGAAGTGGGGTCGCCGAGGCGAAGTCTGGCTTGTTCGAATACCACTGAGGCGTATGGGCATTCCCGAAGCAGTCTGCGAACTCGACCCTGTATGAGCCTCCCGCAATACCACCGAGGTTGTACGCTCCGGTGGAGTCGGAGGTCGCGGAAGCGACTGGATTCTTGTCGGTGTCGTACGCGGTGACACAGACGTTGGCGAGTGCTCCGCCGCCTGAAGCGGTGACATGTCCAGAGAGCGCAGCCCCGGTCGGAAGCGACCCGTTAATGCCCGTTGTGGCGGAGCCGGCCACGACATGAACCTGGTCAGCCGAGCCGGCATCGGGCTTGTTGTTGAACCACCGTGGCAGATGGTTTCCACCGGTGCAGTCGAACAATTCGACCGCGTACTGGTCGGTTGCCAGTCCGCTGATGGTGTAGGCGCCGGACGTCGTTGTGATCGGCGATGTGCCCGTACTCTCACCCCCCGTCGCCGATTGGGCCATCGCACAAGCGCCAGCGAGCGCAGCACCAGCCGCATCTCGGATGGTGCCCGTAACCGTTCCCCCGGTCGCCATGCGCGCATTCACATTGGGCGTCGCCGCGCCAGCGGTCACGTTCACCAGTGTGGCCGTGGCAAAACTGGGTTTGTTGTTCCAGTACTGGGCCACATGGATCCCACTTGTGCAGTCCGCAAATCGCACCTTGAACGCTCCTGGAGCCAGGGCGTGGATCGTGTAGCTGCTGGTGGTACTGCCGAGACCGGCGACGGTGCCGCCTGTAGTGAAAGCAACGGGGCAAACGTTCGATAGCGCGTGACCGGACGCATCCGTGATAGTGCCCGTGATGCGTCCGCCGAGGGTCATGGTTGCGTCCAAGGTGATAGTTCCCACGGTGGACGTGATGTTGACAAGCGCGGCAGGCGTGTTCACGAGGTAGTCTCCATTCGAACAATCGGAGAAGGTGAGACGGTAGCTCCCTGCAGGCAAACCGCCGAGATGGTACGCGCCTGTTGAGGTTGAAGCCAGTGCATCTGCAAAGTGCCCTGCCGCATCCTCGGCGTGAGCGCAGATCCCGGCGAGCTTTGCGCTTGCCTGATTGCGAATCGTTCCGGTGATGGAGCTGGCCAGGCTGAGAGAAGCGTTTACGAACGCAGTTGTAAGGCCAGCAGACACCGGGACAAGATCCGCGTTGCCTTGAGTCGGCTTGCCATCAAACCACTGGGTGACATGAGCTCCCCCACCGCATTCCTGGAAAGACACGTCGTAGGTTCCGGCGGGAAGACTCGCGAGCGTGTACGTTCCCGAGGATCCAGTCGTGGCTGTCGCCGTAGCTGCCGAAGCGAATGGACCGGTTGCACGAACGCATATTTTGGGGAGCGAGATCCCAGCGGAGTCGGTGACTCGCCCGCTGATGGCACCGAAACTCGAGCCGCCGGCCGTGGCCGCGGAGCCGACGCCGGTACTTTGTGCGGTGAGCGACACCCTATGCGAAATCGAGGTCCCTGGCGGAGCGGCTGGTGCGACTGATGCGCCGCCAATCGCCTGAGACTTCGCTATGTCCCTGAAAACGCAGGCCCAGCCGTAGTTGGTCCGCGACAGTCCGACAGCATTGGCCGGAACTATCTCGGTGCCAGAGTTCCACGGAAACGAGAGGCCAGTAGCGAGGATTGCGGCGCCGCCCGGACCCCGGACGTCGCTGTTGGACAGACAAGAGACGTCGTTGGTGATGTCCGTGTCGGCGACGACCCCGTTTCGGGTTATCTGAATGGCAAGGCTTGGAAAGCCAGTTGTCGCGTAGAAGAGCTTTAGGGATCCGTCACTGTTCACTGTTCCGATGACACCGTTGACAATGGCGGGCGTTACTGCTTCCGGAGTGAACGGATTCTTGCCGGCTTTCAAGCCGATGTTGACCGAGAACGTGTTCGGGCCAGTTACGTGGGCAGTGGTGTCGGCGTCGGACTGTGTTTGCTCAACCTGGCAACGAACCGGGCCGCGCCCATTGATCCAGTAGAGCTTTATCTTCTGGCTGGTGCCTTCTCCCCTCGCGACAATCGGATTCTTGATGCTGACTCCATCCCAGTCAAAGTCCAGGGATCCCATCACCTTATAGCTGCCTTTGGCAGTTTGAAACGCAGTGTGGTCGTTCCCATTGTTCAGTGTGGTTACGGTGGTCGCAGCTGCAGTGTTGGCGTCATTGATAGTGATGCAGTTTCCGTCGAGTATGACGGGGAGAAACAAGTAGCTGAGGCCCTCTACGGGCAGGATCGGGTAGACGACGAGGGGCTGTGGGATCCATCCCTGGATCATTACTTGATAGTGAGTGGTGACTCGAGCGACGTTCGACCCGACAACAGGAGTCGAGCCGACCTTCGTCACGGTCACTCTTATCGTGAAGAGACCCGCGCCGGCGTAGGTATGCGATCCGTTGATGATCCCACCGGTGCTATTGAGCACGATCGATCCAGCGTTGTTCGTGCCATCGCCCCAGTCGATGTTGGACGTGTAATCACTGGGATTGGTCGAGGGTGATGGATCCGTGAATGTGGCGACCAAGCCTGAGAATGACTTACCTGACGAGGCGCTCAGTGCCTGCGCGTAGACGGCCAGGGGAGCGGCAACGGCGTGGCCGCTGCTGAAGTGATTGCTGATCTGCGCGACTGTAAGCGCTGTTGGGTAAAGCGCCGCTTGGCCGATCACAGATTCCGGTGCCAGAGGAAACGTGCCGTTGGTGCATTCAGTCGCACCAACCGCCACACAGTCGGGCGAGCTGATGGCGACGTTCGCGCCGGATCCCGTCGCGCACACGTGCGCGTCGATGTAGACAGTGACGGTACCGTTGTTTTCCGTCACGTCGATCAAGTGGGGCTGCTGGTCGAGCAGGTTCGGGATGCCGTTCTGACCGAAGGTGCAGTCGGTCGCAAATTCCCCGACGTTGCAGTCAATCGAGTCGACGCGGATTGCAGGATTCGGTTCGAGCAAGACGTCCGTGTGGCCCTCCGAGCATCCTCCCGATCCGTTCTCCGGCTGGCGAACTGAGATAAGGCCCTGAACTGACGTCACGGAGCCGCTTGCCGACCGGAACCAGATTTCCTCCGACCGAGTAGCGGGTAGGGGAGCCGGAACCCCGGTCAACCATGCACGAGGGCATGGGGTGACGCAACCTCCCTGGATCGCGGAATTGGAACCGGTGACCATCCCGCTGCCAAACCAGCTCAGCGCGCTGTCAAAGGCGAGGTTACGCGAACCGACGGTGGGCGACTCGTTGACTGCCGTCCCAGATCCCTCGTCAGCCGGCCAGTAGTCCGAAGGAGAATCCGCCAATACCGCCGAGCTGTACTGCGACGCGTAAACAGTTGGCGCATGCCAGATCGCTCCCGCGACAGACAGTGAGACCGACGCCAGCGCGATGGCGGCAACGACGCCCGAGGTCCATCGCCGACGACCGTTTTGCGACGTCGATAGCTCGCGTGCATGCATTTTTTTTGGCCTAGCCTTTACAGGTAACGTTTGCTGTAACAGAACTGCGTTGAGCGCATGAGGCACCGTGGGTCGCTTCAGCGACGCTGATGTTCCCTGAGACCGTATGGGCTGGACTAACTTCCGACTAGGCCGCCGTTGCCTTGACAACTGCGGCAAAGGGTGTTACGCGCTGTTCCTCATGGCTGGCGCAAGTGAGCGGAGAGGCCGCTTACTAGAACTAATCGCTACCTCGGTTCGCTAACGAGTTCAGCCTCGACCGGCGTCAAACCACAGCGAGAACAGGACGGCCGCTTGGGGTATCGATCGCGCCCCGAGTTTCTCCTTGGCGAGGGTTAACGCATGACTTACCGTGTTCGGCGAAATCTGGAATCTGCTGGAAATCTCTCGCCGTCCGCAACCCTCCGCGTACGCGAGAAGGACCTGCCTTTCCCTGGTCGTCAGGATGTCAGTCACGCGACCTACACGCGACGACCGGTGATGGAGCTGTGAAATTCTTTCCATATATGTGACGAGACCTGCGGAGGCTGCCCCCCGGTTGGCTTCGATGTATACCAATCGAGTGAGCGAACTGGCGGCGTTTTGAATGGCGCGCCGAACTGATTGGAGCATCGGAATTCGCGTCTTCTTATTACGCTCGCCGACTTCCGCGGCCAGTGGTCACCCTACGGGCAACCCATTCAGATGTCAAGCGACAACTTAACGCCGATCCCTCCCTGTCGCACCGGATCGGCGGACACCGCTGATTGTTACTGTTAACGAGCACTTATCGACAGCATTTGTGGTCAGGCGGCGATCTGCTCTCAGCCGTAGCTATGTAGCGCCCTGCTGAGATCCCCCAGCGCGCGTCTCCTGGGGAGCGGTCACCGGCGATGAGTTGACAGCGTTGTTAACTCATCGGACACTCCGCGCATCACAACAAGGAGGTGCGCGCTCATGCGTAGGTTCATCCTGTCGCTGTGCCTGTCCGTGATTGGCTTTGCGCTGGCGATTGCGCCGGTGCTGGCCGATTCGATCGGGCCGACACCCAAGTAAAGTCAGCGAGTCGTCTACTAGCGGAACTGTCGAGCGTGGCGGTATGCTCACCGCCATGCTCGACGGTAAACATCGTGGCCGGCGCAAGGGTGTTGACGTTCGCGAAGGCTCCGTCCGGCAAGCAAGGCAAGAGGCCAAACTCAGCTTGGCCAAGGTGGCAGGCCAAACGATCAGCCGGACAGCCATCCACCTAATCGAGACGGGTCGATCACGGCCCTCGCTTGAGACCCTCGAACTGATCGCGCGCAAGACCCACAAACCGGTCGACTTTTTTCTGCTGCGGCCGGATGGCGCTCCAGAATTGACCGAGCGCAAGAGAGAGCTGGACGAGCTCGAGCGGCTGATTGCAATGCGCGATTTTCAAACGGTTCTGGAATTGGCGCCCGGCTTTCTCGCACGTCAACGCTCCGACGAAGACGCTGCTTTGATCCACTTCTATATCGGTCAGTCGTATTGCCGTCTCGTTCGCCCGACCGAAGC
>CAAGKR010487048.1_pt1 | contig 11721 bp, 10 predicted proteins | sample 2556971 | NCBI WGS metagenome assembly CAAGKR01 (sample SAMEA5207829, study PRJEB30636) | soil metagenome | biome: forest; feature: boreal; material: soil | place: USA | collected 2011-09 | depth 1 m
CACGTAGCTCAGTGGAAGAGCACTACCTTGACACGGTAGGGGTCGGCGGTTCAATCCCGCCCGTGCCTACCACCTCGGCCCAAGCGGTTTTCGCGGCCAAGCTATCGGCGTGAGCGCAGGGAAGATCATCCGCCCTCGCGACAAGGGCGACGTACCAAGCGATCCGTTGTCTCGCATGCGGCATTCGGCGTCGCACATCATGGCGGACGCCGTCAAGCGCCTGCGTCCGAACGCCAAGGTGGCGATTGGTCCCTCGATCGAGACCGGCTTTTACTACGACTTCGACACGGAGCCGTTCGCCCCCGAGGACGCCGAGCGCATCGAGGCCGAGATGCGCAAGATCGTCGCCGAGAATCTCCCCTTCGTGCGCCACGCGGTCCCGCGCGCTGAGGCGATCGAGCGTTTTCGGTCGCGGGGCGAGAAGTACAAGGTCGAGATCATCGAATCGATTCCGGAGGGGGAGGAGGTCTCGTACTTTCAGCATGGCGACTTCATCGATCTCTGCCGAGGCCCTCACGTCGAGAGGACCGGTGACATCAAGGCGTTCAAGGTGTTGTCCTTCGCCGGCGCCTACTGGCGCGGCGACGAGCGCAACGCGCAGCTCCAGCGGGTCTACGGGACGGCGTTCTCGTCGGAGGGTGAGCTCAAGGACTTCCTCCACCGCATCGAAGAAGCCAAGAAACGCGACCACCGGGTGCTCGGGCGCCAGCTGGATCTGTTCTCGTTCGACGATCTGGTCGGCCCGGGATTCGCGCTCTGGCACCCGAAGGGCGCGCTGGTCCGGCAGATGATCGAAGATCTGATCCGGCGCGAGGTGGTCCGGCGCGGGTACCAGCCGGTGTACAGCCCCCACGTGGCGCGCGAGCAGCTCCTCATCACCTCGGGGCATCTCGAGCACTACAAGGAGAACCTGTTCGGCGGGATGGAGCTCGAAGGGCAACGGTACCTGGTCAAGCCGATGAACTGCCCGTTCCACATCGCGATCTACCGCTCGCAGCTCCGTTCGTACCGCGATCTGCCGCTGCGCCTGGCCGAGCTCGGCACGGTCTACCGCTACGAGCGCTCCGGCGTGCTTCATGGCCTCCTGCGCGTGCGGGGGTTCACCCAGGACGACGCCCACCTGTTCGTGCGGCCTGAGCAGATCGAAGACGAGGTGCGCGACTGCGTGGCGGCCGGCCAGGACATCCTGGACCTGTTCGGCTTCACGGACGGCAAGCTGTTCCTCTCGACGCGCCCGGAGAGCTTCATGGGCGAGATCGGCGCCTGGGATCGCGCCGAGGCGGCTCTCCGCCGTGTGCTGGAAGCGACCGGGAGACCGTTCGAGGTGGACGAAGGGGGCGGAGCGTTCTACGGCCCGAAGATCGACCTCAAGATTCGAGACGCGCTCGGGCGAGAGTGGCAATGCGGCACCTTCCAGCTCGACTTTCAGCTCCCTCAGCGGTTCGAGCTCGAGTACGTCGCGCCCGACGGAACGCGCCAGCGGCCCGTGATGATCCATCGGGCGCTGCTCGGCTCGGTCGAGCGGTTCATCGCGGTTCTCATCGAGCACTTCGCGGGCGCCTTCCCGCTCTGGCTCGCGCCGGTGCAGGCGCGCGTCCTTTCCGTCAGCGAGCGCGCCGAGAGCTACGCGCAGGAGGTCGTGGCGCGCCTGCGATCCCTCGGCCTGCGGGTCGATGCCGACCTGGCGGCCGACAAGCTGGGCGCGAAGATTCGCCGCGCGCAGATGGAGAAGATCCCGTACATGGTCGTCGTGGGAGAGAAAGACATGGCCGCGCGCGTCGTTTCACCGCGCACCCGCGAGGGAGCGCAACAGCCCGCGAGCCCGCTGGACGAATTCGCCCTCCGGCTGGCCGAAGAAGCGAAAATCCCCGAGATCGGAAAAATCAGGGAGATCGGCGACATTGGTTCGCCCGGATCTGCCCCGGCGGCACCGTCGGCATTAGAATGAAGTGACCTAACCTATCTCACCCCAGAAAAGGAGAAAGATCATCCCAAGGCCATTCAATCAAGCCCCCCCGAGCGCGACGGACAACTACCGAGTGGGACGTCGCATCCGAGTGCCCGAAGTGCGCGTCATCGGCGCCGACGGCGCGCAGATAGGCGTCATTCCCACCCACGAGGCGCTTCGGCTTGCCGACGAGCTCGGGTTGGAGCTGGTCGAGGTTAACCCCCGTGCCGCGCCGCCGGTCTGCAAGATAATGGACTTCGGCAAGTTCAAGTACGAGACGTCGAAGAAGGAAAAGGCATCGCGCCGGCATCAGTCGACGATCGTGCTCAAGGAGATCAAGCTGCGTCCGAAGACCGACGACCACGACTTCGATTTCAAGGTCAAGCACATCCGCCGGTTCCTCGCCGAAGGCAACAAGTGCAAGCTGGTGATCGTCTTTCGCGGCCGCGAGATCGTCCACCCGGAGACCGGGCACGCGATGCTCGATCAGGTGGTCAAGGCCGTCAACGACGTCGCGATGGTCGAGCAGCGACCGATCATGGAAGGCCGGCGCATGGTCATGACCATCGGGCCGCGCGGGGGCGTCATCCGTCCGCCTTTGATTGTGGGAGGCCGCCCGATCGAGCCTTCCGCTGGCGGCGCGGCGCCCCCTCAAGCCGGCCCCCCACAGGCTCTGCCGGGGTCCCCGCCAGGTTTGACCGCCGCCCACGCTCCTGCGCCGGCACAGCCTGCAGCGCCCGCGCAGCCTGCAGCGCCCGCGCAAGCTGCGCCTGCGCAGACCGCCGCACCCAAGCAGACTGCGGCAAACAAGGCCTGATTGGGGCGGCGCCGCCTCGCCTGGCGCTTTTGTGACCTCAAGCGCGCGGGCGAGCCCATGGCTCAAGATAAGATGGCGTCCGCATGAGGCCCGACGCCCTCGCCGCAACGTTCGCGGCAGCAATCGCCGCCGCCGCGATCACCACGGCCGGCTGCCACCGCGACGGCTGCGTCGGCGGCGACGACGGCCAGTGCCTGCCGCCCTCCGCCTGCCTGGCGATTCAGTATCCGAGCTGCGGCAGCGCGCCGGCCCTGAAGGCGGAGGTCATCGCCGACGACCCTGAACGGGTCTCCGGTCCAAAATCGCTGGCGGCCACCGGTGACTATCTTCTGGAGAACGATTTGATCCGCGTCGTCCTGGACGCGCCGACCCACCCGCACTACCTGGGGCCGAGCGGCGGCGCGATCCTGGACCTGGCACCCCTGGGCGCGAGCCTGGGCGACCAGACCAACGCCATCTACCACGCCGCCGGCGTGCTGCCGCGCGACGCCGTTCATTACGAGAGCGCCGAGCTCCTCGACCCGCAGCTGAATTCCGCCACGCCGGGTGCGTACGTCGCCGTCGTGTTCCGCGGTCACCTCGAGGGCGATCCGCGCGTCACCGTGGTCACCCGATACGAGCTTCGGCCTTGCGAGCCGGGCGTGCGGGTCCGCAGCGATCTCTACAACGGCGCCCCCGATCCCAACACGCTGTTCCTGGCCGACGGTTTCTTCTGGGGTGACAACGGAATGGCGCCGTTCGTTCCAGGGCAGGGCCTCGGCTTCCTGCAGCCCAATCTCGATCTGCTGCATCTATCCGAGGCCTGGCGCACCTGGCCGTTTTTGGCCGCGCGTTCGCAGTCGCCTCCGGATACGTCGTATGCCGCGGTCTCTTGCGACCGCGACCAGGGTGCGGGGTTCAACAGCACGACGCTGTCGGCCGCCGGCGTCCCGCTCGTGACCACGCTTGCCGGCGACGGCTTTCATTTCGAGCGCTTCATCCTGGCGACGCCGGGCACTGGACTCGCGCCGGCGGTCGCCGAGGCCTTGCGCGTGCGCACGATGGTGCACGGCGATCCGGCAGCGGTCACCGTGACCGGCCGGGTCGTCGCGGGCGGCACGCCCGTCGATGGGCAATCGGGGCGCGCGGCGTCGCTGCTGTTTTACGAGCCGGCCTTCGGTCCCGATCCCGACGACGAAACGCGCCGCACGCCCTGGAGCGAGGCCATCCCCGGAAGCGACGGCACGTTCTCCGTCACGCTCCCGCCGGGCCGCAGCTACCGCGTCCAGCCCTTTGCCTTCGGCCTGCCGGCCGCGAGCGCCACCTCCTTCGTCGTGACCGGCGCCGAGGCGGGACCCTTCGCGATCGGCGATGTGACCCTGGCGGCTTCCGCGCACCTGACGGTGAACGTCGAGTCTTCGCCGGGCGTGCCCGCCACCTACGCCGAAATGGTCGTCATTCCCGTCGAGGATCCCGCGATCTCCGGCGCACCCGCGCCGAGCCTCTACAGTCTCTTCCCCGGTTGCGCCCCGATGCTCGGACCGCCGGACGGCGGGTCGCCCGCCTGCAACCGCGCGCTCACGGTAAACGGACGCATGGATCTGGCGATCCCGCCCGGCCAGTATTACGTCTACGCCACGCGCGGGCCGTTCGCGAGCCTCGACCGCGCCGAGGTCACGCTTTTGCCGGGCGGGTCGGCCCAGGTTACTCTCGTGGTCGAATCGCTGGAGGCGGAGCTGCTTCCGAGCGGCGTCCTCTCCGGGGACTTCCACGTCCACGGCGGTGCCAGCTACGACTCGGCCATCCCGGACGTTGACCGGGTGGTCAGCTTCCTTGCCACCGGCGTCGACGTCGTCATCGCGACCGACCACAACGTCGTCACCAGCTACGCGACCACGCTGGCGGCACTCGGCGCCGAGGGGGACATCGTCGTCATCCCCGGTGTCGAGCAAACGCCCAACATCCTCTGGTACGACGTGCCCGGCAGCCAGTTCCCGAAGACGCTCGGTCACTTCAACTTTTGGCCGCTGGTCCCCGACGTGATGGCCACGCGCAACGGCGCTCCCTGGCCGGAGCTGCGCGAGCCCGGACAGGTGATGGACGACATGGACAAAGTGTTCGCCAATCCGAGCGCCGGCGTGCGGCAGCTCAACCACCCGTACCTGCTCAGCAAGCTCGGGCGCGATCAGGGCTACCCACGCGCGATCGGTTACGACCCGACGACGCCGATTCCCCAGGATCCGACCCCCGGAGCCAGCTTCGCGGGCAACGCGCTCGCGAGCAGCCCCGGCGGACCCGGGCGCCACCGGAACCGCGACTGGGACGTGCAAGAGGTGATGACCGGCGCCTCGCGCGCCGATTGGCTGCGCTACCGCGCGCTCTGGTTCTCGCTGCTGTCGCAGGGCTATCTGCGCGCGGGCGCCGCCAACAGCGACACGCACACGCTGTCGGTCGAGCGGATCGGTTACCCACGAAATCTCGTGTGGGGCAACCATCAGAAGGCCGCGCTCGACGCCGACGCCTTCGACGCCGACATCCGGGCCGGGCACATGGAGGGGACGAACGGCCCCGTCCTCGACGTCACGATCGACGACGGCCTCGGGAACACCCAGCGGCCAGAGCTGGTGCCGATCTCCCTGTCGTCGACCGCGACGATCACGATCTCTGTCACCGCGGCGCCCTGGATTCCAGTCACCGAGGCGCGCGTGTTCGTCAACGGCCAGCTGGTGCGCACCTTCGACCTGTCGCAATCCTTCGCCGACGCCATCGGCGACAGGTTCGGCACCCAGCCCGGGCGCGGGAGCGTCACCTCGTTGCTGGCGCCGCTCTTGCCGACAAAAGGCGACGCGTGGCTGGTCGTCGAGGCCGGGCTCCACCAAGAAACGCCGCCCGACACCGACGGCGACGGTCTGCCCGATCTCCCGGACGCCGACGTGCCAGGCCGCCCGGCGAGCATCGACGATCCGCGCTTCGATCTTCAGGCCGTCGCGCCCGGCGTCTGGCCCACCGCGTTTTCGAACCCGTTTCTCCTCAACCTCGACGGCGGAGCCTGGACGCCGCCCGGACTTTCACCATGACCCTACCGATGACGGGCTGGTGGCTGGCGGTGGCCATCGGCGGTGTCCTTGCAATCGCCACCGGCCCGGCGCGCGCGATGGAGGGGACGCGCGCCGCCGACGCCTGCCCGAAGGACTGGGAGGCGGCTTCGGGACCCCTGCCCGGTGGCGCGCAATCGACCCAGCCGGCGGACTTCGGCGCCATCGCCGAAGCCTGTCCCGCTTCGGACCTCACGCTCCGCCTGCGGGGCGCGCTGCTGGACGACAGCCCCGCGCCGGGGTTCTTCGGCGACATCCTCACCGACGTGATGGTGCGGGCGCGACGCCGAATCGGCGCCCAGGGCTGGCTGTCCTTGGCGGTCGATCTCTTCAACTACCGCTACGTCGACGACGCCGGCCTCGCGTCGAACGGCCCATCGTTTGGACCGCCCACCATCGGCTACTACCTGGGGCTCCCGGCCACCCCAGGAACGGCCGTCGCGATCTACGGCCGGGCGCTCCTGCCACTCGACACCGCCCGCGGACCGGGGATCGAGGCCGGACTCGAGATCGGCGGCAGCGGCCGCGCGCGGGTGAGCCGGCGCTGGGCCTTCGACGGCGGCCTCTCCCTTTCGGGTCCGGCTGACTTCGTCGCCGGCCAGGCGCACGCTCGGCTCGAACCGGCGGCCCTGGCCGAGGCCTGGGTTTCGCCGCGTCCGGCGCTGGCTTTGTTCGTCGGCGGCGCGCTACGAGTCGAGGTCGCACCGAGCTCCAGATTGCTCACCGCCGTTCCGCGGGCCGGTTTGCGCGCCGCGCTCCGGCGAAGCCTTTGGCTCGCGTTCCTCGCGGAGGCGCCGGTCGCCGGCACCGACCGCACCAACCTCATCGCCAGCCTGTTCCTCGGCTGGTCACCCTGACACTTGCTTGCAGGGGCGAGATCGATATACTTCCGCGCTCCGAACATGCCGAAGACCAAGATGAAGTCCAACAGCAGCGCGAAGAAGCGGTTCAAGCTGACGGCCAACGGGCGCGTCAAGCGCAAGAAGGCCTACTTGCGCCACAACCTGACCTCCAAGTCCGCCAGCGCGAAGCGCAAGCTGCGCCGGGGCGGTTACATCAGCAAGACCCAGGAGCATCAGATCAAAGCGATGCTCCCTTACGCCTAGGAAGATGTCATGCCGCGCGCAAAGGGTGGTTATAAGTCTCGTCAACGCCGTAACCGGATTCGGAAGCACGCCAAGGGCTTTCGCGGCGGACGATCGAAGCTCTGGAAGGCCGCTGTAGAGGCGGTCCATCGAAAGTGGCGCTACGCGCTCTTCCATCGCCGCAAGCGCAAGCCCGATTTCCGCGGGCTCTGGATCGTACGCATCAACGCCGCGGCGCGCGAGCTCGGCGTCTCCTATTCGAGGCTCATCGCCGGCCTCGACAGGGCCAACGTCGCGATCGATCGCAAGATCCTCTCGGACCTGGCGATCAGCGATCCGGCCGCGTTCAAGAAGGTCGTCGAAACGGCGCAAGCGGCCTAGCCGCGCCGCCGCCTGCGAAGCGGGACGGGCGCACACGCCATGTCCAGCGGGGATAGAGCGCCGACCGTCGCCGTCCTGATCGGCGATCTCGACCGACTCGGCGGCGCGTTCGCCGCCGAGATCGCCGGGCTCACAGCCGAGCAGGAGATTCGCCTCGCCCAAGCGCGGTACCTCGGGAAAAAGGGAAAGGTCTCCGAGCTGATGAAGGTCCTGGGGCGCCTTCCTTCCGAGGAGCGGCCCGCCGTCGGGGAGGCGGCGAATCGCGCCAAGGCCAGCATCGAAGATGCGGTCGCCGCACGCCTCGCTGTGCTCGATCAGGCCGCCCTGGCCGCGGATCTCACGCGCGTCGTGGACGTGACCCTGCCCGGCCGCGGCTCTAAGCTCGGCACGCTGCACCCGCTCACGCTCGTGCGCCGCGAGATCGAAGAGATCTTCCTGGGCCTCGGATTCGAGGTGCGGACCGGTCCCTGGATCGAAACCGAGTGGAACAACTTCGATGCGCTCAACACGCCACCCGATCACCCCGCCCGTGACATGCAGGACACGTTCTTCGTGGAGGGGGGAGGCGTCCTTCGGTCGCACACCTCGCCCGTGCAGATCCGGACCATGCTGGCCCAGCCACCCCCGGTGCGGATCGTGGCTCCGGGCAACGTCTTCCGGCGCGACGACGACGCCACCCACACGCCGATGTTCCCGCAGATGGAGGGGCTGCTGGTGGACAAAGGCGTGTCATTCGCCGATCTCAAGGGAACGCTGCTCACCTTCGTTCACCGTTTCTTCGGTCCGAATCTCGGCGTGCGCCTCCGCCCCAGCTATTTCCCCTTCACCGAGCCGTCTGCCGAAGTCGATGCCGCCTGCTACCTCTGCGCGGGGAGCGGCCTCGGGGCGGGCCGATCGTGCCGGCTCTGCAAGGGGAGCGGCTGGATCGAAATCGGCGGCGCCGGCATGGTTCACCCCAACGTGTTCCGGGCCGTGGGCTACGACCCGCAGGCCGTCTCGGGCTTCGCCTTCGGAATGGGGCTTTCGCGTATGGCCATGCTCAAGCTCGAGGTCGACGATCTGCGCTCCTTCTACGAGCACGACGTCCGATTCCTGACGCAATTCCGGTGACCTGAGGGCGGCGTCGTGAAGATTTCCTTCAACTGGATACGCGAGCTTTGCGATCTCAGGCCAGGCGTAACCGCCGACCACGTCGCCGACAAGCTGACCCTCGCTGGCCTGGAGGTCGAATCCATCGAACGCCGCGGCCGGGATCTCACGGGCGTCCTCATCGCCGAGGTGCGGGGCGTACGCCCGCACCCCACCGCCGAAAAGCTGTCGATTGTGCGCCTCGCCGCTGGCGGCGCGGAAGAAAATGTCGTGTGCGGCGCGCTCAACGTGCCCGCGCCGGGCGGCCGGGTTGCCTGGGCAGCCCCGGGCGCTGCGCTGCCGGGGGGGCGCAAGCTCGAGCGGCGCGAGATCCGCGGCGTCGTGTCGCCGGGCATGATCTGCAGCGAGGTCGAGCTCGGCCTCGGGGAGGGAGGTGACGGAATCTTGATTCTGTCGCCCGAGGCGCCAGCCGGCGCAGATCTCGCGCGGGAGGTTGGCCTTCTCGATGAGGTGTTGGAGGTCAACGTCACCCCCAACCGTCCCGATGCGCTGTCGCACGCCGGAATTGCCCGCGAGGTCGCCGCGCTCTTCGAGACGGTCTGGCGCCTGCCGCCTCCCGACGACGCGCCGCAGGTTCCGCTGGCCCCGGGACGCGGCGTCGATGTCGAGATTCGCGAACCGACCGCCTGTGCGCGCTACGTCGCTCGGATCGTCACGGGTCTTCGCACGGGCCCGAGCCCGCTCGCTCTACGGGTGCGTCTCGCCGCTTGCGGCGTCCGCGCCATCTCCAACCTGGTCGACGTCACGAACTATGTGATGCTGGAAACCGGGCACCCGCTGCACGCCTTCGATCTGGATCGGCTGCAGGGCGGAATCTCCGTCCGGCGCGCCGGACGCAGCGAGCGGATGCAAACGCTCGACGGGATCGATCGGCCCTTACAAGAGGACGATATCGTGATTGCGGACGCCCGCGGTGCCATCGCGCTGGCCGGCGTCATGGGAGGCGCTCACAGCGAGGTCTCGGCGGCAACCACCACCGTTCTGCTTGAGGTCGCGACGTTCGATCCGCGATCCGTCCGTCGGACGTCCAAACGCCTCGGGCTCCGCAGCGAGGCCTCGCACCGTTTCGAGCGCGGCGTCGACGCCGAAGGAATTCCGCATGCCAGCCGGCGGGCGGCGGCAATGCTGGCCCGCCTCGGCGACGGCGCGGTGGCGGGGGAGGGCATTGACCGCTATCCGCGACCACAGCACCCGCGGCGCGTGACGCTTTCGTTCGCAGGACTCTCGCGCCTGGCGGGGTTCGAGATTCCGATGCCTCAGGCGGCCGAGAAGCTGGCCGCAATTGGCATTGCCAGCGCACCCGACGGCTACGACAAGATCGCGGCGACCGTGCCGAGCTTCCGCCCGGACGTCGCGATCGAAGAGGATCTGGTCGAGGAAGTCATGCGTTTGGTCGGCTACGATCGCGTTCCGGCGCGGCTGCCGCGGGGAAGCGCCGCACCGTCGCCCAGTCCCGAGGCTCCCGCCGATCGCGCGCGCGACGCGCTCGCGGCGCTCGGTCTGTCGGAAATCGTCAGTTGGGGCTTCGTCCCGCGCGCCTGGCTCGCCGCGCTGAGCGGGGATTTGGAGCGGGGGGTTGCGGTCAAGAACCCCATCTCGGCCGACTACGAGGTCTTGCGGACGTCGCTCCTACCGGGTCTCGTCGATGCGGCCAAGCGCAACCTGGCGCGCGGCATTGTCGACCTCGGGCTATTCGAGGTCGGACCGATCGTAAAGAAACGCGCCGATGACCCAAAGGAGCCGGCGATCGAGGCGGTGTCGGCCGCCGCGCTGCTCGTCGGCCGCCGGCCGGGTTGGCTCAGGCCCGACGAGGCCTTCGACTTCTTCGACGCCAAGCGCGTGGCCCTGGAGCTTCTGCGCTCGCTCGGCATCCCCAATCTCGTTTTCACCACGCCCGGGAGACGGGCACCCTTGCTCCATCCTGGTGTCAGCGCCGAGATCCGGATTGGCGACGCGCTCGGCGCTGTCGTCGGGCAGGTCGGGGAGGTCCACCCAAAGCTCCGCCGCAAGCTCGGGCTCGACGTGCGTGCCTTCTACCTGGAGATCACCCTCGACGCGGTGGGCGGCGAGCGGCGCCCCGTCCGCAGCGTCGCGCCGCCGCGTTTTCCGGCCTCCAGTCGCGACGTATCGTTCTGGATCGATGTCGGGGTGAGCGCCGACGAGCAGCGGGCGCTGCTGCTGTCTGCGTCGGAAGCGATCTTGCGAGAGCTAGCGGTCCTGGAAGACTACCGCGATCCGCGGCAGGTGCTCGCGGGCAAGAAGGGGATGCTCTGGACGCTCACGTACCGCGCCGATGACCGGACGCTCACCGACGCCGAGGTCGACGCGGCCCACGCCCGGATCGTCGCGGCTCTGAAATCCGCGCCTTCGGTCGCCATCCGCTAGGCGCTAGGGAGGCCAAGGGAAGCAAAGCAGGGACCCTTTCCAGGGGCCTCAAGTAAATGGTATATACGAGATGGTCATGACCAAGGCCGACATTGTCGAGAACGTCTACGAGAAGGTCGGCGGGTTCTCGAAGAAAGAGGCCGCCGAGATCGTCGAGACGGTCTTCGACACGATCAAGGAGACGCTGGAGCGCGGGGAGAAGATCAAGATCTCCGGCTTCGGCAACTTCGTCGTGCGCGACAAGAGTGCGCGTGCCGGACGCAATCCGCAGACCGGGCAGGAGATCACCATCAGCGCGCGGCGCGTGCTGACGTTCAAGCCAAGCCAAGTTCTCAAGAACGTCCTCAACGACTGAGCCGCTGGACGTGGCCCGCCGCGCGATACCGACGGATGACCTGGGCATCCCGGACAAGCCCTACTTCAAGATCGGCGAGGCGGCGCGGCTCTGCGCGGTGAAGCCATATGTGCTCCGCTACTGGGAGACGGAATTCAAATCGATTCGACCGCAGAAAACGCGCTCGCAGCAGCGCCTCTATCGGCGGCGCGACGTCGAGCTGCTGCTCAAGATTCGGCACCTGCTGTACGACAAGCGGTACACGATCGAAGGGGCGCGAACGCGGCTACGCGATCTGGGTCATGACGAGGGACCGGTGCCGGTCGTTCCCGTGGCCGTGTCCAATAGTGTCAACCCCGAGACCCTACGAAAAATCAAGCAGGGCCTCGCGGATCTGATACGTATTTGCGCGGAATAAATCGGGGCGTGGCGCAGCCTGGTTAGCGCACCTGTCTGGGGGACAGGGGGTCGCTGGTTCAAATCCAGTCGCCCCGACCAGTAAAATCAAATACTTATAGCATTTTTTCAATCGATCATCTGCCCAGCAA
>CAAGKR010174960.1_pt1 | contig 11720 bp, 11 predicted proteins | sample 2556971 | NCBI WGS metagenome assembly CAAGKR01 (sample SAMEA5207829, study PRJEB30636) | soil metagenome | biome: forest; feature: boreal; material: soil | place: USA | collected 2011-09 | depth 1 m
AAACCGCCCGAGGGGGGCCACCCCGCCGAGCACCGAGTTCCGATAATGGAACTTACACCCTCAATCGCTCCCTTCCTCTCTGCTATCATTCCCGCCTTACGCCACATCCACGGCGTGGAGGTTCGATGAACGTTTCCCAACGGCTCACTGAGATTCGCACCGGCTTCGAACGGCCCTTCTGGGTTGCCAACATCAGCGAACTGTTCGAGCGTCTCTCCTACTACGCCGCCTTTGCTTCCCTCGCCCGCTACCTCCACGAGACTCTAAGTTTTCCAACACAACGCGCCGCCAGTCTCGCCTCGCTCTTCGGCGGCCTGGTCTGGTTTCTAGCCATCTTCGGCGGAGCCATCGCCGACCGTCTTGGTTTCCGCCGCGCCCTGTCGCTGGCCTACTTGATTCTCGCCGCGGCCTACTTCCTTCTCGGCTCCATCGCTGCTCCGTGGCTCGCTCCTGTGCGAGACGCCGTCCCGCTCGGGCTGTTTGTCGGCGTCATCCTGATTCTCCCGGCGCTCGGAATTTCACTCGTGAAGCCCAGCGTCGTCGGGACCACCGCTCGCGCTTCTAGCCCCAACGTCCGCTCCATCGGCTATTCCATCTACTACACCCTCGTAAACATCGGCGGCGCGCTGGGTCCTTTCGTAGCCTCCTGGGTTCACCGGCACATGAGCGTGGAAAATGTCTTTCGCGTTTCCGCTGTCAGCGTCCTGGTCATGTTTTTTGCGGTGCTGTTTTTCTTTCGCGAACCGCGCAAGTCCGAAGAGGTCCGAACTGAAAGCTTCGCGGTTACCATGCGCAATTTTGCCAAGGTTATCGCCAATCCGAAGTTCATGCTTTTTCTTCTGATTTTTTCCGGCTACTGGATCGTCTACTGGCAGTTATTCATTACCCTGCCGATCTACGTCCATGATTACGTCGATCCCAAGGCGGACACGGAAGGCATGCTCTCCATCGGGCCGATCATTGTGATTGCATTCACGGTAATCTTCAGCGTTCTGACCCAAAAAATCTCTGCATTCCGCGCCGTAATGCTCGGGACGTTGGTCTCTATGGTTGCGTTTGCCGTTCTGGCCTTACATTCCAGCATGTGGGCCGTCTACGCCACCCTGGTGGTCATGGCTATCGGCGAACTTATTCAGCAGCCCCGTTACTACGAATACATTTCCCGGCTCGCTCCTGCAGGCCAGCAAGGCACCTACATGGGTTTCGCTTTTCTTCCGCTCGGAATCGGCTCGTTCCTTGGCGGTCCCATTGGCGGAGCCTTGCTCCATCAGTTCGGCGAAGTGCAACATCAGCCGCAGCTCTTCCTCTGGGCGCTTACCACCATCGGTTTAACTACAACTCTGTTGTTGTGGATTTACGACCGAATCGTGCAAGCCGGCAAGTCGGAGCTCGCCTATAGAGCCGCTAATTAACCAGCCGCCGCAGCGAATCCAGCGCCTGGCGTGCCAGCGTGTATTTCGGCTCAACGCTCAGCGCTTCCTGAAAGCAGAGCATCGCTTGACCATACATTTCCTTGCCCAGGTACGCGCGGCCCAGATTGTAGTGCGGAAAATGCCGAGGCTCATAGCGCCGCGCTTCGACGGCCTGCTGCAGCCACGGGATAGCTTCGTCGAACTGCGCCAGTTCGATCATGTACGCGCCAATATCGTTGTACGGGTTGCCAAAATCAGGGTCCAGTTCGATGGCCCTTTTGCATTCCGAAATCGCGTCGATCAATTTGCCCTGAAAATGATACGTCCAGCCCAGAAATGTGTGCGCCTCTGCGGTGGGGTGCAGTTCCAATGACGATTGGTACAGCTCCACAGCCCGGTCGTAGTCGCCTTCCATCTGTGCCTGGTAGGCGTCCTGCAACACTTCCCACGCGCGAGTCAGCGTCTCCTGATTCATGAGCCCATTGTGCAGCTACGAAGCGAAACCCGTCAAAGGTACGAAAGTGCTAGCTGTGCATGGGGGGAAACTGTCCTAATTGACGGGGTACCGCGAGGTGATAGTGGATATTCCGGCAAGGAACGTACAAAATAGAAGGGTTATCATCCTGGCGAGGGGGAACAGTGAATCGCAACTTGGGAACGTTCGTGATGGTAGTAAGTGCTGCAGCCGTGCTGTGTGTCGGAATGCCCTATGCGCAAGACTCCGGCAAAAAAACAGGCGGCGCAAATGCTGCCGCAGCCGTCGGTAGGGGCAAAACCGTTTTTCAGGAGAAATGCGCTCTGTGCCATTACGACACGAGCGACCAGAAAAAAATCGGACCCGGCCTGAAAGGTTTGAACAAGCGCGGCACCTTCAGCGTCAACGGCAACAAGATCACCGATGACAGTCTGAAGACCTGGATCGAAAACGGCGACCAGTTGATGCCCCCGTTCAAGGACGTACTTGAACCCGGGCAAATTAAAGATGTGATCGCCTACGTAAAAACCTTGTAAACCGCAGAACATTAGCGGAATTTCTGGGGATCCAAGAGTCGCCCGTTGCGGGCGATTCAAAAAAAAACCCCCGGTTGCCTGACTTCGGCTTCCGAGGGTTGTTAATTTCATTCTCTCCCTGGGCAGGAGAAAAACTAATTACAGAATGGCATCTTTCAGAGCTTTGGCCGGGCGGAGACGGACAACCGTCTTCGCTTTGATCTTGATCTGCTCGCCGGTCTGGGGATTGCGGCCGATGCGCGCCTTGCGGTGTGCCTTCACTACACGACCGATACCTGGAATGACGAATTTTCCTGCGCTGCCCTTAGCTTCCTTAACGGCAAGCTTGTGCAGTTCATCAAAAAAGGTTACGGCCATCTTCTTGGACGTGCCAACTTTTTCGGCGATGTGCGCCACGATCTTAGTCTTGCTCAACGGCTTCGCTGCCATTTATTCTGCCTATCCTCCTCAGATTTCTATCCATCTCGAAAAAAATCGAGATCAGCTTCGAGCATACAGCCGCTATTTTTGCCGCTAATAACCCGGGCCGCATCGGACTATAACGAACGCACGATGGGAACGCAAGGGGCAAACAGCAAAAAGTAAGGGAAATATGCGATTTTTTTGCAGGGATGTGCAAAACAGGCCGATTCCATGCAGTTCATCACGCAAGCCGCGAACCGGGCAAGAAGAACCAGCTATGCTACTCTTCCTAATTCCAAGTTAATCAAGGAGAAAGCGCCATGAGCTCGAGTACCAATTGGAAGGAACTGGAAGAACAGATCGCCTCCGCAGTCAAGCCAGGAAAGCGGCCCGTGGCCGTTACATTTCTGGATTCGGCTCCCCCAGGTGTCAAGAAATTTGAGGGCACGGAACCTTCCAGTTGCAGCTTCTGGAGATTGGCCGCCGCAGGAAGCACTTTCTACACGGCTCCAGAGGATCACTTCAATTGTGCGGTTGGCGCGTACACGCACAACATCGCGCTATCTCCAGAACGCGAGAAGGAAACCGAACAAACCTTGAAGATGATGTTCGATCTCGGTTATGTGAAGCCGGAAGAAGTGCCGCAGATTCCGCGACTGGCAAAAGCGCCGAAGGCTATTCTTTACTCGCCTTTAGGCCAAGCTGTGGCTGAACCGGACGTGGTTCTTTTCGCATGTAGACCGGCAAGCGCCATGCTCTTGCAGGAAGCTGCAAATCGCGCGGGAGCGGGAACTGGCGCACCAGCGCTCGGTCGTCCGACATGCATGGCGCTACCTGTCTCGTTGCAGCAAGGTACGATTATCAGCTTGGGTTGCATCGGAAATCGCGTGTATACCGGCCTCGCAGAAGACGAGTTGTACGTGGTCATACGGGGAAAAGATCTTGCCGGCGTCCTGGAGGGATTGAAAACCGTTCAAACCGCCAACACCGCTCTGCAAAATTACGCCCAAGGACGCCGTCAGGAACTCGCCAGCGCCTAAATTACAAAGAAGCGAGATCTTCGTAAAAATGGGCAATCGACCGGATGCCACCGTAATAATTTTCCAGTGAGATGTGCTCATCCGGCGCGTGTGCGTTTTCGTCAGGCAAACCGAACCCGATCAATACGCAGGGCACCTTAAACGTGTCGTGCATCTGCGTCACAAACGGGATCGAACCGCCCTCACGGATGAACACCGCTTTCCTCCCGAAGCCTTTTTGCAACGCATTCTGGGCCACCTGGAAAATCGGTGCATGAAAGGCGGCAACCCACGGTTTGCCGGTGCTCAACAGCTCAAACTTGCAATGCACGCTCTTGGGAAGCAATTTGCGGATATGTTTTTCCACTAGCTTGGCGATTTTCTCCGGAGGCTGATCCGGCACTAGCCTCGTTGAAAACTTTGCGAACGCCTTCGAGGGGATCACCGTTTTCGCGCCTTCGCCTTGGTAACCACCCCAAACACCGTTCAGTTCGAGGGTCGGGCGAATCCACAAACGTTCCACGGTACTAAAATCTTTCTCACCGAAATACTCCGAAGCGCCAACCGCGCGCTCAAAATCCTTCACTTTCCATGGCAGTTTTTTCAGCGCCTTGCGCTCCGCGGCGGGAACCTTACGCACATCATCGTAGAACCCCGGAATCGCGACACGAAAATTCTTGTCGTGCAATTTGGCAAAAAGCTCAGTCAAAATTGTGAGCGGGTTGGGAACTGCACCACCGTAAACACCGGAGTGCAGATCGCGCGCCGGGCCGGTGAGCTCAATCTGATAGTAGTTCAGTCCGCGCAAACCGTAGGTAATAGAAGGCGCGCCTTTGCCCAGCATAGAGGTGTCAGAAACGACCAGAGCATCGGCCTTCAGTTTCTCTCTGTTTTTCTGGACGTAATCCCACAAACTCACGCTGCCGACTTCTTCCTCGCCTTCGATGAGCACCTTGATGTTGACGGGAAATTTTCCATGAAGCTGGTGAAGCGATTCCAAGGACTTGAGGTGAATGTGTACCTGACCCTTGTCATCGGCCGTACCGCGGCCATAAAGGCTTCCGTCTCGCGATTCCGGTTCAAAAGCTGGAGAAGTCCACAAGTCGAGCGGTTCCGCGGGCTGCACATCGTAATGGCCGTAAAAAAGAACGGTCGGCTTCCCGGGCGCCTCGAGAGACTCGGCATACACCAAAGGGTGAAGGTTCGTTGGAATAATCTCTACTTTTTTAAACCCCGCAGCGCGAAGCTTCTCGGCCACCCATTTGGCCGCTCGCTCGATATCCGGCTTATGCTCGCTCTTGGCGCTTACGGAAGGAATGCGCAGGAACTCGCACAGTTCGGACAAGTGCTGCTCCCGGCGACCTTCGATAATTTCAGTAAGGTTCATCTATGACCCTCAGGCACAGTACTACGCACCACGCTATGAATACGTAAATATCTAGAATAAGTTGCGGAACTGGATAATGCGAAATGGAAAAATCCAGAAGCCCCATCCGCTCAATAATTCTACGGCCAGGAGTGGGAGGCGCACAAGTTTACCCACCGTTTGGCGTGTACGCTTTCGGGGAACTGGTTACCGTACAGTCTGCAGCGAGCAACGGAACTGTTGGAGCTTTGTCAGAGCGTTTCCGGCGACGCAACAAGGGTTGCGGTTGGAAGACACCTGTACTTAAGGGCAATTGACGCATTTTGCTACTCCGCTCAAGATTGGTGCATGAGCGAAGTTCTTCCCAACCAAGCGGTTCAAGCTGGGGCACGTCGCAGCCGGCGCGTTTTCCATAGAATGCGGCTAAAGGCGCATGGGCGAAGCCACGGCGGGAAGAAGTTTCGCGAAGTGTGCGAAACGGTGGTAGTGAGCGCTCACGGCGGTCTGCTACAGCTCAGCAATGAAATCGACAATGGCGAGATGATTGTTCTGGAAAATCTCCTGACCCAGGAAGAGTTGGAATGCCGGGTGGTCTTTGTCGGGGAATTGCAGGATGCCGGACAGCGGATCGGCGTCGAATTTCTTACGCCCGCGCCGCACTTCTGGGGCATCGATTTTGAAGTCGGCTAGCCGATAGCGATCGAGCTAAGCAAACGCATTCATCTCGATTTTTCTCCAAAGACAATTTGAAAGTGACGTCAAGCAACGGAGAGATCTTTCGACTGCGCGCCGCAAAAACAGCCGTGATTCGCTCAGGATGACATCTTGGGATAGCTTTTCGGGATTAAATAGATGGCGCTACCAAGAACCGACCTAAAGATCGGCCACTGCCAGGGTCAGGTAGCAATTCCTCTGGCGGGGCTTGGGGCCGGTGCGCGACTGCGTTTCAGAAACCAAGTGCCCAAACGCCAGAGCAGCAGGATGGCAACTAACGCGCCGTAAAACAACGGCTTGCGCACGTCTGACTTAACCAGCCAGTAGTAGTGAATCACGCCACAAACCGCGGCCACGTAAATCGAGCGGTGCAGCATTTGCCAGCGGCGGCCGCCCAATCTACGAATCCAGCCTTTGGTCGAAGTGATGGCCAGCGGAATTAGCAAAACAAACCCGATAAAACCAACAGTGATAAAGCGCCGCTTCTGCACATCGCGCCACATGCCTGCCGGATCGAAGCCCTGGTCCGGGCCAATATAGGTAAGGAAATGCAGGCAAAGATAAAAAAACGCGAAGAGTCCAAGCATGCGGCGATAACGAATTAAGTCAGGGAGTTTAAAAAGCTTGCGAAATGGCGTAACGGTCAACGTGAGAATCAGGAAACGCAGAGTCCAATCGCCGGTGAAGTGCTGAAGAAATTCGACGGGATTGGCGGTGAGGTTACCGCGAAAAGCGCGAAGAACGACCAGCAACAAGGGCACGAGGCAAAGTGTAAATGCGGCTACCTTGGTCCATTTCCTGGAAAGAAATTTGTTCAACTCGCCGCTCGGCTCAGTGGAATTTTTTCAGGTCCATGCCAGTGTACAGGCTGGCGACCTGATCAGCGTAGCCATTAAAGATGATCGTCTTTCGAGTAAAGATCTCGCCCAAGCGGCGCTCGGTGGCTTGGCTCCAGCGCGGGTGTTCGACGTCCGGATTCACGTTGGAATAGAAACCGTATTCCGAAGCGGAGTAGAGATTCCAGGTGGCGGGAGGTTCACTCTTCACAAAGCGAATCTTCACCAGTGACTTGATGCTCTTGTAGCCGTATTTCCAGGGAAGGACCATGCGCACCGGTGCGCCATCCTGATTCGGCAGCGATTCTCCATACATTCCGACGCACAACAGTGCCAGCGGGTTCATCGCTTCGTCGATGCGCAATCCTTCCACATAGGGAAATTCAATGCCACCGTATTTCGCTTGCGGCATTTGTCCGGGGTCATAATACGAAGTGAACGCCACATATTTGGCTTTGTCGGTGGGCTCGACAAGCTTTGCCAGCGCGCTGAAGGAATAGCCAATCCAGGGCACCACAATGGACCAGCGTTCCACGCAGCGGTGCCGGTAGATGCGCTCTTCCAGCGGCGCTACCTTCAAAATGTCGTCCATGCTGAGCTTGACGGGCTTTTTTACTTCGCCTTCGATGGAGACGGTCCAGGGCGATGTCTTGAAGTTGGCGGCGTTTTTTGAAGGATCGATTTTGTCGGTGCCAAATTCGTAAAAATTATTGTAGTGGGTGACGTCTTCAAAGGTGGACTGCTTTTCTGTGGTGCTGAACGGGCTTTTAAGCGCCACATTCAGCTTTGTGCCAGCCTCTACTTTTACGGCAGGCAAGGCTAAGCGTGAGAGTGCCCCACCCCCAAGTAGCGCGGCTCCCGTGACGCCCATGGCCTGCAAGATTTGCCGGCGATCGAAGTAGGTCGCCTTCGGAGTAATTTCGTCATACAGCAAATCCGAGGGTTTTTTAATCAACATACACTGACCTTTCAAATTAACTTTGGCCGGCGATTGGAACGCCTAAAAGTGAGATGCACACAGTAGTAGTACGGCAGCACCGCATCGTGCGGATTTGCTGCCTACCATCATACGATTCGGAGGCTTGGGCAGGGTTACAGGAAAGATGGGGCTGGGACTTGTCGCATACCGTGGGCTGATAGAAAACGCGTTAGTCACTGGGGCGGAGCGGCACTTAATTTTCGACTGAAGAGATAACCGTTTGCTGAATCGAGCCGCTCGTGCAGAAGCAAAAGTTGAGATCCTGAGGTGCGGGAAAAACTCCGCACCTCAGCGTGACACTCTACTTGTTATATGCAAGTATCGCCTCCGAACACGGACGGCTTCGGCGGTAAGTCGGCTTAAGGAAGGTTGATTTTGGCGGAAAGAGGCAAATCTTGTGACGAGCCGCCGGCCATGATCGAGTAGCTTCCCGGAACCAGTTGCCAGGCATCCGACGTTTCGTTGTAGATGGACAAGAATCGCGGATCAACGTCCACGCTCACACCGGTGCTTTCACCGGCATTAAGATGGACCTTGCTCCAACCGACCAGCCGCTTAGGAGGTTCGCCAGCGTTGGCCGGCAAAGCAGCGTAAACCTCGGCAATTTCATCGCCGGCGCGAGTGCCGGTGTTTTTTACAGTGAAAGTCACGGTAACGTTTTTAGCCGGATTCACTTTAAAGTTCGAGTACGCGAAGGTTGTATAGGAGAGTCCGAAACCGAAGGGAAATAGCACCGGTTTTTTCTCCGCGTCATACCACTTGTAGCCGACTTTCAGTCCCTCATCGTAATGAACTTCAAAGGTTGGCTTGTCTTTGTCTTTCTTCTCCAAGCCCGCGAGGCCTTTGTCGCCTGTTGGAGGTGTGACCAACGTTGGATGCGGCAGATCCGTCTCGCTGCGTGGAAAGGTCATCGGCAATTTTGCGCTGGGATTCACAACCCCGAACAAAATATTCGCGAGGGCGTCGGCACCCTTGCTGCCCGCGTACCAAGCTTCAATAACGGCAGCGGACTGATCGATCCAGGGCATGGTAACGGCGGTTCCCGTTTCAAGAACGACAACGGTGTGGGGATTAGCGGATGCAACTTGTGCGATCAGGGCATCTTGATTATCGGGTAACGAAAGCTTGGGCAAGTCCATGCCTTCGCTAATCCACTGATGCGCGAAAACGATAGCGACATCAGCTTTTTTGGCGGTGGCTGCCGCATCTGCCGGATCGGTTCCGGGATTGAATTGAACATCGACACCTGGCGCCAAGGCGGCGATGGCTTTCATCGGAGAGGTGGGAAACCAGACGTGGGCCTGCCATCCAGCGTTGGGACGTCCCGGTGGATCTACTTGAGCCGAGCCGCCGCCGGAAATCATCTCCTTGTCGGCGCGAGCGCCGATGATGGCGATAGAGTGTAACTTCGTCGGATCGAGCGGCAGCACGCCCTTGTCATTCTTCAGAAGCACGATGGAGTGTTCGGCGAGATGCTGGCTAATGAGAAATCCGCCCTCTACGTCTACGACGCTTTTGAGCGTCGGATAATCGACGATACCGCTGGCAAACTCTGAACGCAAAATTCGGCGAACGTGAAGGTTCAGTTCTTCTTGCGAAATCTTGCCATCCTTTACGGCTTGCTTGAACTTCTCGCCAAAAAAATCGTCGAGCGGCTCTTCGTTGTCGAGGCCCGCCGCTGCAGCGTTTACGGTGCTGTGCGTCCCCCCCCAATCGGAAACAACAAAACCTGGAAAATGCCAGGCCGTCCTTAACACATCGGTCAGTAGATATTTATTCTCACAGGCGAAGTCGCCGTTTACGGCGTTATAGGAGCACATCACCGCCGCGGGATTTCCTGTTTCGATGCCGATCTGGAAAGCCAGCAGGTCGCTTTCGCGCAAGGCTCGTTTGCTAATGATGGAATTGACTTCGTTGCGCCCGCTTTCCTGATCGTTTACGGCATAATGCTTGATATCGCCAATGACGTGCTGGGCCTGTTCGCATTTGATTCTGTTGCCGACAAGCGTGCCGGCAAGAATCGGGTCCTCACCCATGTATTCGAAGGTTCTGCCGTTGCGAGGGTCGCGCGTGATGTTGACGCCGCCTCCGAGGGTCATGTTGTAGCCTTGTGCGCGAAGTTCGCGCCCGATCAGCGCACCATATGCACAAGCCGCGCTGGGATCCCAGCTTGCGGCCGATGCAACGTTGGACGGCAGCGCCGTGGAATATTTTCCGTTGTCCCCACTAGCACGAACGCCGTATGCCGCGTCGCTTATTTGAATCATGGGAATACCGAGACGAGATACACCCAGGACAAACCCGGCTCCGCCAATTCCTAAGTAGGCGTTGGCTCGCGGTTTCTTTTCCGGCCAGCCGGGCATGCCGTTGCCATGAAGCAAATCGATTTTCTCGTCGAGCGTCATTTCCTTGAGCACCAGGTCCGCGCGGACATCCGGCGAAAGGCTGGAATCGCTCCAGGGATACTTTGGCGCGTCTTGTGCAAATATCGAAACGGCACCGAAAATAAATACGAAGCAGAGGGCCGGTATGATGGTTCTAAAATTAGGCATGTTCATTCCAGAGTTGACCGCTCCTGTCTATTAAAGTGAATATAACTTCGGCAATCGATGTAGTGCCGGCCCGAAACATGCAACGTATTGCCCGAGGGAAAGGGGTCCGGCAGTACCCGGGGTGGTACGGAAATCTTACAATAACGTTTATGTTAAGGCTACAGAGACCATGAGCCAAGGGAGGCTCAGACAGGGTGAGTTGCTGATTCCGTTTCAGCGGTAAGATAAGACACAGTGGTTGAAGCGGAGAGGAGCTGCGGCAACGCTCCCTCGAGACACCGATTACGAAATCTCACGCACTGAAAAACTGGAGCTGAACAATGAGGAAAAACAGAGATTTAGCCGGAGTATTGTTTCTGGCGCTGAGTGCGGTGGCGTGCTCCAAACCGCCAGCATCCACGGAATCTATGCCACCTCCGGGACCGGCGGCGAATCCCGCGCCAGCTTCCCTGCCTGCTGCCACCCCAGCACCAGCTACTCCGCCAGCGCCAACTCGAGCTGCCGGTCGCGCGGTGAAGACTGAAATGCGCAATGTACTGTTTCATTTTACGGATACGGCTAAGGCGCGGATTGACACTTTGTCCGGTGAGTTGGTGCCCACAGGAAAGAATGAAATGCCGGTTTTCGACGACAAGAAATCTTTCGAGGTGCGCGTCACGAGCGCAAAAATTTCGATCACCCCGGAAGCCCTCGGTGAGATCTTGAACTCTTTTGTATTCGCGAAACCCGACGCGCCGCTCAGAGACGTTTCCGTGGAGATCGATAAAGATAAACTCGTCATTAAAGGCAAGTTAAACAACAAGGGATTCATCCCGTTCCAGACTTCAGGCACTCTCCACGTCACCCCGGATGGCCGGCTCAGTATTCACACCGAAAAACTGAAAGCGCTGCATGTGCCGGTAAAAGGCATGATGAATCTCTTCGGGGTCGACCTAGCGAACGTGGTGAACACCAGCAAGATTGATGGCTTGGACGTAGACAAGGATGATTTGGAGATGGACCTCGGCAAACTGCTTCCCCCGCCGCACATCATCGGCAAAGCTACGGCGGTGCGGCTGGAAAATGGCGCCATCGTCACGATTATGGGCGAGCCGGCAAAATCTCCGTCGGCTTCCGCGAACAAAGGAAATTACATGACGTTCCAGGGTGGACCTGTCCGATTCGGCAACCTATTAATGGAAAGTGCGGATCTGACGGTGCTCGATCTCGATCCGGGGGACGCGCTCGATTGGAATCAGGATCGGTACAAGGACCAGTTGGTCGCGGGCTACTCGAAAATTACACCGACTTTTGGACTGCGCGCGTATGTGAAGGACTATGCGAAACTGCCGCGTTCATCAGGACGTAAAGTGAAAATTCAAACGGATTCATCTGGTGCAGTTCCGCCGAAAACCTGACGATTGCCAACACAGAAAATGGTTCAAAGAAA
>CAAGKR010163497.1_pt1 | contig 11718 bp, 11 predicted proteins | sample 2556971 | NCBI WGS metagenome assembly CAAGKR01 (sample SAMEA5207829, study PRJEB30636) | soil metagenome | biome: forest; feature: boreal; material: soil | place: USA | collected 2011-09 | depth 1 m
AGCCCTGACTGAGCAGGGCCATTTCTTCTTCCAGGGTCGGGGTGTATTTAAGCGTTGCCGCTTTCTGCGCTGGTGGTAGTGGTGCGTGCAACACTGGCCGCCTTTGCCGCTTTAGCGGCTTCCCTCGCTGCTGCTTCTTTGGCAGTAGTCGGACGCAGTTCTTTCAAGCGGGCAGCTTTACCGGTCAGGCCGCGCAGATAATAGAGTTGTTTGCGGCGCACTCGAGCATGGCGCACCACTTCGATTTTCTCAATGCGGGGAGAATGAACCAGAAATGTGCGCTCTACGCCGACGCCGTGTGTGATGCGGCGCACGGTGAAATTGCGATTGACCCCGCCTCCGCGCAGGCGCATAACCACGCCCTCGAACGGCTGAAGGCGTTCGCGAGTTCCCTCAACAACTTTGACTTGCAGGCGAACGGTATCGCCAGAGAGAATCTCTGGAATATCTTTGCGCAACTGTTCATTTTCGACAGCCGTCAGTAACGCTTGCCCTGCTGGCTTCGTGATAAATTGTTTGTCAGCCATGCTTCTCCATACTCCTGTGCGTGTCGTGGCAAGTCATGCGGCCTGTGCGGGTAAAGTGAAAGCAGCAGCCCACGACGCGAGAACCTATTTTGTTGCGTTGAGCTGCTTCATCAGGCGCGATTTGCGGCGAGCAGCATTATTTCGATGAATGACGCCTTTTTTGGCTGCGCGGTCCAGTTCGCTGACGGCGTTGCGTACAGCTTCTTCGGAATTTTCTCCGGTGGTAATCGAAGTGCGAGCCTTTGTTACCTGTGTGCGAACAAGCGATTTGATGCTGCGATTGTGCAAGCGGCGCTTCTGTTCCTGGCGCATACGCTTTTCAGCAGCGGCATTATTGGGCATGTAAGTAATAAACCTCCCCGAAACATCTGGCCCTTTCACACGGATGGGCTTTATACAAAAAACGCCGTCAGCCCGGACGCCCGCGAAAGTCTCGCGTCGCGCCCCTACCATACCGTACTTATGAATTGGCTGGCGAGTGGCGTATAGGGTAGGGACGACCCGTATGATGGTCGCCCTGGTAACTGAGTGCATGGAGATTATAGCAGAAGTCCTATCAAACTGTCAAACAATCATAGGCCAAAAACCTAGTACACGATCACGGGTGTACCCCATGGTATCTGCGAGTACAGCCACGCGACATCGTTGGGGTTCATATTGATACAGCCATGACTGCCATTGCCATTGAACGACGTGGTGCCGGATGGGTCGCTATGCGGGAAATTCATTCCCTGACCATAGATACCGCGCCACCAGCTATCGTGGAAGAAGTAACCACCAGAGTGATATTCCATAGCATACTGGATCGGCGTCGGCGGATACCAGAATGCCGAGCCGGGCGACTCGCTCGATTTGAACTCGGTGGGATGCTCGCGCACAAAGATGCTCCAGAAGCCCGGCACCGAGGGCTTCAGGTACTGCCCCGTCACAACCTGGAAAGACCGCACCAGCTTGCCATTATTATAATAGCGCACCGTTTGCTCGATCAGCGAGACAACCAGCACCTGACCACCAGTAGAGCCGGAGACGCCGTAATGCTGCATCAGGCTTATATCAGTAGCGTGGGGATGATCCCATGCCGTTTTGTCGTGGTAGTCTGCTTCCAGGGCGCGCAGGTGCAAAAAATCGCTGTTGAGCAAATCTATCACCGAGCGGTAATCATCCAGCGTTTGTGCTGACTGCGCAGCAGCATCCGCGTCATAACCAATCCCCTGTAGATCATATTCATAATCCAGATTATAGACACCACCATCGTAACTATCATGATACTGGTGCGCATTGCCCCAGTTCGTGACTTCCTGGTGGAACTGTTTCAGCAAGTAATTGGCCTGACCCTGCGCCAGGGGAAACTGGATAGAAGCCATATCTCTATCAATTTGCGCCGAAACCTTCAGAAAGCCGCTGATATCCTTCGCATTGGTGAGCGCCTGCTGGTCAGCAGTCAGGCGTGGCTGGTAGGCAGCGGTGTTGACACCCCAGGTTTTGAGCTGGTTGATATCGTCGCTGAACTGTTTGACTTTGACCGCGCCCACAAAAGGGATGGCCTGAATCGAGTAAACCGTTGTTTCCTGTATCTGTGTATTGATCTGGTCAATCAATTGTGAGAAGTCGCCCGGTCCCGTGGCGCCACGAAACGTTTGCAGGTCTCCCTGTGCTTGCAGATTGAGTGCGGTCGTATCCAGGTGCGAAGCCTGCAATTGCTTGATAACCTGTTGCAGAGAAGTAAGATCATTATAGGCCGGTTCCATCAGATGAAGAGCCAGCGTCGAACTCTTAGCTTCCGAGCTGATCTGGATATAGTCCTTTGGAAGCTGTGCTTTCGCAAGTTGCGCCTGATCATCGGTGAGTTGATTGGCAAAGGTTTTCGCTTCAATGAATTTCTGGCCCTGGCGCACAGCCAGCGCGGTCGCCAGCGTTTGTAAATCCTGGCTGGACTGGTAGTCAAGCTGCTGCGTCGCCTGCGCCTCCAACCCCCTGGTTTCCAGGGTGAGCATCTGATAACGCGCAGCGAGATTACTATTATAGCCCGTGATGGATTGATCATTGAACAGAGCCACAGGCGCATTGGTAGCATTTAGTTGCGTGGCCTGGTTGGTAATCGGCGTCAGCATAGAGGCAGGAATGCCAATACTCTGTGCATGAGCAATTTCATTATCAAACGCGCTTTTATTCTGACTTGCTTGCTGTTGCGCCTGGGGGTCGCCGCCGCAGGCACTCAAGGAGAGCATCACCAGCATCGCGCTAACCAGCGCGAACGCCCCCTTACGAATAAAGCGTTGAGAAACCGGGAAATGTGCCATTATAAGGCTTGCCTCCTGGCTAGATATTTACTCATAAGACATTCAATTTATTATATCGTTTGCCAGCTTGAAATGTAACAAAACCACTACTATCTATTTAACGCGCCGGGTAAGTTTTCTTGCAACCTCGGTCGCCCTGTCCCGTCGCTGTAGGGATGGTGGGAGGGATAGAGTGCATTAAGAATGCCCGGCAGCCAGAGCCTGTTCCAGATCGCTGAGAATATCTTCGATATCTTCGATACCGACGGAGAGACGCAGCAAGGTATCGGTGAGACCGCGCGCCTCGCGAATATCTCTGGGGATAGAGCCATGCGTCATTGACGCCGGATGGCAGATCAGCGATTCAACGCCGCCCAGGCTTTCGGCAAGGGCAAAGACGCGGAAGCGGCGTGCCATCTGCGCAACATCGCCGTAGGTTCCCTTAAACTGGAAAGAGACCATGCCGCCGAAGCCGCTCATCTGGCGTTTCGCAAGCTCGTAATCGGGATGCGATGACAGGCCGGGATAGTACACTTTCTCGACACGCGGGTGTTCGTATAAAAACTGAGCTACCGCCAGCGCGTTCGCCTCGTGCTGGCGCATGCGCACCGCCAGCGTTTTGATACCGCGCAGCGTCAGCCAGGTATCGAATGGACCAGGTACGCCACCAGCGGCATTCTGATAGAACTTGATCGACTGATAGACCTCTTCATTACTGGTAACGAGCGCGCCACCTATCACATCGCTATGACCGTTGATGTACTTGGTAGTGCTATGCACCACGATGTCCGCGCCCAGCTTCAAAGGTTGCTGGAAATAAGGACTGGCGAAGGTGTTATCAACGACGAGTAGCAGGTTTTTCGCATGCGCGATGGCCGCGACTTTCTGGATATCAATCAGGCCGAGCAATGGATTGGTGGGGGTTTCCAGCCAGATCATCTTTGTATTCGGGCGGATGGCTTTCTCGTAATCGGCCACATTCCGAGCCGCGACGTAGCTTGCTTCTACACCATAGCGGCGCATCACGCGCTCAAAAATGCGATAGGTGCCGCCGTAGGTATCATCGCACGAAACGACGTGATCGCCCGCGTTGAGCAAACTGAGTATAGCCGTTTCCGCCGCCATGCCGGAAGCGAAGGCCAGGCCGTATGTCCCCTCTTCAAGCGCGGCCATGCACGATTCAAGCGCGGCGCGCGTGGGGTTGCCGGTACGCGAATACTCATAGCCTTTATTTTCTCCCAGCCCTGCCTGGGCATAGGTTGATGTCTGATAGATAGGTGTCATGACGGAGCCTGTGGTGGGATCAGGTTCCTGTCCGGCATGAATGGCTCTGGTAGAGAATTTCATCGATTAACTGCCTTTCAAAATGCGCATTTGTAGTGGACGAAACGGAATATAGCACTTTTTTAAGAAAAGAGCAATTAGTTATGACATCCAAATTGTGATTTTGTTCATTGCCATCGTACTATAGCCGGGATATAGTTGATATAGATGATACAATTTAACTCATCTGTAAGTAATTAGTATGATGATCGTCGAGGAGTACGTATGTTTATCGAAAACAACAAGTTCAAACGAGTAGCGTTTATGAGCATATGCTCGCTGCTGATTCTGTTGGCGATGGCGGCGTGTGGAGATGCCGGAAGCGGGTCCGCGACGCCCACTCCTACCGGCTCAACCCCTGGAAATGGCGCGCAGGCATCGCCTACAACTCAACCAACCACGAAGCCAACGACGCAGCCACCCTCGCAATCGGTGCCATTCAAAGTAATCAGCGTCTCCATGGCGGTCAGTCCCGCCTCTATCGCGGGCATGAGTTGCGGCGCGAATGTGACAGTGACGTATACTGCTACCTTCCATGCCGTGTCTGGTAGCAATGGCGGCGCGGTTCAGTTCGGCTACACCGTCAATAATGGGCGAGGACAGGGAACGGCCAGCATCAACTTCGCGGCTGGCGAGACGACCAAAACATACACATTCACCTGGAGCGGCGCGTTACCTCTTGATCATACCTATCCTGAGCCGGGCGGCGTGATTGTCACCAGCCCCAATACGATCAACTCCTCGCTGGTTGGGCCAACGGGAGCATGTTCGCCCGCCGCGTTCAAAGTGACCAGCGTTTCTATGGCGGTCAGCCCCACCACTATCGCAGGGCTGAGCTGCGGCACAAACCTGACCGTTACGTACAAGGCCACATTTCATGTCGCGCCGGGCAGCAATGGCGGCACGGTTCAGTTTCAGTATACCGTCAACAACGGGCGCGGCAGCGGCCCTGGTAGCGTAACATTCGCTCCTGGCGTAACCACCATGACCTACTCTTTCACCTGGAGCGGCGCGTTACCCCCCGATCATACCTATCCTGAGCCGGGCGGCGTAATCGTCACCAGCCCCAACTCCGTCAACCCGCAATTGATAGGCCCTGCCGGTTTCTGTGTATAGCCCCAGTACAGTCGTTTGCCAGTAGCGACACCCCATGTGGGTGTCCCGTCCTCTCTCGTCCGTTCTCCGCATTGCCCTGCCCATGTAGTGTAGGAGACGCGGACGGACCACCCATAAAAGGCGTCGCTACTGGATTCGTAACCGGCGCGCGTGTCCAAACGTATATAAGTGGAGAGAGTTCATTCGACAAAAAGGGAAACAGGAACTATGGCAACTTCCAAACCAGCACACGACCAGCATACGACGCCGCCTTCGGCCAAACCGGTGATAGGCGTTTTGCTCGTCCATGGTTTGAACGGCAGCCAGAAAGACTTCGCCGAGATGGAGACACTTCTTCTTGCGCGAGACATGGTCGTGGTAAACATGCTCCTGCCCGGACATGGCAGCAGGGTCAGAGAAATGTTGAGTACCGGCTGGTCGGACTGGTCGCAGGCGGTATACGATGAGCTGGGCGCGCTCAAGCAGCGCTGCGATGTGGTTTTCCTGGTCGGCCATTCGCTAGGAGGCGCGCTCTCCCTGCATGTCGCGGCGCATGAAGAAGTGGCGGGCATCGTGAGTATCTGCTCGCCTTCGCATATGCACCCCTGGCTCAAAACAGCAGTCCGAGCCGTCAAGTATATTACCCCACTCCTGCCGACGCTGCGCGAAGATGTGCGCGACCGGGAAGGGCGTCAACGCTACCGGCGCGATGGCTATCGCTGGACGCCCATGCGGCCAGTGGAGAGCCTGTTGCTATTCCTGCCGCACCTGCGCGAAGAGTTGCCTGTTATTACCGCGCCCGCCCTGATTATGACTTCTATTCACGATCATGTCGTGCCAGCTCGCGATGGGCGAGATATTTACCGGCGCATCGGTTCGCGTGAGAAACACCTGGTGACGTTCCATCGTTCATACCATGTGGTCATGAAGGACCACGATCGCGAAGAAGTGTTCGCGAAAACACTGGCCTTTATCCAGAGCCACGCCGGCAAAGCGCAGCCCCATCAAAAGATGAACCAGACGGCTTGATGAGGGCTAAGAAGCGTGGGGATAGCGGGTGGTGGCTACGAAATGACTCTAAACAATTGGAGCAACACTATTTTACCGGGGAGTTTCGCGCAGTTTGACACAACAAGTTACCGATCCACCAGACCAAAACGAGCGGCGCGTTTCGCAGCCATTGAGCGAACCGCGTTTCCGCCTCACCAGGGCAGGGATTATTTCCTTGCTGGTTCTTATTATGCTCTTGCTGCTGCTCTTCTCCGGTGAACTCGTTTACAGCCTGGTTCGGACTGCGCAGCCCGCGCAGTTAGCTATCGCGCAAACTTTGCCTGCCACGCAGCATCCACAAGCGAGTCCCACAAGCAAGTCCCCCAGCGCGTTAACACCTACCACTACGCCGGAATTGCAAGCCAGCGCGGATACGACCTCGTCGATAACAGTTCTCAATCACGTGAATGCGCCACCCTTACAATTGTCCGGGAGCCAGTATATCATCTACGAGCAGAGCAATACACTCTACCTTGTCTCTGCCACAGGCGATTATGCTCAAGTCATAACGACACAGGGATTTATCAGCGATAACGCCGCTCCTCCCATTTTGATGCCATCGGGCCAGTTACTTTACAGTGGCGACGGTATCTGGATGACCAATGTGTTCGGTGGGATGCCAACACAAATTGCGACCCTGGATGCCGGCCAGGTCATTACCTCGATGGCGCTGAGCAACGATGGCAAGATACTGGCATGGAGCACAGAACCGGCCAATGGATCGGGAATGCTCGTTATTCGTGCCGGGCCGCTGACCAACACCACCATCATCTACCAGCAATCCGCGCTGAACTGTCCCTGTTTCCGTATATTCTCATTTATGAATGGCACATCAGCGCAGGTGGACAATACCCTGCTCTTGACCGACGACCGGGGAAGTCACCAGGCTGTGCAGAACGGCCTCTGGTCGCTCGACATCAGCGCCACCCCGGCAACCGTGCAGTCCATTTTAGCGGAAGACCCGGCTCAAGGGCCGCTCGCCCTTGCGCCATTCGGCAATACCCTGCTCTACTCCCTGGATGAAGGGACAGTGCCTGACCCAACTGATAGCAGCGTGCCTCCCGGCGTGTCCGCGCTCTCGTATGCCAATGACCTGAATATCACGACCTTAAACGGCGCTCCGCCAGCGATAGGAATAACACAGGTCGTGCTACCGGAACAAGATAACCTGAGCAACAGCGCCCAATACCACTGGGTGACGACGCCTATCTTTTCGCCAGATACACACACCCTGGCCTACGTAGAGTTTTCGAGCGATCAACAGGAGCCTTATGACCGGCACAGCGCGATTTATACCGTGCAGATATCTGGTTCCGGCGCGCAATTGCGCGTGGGCAAACCTCAACTGCTGGCGACCACCACCAGCCAACTGGTAGAGCTAGGCCCCTGGTACAACAGCCATGTCCTGACCTTCTACGCCGATGGCACGCTCTACGCCCTTGACACGCAAAGCGGCTCGCTCACCATTTTCGCCCAGCCGTCATCCTATGCCCGTATCGTCGCGGTTGTAGGTTTCGCGGGAACGTAAAAGGCAATCCTCATCAGACCTTTGGTTGAACTCCCAACCCTGGCCGGTCGGGCAATACCAGTTTGCCATTAACCACCGTTACCCCCTCGTAAGGATCATTGTCAATCAGCAAATGCCCGTCGAGATCGGCGTAATCCACCAGGGGCGTCAGGTGCGCGGCGGCTGTGATTGCCAGCGAACTTTCGATCATGCAGCCGATCATGATACGCAGGTGATGCGCGCGGGCAACGTGGATCATCTTCAAGGCATGACGGATACCACCGCATTTCATCAGCTTGATGTTAATGCCATCTACACAGCCTGCCACCCTGGGAATGTCATCAACGGTAACACAGCTTTCATCGGCAATGATGGGCAACGGCACGTTTTCGCGCACCAGTCGCAGCCCCTCGAGATCACGCGGGTGAACGGGCTGCTCGACAAATTCGATATTGTAGGGGGCCAGGGCATTGATCATCTTAATCGCTTCTTTAGGCGTCCAGGCGGTATTCGCATCAACACGTATGATAGCTGATGAAACATCGCGTATAGCTTTCAGGTTATCAAGATCATGCTTCGTGCCGACCTTCACCTTGAGAATGGGATAGTCACGCGCCAAAAGGGCTTTCTTCGCCATATTTGCGGGGCTATCTATACCCAGCGTAAAAGAGGTACGCGGCGTATGCGCCGGGTTCAATCCCAGCAGCTTATACACCGGCACATTCAACATCTTGCCCACCATGTCATACAGCGCCATATCGACCGCCGCCTTAGCGGCAGGGTTGAGGCGGATCAGGCGATCCAGGTTGTCCAAAATATCTTCTATCGCAAACGGATCATCGCCAAGATTGCCCGCGAAGGTCGTGACACAGGCCAGCACCGTCTCCACATTTTCACCATAATATTCGTCCGGCGCGGCTTCACCGTAGCCCGTATATTCCTTGTGGTTGATCTGCGCCACAGCGTTTGAGGCGACCTGTTGCACTCCGCGCGAAATACGAAACGGCACGGTCAGTTTGAGATCGACGGGTCTGGCGTCAATATGCATGATGTGGCATCCTTCTATTCCAGGTGAGGAACTATCCGTCAGGCCATAAATTGCTTGCTCCAGTAGCATGATAAAAGAGTAACGCAACTGGCTGTTACAAAATCATTCCCAAAAACCCTCGCGTTCGCTCGTTTTCGGTATGGTCGAAGATCTGTTCAGGCGACCCCTGTTCCACTATTATCCCTTTGTCCATAAAGATAACATGGTCAGCCGCTTCGCGCGCGAAACCCATTTCATGTGTTACCACCACCATCGTCATTCCCTCTTCAGCAAGCTGGCGCATGACTTTTAACACCTCACCGACCAGTTCAGGATCGAGGGCTGACGTGGCCTCGTCAAAAAGCATCAACTTGGGATTCATGGCGAGGGCACGCGCAATCGCGACACGCTGTTGCTGGCCGCCGGAAAGCTTATGCGGATAAACATTCGCCTTCTCGCTCAGCCCAACTTTTTCAAGCAATGCTATGGCGCGTTCGATAACCCCGGCTTTAGGCTGATGCAACACATGTATGGGGGCCTCAATCACATTTTCAAGTACTGTCTTATGAGGAAACAGGTTAAAACGTTGAAAAACGAAGCCAATCTGGGAACGCATTCGGGCAATGGCCTTTTCTGTGTCCTCTATCATCTGGCCGTTCACTTCGCGATACCCCACCATCTGGCCATCGACATAAATACGCCCGCCATCAATCGACTCCAGGTGATTGATGCAGCGGAGTAAAGTGGTCTTGCCAGAACCACTTGGCCCGATAATTACCACCACTTGTCCGCGACGCACCGAAAGATCAACGCCATTCAGAACCGTCAGATGGCCAAAACGCTTGATGATGTTTTCGGCATGGACCATTTCGCCAGGCTTGTTTCCATTTTTTTGCGGCATACTCATACTCATTCCCGTTGCTCCTCCTCAGCGTCCACTCACTAAAGTGCCGCCTGTGCGAGAACCAAAGCCCAGCATTCGCCCAGCCCACCCTTTTTTCTCCTTGATATCGTCTTTTGTGCTGCGGTTGGGGTCCAGGCGTCTCTCGATCCAGCTCTGCACAAAGCCCCAGAGTGTGGTCATGAGGAGATAATACAGGGTAGCCAGTAAGAGCAATTCGAAGATGCTGAATGTAGGTGAACCTAGTTCAGTCGTAGCGTGAGTGAGTTCGTTGAGACCAATCACCGAGGCAATCGATGTCGTTTTGAGCATATTGTTAAACTCGTTACCCAGAGGTGGAATAATGACTCGCGCTGCCTGGGGGATCACGATGCGACGCATCGCCAGTGAATAACGCATACCGAGAGATTTGGCCGCTTCCAATTGCCCGGCATCAACAGAAGTGATACCCGCGCGAGTAATTTCTGCCATATACGCGCCCTCGTTAAGTGAAAAAGCTAACAGCACACATGCCCAGTCGGGAAGTAAAAAGGCGGGATTCTGGATGATTCGTGGAAGGCCATTATAGAGTAACAGCACCTGTACCAGCAATGGGCTACCGCGAAAAAACCAGATATACGCTCCAGCAGGCCAGTTAAGCCACCGAAAGCGTGACATGCGCATCAATGCCAGGAAAAGCCCAAGAATGACACCGACAGACTGCGCAGCGACCGATATCCACACGGTTGTCCAGGCGGCCTTGAGAAAAAAGAGGTTCGGGTCCTGGTAGAGAAAATGGAGAAAAATATCCCATCTAAACATGAATGGCCTCCTTAGACAAGCTTCTGGCTTCCTAACTCTATGCGCAGGAAGCCAGAAACCAGAAGTTGGTCGTCGGAAAGATCGACCATTTTGAGATTAGCCGCCGATTTTCTGAGCAGCGTTCAACTGCCACTTTGCGAACAGGCTAGTATAGGTGCCATCGCTTTTCAAAGCCGTCAAAGCTGCCTGCATAGCGCCTAACATAGAAGCGTCGCCTTTACGCGCGGCAATACCCTCGGCAGCAGCATTGACTACCGTACCACCAATCTCAAACTGACCTGGATTCTGTTTTATATAGTAGTCCGTGACAGGTGAGTCCTGGTAGGTAGCATCAACACGATGGTTGACCAACAATTGAATCACAGACGTCTGGTCTGTAAGGACGGTGAGTTGAATGGCTGGCTTGCCTGCTTTTGTGCAATCTTTGCTGGCCGCGTTCAAGTCGTCTAACTCTACTGTGCCACTCTGCACGCCAGCTTTCATTCCACAAAGGTTACGCGCGCACGCAACTTTATTGGGATTGCCCTTTGGCACGATCAGCGATTCGCCAGCCAGGAAATATGGCACAAAATCTGCCTTTACCGTGCGATCAGAGTTGATGGTTATGGCGGAGATGACGACATCGAAACGCCTCGCGCTCAGATCATCAAGGATGGTATTGAAATTCGCCGTGACGACTTTGGCTTTTAACCCGAGTTTCTGGGCCATTGCCGTAATCAGATCGACATCGAAGCCGACCGGGTTGCCGGTCGTCGTGTCAATAAATTCCTGTGGCGGATAGGTCGTGTCGCTCCCGACAGTCAGGGTACCCGCGGTAATCAAGTCTTTAGGAGCGGTAAGGCTCGCCGTTGTAGGATATGGCGTGGGAGTCGGCCCGGCGTTGGCCTGAGTGTTGCAGGGCAACGCATTTGAAGTTGGCGTTCCACTCCCTGTTGTACTACTGCCACAAGCGCCCAGCAAAATAGGGAGCGCGATAAAAGAGATACCAAATACCATGCTCATGAGAGCCTGTCGCCATCTCTTTTTGGAAAAAATAGATAGCACGAAGACACCTCCTGTAAATATAACTACCTGGTCTTACGTTACGGACACATCTAGTGTAACATAACGATAACCCTGGCACAAGAAACGAGGTGATGAGCTAGATATTTGGAAAGAAGACTTCCCCGTGAGCGGACTTGAGAAGTGTCCTGGCTGTCATCCTGAGC
>CAAGKR010495251.1_pt1 | contig 11714 bp, 11 predicted proteins | sample 2556971 | NCBI WGS metagenome assembly CAAGKR01 (sample SAMEA5207829, study PRJEB30636) | soil metagenome | biome: forest; feature: boreal; material: soil | place: USA | collected 2011-09 | depth 1 m
AGTTAACAGCCGAACGCTCTACCATTGAGCTACCGGGGAACCGCAAGGAAGGAGATTATCTTTATTCCTAAATTTTAGCGACCGGCAACTATGCTGTCAATCGTCCATCGATGATCGCACAAGCGAGAAAAGCCAATCGCGAGAAGAGTCTTGGTATAACGGATTCTTGGTAACGGGCTCTAAAAGTGGAAGACAACCGCGGCTATACCCTGATAATTGTTCTGTGAATCACTAAAAAACTGCGTGCGAACCCAATCACCTTCTACGCGCAAGGATAGACGAGGATTCACTCGGAAATCCACACCTAGACCAGCTTGCACTGCCAACGCATTGCGACTGTTGCCGGCTGTCTGCGGTTGTAAATGGCCCCCGCCAACGAGGGCGTGCCCCCAAGGTTCAAAACGCGCGCGCCGCGCGCCAATGCGGATTCCACCGCCCCCACCGAAGTACTTGACGTGTTCGTTGGTGTAAATCTCCGGTGCAAATCCGGTTACCAAATTCCCTTCAATGGCAAACCAGTCGTTCGTGAAATACGTGACGGTAGTGTTCAAACCAACCATACTCGCGTTGATCAGATTGGATTGAAAACGGAAGAACTCCAGGCCCAAACCCAACTGCCAACGGTAATCATCGCGATCGCCAAAAATATATCGCGGTTTCGCAGCGGGCACTGCTGCAGGTTCGGCTGGAAACGCATTCGCTGGAGTTGGCATCGCATAACTTGGGGTTCCTGCAACATTCGAATCGAACAGATCTACCTGCGCTGCAGAGGTAGCGTTGAAATCTGACGCCGCGTTGCCTTCTCCGGCTTTAGAGAAGTCCTGTGCGTGTACCCGCACGGCGGACGCGCAGGTCACCGCAAGCATCAACACGAAACCCATCAGTGGCTTTATCATGCGCATTCTCTCGACCCCTCCAGCCAGTGTCCGAACGACGCTCAGGCCGATACATCCTAGGTTACCCAATTTGAACCCGTCCAGCAGATACATCTTTCCCAAGTAGTGCTGAGGCGGGTAACGCCCAAAAGTCAGCGTAGAGATACTATATCGCATAAAATACAGAATACGGAGAGGTGGATTCAAGTATTCGAGCCTCTAACTTTGAGTCGGCCTCCTCTCCACGAAAAGTCCTGCTATAATTCCGCGCAACCGCGGCCTTGGTTAACCGGGAGGCAGCATTGGTATCCGACGCATCATCCGCAAGACGAGCTCCGGCACCACGGAGAGGGTCCCAGCCACCTCGCTTCGTCGTACTTGAAGGTCCCCTACGCGTAGGGAAAACCACCTTGGCGCGAATCCTGGCGGAGAAGCTGCATGCCCGGCGTATTTACGACTGCGAAGACAATCCCTTTCTTGCTGACTTTTACTCGGAAAAACCAGGCGCTGCGTTCCGCGCACAGATGTATTTTTTGATGGAGCGGCAGAAACGGGTGCGCGGAGTTCTGCTGGAACAATCCCACGAACCGGTCGTCTCCGACTTCCTGATGGAAAAAGACCGCATTTTCGCCAACCTGAACCTGGACGACGAAGAATTGAAGCTCTATGAAAGATATTATGAAGCCGTCACGCAGGATTTGCCGCAGCCTGACCTGGTCATTTATCTCCAGGCCAAGCCTGAAGTGTTACGCGGACGCATATTGAAGAAGAAGGCGGAAGAGGAGAGACAAATTTCTCCAGAATATGTCGAAGAAGTAGCGCGCTCCTATGAACATTTTTTCTTCCGATATGCTGCGGCAGACCTGCTGGTCATCGACACCTCCGAAATTGATTTCGTGGAGCGCAGTGAGGATTTGCAACAATTGCTGGAGCGCCTGCGGGAGCCTGTAAGAGGCACTCAATATTTCCTGCCCCTCGGAGGCCCTGACTAGCTGGCATCACGACCAGGGCATACTCTTATCATCAGCTTCAGGCATTGGAAACCGAACTAACAATGGAGGAACTGTCTTGGATCAATGGACCAGACGAAAGTTTTTTGTCACCACCGTAGCGGGAAGCGCGCTTGTCGGAGCGAACCGGTTGCTCGGAGAACCTCCTCCGAAATCCGTTGCGAGTGATTTGGAATCCGTGAACCATGGCGCCGCGGAAACTCCCAGCCGACCTATAGTCATTTCTTCCGCAAATGGCCTGAACGCTTTGCAGCACGGCATGGACATTCTGAAAAACGGGGGGGACACTCTGGATGCGGCCGTGGCTGCGGTAGCCGTCGTTGAAGATGATCCAAACGATGATTCTGTAGGTTATGGAGGGTTGCCTAACGAGGAAGGTGTGGTCGAACTCGATGCCAGCGTAATGCACGGGCCAACGCGGCGTGCGGGATCCGTGGCCAGCGTCCGCAACATCAAGAATGTTTCCCGATTGGCGAAAACTGTCATGGAGCGAACCAACCACGTCATGATCGTCGGCGATGGTGCCAGACGCTTCGCCGTCGCGGAAGGGTTCGAAGAAATGAACTTGTTGACGGAACACTCGCGAAAAATCTGGCTAGCGTGGAAAGCGAAGACCAGCTTCAACTGGCGCTCCGGTACGGACAGCCCGGAGTGGAAGGACCACATGTCTCAGATATTTGAAGGAGATGAAGCAAAAATTGCCTATGCCGCGCGCGTCATCGCCCGCCCTCCGACCGGCACGATCAATTGTTTGGCGCTCAATGAAAAAGGCGACATCAGCGGAACCACTACAACCTCGGGACTCGCGTGGAAAATCCCGGGACGAGTCGGGGATTCACCCGTGATTGGCGCGGGGCTATACGTGGACGGCGACGTCGGAGGCGCCGGCTCAACCGGCAAAGGCGAGGAAAACATAAAGATTTGCGGCGGACACACGATTGTCGAATTAATGCGCAGGGGCATGAAACCAGAGGACGCCTGCCTGGAGGCCCTGGGGCGCGTTGTGCGTAACTATAATAAGGACAAAACAAAACTGGGAACATTCCATTTGTACTATTATGCGCTCAACAAAAATGGTGAATATGGCAGCGCTTCACTCTGGAAAAATGGCTATGAGGAAAATAAGGTGGCCATGTTTGCCGTGCACGACGGCAACAAAGCCGCTCTGGCCCCCTGCAAACCATTCTTCGATGAGATCGGACACGAATCTTAGTAACTCCACCTGCCTTATGGCATAGTTTAAAACCTATGGAGCAGGCAAGAATTCTGATCATTGGGGGCGGCGTGGTGGGTTGCGCCATTGCGGAAGCCCTCTCCCGAAACTCTCAGGATCTTTACCTGGTGGAGCAATTCCCCAAGTTTGGGATGGCGACCAGTTCTCGTAACAGCGGCGTCATCCATTCGGGAATCTACTATCCGGCGAAATCTCTGAAGGCGCGGCTGTGCGTCGAGGGAAATCGCCTTACAAAGCAATTCTGTGAAAAACATCATGTCCCTTACCGCACCACCGGGAAGTTGGTTGTCGCCAAGGATCAGCATGAAGTGGCGGGCCTCGAAGCGCTACAGCAGCGCGGGAGGGATAATGGCGTCGATGACCTGCGTATCATTGACCATGCGGGAATTCGAGCCAAGGAACCGCATGTGCAAGGGTTCGCCGCCTTAGAGGTCCCCTCCACCGGTATCTGTTCCGCGGAAGAATTAGTACGTGCCTTTGCCCGTTTGGCAGAACAAAGAGGCGCAAATCTGGTGAATTACGCGAAGGTGGAATCGCTCGAACCGAAAGGAGATCTAATACAGGTCGGTTTGCGAATTGGAGACGAGAAACACTCCGAAGCCGAGACGATCGAGGCTCGTTGTGTGATCAATGCGGCCGGGCTGTACGCTGATGAGGTTGCTCAATTGCTCGGCCCCCGCCCGTGGAGGATTTATCCTGTGCGTGGAGAGTATTGCGAAATCCGCGGGGTTCGTGCGGAATTGATCAATAACTTGGTTTATCCGCTGCCCCATCATGACGGCTTGTCGCTTGGTTTGCATTTTACGAAGACGCTGTGGGGAACAATTCTGGTCGGACCAACCGCAGCTTATGTGGATGGCAAAGAGAATTATGAACGCGATCGTATCGCGGTCGAGGAGTTCGCTGCGGATGCTAGAACTATGCTTCCGGAAATCCAGGAAAGCGATCTGCAACTTGCGTATACCGGTTTAAGGCCGAAGCTGGTTCCCCCGGACGGCAAAGGTATTGCTGACTTTGTGATTGAGCCAGACCCCAAATTTCCTCAGATCATTCATTTGGTCGGCATCGAATCGCCCGGACTGACAGCCGCCACGGCCATCGCTGCCTACATAGCAGGGTTAGTAAAAGAAGTGTTCAACTGACTCGTCGGCGGGAGTTATTCGACGACAACGCGCAAGAATTTTTTCTTTCCGAAGCGGACCTGGTAAGTTACTTTGTCGTCCAAGTTCAGTCTGTAAGCGGCATCTTGAACAGTTACGCCATTAATCTCAAAACCGCCCTGCTTTATGACGCGCTCGGCCTCGGAAGCGGATGAAACTTCCTCGATCTGGGCGAGAATCTTCGACCACTTCTCTGAATCGCTCGCAATTGGAATGGTGAACTGCTTTGGAACGTTTGAGGCCCCTGGAACCGTCGCCGCGATCGCACCTGCCACGCGCCTGAGTTTTACTTCCTTCATCTCCCGAGGTGCCTGCCGGTCACGAAAAACGTGCTGGAAATTCTCGGCCGCTTTGTGGGCCGCTTCGCCTCCGTGAAAATCGGAAACTACTTCTTCCGCTAGCCGCATCTTTGCGTCCATCGGATGCAGGACGCCGCTGGTTACTTCTTGTTTGAGCTCCGCAATTTCTTGCGGCGTGCGATCCGTCACCAATTCGTAGTACGACCACATCAGTTCGTCCGGGATAGACATCATCTTGCCGAACATCTCTGCCGGCGGTTCCGTGATTCCGACGTAATTCCCAAGGCTTTTGGACATCTTGCGCTGACCATCGAGTCCAACCAGAATCGGCATCATGATCGCCACTTGCAGTTCCTGGTTGTATTCGCGCTGAATTTCCCGCCCTATCAGCAAATTGAACTTCTGTTCCGTCGCACCAAGTTCAACATCCGCTTCCAGCACAACGGAATCGTAGGCCACCAATAATGGGTATAGAAATTCGTGTACGGAGATGGGCTGTTGGTTACCGAGACGCGTCCGGAAATCCTCGCGCTCCAGCATCCTGGCCACTCGATATTTTGCGCAGAGCCGCACAATGTCGTAGCTGCTTAACTTGTCCAGCCATTCGCTGTTGTATCGCACTTCGGTTTTGTCGCGATCCAGAATCCTGAACAACTGCTCCAGATAAGTTTGCGCGTTGGCGTTCACTTGCTCCCGCGTCAGCGGCGGCCTAGTTTCCGATTGACCGGTCGGATCGCCCACCATAGCGGTGAAATCGCCGATCAGGAAAACCGCTGTGTGGCCCATGTCCTGAAAGTGTTTCAGTTTGCGTATGACTACTGTGTGACCGAGATGAATGTCCGGCGCGGTTGGGTCCACTCCCAGCTTGACGCGCAGCGGTTTCTCGGTCTTGAAGGATTTCACCAGCTTCGCTCGCAATTCGGCTTCAGGAACAATTTCCGCAACGCCTTTTTTCAGATAGGCGAGCTGTTCCTCGACCGGCCTAAACTTGATAACGCTCGTCATTGAGCCCTGGTCTCATTGTTAAAGTGTTTTGCTTTGCCAGTTTCATCAAACCATACTTTCCCGTCGGCGATCATGATGCCCTGCGCATTTGCAAACATGTGGTGTAGAACACCTGCCGCGATTTCCATTGCAAAGGTTGGGGAAAAGATCTGGGAGTAAACCTTTAAAAAATCCGAAGCATTCTTGATTACTTTCTGATTGCCGTTTGAAAAGATGGTGGACGGATAAGAGACAAATCGGGCCGCCTTTTCACGATCGCCGGCAAGAAGCGCGGAATAAAATGCCTGGGCATTCTTCTCGACTATTTCATCATTGCTTGCACCAGCAACGGCGTATCTACTCTTTCCCGGCGCTGGGCAGTTTTGTTCCATCTGTAAGTGCACTGGATACGTTCGCTTTCCGTCCGCGCTCGTCCATGTTCCGTTCAATACTTCTGTTTGCAGCGGCTCGCTAGACTTGAAGTGCGAATCACTCTCAGCAAAATGCAATTGGAATGTTCCGCGAGTTTCTCCGCGCGGGCCGTTTTCCGTTAATAATATGTCACGAGAAGCGGTGTACCGTTCGCGGAGCGGGATATCCGTTAAATGAGCGTTATAAAAGTAGGAACCCTTGAGCCGCTGATCTTGAACGAATAAATTCATTCCAATTCTTGCCGATTTTCCAAGTGTGCCGCCATAGTCCAGACACCAACCGGACTTCAATTGCCCCTGCACAACGGTAACCTGCACAAAGAGCGAAAGGGAGAACACCACGACCCATACTTTCATTTTCGTTGGTCCGGTAATGGATTCATGTCTTTAGCTCAACAGAACCCGGCGTCCGGCAATTCTGAATTTCCCTTCCAAAATGAGTTTCACCGCTTCGCTGTACAGACGATGCTCTTCCTTCAGAATGCGCTCGCTCAAAGCATGCTCATCGTCTCCGTCAAGAACCGGTACCGTCGCCTGCAGAATAATCGGCCCCGCATCCAGGTTCTCATCGACGAAATGTACCGTACATCCGGCAAATTTTACGCCATACTCCAGCGCCTGCTTTTGCGATTCGAGCCCAGGAAACGAGGGCAACAATGAAGGATGAATATTCAGAATCCGCTGCGGAAAAGCCGCGACGAAGTAAGCCGACAGCAAGCGCATATACCCGGCAAGGCAAATCAGATCGACCTGGCGCTCCTGTAACACTGCGACTACCAACCGGTCGTACGCTTCCCGCTGCAATCCTTTGGACGGAATTGCGCGGGCTGGGATCCCGCGCGACTTGGCCCGGTCAAGGCCCAACGCATCGGGCATGTTGCTGATGACGATGGCGATCTCTGAGTCGGGGATTTGTCCTGCAGAGACACTTTCCGCGAGAGCTTCAAAATTCGAGCCGCGGCCGCTTAACAGCACGCCTATGCGCTTTTTCATGAGGAAAAAACGTTAGCACATTCGAGTGAGTGGACAAAATGTGAACGTGCAAAAAACCGGCGAACATTTGCGGGTTCAACATCACATAGACAACAACTACAAATTCAGTGCTCCGGAGTAGACCATGCGCGCCTTCCCGGTGTCGCCCTTTTCGATTCTGCCAACTCGGAAGAATTTCTCGCGGCGGCGTTTCAGGTCGGCTTCAACTTCTTTCACATACGTCGCGGGCACGCTCATGATCATTCCGATTCCCATGTTGAACGACTGCAACATTTCATCGGTATCCATCTCGCCGACCTTCGCGAGATACTTGAAAATCGGAGGAATCGGCCAGGTATCCAGATCGATGGTGGCCTTTACGCCGCTCGGTAGCACTCGTGGGAGGTTACCGGGAATTCCGCCACCGGTAATGTGCGCAAGTGCGGAAACCCATCCGCGTGCCAAGATATTCCTCAGCGCCGGAGCATAGCAAAGGTGTGGCTTCAGTAGCTCCGCACCGATTTTATTGCCGACTTCGGCGACATAACTGTCCGGCTTGTGCTTTTCGACCTCGAACACCAGTTTCCTGGCCAGAGAATACCCGTTCGTATGCAGCCCAGCCGAAGGTAACCCCAAAAGCGTGTCTCCCGGCTTTACCGCCTTTCCGGTAAGAACTTTTTTTCGTTCCACAACACCAACAATAAAGCCCGCCAAATCATATTCGCCAGGCGGATAAAATCCCGGCATCTCCGCCGTCTCGCCTCCGATCAACGCACATCCCGCTTTGCGGCAAGAACGGCTCATCCCGTCGACCAACTGCTCAACTACTGCCGCATCCAACTTGCCCATTGCGAGATAATCGAGGAAAAACAGCGGTTCTGCGCCCTGTACGAGAATGTCATTCACGCAATGATTGACCAAGTCTCCGCCCACAGTCGAATGGACACCCATCGCCATTGCAACCTTGAGCTTCGTGCCAACACCATCCGCACTCGAAACCAGAACCGGCTCTTTCCATTTCTTCGGATCTAAAGCAAAAAGGCCGCCAAAGCCGCCGATTCCGCCCATAACCGCAGGCGTAAACGTACGGCTAGCTAAATGCCGGATGCGCTGCTTGGCATCATCCGCAACTGCTATGTTGACTCCAGCGTCGGCGTATTTCATGGTCGGGCGCCTTAAGGTTCGGTGACGAAACTAAGACTTAGAGTGATCCACTTGTTGAGCCTGTGGAACGGTGCGCGTCCAGCCGGCAAGAATCACCCGAGAGAAGAGTCACCCGAGACTATCAACTCTATTGGCATTCTCAACTTCAATCAGGCAAAAACCCGGCTGATTGGCTCTACGAACTGCTACAGCTTAAAACAAATGGAACAGCCGACGCCAGCGAACGGTTCCCGGATGGATGATCGCATTTCCGTAGGCCAGAAACCTCGCGCCGATATCCCCGTTCCATGCGTCCCGCGGTGCATCCAGGGACATATAAATAAGCACCGGTGTACCCAGAATATCGTTTCGCGGCACGCAACCCCAGTACCGGCTATCCAACGAATTTTCACGGTTGTCGCCCATCATGAAATAACAATTTTCGGGCACTTTATAAGGTAATCCAGGAAAATCACCAATCAAGTTTGAACGCATCGGCGCTTCGGTCTTTCCTATCGTGTAATTTTCTTCCAACTTCTTCCCGTCAATAAATACGGCACCATCGTGCACGTCCACCGTTTCGCCGGGAAGCCCGATAACACGCTTCACGTAATCGGGAAGCGTCGCGTCGTACGGCGGTTTAAAAATGATGATTTGTTGACGCTTTGGCGTACGCCAGAGTGGCACGTGCAAATTCGTGAATGGTATCCCCGCGTCGTAACCCACGCGGCTCATGATCAGGTGATCGCCGACGAGCAACGTATTTTCCATCGAAGCGGATGGAATTACCCTCGCTTGCCCAAGCGTCCCATTGATAAGCATGAACGCTAGAATCACCCAGAACCACGCTATGATTTCGCTCTTAACCTTCACGCTCATCGGAGCGTCTGGTTCCTTTGATTTTTCCTTTTTCTTTCTGAGCCTTGTTGCGTCAGCCTTCACGATTCACCCTGAAGATTCATGGAATAAATAGCGCTGTGCCGTTCGGCCTTTACCGGCTATTACCAAAGGTATCGAACAATCTCTTCCAGCGAATCTTGCTGGGATGAAGCAAGGCATTTCCATAGGCGAGTAAACGATCACCGACGTTGCCGTTCCATGCGTCGTCCGGGGCATCCACCGACATATAAATCGTAACCGGAGTACCAAGAATGTCCTTTCGCGGTACGGTGCCCCAATAGCGGCTGTCGTAGGAGTTCCCCCGATTGTCTCCCATCACAAAATATCCATTTTCGGGCACCGTAAGAGGTAGTCCCCGGAAGGAGGGCAGCAATTCTGAACGGTCAGGAAGATTCGTGGGACCTGTCGTGTAATCCTCTTTCAACATCTTTCCGTTGATCCACACCGCACCGTGGTGAATATCGATGGTCTCGCCGGGTAAGCCAATGACGCGCTTGATCAAATCCGGCTGGTTGCGAGTGTTGGGACTCTGAAAAATAATGATCTGCTGACGGCGCGGATTGCGCCAAAGCGGCACATGCCAATTCGTGAATGGCACGCCGGCATCATAGCCCAGCCTGCTCATGATAAGGTGATCGCCGACCAGCAGCGTGTTTTCCATCGATCCGGAGGGAATCACGCGAGCCTGCGCCAGCGTACCGTTAATCAGCATAAACGCAAAAATCACCCAGAACCACGCTATGATTTCGTTCTTTACCTTTACGCTCATCGAAACTTCCGGTTCTCGAACTTTTTGTCTCTTCTTCTTGGTCTTCGTGGCGTCAGCCTTCACGTTCCACCGTCATCGCTTCGCGGGCTTTCCCGTTTTCTCGAACTTCTAATTGCACCAGATCTGTTGGATAGACTCCCGTGTAGCAACTGCTGCAGAATTTTCCTTCTTGGTCGCCGACCGCCTCTCTTAGTCCACCCAGAGACAGGTAGCCCAGCGAATCCGCGCCAAGAAATTTTCGGATTTCTTCCGGCGAATTTGAAGAGGCAATCAACTCTTCCTTTGTCGGCGTATCCACCCCGTAGTAGCAAGGCGAAACTGTAGGCGGACAACTTACTCTCATGTGGACTTCCTTCGCTCCCGCCTCGCGTACCATGCGCACCAACTTCCGGCTGGTCGTTCCGCGGACGATAGAATCGTCGACAAGAACCACGCGCTTCCCCGCGATCATGCTGCGCACGGGATTCAGCTTTAGCTTTACGCCGAAGTTACGGATGGCCTGTGACGGTTCAATAAAGGTACGCCCGATGTAATGGTTCCGAATCAGACCCATGCGAAACGGGATGCCGGACTCCAGCGAAAAACCAATCGCTGCGGGAACTCCAGAGTCCGGTACGGGAACGATCATGTCGGCTTTCACGGGATGTTCGCGCGCCAGCAAACGCCCCAGCATCTCGCGGGACTCGCTCACCGAGCGGTTGAATACGACGCTGTCTGGTCTGGAAAAATACACATGTTCGAAAACGCAATACTGGTGCGGCTTTGGCGGGCTGAATCGTATCGATTCGAGGCCGGATTTTGAAATTCGCAGCATCTCGCCTGGTTCCACTTCGCGTACGTATTCCGCATTTAGCAGGTCGAATGCACAAGTTTCCGATGCGACCATCCAAGCATCGTTCCCGTCGACGCCGGGCACCTTCCCTAAAACCAGAGGGCGGAAGCCACGCGGGTCGCGCACGGCATACAGTTCATCGGGAGTCAAAAACAGAAGCGAGTAGGCCCCTTCCAACTGGTTGAGCGTATCCCCCAACGCCCCAGAGAAATTTCGCGCCTGCGACTTCGCAATTAAATGCAAAATCACTTCCGTGTCGCTATTGGTCTGGAAAATTGAACCTCGATGTTCGAGCTTGCGCCGCCATTCTCCTGCGTTTGTCAGATTTCCATTGTGAGCTACAGCGATCTGTCCCTTGTTGCAGTCGATCAGGATCGGCTGCGCGTTCAGTAAAGCCTTGTCCCCGGCTGTCGAATATCGCGTATGACCGATGGCCGCCGTGCCCGGTAATTTTGCAAGCACTCTCGGCTGGAAGATCTCTTCCACTTCTCCCATCGCCTTGTGCATGTTCAGATCGCCGCCGCTGCTGGCCACGATGCCGGCGGCTTCCTGCCCGCGATGCTGGAGTGCATAGAGTCCCAGGTAGGTGAGGTTTGCAGCTTCTGGATGACCAAAAACTCCGAACACGCCACACTCGTCGTGAAAGCGATCATCCGCGTATGCGAGTTTTGGTTTCATGGAAGTTTCAGAGCGCGCTCAAGCGCATGCGACCAGACCTCGCGAAACGACTCGAGAGAACCTGACAAGACCGTACGCCCCTTATATTGGATGCGAAAGCTATTGTCACGGGTAACTTTACCGATTTCGCTCGCGCGAACGCCAGACTCGAATGCAATCTGCAAAACTGCGGAAACATCGCCAGGTGCCAACGAAACAATGGCACGGGCACCGCGTTCTCCAAACAGCGCATATTCCGCAGGCAAATCTTCATTAAGTTTAATGTCGACACCGAGCCCATTTGTAGAAAAACACGATTCCGCAAGCGCGACGGCCAATCCTCCATCACTAAGATCGTGGGCCGAATGCACAGCGCCCTTATCCGCGAGTTCCACCAGCACGTCGATTAATCGCTTCTCCGCGAGAAGATCAATCGCCGGAGGTTCGC
>CAAGKR010019386.1_pt1 | contig 11712 bp, 16 predicted proteins | sample 2556971 | NCBI WGS metagenome assembly CAAGKR01 (sample SAMEA5207829, study PRJEB30636) | soil metagenome | biome: forest; feature: boreal; material: soil | place: USA | collected 2011-09 | depth 1 m
CATGACCGCAGCCACATCATCCGAGCTGCCGAATGTCTCTCGGCGCGTTCTTCAACTTCAAGTTTTCACCATCGTCTGGATGACCGTGGAGGCTGTCGTTTCGCTCGGGACGGCTTGGAGTTCGCATAGTCCCGCTCTCTTCGCTTTCGGAGGAGACAGCTTGATCGAGTTGCTTTCGGCAGCCGTCGTGTTCTGGCGTTTTCGGTTCGAACTCAACGAGGCACGGGCAGCTCGGATTGCCGGAGTTTTGCTTTTCACGCTAGCGGGACTCGTCATGCTGACTTCCGTTTTGAACTTTCTCGGATATCGCGAAGCGCAGCGGAGCCTAGTAGGAATCGGAATCTTGTTGGCCGCCGCAGTTGTAATGCCTTGGCTCGCCGGCCGGAAACGGCAGTTGGCAGCGATTACTTCGAGCGCCGCCCTGAAAGCCGATGCCGCTGAATCCGCTCTTTGCGGTTACATGGCTTGGATTGCTCCGGTGGGTCTGGCCATAAATGCAATTTGGGGCAAGTCGTGGGCGGACCCTGTCGCTGCTGTCGCTCTTGCTCCCCTTATTCTGCGAGAGGGATGGATAGCCGTTCATTCGTCCAAATTAGGTTGCGAGTGCTGCATAACCTAAATCGATTGTTGTGCGGACTATAAGATCTGATGAAGGGTATGAGTCATCAGTCCGAAGATGGCTCCAATTCACACGAGCCAGGCGGAGTTCAAACACACAACGGACAATCTACAGGCGGTAATCGCTGACAAAGAAACGAGAACTCCGCTGATCTGCTTAGGGAGTTTCCAGAAGCTTCTGCAGCTTACCACGGTCAAAGCCCACGACAACCTGTCCGTCAATCACGGTGACCGGGGTCGTCATGTAACCAAGCTTCTCCAGTTCGGCCAACGCTGCTTCATCGCCGGCAATGTTTCGATCCACGAATTCAATCTTGTTCTGTGAAAGAAACTCCTTCACCTTGGCGCAGAACATTCAACCTGGCTGACTATAAACGACAATCTTTTTGCTCATCGAATACCTCCCCGAAGTGAATGGCAGTTAGGGCATGCGACACCGGTTTTGAGTTCATCATTCTTGGCACTGATGTGCGTTATTCGAATCGCAGCGCAATCATAGGGTCGACCTTGGTCGCCCGGCGCGCCGGGAAGTAGCATGCCAGCAACGTGACGCACAAGAGCAGTAGGGCGATCACGATGAACGTAACCGGATCGGTTGCACTGATCCCATACAGCAACCTAGCGGTCAAGCGGGTCACAGCGACGGCGGCGACCATACCGGCGAGCAAACCGACGACAGATATGGCCAATCCCTGCCCGAGAATGAGTTTGAAGATGTCGCGTCGCTCCGCTCCGACGGAGATGCGAATGCCGAGCTCACGTGTGCGCTGGCTGACTGCGTAAGCCATCACGCCGTAAAGTCCAATTGCGGCCAACGAGAGCGCGAGCAGACCGAAGATGCTCAAGAGCGTTGCTGCCATGCGCTGTAAAAAGAGCGAGATGCCGACGTGCTCTTCCAAGGTCTTGAAGTCGAAGATGGGTATCCCCGGATCGAGTGCAGCGACTTCGGCGCGCACCGATTGGGACATCTTTTCCGGTTCGATAGTCGTGCGCGCGACCAAAATCATGTTCGAGCGATAGTCCTGGAGTAAGGGCAGGTAGAGAAATGGCTGGGGCGCTTCTTTCAAGCTGCGGTACTTCACATCCTTGGCGATGCCAACGATTACCAGCCAATCCTTGGTCAGTTTTAGGCGCCTCCCGAGGGCCTCGCCTCCGGGCCAGTAGCGTCGCGCCATCGTCTCGTTGACGATCACCACCCCAGGAGCACCCTCCTGATCTCGCTCATCGAAGTCCCGGCCATGCACGAACGGGATGCGCATCGTCTGAAAATACTGCGGGCCGACGGTCTCATAATTGAGGCGCATGTCTTCGTCCTTAGCCGGCGCGTAGCCATCGATCGCGACGTTTGCAAACGCAATTCCGCCATCGGTGAGGGGCAAGCGCCGTGCCAGTGTCACCGACTGAATGCCCGGTATCGTCCTGATGCGCTCGACCAGACGCCGATAGAACTCGCGCCCGCGGCTCTCGTCGTAGCCGCTTAGGAACGGGTCGAACGAAGCGAGCAGAACGCCGTGAGGATCAAATCCCGGGTCAGCCTTGTACGCTTCCTGCAGACTGCGGACAAATAGCCCCGCGCTGATCAACGCCACCATCGAGAGGGCCACTTGAGCGACCACGAGTACGTGTCGCAGCGAAACCTTGCGCGGTCCGCGTCCGACCGTGGCCGCATTGTCTTTCATGGCTGTGACCAGATCCTGCTTGGAGGCGTGCAGCGTCGGAGCCAAACCGAAAAGGAGCGTCGTAATCACGGTCAGCCCGAGAGTGAACGCGAAGACAACCGCATCCGGCCGAGTGTCAAAACTAGCTCTACTTGCATAGGGTGGAAGGAATGCCGCGAGCGAGCGGGCCGTCCAGAACGCGATCGCAAGCCCCAGCGCGGCGCCAAGTGAAGCGAGCACGAAACTTTCGGTCAGCATTTGCCGTACCAGTCGTCCCCGGCTACCGCCTAAGGCCAGACGCACGGCGATCTCCTTGCGCCGTGAGGCAGCACGCGCCAGCAGCAGGTTCGCAACATTGGCGCAGGCGATCAGCAGCACGACGGCAACTGCAGCCATTAGAATCGCAAGCGCTGGTCGCATGTCCTGTTTCAAGCTGAACGGAGACTGCAGCACCGAGTAAACCGCAACGCCCATCTGTTCGTTGGTTTGCGGGTATTCCTGTTCCAAGTGACTGGCGATTGCGGCGATATTCGCTTGTGCCTGGGGCACCGTCGCGCCGGGCTTGAGGCGGCCCATGACCATCAGCCAACGACTACCGCGATCGGTGAGGGAGAAATGGGGGCGGGCCACGTAGTCCTTCATCATCACCGGGGTCCACACATCGAGTGCGAGGCCCGCAAAGGGACTGGCGAAATCCTTGGGAGCGACGCCGATGACCGTGAAGTCATGCTCGTTTAGGGTGATCGTTCGTCCGAGAACGTTTGGATCAGCACCGAAGCGCCGCTCCCACAATCCATAGCCGATCACGACGACCGGATGCGTGTTTGGTGTCCGATCCTCTTCGGGAAGAAACGTGCGCCCGATCAGCGCTCTTACACCGAGGACGTCAAAGTAGTTGCCCGAAACGATAGCTCCCCACACGCGCTCGGGCTTCTCGCTGCGGCCCAAATTGAGAGGTAGCACTTGGTGAGCGATCAAACCGGAGAGGACCTTATTCTGGTCGCGATAATCCAAGTAGTCGACATAGGACGACGAGAGGGCGGAGTTGTTGCGTGTTGCGCCCCAGATCTCGACCAGTTTTTCCGGTTGCTCAATGCCGGGCAAAGATGCCAGAAGGACTGCCTTGATCCAGGTGAAGATCGTCGCGTTGGCGCCGATCCCCAAAGCCAAGGTGAACACTACCGTAAGAGTGAAGCCTGGCTTCTTTAGCAGCGTCCGAAGGCTATATCGCAAATCTTGCCAGAAGGTTTCCATGATTCGCCTGTTTCTGCTCTCAACGCCCATTAAGAACGCATCGCAGCGCCAGGAACGCGCAATCGCTCAAAGCTACGATCCAGAAAGTCTCGTGTACCGCCACTCCAGTAGAAATGCGATGCCGACCCCGATGAGAAGGAATGGCCAAACCAAAAGGCTCTTGACGTGAGTCACAGTCACGTCTGACAGCAGGAACACCAGAGCAGCGATCAAGAATAGTGGCCCAGTAATTGCGCAGTGAAGAGTGCGATTCCTGCGCCAGTTGGCAACGCAGCCGATTGCCATGGCGAAAAGGATCGTGGCGGCAGACGATCCATGGAGAGGACGCCAATACAAACCAATGAGACTAAGTACTCCCCACGCTATCAGAGACGCAGCGAACCAGTAGCACATGGCTGCTGGCGAGCTGCAGCAGGCTTCTTTGTGCTCTGTCATAACTTGGATTCTCCTTTCAGGCGCAGTCCGTCCTTGACGGTCCGCATAACGTCGCCCAGACAGCACTTGCCAGAGGGATTTTTGACTTCGCAGGCGCAGCGGCCTGCTTCAACTTCCGCCGTAATCCGCTTCGCCACGGTTGATTTCCCCGTACTACGGATTTGGTCCCAAATGTCTTGACGGGTGAAACCGAAGCAGTAGCAGATCGGAATCGGGTCCGCCGTCTCTTTAGCACCAACCCTCACGACAAGGTCTTCGCGGCGAAATCTCGGCGCTTCTGCCTCTAAGGTGAAGTAGACGACTGCACAGTCCGATGAGTCGCAGAAGTAGTACTGCGTGTTAGGCATCCCCAATGGGAGCTGACGCACGAGACTCTTGACCGTGAGCATATCGACCTGTTTGGAGCGCGCGCCGTTCACAGGACAAGTCATCACCGTTGGCGCGGCTTCAGTGTTCGCATTTACGGAACAACAGTCAGACATACATGTCTCCTCGCCTCATCCCCTGTTGTTATTCCACGTTGCCGACAGGTTCCTTACTTGGTGACCTTCTCGGGTTGCGACGGATAGCCCGCATCTGTTGTGGCTTTCACGAGCGCATCCGTGTTAGTTTTTGCATCGTCGAACGTCACCAGAACTTGTTTCTTTTCGAACCGCACGTCCACCTTTGAAACGCCGGTAACTTTCTCGAGCGCTTTCTTCACCGTTATTGGGCACGCTGGACAGGTCATGCCAGAGACATTCAGGGTTACCGTTTGCGGCGACGCCCAAGCCGGGCCAAACCATACAAGCGCAACAATAACGGCAGCCAGCAGGGTTTTGAGATTCTTCATAACAACTCCTCCTCAGGTCGAGATTTAGTAGAAAAACTTGGCCACATACGGAAATATGAGCGCAACGAAAACGAGCACCGAAACTATCGCAAATACGATTTTGTAAATGACGCGAGTCCGCGGCAGTGCGCACACATCACCCGGCTGGCAGGCTTTCACAGGCCGAAAAATCCGCCGTCCTGCAAAGAATAGAGCGACAAGAGCCCCAGCGACAAAAAACGGACGATACGGTTCGAGCAACGTGAGATTCCCGATCCACGCTCCGCTCAAGCCGAGAGCAACCAAAACCAGAGGCCCCAGGCAGCAAGTCGAAGCCAGGATGGCAGCCAAACCTCCGACAAGAAGCGCGCCAGAGCCAGTCTGGTCGGAACCGCTTTTGGCAGATTCAACTCTCACTTGGCATTCTCCGGTTTGCTGTTGTTTGTTTCTCTCAAAATTGGGCAATGAGCGTCTCGCTTGCGCAGCTCTTTGTTGCAACTGCGCAGAGCCAATCGCAGCTCGTGCTCCAGCTTGTGAAGGTCGTTAAGTTTCCGCTGTACATCGGCCAGCTTTTCTTCCAATCGGCGGCGCACCGGCGCACAAGGCTGCAAGCGAGTCCCTCGCAAATTCAAGAGGCCTCTGATCTCGCTGAGTTTGAAGCCAAGACCCTGTACGCGACGAATAAAAGCCAGCGTCTCGACATCGTTTTCGCCGTACCTCCGGAAGCCTCCCTGTGTCCTGGGCGGTCGCGGAAGCAAACCGTTGCGCTCGTAAAAGCGAATCGCGTCAACGCTGAGGCCGATCTTCTTTGCGATGATCCCAATTTGCATACCTTCGCTCCTCTCTAAAAACTTACACCCTGGAGTATAGTCCAGAGTCAAGACCTTATTCCGCCGCCTTCCGTCGCGACAGTGATGGGACCCCCATGTGCCGGGCGGTAGGCAGTCGCGTGGCGTGTACTTGCGCTGACGGCCGCGTTCTGAACTGCAATCCACGTGCGTTCACATCCGAACTTTCCAATCGCCGAGTGTGGAGTTGCGGACACGAACCGGTTCGCGGTTTATCAGCGTTCAAATGGGACGCATGTTTACTCCTGGAAAGGGCGAGAACGTTCGTACTATTTTGCTGGCACAGGCTTCCACGCGAGACTCAAGGTGTATGCCGAACCTCTATTTCTGCGAGTCGGAAAACCAGAGCTGCGGGATGCTGCGGGCCGTGTTGTCATGGGAAGATTGCAATCGCGTGGTCAATTATGGTTCGGCGATCCACCTTGGGGACGAGTTTCCCAGCGGATCGATCAATGGGAGTTGCCGATCTACGGTCGCCATCCTGTACGTTCGCTCCGAAGAAGCCAGCGAGAAATGGGGCGCAGGTTTCTACCGCATAGACGCCGATGTGATGGAGATCGACGAAGCTCTCCAACTGGTTACGGCGTCACTTCTCATCGCGCACCGCCCGGACGAAACACTCGCCCAAGACTGAAGCAGATGTATTATGTTCGTAGCGTCGGAAAAGCTACCACTTGCGCGAGCCCCCGCCAGACTTGTGGGCTTCGACACTACCCCGGTAGCGCGTAAGAAACCCTGCGCCGGTCAATGGGATTTCTATAAGGCTTTCGCCGGAAGGATTACCGAGCAGAGCACCGCAAAATAGTGGCAGGTGCTTCCGGCTCAGCGGCTCTTTCCTGTTGGAGACATCAGGTGGGCGAGGAGCCGCGTATATATAAGGTCCACGCTAGATGGACGTTTGAAGGAACATCGCCAAGGAGACTGTTCGCCCATAGGGAGGGCAGTTCTTGCCGGTCAGCCTTTTGGTTTTTTGAGATGTGACCTATATTCAATTACTTACAGCTGGTCAGGAGCCGCGGCTGACTGTACGCCTCTTGGCCGTACACTACTATTGACTTGTCCGGCGATTCGCCGTACACTCTTAACAGAGTTTGAGAGGAGACCATGAGACACGCTGTAGCCATTGATCGCCGCTCTCTCAAAGGAGAGCGGTTGGAAGCCCGCGTTACTCCTGAGCAGAAAAAGATGATCGCGCGCGCGGCGGCTTTGCGCGGTTCTTCGGTAACGGAATTCGTAGTTGCGAGCGCCCAACAGGCGGCGGCCGATACGATCAAGGACTTCGAGCTCCTCACTCTGCACGACGAGGCGCGCGACGTTTTTGTGAATGCGGTTTTGCATCCTCCGGCACCCAATGAAGCCGCGCGTAAGGCGGCACAGCGGTACAAGGAACAAATGGGGCGCTAATTGGCCGACGAAACAGAAAAGCCGCGGTTTGTGGTTGAGCCGCTCGGTCCGAAGCACGATCGAGCGGCTTTTTCCTGCGGCGTCGAGATACTGGACGCCTATCTTCACAAACAGGCGGGGCAGGACCTGAAGAAGCGGGCGGCTGTCCCGTTCGTGATCACGCCAGACGGGACGACCGTCGCCGGCTACTACACGCTGTCGCAGTATTCGGTACAACTGGACGAAGTCCCCGCGGAGGTTGCGAAAAAACTGCCGAAATATCCCATGGTGCCAGTTACGCTTCTCGGTCGATTGGCCGTAAGCATTGCATTTCGCGGACAAGGGCACGGCACCACGCTATTGATGGATGCGCTCTATCGAACTCTTCACCACAGCAGGGAAGTGGCTTCCGCGGGCGTCATCGTCGATGCGAAAGACGCTGCAGCACTCGCGTTTTACAAGAAGTATGGATTTCTCGAACTCCCCAGAATCGAGCGACGGCTCTTCCTGCCGATGGGCACCGTGGAAGAGCTGTTTCGATAAGCTGAGCGCACGCTGTTAATGGTTATTCCGGGCGGGCGTCGCTACCGTCGATCCAACTTTTCATCTCAGCCACGCTCAGGCCGGCAGAGTGGCGGTACTGTTCGGCCTTCCCCATCAGCTGGTATGGCGTTTCAGGGACTCTGCCCTACGCTTACGTCCGCGTCAGAACATCGAGTACATCATCACCAACATCAAATCCGCTGTACCAAACGATCGCGTTCGAACCTTTCGAGCAGTTTACTCTGGACCGCATCTCGCTTGCTGATTCGAATGACCCGCGCCTTGAAGACTTGGTTCGCTTTCCTCTTTTTGCCGCTATGAAGTTTCTGCGTCCTTGCGTGTAACCGCTTACGCCTTCGGTCTCCACTCGCGCGACTCGCGCCACGGAAAGCTGTGGCACTCACTCGTGCGGGCCGCTCTGACCTGAACACAGCAATCTCTTCGCTTCTGTTCCCCCCTTTCTGGTCGTTGCTCCCTCTGCCTATTGTGCCGGGAGCAACGGCTCCCCGACACAGGAGAACAAAAAACATGAAAGTCGAGCAAGCCAAACAGATCGCGAGCAAGGCCATCGAGCAACTCAGTCAGGCCCTAGAAAGGGGCCACAGTGAGAGGCTCAGGGAATACCTCGCTGCTATCGCGCGATTCCATCGCTACTCGTTGCACAACATCATGCTCATCGCGTCGCAGAGACCCGAAGCTACTCACGTCGCCGGATTCCAGACCTGGAAGCAGCTCGGACGTTACGTAAAGAAGGGCGCAAAGGGAATCTTGATTCTTGCGCCGGTGCTGCTACGCAAGGACGCGGAGACCCCCGACCGAGAGGAAGGCACCGAAAGGTCAGTGGTGTACTTCCGCGCGGTTTACGTGTTCGACGTGGCCGACACTGATGGCAACGCACTGCCCGAACTCGGAAACGCTGAAGGGGATCCGTCCGGGCACACGGACCGGTTAAAGGAATTTGTGTCGAGCCGTGGAATTCAACTTGAATACTCGGACGCGATCTACCCCGCACAGGGCCAATGTTCACCTGGAAAGATTGTCCTGCTATCCGGCCAATCTGTCGCCGAGGAATTCGCAACGCTCGCGCACGAAACGGCACATTCGCTTCTTCACCAAAACGGCCGCCGCACGGAAACGACCAAGTGCGTCCGTGAGACGGAAGCCGAGGCCGTAGCGTTTGTGGTCTGTGAAGCTATCGGCCTGAAAGCACAGAACTCCGCCGACTACATACAACTCTATTCAGGCGATAAGGACACGCTCACCGAATCCCTGGAGTATGTCCAACGCGTAAGCGCCGAGATTCTGGCCGCAATCACGCCGAGCGATTAGACCAGTCGCTAGCCGGTTGCTCGCTTCGGCGATGGTTTCCCCACATGGAGGGAATTGTCTGTCCCGCCGTGGTTCTGCACCAGAGATTTTGACTCACTGACAAAGTCTCCTCGGTCGGGGCCTAGGCTGACGATTCACGGGAAGGAGGGCTGCAACGATGCTTTGTCCATATTGCGGAGTTAAACAGACCGATGTTTTGAGAACGGTCTATCGCCGGCACAAGACGTATCGCTACCGCAGGTGCCATTTCTGCAAGGCGCGTTTCCGTACGCAAGAGAAACCAGTGCGTTGGGAGGGGGTAGACCGGAAATGGCCGGGAACACCCCCGGCGCGAAACGGTTGGAAGAATCACCGCATCCCGGCACTGCGCGGAAATTGTGAAATAGTGTCCTGCGGAATAGACTTCAAGCAGACTGGAACACGCCGCCATGTGGACCATATCGTGCCGGCGCGGCTCATCCGGCGATTGAATGCCGGCAATCCAGACCGCCGCGAAAACCTTCAGTGTATCTGCGGGACCTGTCATGGATACAAGCTCCAAGCCGACCACAAGCTGTGCATGGGGGATAAGCTGGGCTACCTCGAGGTCCTTCGTACCCATAATTTTGATCTTGAGCGGGTCGAGCGGTCGCTGGCCCTTTACGAACTGTAGCTATGGCGAGAACATCGTTGTCTGAAGTCTTCGATTGGGTTCTCTAACAGAAACTGCTTGTAGGGCAGTGGGCAAGCACCCCACGGCCCGGATAACTGACGTTCTGCTCAGTGCGGCTCGGGCCTGCTCCAATTGTGGAATTGAGAATGTCCCTTCCGTCTGCGAATCTGATACCACAAAAAAAACGAGCGCCTAGTGATCCCTGCTGCACAAACTCGACTACCGTTTTCGGCTCCATCTCCGAGAATTTCCGGGAAACCCCGACATTGTCTTTCCATCTCGTCGGAAGGTGGTCTTTGTGCATGGTTGCTTCTGGCACATGCACAAATGTCGCCCTGGGAACGTTGCACCTGTAAGTAATACCGAATTTTGGCACACAAAATGGCATGGTACAGTAAGCGGCGAGCGCAGATCGCTCGTTTCAGCTAGAAGTTGCAGGGTTGAAGGAGCTGTTGAACTCAAGTAAAAGGTTATAGTATGAGTGCGTTTCGAGGATGGCCCACCGCCGTAGATTTATTTTCGGGCTGCGGGGCGGTGACTGAGGCGTTGAAGCGCCGGCACTTTCGCGTGGTGGCGGCGGTTGACAGCGACCCAATCGCTTGCCGCACGTACAGGAAAAATCATCCGGCTGTTCGCCTCTACGAGAAAGACGTTCGGCGTGTATCGCCAGCAGCCATCCGGACTGAATTTCTTGAAGGCCGCGACCTCGATCTTCTTGTGGTGTGTGCCCCCTGTCAGCCTTTTAGCAGCCAGGGACGCAGAGACATGGCAGACCGCCGCGCCCGGCTCATTTTCAGTGCGGTGCGGTTCGCCCGTATTCTGAAGCCCAAACTCATTCTGTTTGAAAACGTGCCGGGCTTGGCCAGTGAACGATTTTCCGAGGTTCTGGACGAATTGCGGCATCGTCTGAACAACGCCGATTACTGGATGGGTGATCCGGAGACGGCCGATGCGGCCGATTATGGCGTTCCCCAAAGACGCCAGCGATGCATCTTGATTGCGACGCGCGAAGGGGAACCCCCTCGGCTAGCCGGCCGTTCGGATCTCCTGGAATGGACATCTTTAATAAAGAAAAACGAAGCGCGATCATGAGCCGGGTTCGAAGCGCGAATACGGGCCCTGAAATCCGCGTCCGCAAAATCCTTCATCGCCTTGGATATAGATTCCGATTGCATAGGAGAGACTTGCCTGGGACGCCAGATATTGTGTTACCTGCGTATGACAGCATTGTCCTGGTCCATGGCTGTTTCTGGCATCGACATGATCGCTGCCGTGACGCCAGTACGCCAAGCACCAGAATACGCTTCTGGAAGAAAAAGTTTGCTGAGAACGTCACCAGAGACGCCAAGAAAACTGCGGCGCTCCGAGCATTGGGCTGGAAGGTGCTTATCGTTTGGGAATGCGAACTCCGAGATGAAGGGGCGCTCGCAGAAAAGTTGAAAGGCGTTCTTAGTTAGATTGTGGGCTTTATTACGGAACCATTTCGTGCGGCTGATAGTATCTAAGGATCAACCGTTAGCGGCGGGATGGAGAGGCACATTAAGTGTGGCGTCACGTCTTGATGGACGAGTTGCATACCGTCCTGTTTTATGCACAATAAACGACGATATCATTCCTAAAGTGGAACCAGGCAGGAATGACTCTCGACGAAATCGTCAGCGACTATATCCGGGAATACCGCGACCGGGCGCGCTCGGAGATGCACTTCTTTGAACGCCAGCGCAGGCCGTCGGCGGCGATCCGCAGGGCCGCGCTTTGCGAGCTGCCAAGCGGCAAGCGTCATCCTCATCAGCGTCGTATTCGGGGCGCTCTTCTGGAACAGGTCGAGGCCAGACTTCAGGGGATCGGCCGCAAACTCGCGAAGGCAGCAAACTTCGCCGCGCTGCATCGGTTGGTCGAGGAAGAAATCGGAGGCATGAGGGGCATCGGGGCGCTGACGGTGTATGACATCACTCACAGGATCGGCGCTCATTTCAGAAAGGGACCGGAGATGGTCTACCTCCATGCTGGCACGAGGGTCGGCGCGCGCGTGTTTAATATCAGAGGTGATTCCTTTGATCCTAGGGTTCTGCCGAAAGAGTTTTCACATCTGGCACCATATGAGATCGAAGACTGCCTCTGTATTTACAAAGATGAGCTTCGCGGTGGTCGTTCCCATCGGAACGGCGGGGGGGGGGGTGG
>CAAGKR010375117.1_pt1 | contig 11711 bp, 9 predicted proteins | sample 2556971 | NCBI WGS metagenome assembly CAAGKR01 (sample SAMEA5207829, study PRJEB30636) | soil metagenome | biome: forest; feature: boreal; material: soil | place: USA | collected 2011-09 | depth 1 m
TTCAACAAAAAATTATTTTACTGTAGTAATAACATTTTGATTTTAAAGGATATATTCTAAAAAAGTGCGGGTAATATTATTTAAAATTTCTACCGTAGAAAATATAATGCTCTTAAATCAAAATTCAACTACTTTTATGCCCAAAATATCCTTTTTACCTTCAAAAACGGCCTTAGCAATCTGTGCACTTCCAACTGAACCTGATGTAGCGGGTAATTTTAGAACCGGAATTAATTCTTTTAATCCTACTTTAATCTCTTGGAAAAAATCATAAGGCTTCCGCATAGAACCAATAGAACCAGTTAAAACAACTCCATCGAGCTTAAAATCTGATATTCCTATAAGACCATATATCTCCATCAATATTGTCATAACCATAGTTTTGAAAGCAAGCTCAGCCTTTTTATCCCCATCTAAATATCTTTTAAGAAGCTCACCCTTGGCCATTGAGACCTTTGTATCTACATCTGCTATTTTAACTGCTCCGGCCCTTGAAAAACATTCATTTGCAGTTTTCAATCCATCATCGATGTCTCTAATCATTTCAAGATCTAGTGGGCCGTGAACCACTCCCATTGCCCCGATACAAGCGTCCATTGCTCCACGTATCTTTCCATCTTCTATGAGAATACTTACAGTATTTGAGCTAATGTCGGAGACTATCATGTTTTCAAAACCCGTCTCCAAGAATGCGTTGTAGCATATGCTTATTTTTTCAGAGCTGGCATGATGGGAATAGGCTGCTTTAAAACGAGGGTCAAGACATCCGGTATTTTTATGAATTCCCGGCACAAGAACTGTTGGAATTCCCGAATTATCGATTTCATCGTAGACTGCAGTTCCTCCTCCTGTTACCTTACCGGCACCTTCTATGGATAAAATTCCTCTATCTTCAACCATTTCTATAGGTGTAATGGCATTTATACCATCCCCCATAGCATAAGTCATGGCCATGAGATCAATGGATTTGAGATCTACTCTCTTATTAAGTTGTTCAAGTGCAGATACATCGCCTTTTGATAATTCATCCCTTCCAATTTTGAAGTGTTCCGGCTTATCTGATAGTATAGTAAATGAAACTCCTGTTGTACCATGATCCATGCCAACAAAGACCATATAATCACCATTTAAAGATAAATTGAAGTTAAATTTAATGTAAATTATTATTTTAGGAGAAATTATTGAATTTTTTACCAAAAGAAAAGGGAAAAAATTATTTTTGAAGTCCGCACAGTTTTCTGAGCTTGGCTCCAACCTTTTCAATTTGTAGATCTGCTTCAATTGCCCTTAACCTGTTGAGCATAGGCCTTCCTGCATTGTTCTCAGTGGCCCATTCTTTGGTGAATTCACCTGTCTGTATCTCTTCTAGGATCTTCTTCATTTCGTCCCTAGTTTCAGGGGTTACGATACGTTTTCTCCTTGCTAAACCACCGTATTCTGCAGTGTTACTTACATCGTTCCACATTCCTGCAAATCCTTTTGCATATATCAAGTCTACTATGAGCTTTAGTTCGTGGCAAGTTTCAAAGTAAGCTATCTCTGGCTGGTATCCTGCGTCTACAAGGGTTTGGAAACCTGCTGCAATGAGTTCTGTAGCACCTCCGCAGAGAACAACTTGTTCACCAAAAAGATCTGTTTCAGTTTCTTCTTTGAAAGTTGTTTCAAGAACACCCGCTCTAGTGAGTCCTGATCCCTGTCCCATTGCTAAAGCAATTTGGAGAGCATTACCCGTGTAATCCCGTTCAACTGCAACTAGGCCTGGAACTCCGAATCCTTCTTCATAAGTTTTTCTAACCATTGCACCAGGCCCTTTAGGGGCTATCATGGTTATGTTAACGTTTTCAGGTGGGTTTATGTATCCAAAATGTATGTTGTAACCATGTGAGAATGATACAGTGTTTCCCTCTTCTAGGTGGTCTTTTATGGATTCTTCGTACACTTTTCCCTGAATTTCGTCAGGTATGAGTATGTGTATAATATCCGCAGCTTTTGCCGCATCTTCAACAGTCATAACATTTAAACCATCGTCATCGGCATTTTTCCATGAAGCACCATCTTTTCTCAGGCCCACAACAATGTTAAGCCCACTTTCATGCATGTTTCGGGACTGTGCCATTCCTTGACTTCCATATCCTATAACTGCAACTGTTTTATCCTTTAAAATGTTTAAATCTACATCTTTTTCATAGTACATCTTCATTTTTTCTCCTCCAAATTTAAATAAAATATTAAATTTAACAAGCACTGATAATCTATGGATCTGTAATAAACTCTACTTTCTTAGAATCTAAATGGTCTTGGTGCCCCTTGAAATAGCTGTTGGACCTGTTCTAGCAATTTCTTTGATTCCAAATGTCCTAACAAGATCTATAAGTGCTTCTATTTTTTCAGGGGGTCCTGTGATCTCGATAGTAAGGGTTTCTGGGCTGACATCTATGATCCTTCCACGGAATATGTTGGCGTACTGTATAACCTCTGACCTTACCTTTTCTGTAGATGTGTGCACTTTGATAAGACAAAGCTCCCTTTGTACTGTGACTACTGGTTCCAGATCCCTAACCTTAATTACATCTATTAGTTTGTTTAACTGTTTAGTTATCTGCTCTAAGACCTTTTCATCACCCTTTGTTATGATGGTCATCCTTGCAAGATTTTCTTGTTCAGATGGGCCCACAGTTATATTGTCAATGTTAAAACCCCTTCTAGTGAAGAGACCAGCAACCCTCTGTAGTACACCGGGTTTGTCAAGGACTAAGGCGCTAATTATATGAGTTCTGCTTTCATCCAACTTAATCACCACCCTTTTCTTTTCCCGGTGGTTTGTAAAGGATTTCTCCTGGTGTTTCCCTTTCAACTTTGTACTCTCCAACAATTTCTGTGAGTCCGCATCCTGGCGGTACCATTGGAAGGATCTCTTCAGGATCTATTATAACATCTATTAAGTATGGTTCTCCTGATCTGATGGCTCTCATAACCGTTTCGCGCATTTCTCCAGGTTTTTCCACCCTCTCTGCACTAATACCGAATGATTCTGCAAGCTTCACGAAGTCTGGACTTTCTCCTAGATGTGTGTGGGACATTCTCTTGTCGTAGAATAATTTCTGCCATTGTGAAACCATACCTAGACGTCTGTTATCTAGTACGCAGATTACAACAGGTATATCATATTCTTTTATGGTGGCTAAGTCCTGACAGACCATTAGAAATCCTCCGTCACCGCAAACTGCAACAACATCACTATCAGGCATGGCAATTTTTGCACCCATAGCCGCAGGGAATCCGAACCCCATGGTTCCTAGTCCTCCAGAGGATATGAATTTTCTCGGATTTCTTGAGGTGAAGTAATGTGCCATCCACATCTGATTCTGTCCCACATCAGTTGTTACAATTGTATCATCAGTAATGGCCTCAGATAACTCTTTTATAACTTGTTGTGGTTTCAGTGGAATGTCGTCAAATGATAACCTTGGTATGCACGTTTTTTTAAAGTTCAGAACGTGTTTTAACCATGCACTTTGACTTTTATTATCATTTTTAGTCTTTTCAACAACTTTGATTAGGTTCTTGAGAATGATCTTGGCATCTCCAACTATTGGAACGTCAACATCCACATTTTTACCTATCTCTGCAGGATCAACATCTATATGGATTATTTTAGCGTCCTGGGCAAATTCTGAAATTAAACCAGTTGTACGGTCTGAGAATCTGCATCCAATTGCTATGATGCAGTCACATTCGTCAACAACTAAATTTGATACTTTCCTGCCGTGCATGCCCAACATTCCAAGGGATAATGGATTATCTTCCGGGAATGATCCTTTACCCATCAGTGTAGTGGTTACAGGAGCTTCAACTATACTTGAAAGCTTTAATAATTCTTCTGATGAACCGGATAATATGATTCCACCACCAGCGAGTATAACTGGTTTTTTCGAATTTAATATCATTTCAGCAGCTTTTTTAACTTGGAGTGGATGTCCCTTTTTAGTTGGTTTGTAGCCGGGCAGTTCCATGTCTTTGGCAAGTTCGTATTCGAACTCTTCCTCCTGAACATCCTTTGGAAGGTCCAGGACAACAGGCCCGTTTCTACCAGTGCCGGCTATGTAAAACGCAGATTTTATCATTCCCGGTATTTCTTCAGCTTTCATTGCCTGGAAATTGTGCTTGGTTATGGGCATGGTAATCCCAATAGTGTCGACCTCTTGAAATGCGTCGTTTCCAATTAAACCTGTGGCTACTTGTCCTGCAATGGCTACTATTGGCGAGGAATCCATGTAAGCAGTTGCAATTCCTGTAATGAGGTTAGTTGCACCAGGCCCTGAAGTCCCTATACATACACCTACCTTTCCCGAAGCTCTTGCAAACCCGTCGGCTGCATGTGCTGCACATTGTTCATGCCTTACCAGTATATGTTTTAGGTCAGAATCGTATATTACATCGTATAACGGAAGTAGAACTCCTCCGGGATACCCGAAAACTACCTCTACTCCTTGATCTGTGAGTGATTTGATTATGGCTTCGCCACCCTTCATAAAAACACCTAATTTACTTTTAATTACTTTACTGTCCATTTAATTAATTTTTCTATTTGTTTATTTCATCTTTGAATATTTTCTATTCATTTCAACATTGAGATGTAGATGTATATATTATCTTTTATTACAATCTGATCTTTTATTGATCTAGTTTAAATGATAAAAATGTTAACAATTTAACGTTAAATCTCCAACATCATTTACTAAATACGGATTAACTCAGTTTAAGATATAAAAACGTCTTATTGAATAATTTTAGGAGATTTTTATAGGATAAAATATTAACTAATGATAAGATTTAACATTTGTTTTTAATTTACTATACTTAATTAAAACAATTTAAAATGTTTTAATATTAAAAAATATGTGTAATTGCCTATATTGGGGGGTAAGGCCTTCAAAAACATGATTTTATTCTAGCCTCCTACTCTGTCCAATCATTTTTATAAGTGTAGGGAGTTATAAATTTAGGCAAGGAGGAGTTACATGAAGATTCTTGTAGTAGGAACCGGAGCAAGGGAACACGCAATTTGTAATGCGGTGAAAGACGCAGAATTATACTCTATCATGAGTAATAAAAACCCTGGAATATCCAGGATATCAAAATTCCAAATTTCAAGCGAGAAAGACTTGAAAGGGGTCAAGAAATACGCCTTGGATAATAACATCAATATGGCTATAATAGGGCCAGAGGCGCCCCTTGAAATGGGAATAGTGGATGTGCTTCAGGAAGCAGGCATAGGATGTGTTGGTCCGACCATGGAAGCAGCCAAGATAGAAACTGACAAAGCATTCATGAGGGATCTCTTCGAAACCCACAAGATAGGCGGGTCCATTGTTTACAAAGTGTTTGACAATGTTAAGGATTCAAACGACTTTATTGACGAATTCGACCAAGACGTAGTTGTGAAGCCGGTGGGACTCACTGGTGGAAAAGGGGTTAAAATTGTGGGAGAACATCTTGAAGATGGAGAAGCAGCAAAAAAATACGTTAAAGAGGTAATAGATAACAAAATCAGCGGATATGCCCAAGTGGTTATTGAAGAAAGATTGATAGGTGAAGAATTCACTGTGCAGGCCTTTGTTGATGGGGACAAGATCGTTCCAATGCCTGCTGCTCAGGATCATCCACATGCATATGAAGGAGATCAGGGACCTATAACTGGGGGAATGGGATCATATTCGGACTATGATGGCTTACTTCCATTTTTGGATAAAAAAAGCTATGAAGAATCTGTTAAGATAATGCAAGATACCATTAAAGCCGTTAAAAATGAAGTAGGGCCATATAAGGGCATCCTTTACGGCCAGTTTATGCTCTGCAAAGAAGGACCGAAACTAGTAGAATACAATGCAAGATTCGGAGATCCCGAGGCAATGAATGTGCTGCCTCTTTTACGAACAGATTTTGTTGATCTATGCCAGGGGATTGTTGATGGAAATCTCAAAAAAGCTGATTTTGAAAGGAAAGCAACGGTATGTAAGTACATAGTGCCTAAAGGATACCCTGAAACAGGAAAAGCTGGACAAATACTCGATGTTAATGAAGCTAGAATAAATGAAGAAGGGGCTCTTGTTTACTACGCAGCAGTTAATCAAAAGGATGATAAGGTATATACATCTGCATCAAGGTCACTTGGGCTGGTTGGAATAGGCGACACCATAGCAGAGGCTGAAGAAATTTGTGAAAAAGTAACAGGATACGTTAAGGGAGATGTGTATCATAGAAGGGATGTTGGCACTTCTGACCTCATCCAGAAGAGATTAGATCACATGGAAACAATACGAAATTCTAAATAAGATACATAATACACTAGATTTTTTTAGGATTAATGACATTGAAAAGAAAATTCGATTGGAATTAATTTCAAAATATTTAGGTACTGAAATCAAGCAAATTTGAAATGAATTTGTGTACCTCTAGATGAAAACTCAATCAGGAAGTAATCACAAAATCCTGTTTAAGATATTTACAGTTAAATTTAAGTTAAGTTGGAATAAGATAATTTAATTCTTAGCGAGAATATTCACTTTTTGGGGGATAACTAATGAAACATCTTTTATCAGTCACCGATGCAAAGCAAGATATATTTGAAATATTGGAACAAGCAAGGAATTTTAAAGAGGATCCAATCGGTAAAAAACCCCTAAAGAACAGAACACTTGCAATGATATTTGAAAAGGCATCAACAAGGACCAGAATATCCTTTGAAGTGGCTATGTTACATTTAGGGGGCAGTCCCATTTACTTATCAGCATCGGACATGCAACTAGGCCGTGGGGAAATTATCGAGGACACAGCAAAGGTAATGACTCGATATGTAGATGGGGTCATGATACGGGCCAAAGAACATGAAGAAGTTTTAAAATTCGCAGAAAACTCGGATATTCCTGTTATTAATGGATTAACTAATAAAGAACATCCATGCCAAGCACTTACGGATATATTCACTATAAATGAACATAAAAAAAGCTATCAAGTTAAAATGGCATATTTGGGTGATGGAAACAATGTTTGTAACTCCCTCTTACTTGCATGTGCATTAGTTGGTATGGACTTGACAGTTATATGCCCTGAGGGATATGAACCTGACAGTGAAATATTTGAAGAGGCCGTAATGTTCTCAGAAGAGACTGGTTCAAATATTGAAATAACCAGTAACGTGTTGGAAGGAGTTAAAGATGCTGATGTTATTTATACCGATGTTTGGGTCAGTATGGGCGATGAGGAAGAAAAGTTGCAACGTATAACAGATCTGAATGATTACCAGGTCAATATGGAACTTTTGAAACATGCAAACCCCGATGCAATTGTAATGCACTGTCTCCCCGCCATCCGGGGCCAAGAAATAACCGATGAAGTTATGAAGAGCTCCCAGTCAGTTATATGGGATCAGGCAGAAAACAGGATGCATGTTCAAGCTGCAGTTCTCTATAAACTTTTAAAAAAGGATGATTAAGATATTTAACCTTTTACATCTGTTTTTTTTATTTTAATACTTTTAACTACATAGAGTCAGGAGCTTCAATTCCCATCAGTTTGAGACAGTTGCGGATGGTGATACGTGATTTATCAACTATAATCAGTCTTAAATCCTCTTTTCCTGATCCAATTACGGGCACAGATTTGTAGAACTTGTTGAATGCGCCTGCAAGGTCCTGTGAGTACTGAGCGATATTATGTACCCTATTTAATCTAGCAGATTCTTCTATGACAGATGAAAATTTGGAGATAATCTTCACTAGTTCAATTTCATAGGCATGTTCAAGAATACAATCGTTTATATCGTTTATTTCCTGTTTATGGTAGCTTGCCTTTTCTAGCAATTTGCATGCACGGGCATGTGAATATTGTATTGATGCACAACCCCGTTCAAAGCTCAGTGCTTCATCCCATTTGAAAACAATATGTTTTTCTGGAGATAACCTTGCTATATAATACCTAATTGCACCGATACCCACCTGTTCTGCGATTTTTAAGCGTTCTGATTCTTTAAGATCTGTTCTTCTTTTGTCGATCTCTTTAATGGCCCTGTCAACTGCTTCTTCCATCAGGTCGTCTACACTTATGAAAATACCACGTCTTGTGGACATAGAACCTTCTGGAAGGCTAATAAACTCGTAGAATATCACTTCTGGTTTTTTAGCACCGAGTAACTCTAAAGGTATGTTCAGCTGGTCTATTGCCAGTTTGTGATCTGATCCTAGAACATCGATGGAAAGATCAGATTTTTCAAATTTTTCAACGTGGTATGCCAAGTCCCTGGTGGAGTAGAGTGAGGTTCCATCAGAACGTATGAGTATGAGTTCCTTCTCGATCCCGTACTCATTTAAGTCCATGTAAACAACTTCATTCTTCTGTGTATATGCATCAAGGGAATTTAATATTTTAGCAACACTACCGTTTTTAATGAACCGACTCTCCCAGATAAATGCATCATGCTTTACATTGAGTCTACTACATGTAGTTGACATACCCTTTAGGCACTTTTTAACAACATCTTCAAAGAGTTCTTCAAGTTCTTTATCTTCACCTTTCTCGTATCGTTTTAGTATTGCACTAACCTCTACCTTGAGATCTGGATTGGCACGAAGTTCTTCATTTACTTGAAAGTAAAGTTTACCAATTTCATGGTCAAGTTTTCCTTTTGGATCCATTTCATAGTCGAGGTTATAAATTCCCCATACAATCATTGCAATTTGTCTTCCCATATCATTGACATAATACTGTGTTTCAACATCGTAGCCTGCTGATTTCAATACACGTGCTAGGGAATCGCCGATTATTGAATTTCTTATATGGCCTATGTGGAGGGGTCCGTTGGGGTTAGCTGAAGTGTGTTCTAGGATTATTTTCCTGTTTTTATCTTCAAGTTTTCCATAATCTTCTTTAACTGAATTTAAAACAATTTTTGCGAATTTATCATAGTCTGCAAAGAAGTTGATATAGGGGCCTTTGGCATTTACCTTCTTGAAAATATCAGGAGTCTCAATAACTGCGAGAATATCATTGGTAATATCCATTGGGGATCGTTTTAGTTGTTTTGCAAGTTGAAATGAAACTGAACTTGCAACATCTCCTAAATTAGGATTTGGAGGTTCTTCAATCCGAATTTCTTCCGGTAATTCCCAGCCAAGACTAGAAATGGCATCGTTCAGTGACTTAATTGATTCTTTCATTAAAATTCTGTACATAAAATTCACCTGTGATTTTGATAAGTATCAATATTTATTAGTTGAAATGTAATTTCATAAGGCCTTCAAATATAAAAAAGCTGCATTTAGGGACTATATTACCCAAATGCAATTTAATCATTTAACTTGATTATAATCCTCTTATCCATAGGGTTATATAACCGACTTTAGGGATTACAAATGGTGTATTCCCGATAGTGACGACTTTGGCCATCACCTGGTCATGATAAACTGGTACAGGGTCCTGTACTGGATTGTTATCTCCCTTAGTAACATAGTACGGCGTACCATTTATTGCTGTTCCTGTGGCAACAATTCTATGTATAACCGGTTCTGGGAACCAAGTGGCCCTGTAGATAACTATGTCTCCAATCTTTAGATCATCTGGATTTATTTCGTTTATACCTAGAAAATCTGTTTTTTCAATTACTACAACGTCTCCTCTGTAAAAAACAGGTTCCATACTTCCAGATACCACAACGTTCATATGCTGAGCCAGAATTATTCCTATGACTATTATTGCCACGTAACTTATTATTTCACGGCTATCAGACATTATATTCACTCCTATCTTAAAACTGCTCCCTCATTTGCTGATGTGACGAGCTTCATATATCTTGCAAGCGATCCTTTCACTTTACGGTCTGGTTTAACAGCCATTTTAATTCTCATTTTAATTTCGGCTTCAGACACTTCGAATTCCAAAATTCTGTTTGGGATATCAATTTTAATGATATCTCCATTATTAACTGCGGCTATTGGGCCTCCGGTCATTGCTTCAGGAGATACATGACCTACACAAGGACCGCGTGTTCCTCCTGAAAATCTACCATCGGTTATAAGTGCAACAGATTTTATTTCCATTCCTGATATTGCAGAGGTGGGGTTCAACATTTCCCTCATCCCCGGACCTCCCTTTGGGCCTTCATAACGAATAACAATAACGTCTCCTTCGATAACGTCTCCATTGAAGATGGATTCAACGCATTCTTCTTCACTGTTGTAAACCTTGGCAGGGCCTTCATGCACCATCATGTCTTGATCAACAGCTCCTTGTTTGATAACTGACCCTTTTGGGGCAAGATTTCCCTTTAATACTGCAATTCCTCCTTCAGAATGTATGGGATTATCAAGTGACCTTATTACATTATCATCCTGGACTTTTGCATTCGCAATGTTTTCTCCCAGGGATCTAGCTGTGCATGTTATAACATCCATATCTAACTTACTCTCTAAAACCTTTAAAACTCCTGGTATCCCTCCTGCTCTGTCCAGATCAAGCATGCTGTGTACACCAGATGGACTTATAGAGGTTATATGGGGGATTTTCCTGCTCAGATCATTGAAGAGGTCCAGATCCACCACAATACCATGATCTAATAGCTCATTTGCTATTGCTGGAACATGGAGTGTAGTGTTTGAAGAGCCTCCCAGTGCCAGATCAACTGCCACTGCATTTTCAAAGGCACTTTGGGTCATTATCTTAGATGGTGTTATATTTTCCTTAATTAATTCCAGTATCTGCTCACCTGATTCTCGTGCAAGTCGGATCTTCTTTCCTGCTACGGCATGTGTTGTTGCACAGTATGGTAGACTCATTCCAATTGATTCTGTGATGCAGGCCATCGTATTAGCTGTGAATAGTCCTGCACAGGAACCGGGTCCGGGACAAGCACACCTTTCCAGTTCGTGTATATCTTCTTCACTCATTTTACCTGATGAAACAGCTCCAACTGCTTCGTAAACATCTATTAAATCGACTGATTTGCCTTTAAATTCTCCAGGAAGCATTGGGCCACCTGTAACCACTATGGATGGTATGTCTAACCTTGCAGCTGCCATGAGCATGCCTGGAACAATTTTGTCGCAGGTTGGTATAAGGACTAGTCCATCGAACTGGTGGGCCATGGCCATACTTTCAACAGTATCTGCTACTATCTCCCTTGAAGCAAGGGAGTAACGCATACCCTCATGGTTCATGGCAATTCCATCACATATTGCCATAGTGTTAAATTCAAATGCCACTCCTCCAGCATTATTTACACCTGTTTTAACAGCCTTTGCTACACTGTTAAGGTGCACATGACCTGGAACTATGTCAGTGAAGCTGTTAACAACACCTATAAACGGCCGTTCCATTTCTTCGTCTGTTACTCCACATGCCCTTAAAAGGGATCTGTGGGGCGCTCTGTGCAAACCCTTTTTAATGGTATCACTTCTCATTTCATCACCATGAATAAACTATTTAAAACAGATTTAGGAAATTTTAATACAATTATAACTAAATTATTTTCCATTATTTATATCATTTCTCTAAATTATATTTATATAAGAATTAGTAGAGCATTTATAATTATCATTTAATTATAATTGTTATAGGATAAAAAAAATCCTCGGAAATTAACATCTATAATAGGATTTGAAATTCAATTATTTATATTCCGTCATAATCCGATTAACATGTCATGTTCCAGGATTGAA
>CAAGKR010134173.1_pt1 | contig 11709 bp, 7 predicted proteins | sample 2556971 | NCBI WGS metagenome assembly CAAGKR01 (sample SAMEA5207829, study PRJEB30636) | soil metagenome | biome: forest; feature: boreal; material: soil | place: USA | collected 2011-09 | depth 1 m
AGACAAGCTGCGCCAGACGCCCGGACAGATGCGCGAGGCATGGCGATCTGCCGGCGACGTGCAGTCCCCTCCCGGATCGGAGCGCGGGCCCGCCCCCGGCGCGCGACGCACCCCCAGCGCACGACGCATGCCCGGCTCGCAAAACGCTCCCGGTGGGCAGACAACGCCGGTCGCCACGCCGGGGCGAGCACGGCGCCAAGGCTCAAGCCCACCGGCTGCGTCTTCACGAAAGTCCCCACGTCCGGGCCGCTCGCCTTCACAGCGCTCGCCCGCCGTCCCTCCGCCACGTCCCTCACAAGCGAGAGCTCCAGGGTCGCCGCAGTCCTCTCCCCGGGCCGCAGCCCGAACTGCGAACGAGCAGGTCAGCGCTACCGCGCAGCCACGGGCCCGGGATCGCCCCCAGTCGAGTCCTTCTCCCTCGCGTCCGGCGTCAACGCCGACGCCACCGCCGCAACGACGGCTGCGCCCGCCCCCGGCCCCCTCACGCGCGCCGCGCAAAGGCGGCAAGCGGTGAGTCACCGTACTTACCGGCACGTTGACACTCCCGTCCCGTACCTCGGGTTGACGTGGCGGCAGTGGTTGCTGATTGTCGGCTGCGCCGCGCTGGCCCTCGGTGTCATTCATATTCTGCATCCTCCGACGCCGATCGCGTTGTGGCTGGGGACCGTCCTCTTGACGGCGCCTGTCGCTGTGAGCTACTTCACGACCGGCGCCACGGTGAGCCTCGGAAGATTGCTGCTGGATCATGCCCGGTGGATGCTCGCGCCACGCGAGCTCCCCGCGGCCTCCCAGGTCGAGCATGTTCGCGCGCGCGGCTTCATCGTTGCCGCAACGCCGCAGCGGACGCTGAGGCTATCCCTGCCAGCCCGGCCGCGTAGAGATCCCACAGCTCCGTCCAGCGGTGACTTGCTGCCGTTGGAGGCTTTGAGCGCCGAGGGCGTCGGCGTGCTGGCGTCGGGTGCGCTTGTCCGCTGGATCGAGGTTTCCCCCGTTAATCCTCTGATCTATGACAATGACGGGGCGGAGCGGATCTCCCGTGCGTTTACCGGGCTCGCGGCACGGCTTCCCGATCAGCGCCAGAGCCTGCAGCTCCTCGCGCAGGCAACACCCCTCCCGATCGAGGCGGTGCTGGCGGCCGAGCGCGAGGACTGTCACTCCGCGGCGCGGGATGCACGTTCTCGCGGATGGGATGATCTCGGGGTCGCGATCGAGCGTTTGGGCTTGGCGCAGGAACAGTCCATCCGTACGCAGAGTGAGGCGCTCGCGGCGCTGGAGCTGCGCTACTTCGTCGTCGTTCCGTGGCAGCCGGCCCGGGAGGGACGCTCGCTCCTGCGCCCCTCCCGGCGCAGTGGTCCGTTGACGCTGAGCCCCGCTACGTATGAGCGCGCGGCCCGGGAAGGCGCGCGTCACGCGGAGGGGGTAAAGACCGATCTCGAGTCGATCGGCCTCAGCACGCAGATGCTGGATGGGATGGAGGTCGCGCGGTTGCTGTGGGCGCGGTTCGCTCCGGATCAAGCTGACGCCGGGCAGGTACCCGATCTGCGGCTCGATCTGCCGGCGACCCTCGATCTGCTGGCCGGTCCTGAGCAGGCTAGGGATCACGCCGTCACACTGCGGCGTGCTCTGTGTCCCGAGCCGGTCGACCTCCGCGATAAGCGGGTCATGCGAATCGGCGGCCAGGTGGAGCAGACGCGCTATGTCGGCTCGCTCCCCGAGCAGACGTGGCTCGGCTGGCTGCTCTATCTCATGTCTGCGCATTGCCCGTTCACGGTCGCTGTTCACCTCCACGCGACCGATCGCACGCGCGAGCGCCTGTTCCACAAACGCCGTTACCGGCGTATTCACGGCAACAACCGCGGTACCGAAATGAAGGGCCGGCCGCTCGACCCCGAGCAGCAGGCCCAGGAGGCCGAGGCCGCCGAGCTGAACGCCGAGCTCGCCCTGACCGGTGCGGGGATTTACAGGGTCGGCTGTTACCCCTCCGTGCGGGAACCGGGCGGCGATGTTGAAGCCGTCGTTGAGATCCTCGATGGCATCGCCCGAGAGCTGTCGGCTGCGAACGAGGCGCATCTGCACCCGGCGCTCGCGGGGCAAAAGGAGGTTCACTCCTCGACCCTGCCCACGGGATTGGACACCGCGGCACGAACGCGGAAGTACGTCTCGGTGAATGTCGGGGACACGATCCCCCTGGTGGGCGCTCGTTTCGGCTCGCCGGCGGGGATCCCGCTCGGCTACTCCTCGGTTGGGCGCACCTTGGAGCGTCTCGACCTGTTCGACGCGGCGCACAGCAACCACATGCTCGTCGTGACCGGCGAGAGCGGGTTCGGCAAGACGATGATCGTGAACAACATTTACGCACGCGCTCTCGCGCGTGGGGATCACGGTGCCGTGATCGAGCGCGGTGGCCATTACGAGTTTCTCGCTTCGCTGATTCCGAGCGCCGCGAACGTGCGTCTCGGTACGGGTGCCGACGCGATCTGCCCGTGGGATACCCCGAGCCCCGCGTCTGCCGGTGCCGAAAAGATCGATTTTCTCATCGGGCTGCATGCGACGCTGATCGGCACGGGCCGCCGGGAGGAGTATGGGTTGAGCGCGCTGGAGGAGAATCTGCTCGGCCGCGCGATCCGCCAGGTCTACGAACGGTGCGTCATCACCGGCGAGCGGCCCCGCGAGCTGTTGTTGCAGGAAACCCTGACCGCGAGGGCGGTATCTGAAGCGGAGCTTGGTGCTGGTCAGATGGCCGACGCGCTCAGGGATCTCGCCGCAAGGTTGCACAACTTCGTCGGCGACGGCCCCTACGCCTATCTCGCGGACAAGCAGACGACCGTGCCAGCGGATGCGCCCCTGGTCGTGTTCGACACGCGGCGCATCCCTGCTCACTTCGCTGGGGCCGCAATGTTCGAGATCGTCGAGCACGTCGCCGAGCGTGTCGCCCGCAGCGCCCACCGGCACCTCGAGCAAGACGCACGCCTTCAGAGCTCCAGGCGCGCGCCAAGGTTCTACCTCACGCTCGAGGAGGTCTGGAAGCTGCTCGAACACGAGGCGACGGCACGCTGGGTCAACGAGCTGCCGAGACGCTCCAGGCACGACCACCTCGCCTTGATCGGTGTCAGCCAGCAGCTCTCTGACTTCAATAATCCTTGGGGCCGTGCGTTCATCGACAACTCTGCGCGCAAGCTGAACTTCTACCAGTCGCCTCGCCAGATCGAATTCCTCAAGCACGAGATGGGGCTGACGGATGAAGAGGTCCAAGCCATCGCTGCGCTTCGGACGGTGAAGCGAGAGTACTCGACCGCGCTTTTCGATAATGGTCCGCGCGGCCGCGGCGTGCTCACGATGCGCGTCTCAGACCTGGAGTACTGGATCTGCACCCACGAGCCCGAGCACGACGAGCCGCTACGCCGCCAGGCACTCAGAGACGCCGCCGGTGACCCATGGCGCGCGTTGCGCCTGCTCGCCGATCCCGCCTGGCATCAACACCTCACGGAACAGGCGGCGTGATGGACGCCGCGACGACAGCCGGGCGGATCATCCTGACCAACCCACGGGCACAGCGATGGGCCAAGTGGGCCGCCGCCCTCGCCGCGCTGCTGATCGCACTACCAATCGTCGTCCTCCTCGCCGTGGTGCTCGCGATCTCGAGCACCTCGCCGCCGGGCACGGTCGGAACGGCCGATGGGATTCCCGCGGTGTACGCGCCGATGTACCAGGACGCGGCGTCGGCCTACCACATAGACCCGTACGTCCTCGCCGCGCTGCACAAGACAGAGAGCGACTACAGCCGTGACCCGGCCGCGTTCCGCCCGAACTCGGCCGGGGCGCTCGGTGCGATGCAGTTCCTGCCCTCCACCTGGGCCGGCTATGCCGATGCGTACCGGCCGATCGCTGCGGATCGGCCCGCGCATTACCCCCATGTTTGCGCGCCGCACGGGTGCATCACCGATGACTTCGACTCGATCGCCGCGGCCGCAGGCTATCTGCACCGGCTCGGTGCCGATAGCGAGCTCGATCAGCGCACCCTCGATGCGCTGATCTCCTACAAGGGCACCCCGCCCGCGTCGATCCCGCCCGCCCGGGAAACGTTCGCGCTCGCCCAGCAGCTGCAGGCGGCGAACGCGACCCGGACCGGGACGCCGATCGCACCGCCATCGGGACCGTTGCTGACACGGCTGGTGACTGTCGCGAACGAGATCGCCGCCGCACGGATTCCCTACTGCTTCGGCGGCGGACACATCACACCTGCGCGTCCCAGCCACGGCACCTACTGCCACAACGCCGCCAACGTACACATCTCGGGCTCAGCCTACGACGGCCTCGACTGCTCCAGCTCGGTGTCGATGCTCCTCCAGCTGTCCGGGATTAACACGCCGACCCTGGACTCCACCGAATTCATGGCGTTCGGCGATCCTGGGCCAGGTACCTACCTGACGATCTGGGCGAACCCCACGCACGTGTTCGTCACCCTCGACGGTGACGATTGGGGCACCAGCGACGCAAACCCCCACGGCGGTCCGGGCTGGGCGCCACAGAGCACGGCCGGCTTCACCCCACGGCACTTGGCGGGGCTATGACCCGGAGCATCCTCTCCAGCTACGCGATCCTCTGGGCTGGCACGGTCCTGTTCGCGCTGCTGGCAATCCCTTTCGCCGGCCCACTGAGCGATCTCTTCGGGCTGAGCGGCAGCCTGGCAGCGCCAGGCACTGCAACGATGGCCGCCCTCACGCTCGTCAACAACGCACGCGAGGCGGCGATCCCCTTCCTGTTCGCCCTGCTCAGGGTCGGTGCCCGGCGCTGGCCGGTCCTGCTCGGCGATGTCGTGATCGCGGCGTGTCTGGCGGCCGATACCGCGCTCGGCGGGCTAGCGCTCGGCACCGATGGAATGCGCGCGCTGCCGTATCTCCCTCAGTGGCCCTTGGAGTGGGGCGGCCTCGCGCTCGCGCTCACCGCCTGGCGCCGCGCGCGGAGTGGCCGCCGCGATCCGCTAGAGCTGGTGCTGCTCGCTTTCGGCACAGCGATCCTGCTGTGCGTGGCGGCGTTGCTCGAGACATACGCCGTACCTCAGAGCTGAGCGTCGATGTCCTACCTCGCACGACGCTTTCTCGGGCCGCTCGCGCTGATCGCGGCGAGCTTCGCGGGCCTGTTGCTCCTTCTCAGGTCGGCACTGCCGGCCGCGGTTCCTCACGCGGCGGTCACCGGAGCGCACGTAGCGACCACGAGCGCCGACGCGGCGACCCGGCAGGGTGCCTCCACGCTCGGATCGGGGCTCTCCTGGCTCACGGATGGGCTGCTCGTGATGCTCCAGGTCGCCGCCTACGCCGCCCTTTCGCTGCTGCTGCTCGCCGTGCCCGTCGCGATCATGCGTTTGCGTGCTCGCCGGCAACGCGCAGAGCCGGGCGGCATGCTGTGCACGGAGCTGCGGTTGGGTCGTGACGATCACGCGTCGCCGTATGAGGTCAGCAAGGTCTTCGATGGAATCGCGGGTGCGCTGCGCCCCCATCTCATCGGCCGCGTGCTGGGCGGCCCCGAGACCCTGGTCCTGAAGATCGCGAACGACCCTGACGCGAGGAGCGTGCGCTTCTTCGTTCACGCGGCGCACGGATTTCATGCGCCGATCGCCGCACGGCTTGCGGCGACCTATCCGGACGTCAAGCTCACGCCGCTCGACGCTAGTGAGAGTGACCTACTCGGGCTTGCCGGGATTCCCTCGCCGCTCCAGACATTTGCCGCTCGGCTGCGTGGTGAGCCAGCAGCGCGCCTAGGGGTCGAGGTGTTGCGGCTGAAGAAGGCGAGACGGTGGTTGTGGGCGCTGGCGACGACGAAGGATTACGAGCACGCACCGATCGAGTCGCTCGTGTCCGTGATGCACGCAACCGATCTGCCGTGCGTTGTGGAAATGGTCCTGACGCCCGCTCCTGTCCTCCTGGACCGTTATGCCGGCCGTGCGTTGCGTGGTCGTGAGCGCAGTCTCAAGTTGGAGAGCTCGTTCTCTCCGCAGGAGCCTGGTGTGCAGAGCGTCGTCGCGCAGAAGCACTTGAAGGGTGCGCTGGAGGGCGTCGGTCGTGCATTGTGGTGGTTTGACTACCGCATCCTCGTCCCCGCCGGCTCACAGGGGGCGGGGCGCCATATCGCCGGGGTTGTGCAGGAGACACGGGCTGAGAACTACCTGCGGGTCAGGGTCATGCGCGTTCGACGCGGGTTGTATGCGTGGCGGTCGGCTCGCGGTCTGCCGCCGCTGTTCCCCGCGCTGTGGAGCGGGGTGCTCTCCAGCGCGGAGCTCGCGTCGCTGTGGCATCTGCCGACGTTGCGATTGAAGGGCGTTCCGTTGCGTCGCATCGCTGCGAGGGAGGTGACGGCCGCGAGCGCGATCAGCCGCGACCCCGCGCACGCGCTGATGCGCGATCAGTATGGGCCGGTCGGGATTCATCCGCGTGACCGGCGCAAGGGTTGGATGCTGCTCGGCGCCGCGGGGACCGGCAAGACCGCGGCTCTTGCTCCGCACGTCAAATCCGTCGGTGAGGATGACGAGCGTGCGGGGATCGTGGTCGACCCGAAGGAGGACTTCGCGCGGCTCTGCTTGAGCCTGATCCCCGCCCGCCGCACCGTTCACTATCTCGATCTGGGAGCGCCGAGGTACGGGCTCAACATCCTCACCGCGGGGCAGCTGTCTCCGGAGATCAGGGCGGACATCCTGATCGCGGTGATCCGCGAGCTCGCGGGCGAGTCCTCGGTCGGCTCGCGTTCAGACCTGTTTCTCCGCGCCGCGATCCAGGCGGTCACGATTGTGGAGCCTGTTCCCACTTTGCATCACGTGTGGGGGATGCTCGACCCCTACGACCCCGGCTACCGGGAATGGGTTACCCGCGAGCTGCGCTGCCATCACGAGATCGACTTCGTGCGCGGTTACTGGGAGCACACCTTCCCGCTCATGGTGAAGGCCAACCCTCGTTTCATCACGGAGGCCCTCGCAGCGCCCGCGAACAAGATCGCTCGGTTCCTCACCAGCCCGAGCCTGAACCTTCTGATGACGCACCCGATTCAGCTCGACCTGGAGAGCATCATTCGCAAACGCGAGATCCTGATCGTGAACGGCAGCAAGGGTGCGGTGGGGGAGGACAATGCCAACCTCTTCTGCTCGATGCTGATCGTGCTCGTGCAGCGCACGCTTCACCAGATACAGCGTACCGCCGCCGGGGATCGCGTGCAGGCGGCGTTGGTGATCGACGAGGCGCATAACTTCTTTACCCCGTCCTTCGCGACGCTGCTGTCCGAGGGCCGCTCGGGCGGTATCGAGGTGACCGCCGCGTTCCAGTACACGGGCCAGATCGAGGACGAGCGGGTCAAGGCGGGGATCAAGAGCCTGTTGCAGAACATCTCGCTCTTTCGCCAGCGCGACTTCGAGGACGCCCGCGCCGCGGCCGCGCTGGCGATGGAAGTTTTTCAGGACAACATCAAGGGCGATACCGAGGACCAGCGCCAGAACCGGATCGACCCGATGGACATCGTCAAGCGACCCGACTACAGCGCCGTGAACCTCTGGATCGCGGAAGGTGTGCCACAGCCCGTGTTCACCGCGAACACAGAGCCGATGGAGCAGCTCGCCGGCACGCCGGAGGCGGTGCAGGCACGTCAGCACCACCAGCGCGAGCAACAACGGCGCGGCGACCACCCTCACGATCACGGCCGCTACATCCAGCCGCCGCTGATTCACTCGATCAAGACACCGGTCGTGGCCCAATACCGCAGCATCCATGTCGACCTACCCGGGTGGAACCAATGCCCACCCCTGCAGACGATTACCCGCGTTGCTGTCGTCCTGAAACCAAAGACAGGCGAACCCATCGCGTACGTCGCCGGCACACCTGACGGCTCCCGGCGGCGGTACACGGTCGACCTCCCAACGAGCGCGGATACGCCGGGGTGGCTCCCACCCGGCGCATACGGCATACAGATCATGGTGTGGATCACCGGAGACACTGCTCCCCGCAAATGGACACCAACAACCACACACAAAGATAAGGGCGAGCGGGAGTTGACGCTCGAGATCGCCGATGAGCCCCAGCGGCCACACGCGGACGAAGCGCAGGCGGCTTAGCGATGACCACGGTCACGCACATGCGAAACAGGATGCTCCTCTCCGGAGACGATCTGAGCGCGGGAACCATTCAATGGGGCCCACGGCACGATCACGTGTCCGCCATTGCACTCACTTCAAGGGACCTGCGGCTCATGGCGCTCATCCATGACGTGAACTACCTGTCATCCAGCCAGCTGACGCTGCTCGGCTGGGGCGGCGCCGAGCGCGCCGCCCAGCAGCGTCTCAAGCGACTCCACGACAGCGGCTACCTCGACCGGTTCCGACCCATACCCGAGATCGGGACCGCGGAATGGATCTACCGCCTCAGCACCACCGGCTGGACCACCCTCGCCGAGCACGGCGCAGGCCCCCCGGACGTTCCATACACCCCCGCCGCAATCACAAGCATCAGCTACACCGAACACGACCTGCAGCTCGCCGCGCTAATACTCCACATCGCCCAAACCGCCACACCCAACCCAGCCGGCGGGCTGATCGGCAACATGCCATTCCTATGGCAGGGGCCACGCAGCGGCCGGATCGACACCGGCACAACCGAACCGGCCGCGCAGTCCGCTGCGGCACGGCTACCCGAGGGCACGCGCCTGCACCCAGAGGACAGCCGCGAAGGCTACCTCGAGCCAGACGCCACACTCATCGGCCACGTTGGTCATCAGCACTTCGCAGTGCTCATCGAGTACGACCGCACCGACCGCCCCCACAAGCAAACAGACCGGCTGCGCCGGTACGACCACTGGCTACACGACGGATGGCGCCACAGCCATTTCGCCGCACACACCGCACCCCCTTCAGTGATCTTCCTAACGGCACGGGAGGGACCACTGCGCCGTCTGATCGAGACAGCCGACAAAACATTCACCGCGTGGTACGGCAACCAGCACGCCGGGCCACGAGAAGGCACCCACCCCGCAAGACAACGAACCGTCTTCACAAGCCGCGAACGCATCCTCAAAAACAACTGGACAATGCACCGCACCCCAAACCTGCCCCCCAACCTCCGGGAGACACCCGCCTGCTCGCCCCGGACGATCGACTACGATCTCCCGGCGCTATTCAGGCCAGAGATATAGGCTGCTCGGAGCCGACGACTGCTGCGTCGTGGTTCTCTTGCCGGTCAGTCGCGCACGGGATAGGCGGAGACGGGCACGACGACGTCGGAGGCGAACTTGTCGTGCCAGCACTGCTTCTCTTTGTCCCACAGCATCCAGAAGAAGCCAAGGAAGATCGGGATCGCTGACAGCAGGCCGCCGATCCAGCGGATGAACGCGCGGCCGTAGCCGATCGAGCCGGAGCCGTCGAAGCTGATCACACGTATCCCGAGTGCGCTCATGCCGGGAGTCTGACCGCGCTTGCTGCCGACGAAGATGGTGAAGTAGAGGAGCCCCACGACCAGCGAGAGCGCTGATCCAGCCCCTTTGAGGGCGATCCGCAGGATGAGGTCGATAACGAACAGGATGACCCCATCGATGAACGATGCCCCGAAGCGTTGCCAGAATCCCGCTCGCGGCCCGGAGGCGTTCCCATATTCGCTGGATGCGCTCTCCCCGGGTTGCACCGGCGCCATAGCGACCTGCGGATCTCCCGACGATGCCATTCTGACCTCCGGATCTATCGATGATGAGAGCACATTGCGATAATCGTTACGAGAACATATCCGAGCCGGACGACGGCCCCCCTCCTTGAGCACGTGATGGCTCCGAGGCGGTCGATGAGTCGATGGGCCGGATGGGCAACTCGGTCAGCCCTGAGCAGCCCACGCACAAACTCTAACTGGTAGACCTCGATACCCGGCGCCGTGCGGCGGGTTCGCTCCCGAACCGTCCATCTCGCGAGCATAACCGCCCTTGCGCCGTTAGTGGATTTGTGAGTTCATCTCGCCCGCAACCACCTCCCAGCCGATCGCGCAACCCGAGGTAGCTCAGCGATGTACCGGCGCGCGACAAGAGTCCTATACCTCGTTGCACGCCCACACCCGTCGCGTACACACCGCCGTCCTGCGCGGTTCGTTATCGGCTATGTCTAGATGCCGAAACCTTTGAACACCCAAAACGGTAGGGTAAAACGATGAACGTGCGGCGGATGGCGGCGGGGGCGTTGGTTGCGCTCGCGTGTGGCTTGGTGGCCGGCCAGTGGCCGGGCGTCGCCGCCGCGAAGACGGGCGCCGAGACCGCGACGTTCGAATACGACGGTGTGAGCCGGGCTATCAGGTCGACTTTGACGGACGCCGATGCGGTGGGCACGAACCCCGTGAACGCTGTGACCTTTGCGACACCCAGCCTTGTCCTGTCGAACGTCACGCTCACGGGCTGGAACTGCAGCGCGACGATGGTCGGCGATGCGTGGGGCTGTTACGGGGGTATGCAGATGCCGGGGCAGGCGCTGACCCCGAACCTGACGGTGAGCGGGCCACCCAGCACCATCAACCTGTGTGCGGGCACCGACTCGTTCGGGACGGAAGCAAATACCACCTGCCAGGACGTCCCCGTCTCGAGCACGCCCGCACCGGCACCAACGGGGACGACCCCTACCCCTACCCCTACCCCGGCGACGACTGGTCAGATCCCGAAAACGACCACGAGAACTCCTGCAGAAATAGAAGAAGAAGCCCGCAAGAAGCCCTGCACATGCATGAAGCTGTCGGTGCGGCTCGACCCTACGCTGTTCGGCAAGCGCCACCTGCCCGCCGACAAGCAGAACTTTGGGGTTGGCTTCAAGTGGCGGATGACCTGCACGCAAGGTAAGGGCGGATGCAGGGGCGAACTCTATTTCAAGCCGCCCGAGATACTGGCCGGGAGCCTTCCCAACATCCCGGGCCTGAAGCTGAATATCAAGCGTAAGACGATCGTGTGCAGAGCGAAGTGCAAAACCAGCACCACCGGCACGTTCGAAATCAAGATGACTTCGCCCGGCCAGCTCAACAAGCTGTTCGGCAGGACTCTCGCTTACAGCATCATCACGACATGCGGCAAAACCAAAACGACCATTCCAGTACGCGTTCTCGTTGACAGCACCGGCCACCTGCACATGCGCTGAACCCAGCGGCGGCCCGCGCTGTATCTTCACTGGGCCTTATGCTGATCGTTGACGCCGCATGGATTGCGTCGCATGTCCGGGAGCCGCGGGTCCGGCTAGTCGAGGTCGATGTGAGTCCGGGCGCCTACGAGGCTGGTCATATTCCAGATGCGGTCTTTTGGAATGCCTATTCTGACCTGCGCGACGCTGGCTACAGGCCGGTCGGACATGCGGAGTTTCAGCGATTGTTATCGCGCTCGGGTATCGAGCCTGATACGACGGTCATCTTCTACGGCTACGGAGCGGCACTCGGGTTTTGGCTGATGAAGGCGCACGGCCACCGCGATGTGAGGATGCTCGTGGGGTTGCGTGAGCAGTGGGCACAGGCCGGTATGCAATGGAGCACCGACGTGCCTGCGCCGGTGGAAAGCTCCTACACGCTCGCGGCCGCGAGCGGGGACCTTCTCGCCTCGCGGGCGGACGTTGAAGCGGCGAGCGCAGATGCGGGCCAGGTGTTGCTCGACGTCCGCGCGGAGCTCGAGTACGAGGGCGAGCGTTTCTGGCCATCGGGGGCTACCGCGGATGCCGGGCGGGCCGGGCAC
>CAAGKR010510033.1_pt1 | contig 11707 bp, 7 predicted proteins | sample 2556971 | NCBI WGS metagenome assembly CAAGKR01 (sample SAMEA5207829, study PRJEB30636) | soil metagenome | biome: forest; feature: boreal; material: soil | place: USA | collected 2011-09 | depth 1 m
AAGTGATGATTCGGCTGAGCTTTTACAGTTTCACTTCGTAAGTGCCCTCGTTTCTGCGGCCTGCGAGCATTTATGAGATGGCTTCTAGTTTCAACTGAGAGGTTATAGTCCGCGGTCGGCGGTTCAATCCGTACAGAGTGTAACTCTAGCGACTTTCTCAGATGGGGGTCCACTGCAAGCCTGCCTACCTTGGGTGAAGGATATCTGGAGTTCAAGTCTCTGCGTCCCGACCAAACGAGCCCAATTCGTGTGAGTTTTTCTCTGTTCAAAAACTGGGATTTCCTCGAACCTAGTCGTCAACTGCTTCACCATTCCTAATGAGGTAGATTAATCGTTCAGTTTCATCAATATCTCGTGCGCTCGCGAGAGACTTCCAAATCGAGAGCGCTTCTTCTGCAAATTGCAGAGCGGTACTCCCACCCTGCATAGTGTCCAAGCGCGCTTTCTCTTGCAAGTAGAAAGCCAACAGCCTCCTATCGCCCGCTTTCGTAGCAAAATCCAAAGTAGCGCGGAGCCGGCTTTCCGAATCGGAAAACCTTCGTTCCTTGCGGTCGATCGTGGCCAACGCAACCGTAGACATTCCCATGCGACTGGGTGACGCTCGACATTTCCTTTTAATCGAAAGGCTCCGGGAAAAAAACTTCCTTGCGGAGCGTGGATCTTTTTGGAAGTCGGCGATCGTACCTAGGTTGTGGAGAATAACAGCCTCCATTTCAAGTTGCTTCTCCTGCTGAGCCAGACGCAAACTTCGCATAAGCAAGACGTTAGCAGTCTCGTAGTCCTTGTTGCCTCCCGCAACCTGCCCCTGATAATCGTAGGCCTTGGCGAGAGCGCGTTCCGACGATGACCGTTTTGGACCTTGTTCAGTAAACTGATTGCGGACCCCATTATGAATGAAAGTCTTCGACTCATCTTCGAGAACGTGGCTCCGAGGTCGAGACGGCAGAGTATTCTGCTTGGAGGGTTGGGTTAACATTTGCCGTGCAAATTCATATGCGGGTTTCATTACCAACTCAAGTCTTCACGTTTCAACGTTTATGTTACCTGGAACGAAGCGCTTCGGAGTTCGACGCTAGAGCCGTGTGGAAGCATCGGAACCTTGTCTCGAAGCAAGCAAGGTGCAAGAGCGCTTCGCCTTTGTGATCCAACACCTTGGCTCGCTGCGCCGGAGGGTACCAGTTAACCGCGCTGAACAGGATGGATGGAAGGTTGCTACAGAGCGGCGTGGGGCGTGTGCACAAAAAACGCCACAGTCAACCCTAAGGTTCGGTATTTCTTAAATATTAACTTGACTTTGCTTTGCCATCACAATATACCGTTAAATTCTCTACGGACTAGGATCATGGGATCGACCAGCCGGCCCGGATTCTCCAGCATTCGCCGCCTGCGATTCCTATAGACGCTAAGGAGCGTCCTAGCCTGGATTTTCATACCGAAGGTTCTCGCTCCTTCCGATTGCTACGTTTGTTGTCAACCAAGTGTTCAATTGACACAGGAGGCTTTATGCCAGGTCAAACAAAGGTCCGAGCCTACACCTCACCAACACTTGTCCTGCTTGCCATGGATTGGCCTGATGGCAAGAGTTTCGCTGATTTTCTGGGATACGCCATCCTTCGTTCTCCTGGCTTTCAACCTGGCGAGAAAGACGGATACCTACTTAACAAAGTAGGCTTTGCTCCGCCCGGACCGAAATCTCAGTCGCTGCCCAGTAATGTTTCGCCAATTCAGAAGTTTCTCTGGTGGGACTCCGCCATTACCGACAAGGATCGCGGCAAAATGTTCGTCTATACCGTCACGCCCGTCCGCGGAACAGGTCCTCAGAGTCTCTCTCTCCAACATCAATCCGAAACCGCGCTGACACTCACGGTTCCGCAGGTCGAACGCGAAAATATCTCCACATGGTTCAATCGAGCCGTGGTGAGTTCACAGGCTTTCTCACACAGGTTTCCAGATCCTAAGAAGGACCTGGTCAACGCGATGATCTGGCTTGCAAACGGTATGCAGGAGGCCTTTCCCGCGATTCTCAAGAGCGCACGTGAAATTGACGGTGCCATCTATCATTTGACAGACAATCAGTGGGTAGTTCCTGCGCTCAAGAAATTTAGAGGTGCGCTATCGATTGTGTACCAAGATCGGAAAAACGATAGGACCAGCCTACCCGCAATAAAGCTCTTGAAATCGTCTCGCTTCCACGCCGATTCTCGATCAAAGACCAACATCATGCACGACAAATTTCTTGTCGATTCCAAAGGCAACAGGCTTCTCATGGGTTCCGCGAATTTTACGCCCGAAGGACTCACCAGCCAGGCAAACCTGTTGCACATTTTCAACTCACCTAAGCTAGCCAGTCTTTTTGACCGCCGCCAAAAATTGTTGCGGCCTGATCCCTCGGTGCCAGACACAGCCCGGGGCGCGGCTTGGTCTGCTCCGATCAAAGTAGGAAAGGCTAGTATTCGAGTTTTCTTTTCTCCGGAGCCCACAAACCAACGCGTTTCAATGGATACGGTTGTGAATGCGGTCAAGGGAGCGAAGAAATCTGTTGTGTTCTGCATGTTCAGCCCTACAGACGTTCAACTTCTCACCGCACTATTGAAGACTGGAGATGAACGTAAGCTGCTGTACGGATTACTGAACAGCATCTCGGATCCGAAGAACAAGAAGGCTGACCTTTCTTCATCCGGCGAACCGCCAACAGAGCCGAGCCCTGCAACCCAGATAAAAGTGACTCTCTATAACCGGTCTCGCAGGGACAAGAAGGTGCTCGCGTATTCTTACTTCCGGCCTGGTAGCACGCCGGCAGGTTTTCTACCCGAGCTGAGCGCAGTAGATATGAGTTCCAAAAGTACGCTTCCCTACTCGAAACCCAACGGAAAGAAAAAACATTTTGTGCCAGCGGTTCATATCCACCACAAATTCATCGTCATCGATGCGGAAACGAAAAACCCCACCATATACACGGGATCCGCGAACCTGAGTAAAAACTCGACGAACCGTAATGACGAGAACCTGCTGGAGATCAAAGGCCATCCTGAGCTTGCGCAAACTTATTTTGCCGAGTTCATACGTCTTTATGAACACTATCGTGCCCGCGCTCTATGGAATATGGCTCACCCCACACAAAAAGGACAAAGCGGCAAGGCCAACAAACCTCAAGGCAGCACAAAACTCGCGGACGCTTTCACTCTCAAGACGAAGCGAGACGATTGGGTGCGAGGCGCTTACAAGGCTGGCACGCCAGAGTTCATCGCGCGAACTACTCTGGCGTCTGGGTAATCTTCCGTTGGTCGTAAGGTGGGATTTGCCATGAAACGTGGAACATTTTCCTTCGAAACAAGTCCGCAGGGCTCGTTGCTGAGTATTGCAGACAACGTCGAGGCACTCCGTCGTTTGTGGTTGGACCGCTCGATGATATCTGGCGTTAACCTCGGCCCCGGTAACCGGGGTGACTTCGACAATGGGGCTTGGCACATATCGTGCCATCTGGCAGGTGCGGGAGGTGTCCTGCGAGACCGCAATGGGAAGATTCTGTGGCTAGAAATATCACACGCCACAAGTCCGGACGAGTACTACGCGAGCGTCACTTTTGGAGAAACCGGACATGTTCAGACCTTGCAAATTGACTCCGAAAATGGGCGGAGCGCGCTTCAAGATGCCGTCCAGCTCGGTTACGTCGAGGGGAATTCTACTGGGCACACTTCCGCCCGTGATGTAAACGATTCACCAACACTTTTTAATTTGTGGCGCCGTCAGGTCTTCGATCAGCCCGCAGAGAGCCCGAAAAATGGAGGTAAAGTTTGGGAGCATTGGTGCACTCTGAGAGACATCCGGCCGCAGGCTCCCATCGGTCTATCTGTTCTAAAGGCGTATATCTCCCTCGCCTCTGCACTTGGCGATCGATTCGTACCCACAGTTGCGAGGGGCCGCCGGGACTACGCTCACCCGAGACAACTTGTTGCTCTCGTCCGAGCAGGCGTCACCGGAGAAGATTCGGCACAGTGGGATACAACACCTGTCGAAATACCTCCCGACCCGGAGAGACTGTTCTTGAACGCAAATCCCACGGAATGCTTGGAGGCAGCCAAACTGTTGGACTGGAGCAGTTCACCAAAATACTTTATGTACAAACGGCGAATCTCGCATTGGAGTTCGGCACGCCAGGTCGCCTCGGATCTTTCCCAAACTGCTTGACCTCCCGTTCCTCCGGGAGCCTGACTCGATCAAAGATTAACTGGTGAGGTTCGAAGATGCCAAAATGGCTTGTCAGTCGGAATCCGAACATTATTCGTCAGATCAATACCCATGGTGATTATCGCGACAGCCGGGAAGCCGGCTGGTTTGCGGTGACCTGTGGCAGCCGTGTGATCCGCGAAATCCAAGAGATCGCTCGCACGCGAAAGTGGAAAACGTTGAAACAAGCCCTGCCTTTCGTGAATTCGGTGGCCAAGGAGGTACTCGATATGCGCAAGGAAGCCATCTCATGGCTCAAACACGCGCCGCACCACTACGAAGGTTTCTGTCCGAGTCAATGGACCGGTGCCAGTAATCCGCGGAAGGTTAACTCGCTGTGTCTTATCAGCGGCCACCAGGGGCAGGAGATTCCGGGTCTGGTCGGATTCGACCGCGTCGTCGTAGATGCCGAGCACATGGATCAAGCGCTCGGTCCCGCCACGATTAGCGAAATCTTCGACATCCGAAGATCGATTGGGGAATTTGTCTACATCTCGACAAATGTTTCAGAAACACCTCAGATAGTTCGCAACCTGAGAACTGGTAAGGTGGATTCCCGGTCCACGGCCGCGCTTACAGCACAAAAAACACTTGCCGCTCTGCAGGCGGGTGCGGACATAGTAAAGATCGGATTTGCCAACCTTGATATCAACAAACGTGATCTTCGGAGCGAAGAAGTTGCTGCACAAATGGAGCTCGTCCGCGAACAGGTGGATATCCCTTCTAAGAGCGGAATGATGATCGGGTCGAGGAATCCACGAAAACAATTCCCACTGGTCAGCGTATTCTTTCCGGAATTAGGAATAGACTCGAACGGCGAGCGTCCGTACGAAATCGCCGAAAAGGGAATTGCACTCACCGCCAAGGCCGGTTGGCAAGGGCTTTTGGTTGATACCTACGAGAAATTTACCGGGAAAAAATACAAAGACTTCTATTCGCTCCACGACACACAATCGTTAGCCCAGCTTGCACACAAAAACGGAATAGAGTTTTGGATTGCGGGGTCGATCTCCCAGGCAGAAGTTCCGGCGCTATTGCAATGTAAGGTCGACTTGATCTGTTTTGGCGGTGCAGCTCGGCACTCCAGCGGACAGCGAACTGAGAAACAAGGGAAGCGGGAAGACGACAGCATCAAGCGTCCTCTCGTCGAAGATCTTGTCAAAACGTTTGAGGTGCATGACCCTCGTTCGAAAAACGATGAGAGAGACTAAGAGTTACGTGTGCTCACGAGTCCGGTGACATCGCTCTCTAGGATGGCAACCGCGATGATTTGGCGTATTCCAGTCGTAAATTGCGCCAGAGGCCCGTTCTCAGCTTAGCTTCCGGAGGTCAATAGTGGCTATCGTTAGCGGTACAGGCAACAGCTTGCGAGGCTCGCGTGTCTATCTATCGGGGCCCATGGATTTCGTTGCCTCCCGCCCCGATGAAGCGAAGTTCGGTTGGCGTCGCCGTGTGGGCCAGTTCTTAAGTCAAATGGGGGTAATCATCTTTGACCCTTGGGAGAAGCCTGACGTTCGATGGTTTCACGAGTATGGAAAGGAAAAGGACGACAGCCAAGATGAGATTAAGCGCCTTTGGACATACGATCCCGGTCCGGCTGGTCAAGAGGCTCGGGCGTGGTGCGCCAATCGATTCTGGCAAACTCTCCATGTTGACCTTCGCATGGTTGACACGGCCGACTTCTTGATAGCCTATTGTCCAACAACGACCTATAGCGTCGGGACGGTACACGAAATTGCCATGGCCCGTCTCCAAAGGAAACCCGTGCTCCTCGTGACGCCACGAATCGCAGTTCCCGAGCTCCAAGACCTTCGTGACCATCTAAAGTCCGACCGCCGTGGAAGAAGACTCCTCACAGGTCTTGAGGCCAAGATTCCGCTGAAACCAAACCCGAACGCGATTCCGAGCCTTTGGTATATGCCTCTTCTCGGCGGCCAAAACTTCTTTGATGGGTTCGGGTTCGGAACATATGGACACAAGTTCGGCTGGAAGGAGGGCCCTCTAGATCGCGTTGAAAAAGGGGTGCCCCCGCAGAGACCCTTACTACCTTTCCTTGTCAATCTTCAAAGAGGACAAAAACCGAAGAAGTTCAGCCTCGGGATGCAGATGCCACTGAACGATGATGATTGGCTCATCTGGGATATTCGCAGGAAAGTGAAGGCCTCTGGCAGAAGAAAGCATCATTAGAATCCGATCTGAAACTCACTGAGGCTAGGCCTCAGAGATGCGCTTGTACGATACCTGATAGCCCATCCGAGTCAGGTCCTGGGTATATCGGCGCAGGTTGATTTTGCTGAAAAAAGGGATAGCTTCAGCGAGACTCCTGCCGCCCCACTTCGCCATGATTGCGTAAACAATCGTGAATTCAGACGGCGTGACCCCCCTGTTCGCGGGGAACACTCTCGAGAAACGCCCCGCTCTCCCACAGGCGTTCTCCGCTGTGAGGATAACTCGCCGCGCCTTCTCACGGAATTCGTCGCTCATCAACAAGAGATCGGCCGATACGAGCCCTTGCGCAAACAAGTGGCTCAGCGAAGACGAATTTAACTTACGTTTGACATGAAGCAATGCGCGGTCTCGTGTGAGAATATCGCAAATCTCTATCGGGCTCGTGTGCGAGGTCAGGCGAACAGTTTTCCGATCGAGCAAAAGGTGGTCTCCGGACGCGCCTGCGACTCTTTCGTTGTAATGCCCTTCCTCCTCTTTTGGCACATACGCGGGAAGGGAACCCTTGAATTCCTTGAGTCGTCCAACATCAGCATTTAGGTTGTCTAGATAGCTTTCAGAGACTTCAAAGAACTCCCCTTCACTTAGGAGAAATGTCTTCGTTTCGAATTTGAACTCGCCGCTTAGACATTTAAAAATCGACCACTGATGAATCAGCGTTCCGGCTTGGTCAAAAGCCATCATTCGATGGCTAGATGTCAAATGTCTCGGATCTAGAGAACCCATCTTGCCGCTCGCTTTTAACTCACTAACATAATCCTCCATCGTGGGCTCTTCGAATCGGGCTTCTGAATTGAACGAGAATGCAAATTCGTCGATTTCACCCCAGTCGATCAGCTCTGGTGCAGCCAGCTCAAGAGTATGAACATCGCCGTGCTCTATCATTCCAATGACGCGCTTTTTCAACTCGTCGACAAGCGCCGAATCACGGACAGCATAGATTTTGTCGACCCACGAGAATTGGGGAGGGATCTTCTTGGAGAATCTCTCAATTTGGTCGCACAAATCTCCGAGTTTCCTGAATTCCGTCGGGACACCCAAATATAGGGCATCGGCTCCCGTGATCCGACGCCCCCACAATGACTCGCTAAAAGGTGTTCCCGTGAGCCCAGTTAAGAGGTCACGTTGAACGTCAATATCGAAGCTTTCGAAAGTCGCGCGACGATCGGTCTGTCGCCTGGTGCGCAGTGTATTCGCAGCAACGGTCTTTGAATCAACGCTTCGGAGACGATTAGGGTCCATGTCCTCTTTGCGATCACGCTTCGGGTAGACGGCATTCAGGGCAACGCGCATTCCATAGTTCCGGTCATAGCTGCCAGGAAGTAGCAAGAAACGCCCGAAGCCAAACGTCAAAGCAAAGTGACAGTCTCGTTTCCCGCGTTTCACCTTAACGACAAGTACGGCGCTGTTGTTGACTGAATTAGGGACTTGCCCCAGTGTCCCGAAGCCCGGTTCAAGAAATTCGAGCCAAGATGGCTTCCGAATGTCGGGGAATGCTACAAAGAGACGAGCTTGGAATCCAAATCGGGATCTGAGATTGTGAGCACTGGGGTTCTTCGATTTGTCGATAAACTCGTCCAATTCCTTGACGGGTTTACCAGCAATTGAATCCCGTAAGCGAAAAACAGTTAGCGCTGAGAATTTCGTCATCGGCGTTCAACTCCACTTCACCTTGTTCGCTCGTCGGAATACATACTAGCGCTTTGATATTATAACTGCATTATTAACGTTTTGGTTTTACACGGCTTCGGCATCGTGAACGATCCGCCACTGTTCCCCTTGGGTGGCACAAATCAGGGCTCGCCAAAGCAATCGGCTTGGCAGTTGAATCCGTCCAGCGAGGCGTGGCAAGACTATTGGCAGCTATATTGTCACCAGCGACTGGCGATCAAGGGTCGCGACAAGCTTTTCGAGTCGGAGTACGTGTCCCTGCCCGTTGACAGTTCAACATAAGGAGCGTCCTGGGACGCACGGCACATCCCCTATATACTTACCTCTTGAATTACTTTCCCTAACCGACCAGACTGTGGGTAGCCTGACGACCTTCTTTTGGGTCATTCGTATGGGGCACCTAGCTCTCCGATGCGCGGACCTGCTTTGTTTGTCAGACCTTTTGAGCGTGATTGTGCTTCGGTAGGCCCAAACCACATACGAAGTCTGCCTTTCAGGGCATATCCGTATGAAGCGATTGCCGACCCTGGGAAACTTTAGAGTCATCAGTTGCGCTCGAAACCAGATCCTGTCGCATGAAAGTTCAACTCCCTCCGGTTTTTTCCATCGACATCCGCCGCGACGGCAACGTAATTCGTCAGCTTCACGCTCCGCGTGTCACGATTGATGTGACCGCCGCGAGCTATGTTCGAGGCAAGCTCTCGGGAGCCATCCTTCTGCCCGCAGCCGAAACCCTAAACGAGATCCTGGTTACGCCTAAGAGAATAAGCGTGCCTCAGAACTTTGAATACGCGATTCAAAATGAACAATTGATCAACCCGGACGCCGATGAAGTCGATTGCTCCCATGGAATATGGTTGAAGCATCCGAAGCGATTGGCGCTTCCCGGCCTAGAGCAGTTCAAAGAGGTTGTGCAGGCGGCTCATGCATCGTGGCCCGGAGCATTCAATTATTTGAAAGAGGACCCGGATCGAGATGTGGTCGGGCTTAGGAATCCTCAAATGGGAGCTCTTCACGCAATTCTCTCCCATTGGTCCGTAAGCGAAGAAGTAGCGACAATCGTCATGCCAACTGGCACTGGCAAGACCGAAACCATGCTATCAGTGCTGATTGCGTGGCCGTGCCAAAAGGTATTGGTGGTTGTCCCAACCGATGCTCTTCGAACCCAGATTTCGGAGAAGTTCGTTAGTCTAGGCATTCTGAAAGACAGCGGAATCGTTGGTACCACCGGATTGTATCCGGTGGTGGGGTTTCTCAACCGCAGGCCAAAAACCACTGAAGAACTCGATGCACTACTCACGTCTTGCAATGTTGTGGTCACTACCAGCCACATCGCCGGTCAATGCGATCCCCACGTGCAAAGGCGCTTTGCGTTTCATTGCAGTCACTTGTTTATTGACGAGGCGCACCATGTGGAAGCCAGAACCTGGAAGTCCTTAAAGGAGACTTTTGATAGGCGGAAGATCTTGCAATTCACCGCCACACCGTTTCGAGAAGATGACAAAGTCCTCGAAGGGAAAATCATATACAAGTATCCCCTTCGAAAGGCTCAAGAAGAGGAGTTCTTCAAGCCAATTCATTTTAAATCAGTGGTGGAGTTTGATCTTGACAAATCAGATCGAGCCATTGCGTCCGCAGCTCTGGCCACGCTTGAAGCAGATACCACCGGGAAGCACATCCTCATGGCCCGTGTGGCCACAGTGGAGAGAGCGAAGAAAGTGTTTGAGCTTTACCAGCCTTACCAGCAGTTCAATCCAGTCCAGCTACACACAGGAATCACTTCAAGTAGTGTTCGTGAAGAAACCCGCCGAAAGGTGATCTCCGGCGAATCGAGAATTGTCATTTGCGTCGATATGTTGGGGGAAGGATTCGATCTACCGGAGCTGAAGATCGCAGCCTTCCATGACATCCGCAAGAGCCTCGCTGTAACTCTTCAAATCGCCGGGCGATTCACGAGGGCACGTAAGGATCTAGGCGATCCCACGTTCATCGCCAATGTAGCAGATGTGGACGTTCAGGATGAGCTGCGAAAGCTCTACACTCAAGACCCCGATTGGAACGTACTGCTCCCGGAGTTGAGTGAAAAAATCATAGACGAGCAACTTGAAGTCCGCGCCTTTCTCGACGGCTTCAACCAATTTCCGGATGACATCCCCCTGCGGTCGCTGCGTCCGGCAACTAGCACGGTCGTTTACCGGACCAAATCCGAGTCCTGGACGCCCGAGCGATTTCCCGAAGGGCTCGATGCCATCGAGTCGTACGCTCGGGTGCACCATTCTGTCAACACCGCGTCCCATACGCTCGTGATTGTGACCGCTCAGAGAGCAGCCCTGGAATGGGCAGAGCTCGATGACATGTACACGTGGGACTGGGAACTCTACGTTCTGATTTGGGACCCAGTGACAAAGCTCCTGTATATCCATAGTTCGAGTAACAAGGGAGTGTACAAGCAACTCGCCGAAGCGGTCGCGGGCAAGGAAGTAGAGCTAATCAGAGAGCCAGACGTGTATCGTTGCTTCGCGGGCATCAATCGCTTGCGCTTGACGAATGTCGGCCTAACCGAACAGATTGCACGCTTGGTCAGCTACACCGGGCGAATGGGGGCTGACGTTGAGGCAGCACTATCCGAGGCTCACAAGCGAAATACGCGCAAGGCAGTTTTGTTTGGCAGTGGATATGAGGACGGCGCTCGAACTACTGTTGGTGCATCGCGCCGGGGTCGCATCTGGTCATTCCGACGTGTTCGGCTGAACACATTGAGTAGTTGGTGCAAAGCGTTGGGCGAAAAACTCCTGAATGTCGCAATTGATCCCGATGCCGTTCTGAAGGGAACTCTTCAATCCGAGATAGTCACAGATCGACCTCCAATCATGCCCATTGCAGTCGATTGGCCGGAAGAATTCTATCGCGACATTGAATCGGCGCTTAATTTTTTCGTCGACGACCAGCAATGGCCCTTGTTCGAGACAAGTATTGAACTTGTCTCTCCCGAACAAACGGGCGATATCCAGTTTAGATTGTTCCGCGACGATGACTCCGTTTCCATTGTCTTGAAGTTGTTCGAAGAGAACGAGTCAAAAAACTATCGTTTGGAGATTCTGGGTGGTCGCAGGGCTTCCATTGGAGGCCGTACACCACGCAATGCTCTCGAAGGATTTTTTTATGACTATCCGCCTGTCATCTGGTTCGCGGATGGCTCATCTTTGGAGGGTAATCTGCTGACTCGATTGAGGTCAGCTCGTGAACCATTTGAACGGTCAAAGATTGTGACAATGGATTGGACAGGGGTCGACATAAAAAAGGAAGCGCAAGGGATTGCCAAAGAGAAAGACTCCGTTCAGTTTCGGGTTATAAAGCGTCTCCTCGCCGAGGGAGTACATGAAGTCATATTCGATGACGATGGATCAGGTGAGGTCGCAGACGTAGTGGCAATAGAGGCTTCAAAAACTGGACCACAAAACGTCGTTCACGTAGATCTTTATCATTGCAAGTATTCCAAGCTCGCGGCGCGTGTCAACGACTTTGAGACAGGTGCTCACGGAATTTAGTGAGTTTTTTCATCTGCATTCGCTGGTTTGTTGAT
>CAAGKR010136577.1_pt1 | contig 11706 bp, 14 predicted proteins | sample 2556971 | NCBI WGS metagenome assembly CAAGKR01 (sample SAMEA5207829, study PRJEB30636) | soil metagenome | biome: forest; feature: boreal; material: soil | place: USA | collected 2011-09 | depth 1 m
GATGTCGCCGGGGACGAGCTCCCGGGCGGGGATCTCCCGGACCCCTCCGTCCCGCCGCACCTTCACCACGGGGGCGGCAAGGCGCGACAGCGCCGCCATCGCCTTTTCGGCGCGGTACTCCTGGGTGAAGCCGAGCAGCGTGTTCAGGAGGACGATGGCGACGATGGCGACGGTGTCCACGAGGTCGCCCAGCAGCGCGGAGACGACGGCCGCCGCAAGGAGGACCGCCACCATCGTGGAGGCGAACTGGGAGAGAAAGATGCGTCCGGGGCGAAGGGGGGGGCCTTCGGGGAGTTCGTTGGGGCCGTTCGCGCGAAGGCGGGACGCGGCCTCGGCACCGGTCAGCCCGGCGCCGGGATCGGTCCGAAGCTCCCGAACGACGTCCGCGATCTCCCGCCGGTGCCAGTCGCTCATGGTGCGTGTATTGTACCGTTTGCGTAGGGCGCAGCGGGGGGTTCCACGCAGCGGCGTATGGAGCGAGGCAGGGATTGCGTCGAGCGGAATCGCAGTGAGCGGTCGAAGGTCGCGAGCGTAGCGGAGTGGAAGCCCCCCGCGAGCCCGAAGCAAGATATACATGTGATGGGGTACGAAAAAGGGCTCCCGGAGGAGCCCCTTTCCGCAAGATCCGTTTTCCCCCGGCGTGTCGGCTTACAGCTTCGAGACGAGCACGAACGCGATGACCAGGGTGTAGATGACGAGGGACTCGATCAGCGCGAGCCCGACGATCATCGGGATGAAGATCTTGTTCTGGGCGGAAGGATTGCGCGCAATCCCCTCCAGCCCGGCGGCGATGGCTTTCGCCTGGCCCAGCGCTCCCCCGAAGGATGCGATCGCTATGCCAAACCCTGCGGCCAGCGCGATGAAGGTCTTGGCGTTGCCGTCGCCGGCAGCGGCGGCCCCTTCGGCCGCGAAGGCCACGGACGCCACTGCCACGAAGAGCAGGGCGACGAGGAAAGAGAAAGTGTACTTGCGGAACATGGGTGTTCCCCCTTTCAGGATGATTCCCGCCGGGGGATTCCGCCCGCCCGTCGGGGTGGTGCCTTTACGGCCCTTATCATCGACCGGGGAGGATCCCCCGGATCAATGCTCCTCCGCTTGCGTCACGGCCCCCGAGATGTAGATCATCGAGAGCACGGTGAAGATGAACGCCTGCATGAACGAAACGAAGACGCCGAGGCCCATGAAGATCGAAGGGACGACGATGGGTACCAGCGCCATGAAGCCGGCCACTACGGCGTGGTCGCCCGTGATGTTGCCGAAAAGACGGAGAGAGAGCGACATCGGACGCGCGAGGTGGGAGATGATCTCGATCGGTAACATGATCGGCGACATCCACCAGACCGGCCCGAGGAAATGCTTGAAGTAGGCGATCCCGTTCTCCCGCACCCCGAAGTAGTGGGTCGACAGGAAGATGACGAGCGCGAGGCCGAGGGTGATGTTCATCTTCTGCGTGGGGGGGAGGAACCCGGGGATGAGCCCGATGAGGTTCATGAACAGGATGAAGAGGAAGCAGGTCCCGAGCAGGGGGAGGTACTTCCTGTAATCGTGCCCGATGATGTCCTCGGCCAGTTGCTGCAGGAACCCGAGGATCAGCTCGAAGAGGTTGCGCAGCGTGAACCGGGGATCCGGGATCACCATTTCTTCCGTCTTCCTGCCCCCGACGACCACGGCCGACGCGACGAGAAGGAACACGGCGATGAAGAGGGCTGCGTAGACGTAGTAGTAGTGCTGCCCGCCGGGAAGCAGCATGAACCAGGAGAATCCGTGCCCTTCCGCCGCCAGCGCCGTCGTCGGCAGCGCCGCGACGGCCAGAAGCCCGAGGATCCCTTTCCGCATCGTCCCTACCCCCGTCGATTGCGAAACGATCACGCGTTTGTTTCGAACGACCTCGCCAGCGCCTCGAGGAGGACTCCGAGGAAGAGCGAGGAGAGCCCGAGCAGAAACCCCAACAGATCGAACCCGCCGTACCGGACGACGAGGTAGACCACCCCGATCAGCCCGAGGAATTTCAGCGTGTACTGGACGACGAACCACTTGTTGACTGCCCCGCCGCCAGAGAACGCCTTCTCCAGGATCTTCCTTATAAGGAAGAAGTTCCCGCACGCGATGCCGGCGCCGCACACCGCTCCGGGAAGCATCGAGACGTTCGCCGCCCCCGCCGCGACCGCGACCCCGATTCCCCCGAGGATCAGCCCCGCGGAGAGGAAGACCCGGTTCGTCAGCGACCGCAGCGACAACCCGTCCGGGGCGTCACGGCCCACCGGGCTTCCTCCGCCGCTCCTCGTCCCGCTCCAAGTCTTTCCCGGACCGCACGGCGGCGCGGTAGAGGCTGCGTACCCCGGAGGCGAACCCGAAGCCGATCCAGACGACCATCAGCCACGGCGCCGTTCCGAGCCACCGGTCGAGGTAGTACCCGACCGCCATCCCGATGACGACCGACAGCGCCATCTCGAGCCCGAGGGCGCTGTACTTCCCCAGCTCCCGGAAGAACGCCTTTCGGTCCTGTTGATCGGTCATGAGGGCAAACGCCGGATATTTATCACAGGATCCCGGAACGCGTCAACCGGAAATGGGCCTGCATGTAAATCAGAGTGTGGCCAGGACCGCCTTGGCGGCGGCGATCGTCCGGTCGAGGTCCCGCTTCGTGTGCGCCAGGGAGACGAACCCCGCCTCGAACTGGGACGGCGCGATGTAGACCCCGCGGGAGAGCATCCCGTGGAAATAGGCCGCGTACCGTTTCGTGTCGCTCCGCTTCGCCGAGGCGTAGTTCGTCACCGGGCCCTTTTGAAAGAAGGTCGTCCCCACCGAGCCCACGCGGTTCGTCCAGGTCGGGACGCCGGAGGCGGCGAACGCCTTCGCCATCCCCTCCGCGAGGGTATCCGCCTTGGCGTTCAGTTCCTTGTAGGCCCCCTTGCGGGAAAGTTCCGTGAGCGTGGCGATCCCCGCCGCCACGGCGAGCGGGTTCCCGGAAAGGGTCCCCGCCTGGTAGACCGGGCCGACCGGGGAGAGGGCGTCCATGATCTCCTTCCGCCCGCCGAAGGCCCCCACCGGGAGGCCGCCGCCGATGATCTTGCCGAGGATCGTGAGGTCGGGGACGATGCCGAACAGTTCCTGCGCGCCGCCGAACGCGACGCGGAACCCGGAGATCACCTCGTCGAAGACGAGGAGCGCCCCGTGTTTCTTCGCAAGCGCCCGCAGCTCCGAAAGGAAGCCGGGTTCGGGGAGGACCACTCCCATGTTGCCCGGAATCGGCTCCACGAAGATCGCCGCGACCTGCCCCTTGTTCTTCGCGAAGAGCGTCCGCACGGAGGCGATGTCGTTGAAGGCGGCGGTCAAGGTGAGCTTCGCCAGCGCCGCAGGAACGCCGGGGGAGTCGGGCTGGCCGAAGGTGAGGACCCCCGAGCCGGCTTTCACCAGCATCGAGTCGGCGTGGCCGTGGTACCCGCCTTCGAACTTGATGATCTTGTCCCGCCCCGTATACCCCCGCGCCAGCCGCACCGCGCTCATCGCCGCCTCGGTCCCGGAGGAGACGAGGCGGACCTTCTCGACGGAGGGGAACGCCTTGCGGATCAGGTGCGCCAGCCCGATCTCGCCCGGCGTGGGAGCCCCGTAACTCGTTCCCCGCCCGGCGGCCGCCTTGATGGCGGAGACGACCGCGGGGGGAGCGTGCCCGAGGATCATCGGCCCCCACGACCCGACGTAGTCGATGAAGGTGTTCCCGTCCACGTCGCGGACGGCGGAGCCCTTCGCGCTCTCGATGAACAGGGGGGTTCCCCCGACGGACCCGAACGCGCGGACGGGGGAGTTGACCCCGCCCGGGATCATCGTTTTCGCAAGGGCGAACAGCTTGCTCGAGGTTTTCGTCGTCAGGCGGGCCACGGGAGCATCGGCCTCCTTCGCGGGATGGGATTCATGGCAAGAGGTGGAATTTTAGCCCCCCGGGATCGGAGTGTCAAGGTAAACAGCGGGATTTCCGAAGGATTTACCGAATTCTCAAAACGCCATTATAGAACCGCTTGACACGGCGGGCGCCCAGGGGGTACAAAAGTACCTTCCCCCCGCTTCCGCCGTTTTTCGTTTTATTCGGTATCGTCCCAAGGGCCGGGGTGAAAGGGGTATGCGTGTGAGCATCGAGGACAAGGAACTGATCGAAACGCGTTTTGGCCCGCTGTGGTCGGGGAAGACCGAGATCCCCTTCGGTGGCAGTGTGCGAACTCTCCGCGATGTGAAACGCTCGCTCGACCTCGAGGGGAGTGACGCGGTGGAGATCGACCTGCACGAACTGCCGGAGGAGCGGTTCGCCTTCCGCTTTTACGACGGCGACGACCGCCGGATCGTCGTCTTCGTCCTCGACGCTCAGTTTGGGATCGTCGAGGAACACCGCGCCCACATCGCCGAGTGGCTCGGCGACCTGTACCACGATACCGGCCTCATGGCGTTCGACCCCGACGCGATGGCCGACCTTCTGCGCAAGAAGATCGCGGGGGAAGTGTGACCGGCCCGGCGGAGGAACGATGAAGTGGCCGTGCCGAAAGACCTCTCTCAAGGAATCCGCGGCACAGTGGAGCCTCGACGCCCTCGTCGAGACGCCCGGCGGTGACCTCCTTCCCTGTTTCGTCTCCGTGACCTCCTCGTATTGCACGGTGCAGGCGCCCAACACGAACGACGGCGAAGGGCTCCTCGGCCAGGTCGCCGACGCGCTGGACTCCCCCCCGTCCTCGCCTCCGCAGATGGTCAAGGGCGGGTCGTGCGGCGGGGAGGAGGAGGACGGCGAGTTCGCCTTCACCGGGGCGATGGTCTCCGCGACGTGGGATTTCCCGAGGGAGCGCAAGGGAGAGGTCCTTTCGGTCTTTCGCTGGCTCTTCTCCCTTCCGGCGGAGGCGGCCGAATGAACAGCTACGTCGAACTCGTCCGCCACCGCCTCGAGGAACGCTCCGAAAACCTCCTCGTGAACCTCGACGAGCTCCCGGAAGCCCAGCTCCGGTATACGATGCGGATCTTCGGCGACTGCCTCGACGAGGAGACCCGCGGGAAGATGTTCGAAGGGTACAGCGAGCACCTGCACGAAAAGGAGCTCCGGGAGTTCGCCAAAACGTTCGTCCCCGCCTACACGAAGCACGCCGTCGCGGAGCTCGAGGAGAAGAAGAAGGACGGCGAGCGGTTCGAGCCCCCCTTCCTCACCGGCGAGGAGTACCAGGAGATGGCGGTCCGGGAGAAGTGGCCCCGGATCGCGGAGCGCCTCGACGCGGTCGACCCTCTCCAGCTTCGGCGGGAGGTGGCGCGCGCCGCGATGCTCTTCCGACCCTACATGCTGTCCGATCCGGGGTTCAACGAGGGGGTCCTCGAGTTCTCCCTCTATTACGATCTTCTCGCGCGGCTGGATCCGGTGTCGGACGGGAAGCTGCGAGAGACCGCGGCGCGGATCGCCTCCGGGATCGCTCAGGCCGTCGCGGCGGGGGCGACGCCCGAGGGAGAGGAACGACTCCGCGAGATCCGCACGACGGCCGCCTCCGTCGCCGGGCTGCCGGCCGACCCGGAGACGCTCCTCGGATCCCCGATGGAGAAGTACCCGAGGGAGATGCCGGCCGAATTCCGCCTCAGGGACCTCACGCGGACGCTCGCGGCGATGTCGCTCAAGGACCTTCGCCTTACCGCCCTCGTTCACCTCGACCTGCTGACCGCCGAGGAGATCCGCCGGTTCGTCTCCCCCTTCTTCGCGAAATACCCTTCCTTCTTCGAGATGCCGTCCAAGGGGCTTCGCGAACTGATCCTGGCGGTCGCGGAAGGGGTGGGCGAACGCACGATCGCCTACTTCGTCGACCGGTACGGCACCGGCCGGATGGCGATGACGAAGCCGGTCGATCACATCGTTTGGAAACTGATGCCCATGGAGGAGCGCGTCGCGACGCTCCGAAAGGACAACGACCGGATGGATTCCGCGATGATGGCGCGCAACCTGGCCCGGATCCTCCACTCGGGCAGCGAACTGATCCTGTCCGACGTGGGGCGGCAGATCGCTCTGCTGACCGATGCGGGTTTCGAGGCGGACCACGGCGAGATCCTGAAGCGGCTGGGCGGGGATGGCGGGGAGCGGATCAAGCGGCTCTACGACGTCGTCACCCTGTCGCTCGCCCGCGCGGCCGGGCAGCGGGGGGAGGAACGGGAAGCGACGTACCGGGCGATGCGCAAGGCGGTCGCCGACGCGGCGGGGATTCCCCCGCGCGAACACGGAGGGGAGGGGAGCAAGGGATGACGTTCGAATACATGGACAGGATGGTGATGTTCAAGGACACGCCGGAGGGGCTGACGGCGGACATGGAGTGGCTGAAGGAGGCCGGGGAGAACGGGTGGGAGCTCGTGACCTCCGTTCCGCTCATCGCCCCGAACCGGGACGGGATCGCCTACGGCACGGTGGGGTGCCAGATGGTCCTGAAGCGTTCCAGGAAGACACAGTGACCGGAAAGATCAAAATGCGTTTTATCTGTAAAAAAAGAGCTTGACACGAAACGGCTTGTTGCGATATTTGTAAAACGCATTTATAAAACCACGTCGACCTTTTCGTGGAACATCCCGATTTTCGGCGGCTTCTTACCACCCGGCAAATCGTTCCATCCAGGGAGGCGGCGTCCTTGAAAACTCGCGGAAAGGGGGGCGATCACGGCGAAGCGACCGATATCCGGCAGCGCGGAAGGGTAGCAATCGGTTCCTCACAAGGCTCTCGAAGGCAGTAAATATCAAAAGGAGGGGAAGCATGGCTGAAAAGTGGCGTACGGAAAAGAAACGGCCGACGATCAAGGTTCTTCCGTGGCCCGCGATCCCAGCGCCGACCGTCGACGAGGTTTACGCCGGTGTCGCTGAGAAGCAGAAGGAGTATTCGCTCTGGGTCGAGTCGGCGGTGCGGCAGGAGTTCAACGCCGACAAGCCGGAATCCCTCGACGGGATCCGGGTTCTCGACATGACCGCGAACATGAACATCGGCCATTGGTGCTCCTCTCACTTCTCCGAGGTCGGCGCCGAGGTCATCATGGTGGAGCCCCCGGGCGGCGACCCGATCCGGAAGCTCACCCCCTTCGGCCGCCAAGAGTACATGTTCGAGGCGAAGAACGGCGAGAAGGTCGGCGCAAGGTACCTCTCGGAGGCGCGGAACAAGTACTCCGTCACGCTCAACCTCGAGACCGAACAGGGAAGGGCGCTGCTGAAGAGGATCATCCCGCAGGTGGACATCCTGATCGAGAACGCGCCTCCGGGTCACTATGACAAGCTGGGGATCGGCTACCGGCAGCTCTCCGAGATCAACCCGCGGCTCGTCTACCTGTGGGTCGGGCAGCGTGGCCAGTGGGGCCCCCTGAAGGACGACGTGGGGAACCTCGACCCGACCGCCCAGTGCGCGATGGGCTTCACCCACGGCACCGGCGCGCCGGTGTCGTTCGGCGGCACCCCGACCCGGTCCGGCTGGTGGCTGGCCGACCACGTCGGCGGCACCTTCTCGGCGATCGGCGCCATGGCGGCCCTCTACGCCCGGGAGCGGTTCCTCGGCAAAGGTCAGTTCGTGGAGTGCACGGCGGCGGAAGGCGTCATCCGGATCATCGACTACAACTGGGCATGGCAAGGGATGGACGGATCCATCCGTCCCCGGTACGGCAACTGGGACCTCGCGATCAACATCTACGCCGTCAACCCCTGCGCCGACGGACAGATCATGGTCGGCGGCGGGCACGACCGCCTCTGGTTCCGCATCTGGCGGGCCGTCGGCAAGGACAAGCCCGAGCTTGAGCAGCACATCTGCGAGGATCCGAAGCTGCGCGTCGTGACCGACCGGCTTCCGCACTACATGCAGGTCGAGACGTACACGACGTTGTGCGAGTGGACCAAGGACAAGACCCGGAACCAGGCCGAGACCGCGCTCCAGGAAGAGGAAGTGGCGTCGGGCGGTGTCTCGTTCCTCGACGAGGTGTGCGAGTTCCCGCATTACAAATACCGCGGGCACATCTCGATGGTCGACGATCTCAACTTCGGCAAGGTCCTGATCGGCGGTTCCAGCTTCATCGGGATGAACACCCCGGGCCGGGTCAAGTGGCTCGGCCGCACGACGGGGCAGGACAATGAGGACGTGTTCCGCCGTCTCGCCGGGATGGACCGCGAAGGGCTGGTAGCATTCAAGAAGGGAGGGGTGATCTAATGGCGATCGACAAAAGCCTGAAGGACATGACATTCGAGGATTACTGCCGGACCGTCTTCAACACGAAGAAGCGGTTCGACAAGCCCGAGGTCCTCAAGGGGATCCGGGTCGTTTCCACCACCCAGTACATCCTCGGCCCCGCCTGCGCGGCGTACTTGGCGGAACTGGGCGCCGAGACGATCAAGGTAGAGCTTCCGAAGCGGGGCGAGCCGATGCGGCACACGACCCCCTTCAACGAGCCGTTCCTCTACCCGCTCTCCCGCTGGATGCCGGAGAAGGGGACGGGCCTCGGCTTCTTCGGCGCGAACCCGAACGAATACTTCCTTTCGCTCGACTTCCACAAGCCGGAAGCGATCCAGATCATGAAGCGGCTGGCGGCCAAGACCGACGTCTTCGCCGAGAACTACCGGGCAGGCACGTTCGACCGGTGGGGGATCGGGTACCGGCAGCACGTCCAGGTCAACCCGCGCGTCATCTACCAGTGGATGGGCGGCTTCGGCGGATGGGGTCCGGGGCGCAACCGCGCTTCGTACGACATCCTCGGCCAGGCGCAAGGCGGCTGCTTCTCGATCACCGGGTGGCACAAGGAGTACGGCGGGATGCCCTCCAAGCAGACGATCTGGATCATGGACTACTGGGGCGGCGCCATCTCCGCGTTCAACGTCCTCGCGTGCCTCTACTGGCGCGACAACGTGTCGGGGAAGGGGAACTTCCTCGAATATTCCCAGGTCCACGGCGCCCAGCGCCACCTGACCGACTTCATCTCCCTCTACGGGAAGACCGGCATCGTCCCGCAGCGCTTCGGAAACTTCGAGCCGTTGCTGTGCGTGCACGGGATCCTGAAGTGCGGGAAGTCGTCGTACCCGCACTCGAAGAATCCGCAGGAGCAGGAAGTTGGCTACTGCCTCGTCTCCGCCTACAAGGACGAGGATTTCCAGAAGCTGTGCAAGATGATCAACCGGGCCGACTTGGCCAAGAAGTACCCGACCCACGCGGACCGCGTCGGCGCCGACGCGCAGACGGCGATCTATCCCGAGCTCGAGAAGTTCGCGGCCGACAAGACCAAGGAAGAGTTCGACAAGGCGTGCAAGGCGAACGGGATCCTCTCCCAGCCGGTGTGGAACTCCAAGGAAGTGGCCGCGAACGAGCACTGGCACATGCGCGGCACGCTCCAGTGGCTCGACGACCCGACCTTCGGCGACGTCCTGACCCAGGGTCCGGCGTACCAGCTGTCCGACACCCCGGCCCGTATTCGCTGGGCGTTCAAGCCGGTCGGCGCGGACAACGAATACATCCTGTCCAAGCTGTGCGGCTACAGCGGTTCCAAGATCGCCGAGCTGGAGCAGAAAGAGATCATCTAACGAGAAAAGGGGGGATACGATGCCTTTTAAGGATGCTTCGTTGATTCTTCAGTGCCCCAAGTGCGGGGTTTACAATTACCTCGATCCGTTCACGTTCTGGAACTTCAAGGGGAAGGTCAAGTGTGCCGGCTGCGACGCGGTCTTCGAGTACGCGCTCGTGAACGGCATCCGGACGGGCCCGCCGAAGGAGTCGAAGGGGCCGCACGACAAGCTTCCCGGTTTCGCGCAGACCAAGGACTGGAAGCCGATCACCACGCCGGGAAAAGTGGCGGCGGCGCCCCAGGCCCGGGAAGATTTCCAGGGGAAGCCGATCCCGATCTCGAAGAGCATCCGGGGGAAGCTCGTTTCCGGCAAGCCGCTGACGGCCGCCGACCTGGTGGGGAGCGTTCCCAAGATGTTCTATAACGGCTTCTAAGGAGACCCGCCCGCAAGGGACCGGTCCATTAGAGACAGACAGGAGGAGATACCGTGGCGAAAATCGTACCGAACTGCAAGGCGTGCAAGAACTTCGCGGCCGCGAAAGACCCCGAGATCAGCAAGGCCTACATGGGGCAGTGCTTGAAGCTCGAGTGGCCCTACAATATCAACATCCCCAAGGTCGACGGGATCGAGGGGGAGTGCGGCTTCTACGAGGGTTCCGGCCCGGCCGTGCTGAAGTAAAAAAGGTCCTTGAACCGACCGTCGCCGGTCTGATAGATTAGCGACGCGGCAAATCCACGGCCGCCTCGGGGGGAATCGGGTGCGGCCGTGGATTTTGCCTTTTTCACGGCGGGTACTTCCAGACACCATACCAAAGGAGGACTTACGACGATGAAGGTGGAGTTCTATTACGACAGCACGGTGGCTTCCGGGTCTGCTTACCCTTGCGACAACGCGAAGACGGTCGCTCTCGTCGAACAGCTTGCGGCCAAGGGCGTGAACGCGAAGGCGATCGACCTGAAGGGGCAGCAGGTCGCCTTCATGACGTACAATGCGGGACTGACCGGTCCCAAGGCCCAGGTCCGCGCGGTCTTCGGCGCGAAGGGGGCCCTGCAGGAAGATTTCGGGAAGGTCGTGCCCGCCCTCCTCGTCTTCGACAAGGACGCGGACCGGTACCCGACGCAGGTGTTCCCCCGGTCCGACAGGGAGCTCGAGCGGCTCCTTGGCTGCGAGGAGGCCGCTCAGAATCTCATCGAGAAGGCTTGATTCCGCATACCAACCCGGCGGGCGCGGGGCCCCGAACGGGCCCGCGCCCCCGTTCACGAAAGGAGGAGTGATGGCGAAGATTCCCGAGAGCTACCTGCCGCCGGCCGAGCTGCGGCCCAAGCGGATCTACAGTCTCGACGAGTTCAGGAACATCCCGCAGAAATTCAACTCCACCGAGGTCCTTCTCGACCAGACGGCCGCCAAGTACGGTGACAAAGCGGCGATCTATTTCGAAGACAAGAGTGTCTCCTACAAACAGCTCCAGGCGAGCGTGAACCGCGTCGCCAACGGCCTGAAGAAGCTCGGGATCGAGGAAGGCGATCGCGTCCTGATGCGGATGCCCAACATCGTCCCGATCATCGTGTGCAACTTCGCGATCATCAAGATCGGGGCGGTCTCCCTGCCGACCTCGGTCCTGTTCGCCCGCACCGAGATCGCCCACGTGGCGAACCTGGCCGAAGCGAAGGTGATCATCGTCGCGGCCCCCATGCTGGGCGAGGTCGAGGCCGCCAAGGCGGATCTCAAATCGGTTCAGAAGATCGTCGTGGTGGGCGGCGACGAGAACGAGGTCCGGGCGAAGGGGTATATCCCCTACGCCGACCTGATGAAGAACCCCGACCAGTGCGAGGCGGTGAAGCGCGACCGGATGGACGTCTCCGTCCTCCTCTTCACCTCGGGGACGACGGGCCTGCCCAAGGGGACGGCTCACTTCATGGAAGAGTCGCTGATTGTCGCCGACGGGTTCGGGAAGTATTGCTGGGAGGTGACCGACAAGGACGTGATCGGCGGCCCGGCCCCCCTCGCGATGGCGGCGGGATACTCCACGGTGGCGGTCATCCCGTTCCGGTACGGAGCGGCCGTCTCCCTCATCGGGAGGTTCGACCCGGTGACGATGTTCAAGAACATCCAGAACCACAAGATCACGATCATGACGGCCCTTCCGACCGCGTACCGGAAGATGCTGGTCGACATCAACCCGAA
>CAAGKR010369947.1_pt1 | contig 11706 bp, 10 predicted proteins | sample 2556971 | NCBI WGS metagenome assembly CAAGKR01 (sample SAMEA5207829, study PRJEB30636) | soil metagenome | biome: forest; feature: boreal; material: soil | place: USA | collected 2011-09 | depth 1 m
AGAATGCTTGGCCGTCGACGGTGTGCTCGGGGGGGCTCGCCGTCCGGCCTTGCGACACGGGGAGGGCGCCGCAAGGCGCCCTCCCCGCTTTCTCGACTGCCCGGCGGGCTCACTCGACGATGAGCAGCGCTTCCTCGCCGGCCTCGGTGTGGCCCGGGATGGTGCAGTGCATGAGGTATCGGCCGGGTGGGATTCGCACGGTCACGGTCACGGTCACGGTGTCGGGGCCGACGGTGGCGACGAACCCGCGCAGACCGTCGATCACGAGGTGATGACTCGAGGCCGTAGAGCGCACGCGGAAGCGGATCAGACCGTGCGGGAGCTTGACCCGGGGCGGCTGGCCGGAGACGGCACGGCCGGGGAAACGAATCCGCAGGTCCGGGCCGACGACGACGTCGACCTGTACCGGTGGAGCCGACGTCGCAACGCGGGCATGGTCGGGGTCGCGTGCGAATGACACCGTCACGACGATGAACGCACCGAGGATCGCGACGCCGGCGGTCGTGAGCGCGGCGCGGGCGCGGCGGCGCCGGCGAAGACGGCCGGCGACTCGCCCGGTCGGGTCATTGATCGGCGTCATCCTCTCAGCCGTCAATGACAGACCTTCGCGCCACATCTGGTCGAGCACGTCGAGCTCCTCGATGTCAGGCATGACCGACCCTTCCCGCTCCGTGTACGCCCTCGCTCAGCAACTCGGCGAGCGTCGTTCGAGCCCGATGCAAGGCCGACTTGACGGTTCCTGTCGGGATCTCGAGGTCGAGCGCGATCGTCTCGACGGGATGATCCAAGAAGTAGAAGAGCACGACGATCTCACGCTGACGGCGGGGGAGGCGGGCGAGCGCGGCCTGCACATCGATCGCCGTCGCGACATCGGCGCTGAGCTCGCGATCGGTGTCAGTCGGACGCTGCGCGAGCCGATCACGACTCAGCCGCTCCGAGCGCAGCCGCCGGTGCTTGTCCCGTGAGACGTTGAACGCCACGACCCGGATCCACGCACCCAGGACATCGATCGTCCTTCCCCGAGAAAGCCGCTCCCACGCCCGAGCACACGCTTCGTCGACCGCGTCCCGAGCCCGCTCGTCGTCGCCGGTCACCAACCGCAGCGCGCGGACCAACCTCCGGTACTCGAAGAGGAAGAAGTCGTCGAACCGTTGGTCACGGAGACCGCCGCGAGACACGTTCACGACCGTAATGACGAACGAGCAGCGTTCCGGGTTGCATCAACGGGAACGGTCGTTCCGTGCTCACCTCAGACGATCCGGGAGTCGTGGTTGCCCCAGTAGCGGTCGCGCAGCAGGCGCTTGTAGAGCTTGCCGGTCGGCTGCCGGGGCAGCTCGCGCTCGAAGTCGACGGTGCGCGGGCACTTGTAGTGGGCGAGACGCGCGCGGCAGTACTCGAGCAGCTCGCGTTCGAGCTCGGGCCCGACGTCGGCCCAGTCGACCGGCTGCACCACCGCCTTCACCTCTTCGCCCATCTCCTCGTTCGGCACCCCGAACACCGCGGCGTCGAGGACCTTCGGATGGTCGACGAGCAGGTTCTCCGCTTCCTGCGGGTAGATGTTGACGCCACCCGACACGATCATGAACGTCTTGCGATCGGTGAGGTAGAGGTAGCCCTCGTCGTCGAGGTAGCCCATGTCGCCGACCGTCGACCAGCCCCGCTCGTTCATCGAGTCGCGCGTCTTCTCCGCGTCCTTGTGGTACTCGAAGCCGGTGCGCCCCGTGAGCGGCTCGAACCACACGACCCCGATCTCGCCCGGCGCCAGCAACTCGTTGCTGGTCTCGTCGACGATGTGGATCGGCCCGAGCATGGTGCGTCCGACCGATCCGGGATGCGCGAGCCAGTCGGCGCTGCTGATGATGGTCGCGCCCGCGCCTTCGGTCGCCGAGTAGTACTCCATGATGATCGGGCCCCACCACTCGATCATGCGGCGCTTCACGTCGACCGGGCAGGGCGCGGCGGCGTGCACCGCGACCTTGTGCGACGAGAGGTCGTAGCGGTTGCGCTCCTCGTCGGTGAGCTTCCACATCCGCACGAACATCGTGGGTACCCATTGGCTGTGGGTGATGCGGTAGCGCTCGATGTACTGGAGTGCGAGGGCCGGATCGAACTGCTCCATGACGACGACCGTGGCGCCGAGCCGCAGGCTGCTCATGCAGTAGAAGAGCGGCGCGGAGTGGTAGAGCGGCGCGGGCGAGAGGTAGATGCTCGACTCGTCGAAGCCGAATACGTGGGTCATCGCCCCGAGCTGCGCCGGCCGTTTCCCGATCGGCGTGCGCTCGATGTGGTACTTGATGCCCTTGGGTCTGCCGGTCGTGCCCGACGAGTAGAGCATCGGGGTTCCCTCGAGCTCCTCGGCGAGCGGCTCGGCGGGGAACGCGGCGATGGCGTCGTCGTAGTCGAGGTAGCCGCCGATGCCCTCACCACCCGTTCCGCCGATCGCGAGCCGGATCGTCACACGCGGCATGAGGTCGACGAGCTGCTCTGCCACGGCGCGGGTGCCCTCGGAGACGACGATCGCCTGCGCGTCGCAGTCGTCGATGATGTAAGCGGCCTCCTCGGCGGTGAAGTGCCAGTTGAGCGCGGTGTAGAAGAGCCCGGAGCGCTGCGCGGCCCAGCACACCTCCAGGTAGCGCGGGTTGTTGTCCATGAGCACGGCGATGTGGTCGCCGAAACGCAGCCCCGCGTCGAAGAACAGCTGCGCGAGCTGGTTGGAGCGATCGTTCAGCTCGCGGTAGGTGACGATCTCACCCGTCGCCGCCATGACGACGGCGGGTTTGTCGGGATTGCTCGCCGCATGGAGACCAGGCCACATGCCCGTGGCCGGCTAGACGATGACGCTTCGGATGACCTCGCCGGCTTCCATCGCGCGGAACGCGTCGTTGACGTCGTCGAGCTTGATCTTGCGAGTCACCATCGACGAGGTGTCGAGGCGACCGGTCTCGATCAGGTCGACGAAGCGCTGGAAGTCGCGGCGCACCTGCGCGGAGCCGTACTTGCTGCCGAGGATCTTCTTCTCCTCGTAGAACAGCGCGAAGGCCGAGAAGGTGACCTGCGCTTCCATGCGGGTCATGCCGACCACGCAGACGGTGCCGCCGTTGCGGGCCATGCCGTGAGCCTGGGTGATCGTCTCGGGGAGGCCGATGACCTCGAACGAGTAGTCGACGCCGCGCCCACCGGTGAGCGCCTTCACCTGCGCGATCGCGTCACCCTCGCCGGGGTCGACGAGGTCGGTCGCGCCGAGCTGCTCGGCCATCTTGCGCTTCATGTCGACGAGGTCGACGGCGATGATGCGGGCCGCGCCGGCGATGCGCGCGCCCTGGATCACCGATTGACCGACACCGCCGCAGCCGACGACCGCGACCGTCGAGCCGGGCTTGACCTGCGCGGTGTTGAGCGCGGCACCAACCCCCGTGGTGACGCCGCAGCCGATGAGCGCGAGCTGCTCGTCGGGGATGTCGGTCTGCACCCGTACGACCGAGTCCTCGCTGACGACCATCGCCTCGGCGAAGGTGCCGAGACCGGTGAAGGTGAGGTACGGCGTGCCGTCGGTGCGGTTGCCGCGCGGCGCCATCATCGTCTCGAACTCGCGCTCGCAGAGGTTCGACTGGTCCTGGAGGCAGAACCAACACACGCCGCACGCGGGGACGAACGAGCTGACGACCCGGTCGCCCTTCTTCACCTTGGAGACCTCGGCGCCCACCTCGACGACCCGCCCCGTGCCTTCGTGACCGAGCACGACCCCGGGGGGAACCGGCAGGTAGCCGTGCACCACCGACAGGTCGGAGTGGCACACGCCGCTTGCACCGATGTCGACGACGACGTCGCGGGGGCCCGGTGCGCTGGGCTCGACGTTCTCGATCGAGAGAGGCTGCTCGGTCCCGACGAACACTGCTGCACGCATTGCTGCTCCTTGAGTGCGAGAACGGATTCCGAGAACGGGTTTGCCGCGGGCGGTGACGCTACCGCTCCGTGAGCAGGGGCGCAGCTGCGGCCTCGTCGCAGACGACGACGGCCCGGTCCTGGAGCACCCGCCCGGCCGGGATCGTGGGATCGCCGGCGACCAGCCGGCGCAGCACCTCGCCCTTCGCCGCGCCCGCGACCAGCCACACGATGCTGCGGGCCGCGTTGATCGCCGGATAGGTGAGGGTCACCCTGCGGTGACCCTCGTACACGGCCGTGGGTGCGACGAGGCGGTCGGTGACGCCGAGCACCGGGTCGCCGGGCACGAGCGACGCGGTGTGCCCGTCGTCGCCGAGGCCGAGGTGGACGACGTCGAGCACGCCGCCGGCGACGTCGCGCAGGGTTCGCTCGTAGCGCCGGGCCGCGCCCGCGGGTTCGGGCTCCTCGACCGGCATCGGGTGCCACCGTGCCTTCGGGACCGGCGCGAGCCGCACGAGTGTCGACTCGATGTGGGTCGCGTTGCGATCGGGATCGCCGTGCGGGGCGGCCCGCTCGTCGACCTGGAACACCTCGACGAGCTCCCAGTCGAGACCCGCGCCGGCCAGCACCCGGAACATTCCCCACGGTGTCGTCCCGCCGCTGAACGCGACCGTGGCGCGGCCTCGCTCGGCGATCGCGTCGCGCAGCGACGAGGCGATGACGCGCGCGGCTTCGGCGGCCGCGTCGTCGAGGTCGGAGCCGACGTGGATCGGCAGGGCCCTGCTCATCGCGTGTGCCCAGCCTTCATTCGCCCGTCGCCGGCTTCTCGGCGTGACCGCCGAACTGCTTCCGCTGCGCCGATTGCACCTTGCCCGCGAACGTCGCCGCGCCCTGCGACGCGAACCGCGACTGCAGCGCGGTCGTGAGCACCGGGGTGGGGACACCCAGGGCGATCGCCGCCTCGGCCGTCCACCGCCCCTCACCCGAATCCGAGACCCGGCCTCCGAACTCGGTGAGGTCGGGCGACTCCACGAGCGCGGCCGCGGTGAGGTCGAGGAGCCACGACGCGATCACGCTGCCTCGCCGCCAGACCTCGGCGACCGAGGGGATGTCGAGGTCGTATTGGTAGAGCTCGGGATGGCTCAGCGGCGCGGTCTCGGCGTCGCCGTCGACCGCGGCCTTCCCCACGTTCGCGTGGTGCAGCAACGCCAAACCCTCGGCGTACGCCGCCATGATCCCGTACTCGATCCCGTTGTGGACCATCTTCACGAAGTGACCCGCGCCCGGGGCACCGCAGTGCATCCACCCCCGCTCCTCGCGGCTGGGCTCGCCGGTCCGGCCCGGTGTGCGAGGCGCGGCGTCGAAGCCCGGGCTGAGGGTGTCGAACACCGGGGCGAGTCGGGTGACCGCGCCTTCGTCGCCGCCGACCATGAGGCAGAAGCCCCGCTCGAGACCGAAGACGCCGCCGCTCGTACCCGCGTCGACGTAATGGATCTGTCGCTCGCGCAGTGCGGTGGCGCGGCGGATGTCGTCGCGCCAGTCGGAGTTACCGCCGTCGATGATCGAGTCGCCGGGAGCGAGCACCGCAGCGACGTCGGTCACCGTCTGCTCGGTGAACGCGGCCGGCACCATGAGCCACACGGCGCGCGGCGCGTCGAGGTGCGCCGCGAGATCGGCGAGCGACGAGGCACCGATCGCGCCCTCGGCCGCGAGTGTCGCGACCGTCGCGTCGTTGACGTCGAACACGACGACCTCGTGGCCCGCGCCGCGAAGGCGGCGGGTCAGCCCCGCACCCATCCGGCCGAGACCCACCATTCCTATCTGCACGGGGTGTCTCCTCGCATCAGGCGCCGTAGGCGGCGAGGTCGTCGGCCCGCACGCGGAAGACGCGACGGCTGCGCTCCTGCAGCGCGAGATAGTCGCCGGCGGCCTGGGCCCGGATGAGATCGCCGAAGGAGAACGAACGTCCCGGTATCTCGACGTCGGCAACGTCGTGGGCGTCGATGTCGAGCACCTGGAGGAACACACCGCTCGGTGGTCCGCCCTTGTGGAGCTGGCCGGTCGAGTGCAGGTACCGGGGCCCGACCGCGAGTGTGGTGGCGACCTTCAACTGGTTGCGAACGGCGACGCGCGCAGCCTGGAAGCGTTCGACGTAGGGCGACGCGGGGTCGACGAAGGCCTGAATCGCGACGTAGTCGCCGGGCTTCACGGTCGCGAGCGCGTCGGCGACGCTCGTGAACGGGAGCTCGGGGAGGCCTTGGTCGAGCACGGTGCCGGCCGCGTGCTTGGCCGCCTCGACGTCGGGCTGGTCGAACGGGTTGATGCGCATGAGCGCGCCCGCGAGCGCGATCGCGATCTCCCACCGCACGACTTCCGTACCCAGCGCCGCGCCACCGCCGTCGAGCGAGGCGGTCGCGAGATCGATCACCGGCCGGCCGGACGCGTTCAGCGCCGTGAGCGCGCCGTCGAGGCCGTACGCCACGAACAGGCGGTCGGTGCCGTACTGATCGGGCGCGGCGAGCGGCTCGCGCACCACGGGCACGATCCCGGTGCCGTGCTTGCCGGTCGATTCGGCGACGAGTTGCTCGACCCAGTCGCCGAACGGGCCCCAGGTGTCGATCGTGAGCTTGTCGCGACCGTTGCGGACGCCCGCGCCGAGCGCCGCGGCCAGCGCGAAGCCGGGGCCGTCGTCTGCGCTGCACTGCTCGACCACCTGCACCGCGCCGCGGAGGACGGCGGCGAGGTCGAGCCCGAGAATCGCCGCGGGAACCATGCCGAAATGGGAGAGCGCGCTGTAGCGGCCGCCGATGTCGGGGTTGGCGTTGAAGACGGCGCGGAAGCCGTCGGCTCGCGCGAGCGTGTCGAGCGCGGAGCCCGCGTCGGTCACCACGGCGAGCTGGCTCGGCTTCGCGACGAGGGTGCGGAAGTACTCGAGGTGCGACCTCGTCTCGATGGTCCCGCCCGATTTCGACGCGAAGCAGAACAGTGTGCGATCGAGCGGCACCGTCTCGGCGACGCGTGCGATCGCCGCGGGGTGGCTGCTGTCGAGCACCGTGAACGAAGGCCCCGGCCGCGGCTGCACCTTGCCCGCTCCGAGCGTGGCCGTGAGCAGCTCGGGAAAGAGGCTCGATCCGCCCATGCCGCACCACACGACCTGGTCGATCTCGTCGCGTTCGAGGTCGCGCGAGAACGCGAGGAGCGTGTCGACCTCGCCCTGCATCCGCTGCGGCTCCTCGAGCCAGCCCAGGCGATTGGCGATCTCGGTCGGGTCGTCCTGCCAGAGCGTGTGGTCGTGGGAGGAGAGGCGCGCGACGGCGTTGCGTTCGTGCAGCTCGGCCTCGGCGGCCGCGAGCGCCGTCGACCAGTCGGCGCCCGGATCCGATCTCGTCGTCACAATGGGCAGTGTACGGAGGGAAGCCTCGCCTACGATCGTTGGGTGACGCGTGTGACCTATTTCGGGCCTCGCGGCACGTTCACCGAGGAAGCACTGCTGTCCCAGCCCGATCTCGCCGCGTGCGAGCGCGTGCCGCAGGGCTCGGTTCCCGAGGTGATCGCGGCCGTCGAGCGCAGCGAGTTCGACAGCGGGGTCGTCCCGATCGAGAACATGATCGAGGGCTCGGTGCCGGTGACGCTCGACACGCTGGCGTTCGAGAGCGAGCTCCTCATCCAGCGTGAGATCGACCTGCCGGTCTCGCTCAGCCTCTGCGTGCGGCCGGGCACCGGGCTGGGCGACGTGCGGCGGGTGCTGTCGTTCCCGCACGCGGTCGCGCAGTGTCGCGAGTTCCTCGCCCGCAAGGTGCCCGCCGCCGAGTTCCGGGCGGCGAATTCCACCTCCGACGCCGCGCGAGAGGTTTCGAAGTCGCGCCGGTCCGATCAGGCCGCGATCTGTAATCGGCTCGCGGCCGAGATCTACGGGCTCGACGTCCTCGCCACCGCGATCGAGGACCACGCCGACAACGTCACCCGGTTCGTCGTCGTCGGCCGGGGCGTGCCCGCGCCGACGGGTCACGACAAGACGACGATCGTCTGCTTCCAGCGGGCCGACCGCCCCGGATCGCTGCTCGCGATCCTCCAGGAGTTCGCGGCCCGGGCGATCAACCTGACGAAGCTGGAATCGCGTCCGACCAAGCGCAATCTCGGCGACTACTGCTTCTTCATCGACATCGACGGTCACATTGCCGACGAGCTCCTCGCCGACGCGCTCCGCAACCTCGCGGCGAAACAGGCCAACGTGAAGTTCCTCGGCTCCTATCCCGTTGGTGGTGTCGGCGAGGCGACCGTGCATCGGCGGCGGGCCGCGTCGCGCGAATGGCGTACGGCGACCGCGTGGATCGACGAGCTCCGCAGCCAGGTGCGCGACGGCGGTCTCGAATGATCGACCTGCGCCGGCTCCGCGAGGAGCCCGCGTACCGGGTCGGTATCGAGCGCAAGCGGGTGCGGCCGGGTCTGCTCGACGAGCTACTCGAGCTCGACGGCCGGCGCCGCGTGCTCCGGAAAGGCGTCGAGGCGTTGCGCGCCCGCCAGAACGCGGCGTCGAAGGCGATCGGGAAGGCTCCGGCCGACGAGCGCGCCGTGCGAATCGAAGAGGCCGGTCGGCTGAAGACCGAGTTGGCCGCGGCCGAGGCCGAGCTCGGTGGAGTCGAGCCCCTGGTCGACGAGCTCGCGCTCCAGGTGCCGAACCCGGCCGACGAATCGGTTCCCGACGGCGGTGAGGACGACGGCGTGGTGGTGAAGGTCTCCGGTGAGACCGGCCCGGCACCGCGTCTCGACCATGCGGCGCTCGGCGAGTCGCTCGGGTTCGTCGACGCCGATCGGGGAGCGGAAGCGAGCGGCTCGCGTTTCGCGTATCTCATGCGCGAGGCGGTGCTCATCGAGCTCGCCCTCGTGCAGTGGGTGATGGGCCGGCTGGTCGGCAACGGCTTCACCCCGGTCGTGCCGCCGGTGCTCGTGCGCGAGTCGACGATGCTCGAGGCCGGCTTCTTCCCCACCGACCGTGCGCAGGTGTACGAGGTCGACGGCGGTGAGCTCTTCCTCGTCGGCACGAGCGAGGTGCCGCTCGCGATGCTGCATCGGGGTCACACGTTCGGCGACGACGATCTTCCGCAGCGGTACGCGGGCTTCTCGACCTGCTTCCGTCGCGAGGCGGGCACCTACGGGAAGGACACCAGGGGGATCTTCCGCGTCCATCAGTTCGACAAGGTGGAGATGTTCTCGTACTGCGACCCCGATCACTCGTGCGACGAGCACGAACGCATCCTCGCCATCGAGGAGAGCATCGTCGGCGACCTCGGCCTGCCGTACCGGGTCGTCAACATCGCGGCGGGCGATCTCGGCGCGGCCTCTGCGAAGAAGTACGACCTCGAGGTGTGGCTGCCGTCGGAGGGGAAGTACCGGGAGCTCACGTCGTGCTCCAACTACCTCGACTACTCGGCCCGCCGCCAGGATCTGCGCGTGCGGGCCGCCGGGGGCGGCACCCGGTTGGTCCACACGCTCAACGGCACCGCGTGCGCGGTGAGCCGCACCCTCGCGTTCCTGTTCGAGCACTACCAGGATCCCGACGGGGCCTTCGTGGTGCCCGACGTGCTCCGTCCGATCTGCGGCTTCGACCGCGTCGAGCCGAAGTAGCTCTGCGCCCGCCGCGCTGGTGCACCAGGCCAGAATGGTCGGCGGAGGGATGCCAGAGCGGCCAAATGGGGGAGTCTTGAAAACTCCTGGGTGATGAGCCCCGTGGGTTCGAATCCCACTCCCTCCGCTCCGTTGAGGGATCGGCAACGTTTCCCTGATCACTTGCGCGGGTCGAAGGTCACCGGCCACTCTCTCGCAGAGCCCCAAGGCAAGAGTCCGAATACAACGGCCGTGACGCAGGAGGCCCCATGACGCAGACGACCGCAAGTTTCGAGTTGCCCGGCTTCAAGGGCACGCTCATCCATCCCGGCGACGATGCGTACGACGACGCCCGCAAGCTCTTCAACGGAATGATCGATCGCCGCCCGGCGCTCATCGCCCGTTGCAGCTCCGCCGACGATGTCGTCGCCGCGGTGAACCTCGCGCGCGAACAGCAGTTGCCGCTCGCGGTGCACGGGGGCGGCCACGGCGTGACCGGCGCAGCGATGTGCGACGCCGGTGTGGTCGTCGACCTTCGCGGCATGAAAAGCATCGACATCGACGTCGACGCGCGTCTGGTGCGCGCCGAAGCGGGACTGACGTGGGGTGAATTCGATGCGGCCACCCAAGAGCACGGGCTGGCGTGCACCGGGGGACGGGTGACGACCACGGGTATCTCCGGACTCGCGCTCGGCAGCGGCAGCGGCTGGCTCGAACGCAAGTTGGGCCTCGTCTGCGACAACCTCGTGAAGGCCGAAGTCGTCACGGCCGACGGCCGAATCGTGACGGCATCGGAAGACGAGAACGCGGATCTGTTCTGGGGACTGCGTGGGGGCAGCGGAAACTTCGGCATCGTCACCGCGTTCCATCTTCGGCTACACGATCTAGGACCGATCGTGCTCGGCGGCATGCTCATATACCCCGCCGAGATGGGCCACGACTTGTTGCGCTTCTACCGCCAGTTCGTGCGCGACGCTCCCGACGAGGTCGGCGGCGGCATCGCGTTCATCTGCGCGCCGCCAGAGGACTTCGTGCCCAAAGAGGTGCAGGGTCACCCCGTGATCGCCGTGGTGTGTTGCTACGCCGGGCCGGTCGAAGACGGCGAGCTCGCGTTCAAGCCGTTGCGAGAGTTCGGCCCGCCGGCATTGGACCTGGTGCAGCCGATGCCGTACGTCGCGGTGCAAACGCTCCTCGACGGTGGCAATCCGAAGGGAAACCTGAACTACTGGACGGCTGACTTCTACGACGACCTTCCCGACCAGGCGCTCGACATCCTCGTCGCCAGGGCCACGCAGCCAGTATCGCCAATGTCGCAGATGGTCGTCCTCCTCGGCGGCGGGGCCATCGCGCGCGTGGACGAGGACGCGATGGCGTTCGGGCAGCGCCAGGCCCGCTTCAACATCCACTACCTGTCCATGTGGACCGACCCCGCCGAAACCGAGAAGAACATCGCGTACACGAAGGAACTTTCGGGAGCGATGAAGCCGTGGGCGACTGGTGGCGCGTACCTGAACTTCCTCGGCGATGAGGGCCAAGGAAGGGTCGAAGCCGCGTTCGGGCGGGAGAAGTACAAGCGGCTGCGCGATCTCAAGAAGAAGTGGGACCCGAAAAACCTCTTCCGACTGAACCAGAACATCCCACCCGCGTCCTGATCAGCAGAGCCCGCAGCGATGCGGAAGGGTTCTGAAGACGGATAAAATCAAGGCGTGGTGCTTCCGTGGCAGGGCGATCTGGCCGGTCGGATCGATGAACACGTGCTGGTGTCGACGGCGTTGGGCGGCAACCCGCTGGGTGACCCTCTCGAGCGACCGCTGTGGGTGTACGTGCCGCCGGGATACGACTCCGATGCGGGGCGACATTTCCCCTCGGTATATGTGATCCAGGGATACACCGGCCATGTGTCCATGTGGCGCAACCGATCGCCGTTCCGTCAGCCGTTCGTCGAGACGGCCGATGCCGTCTTTGCGCGCGGTGAGGCACCGCCTTGTGTCGTGGTCTATGTCGACGCCTGGACTGCCTACGGTGGTTCGCAGTTCGTCGACTCGCCCGGTACGGGCCTCTACCACACCTACTTGTGCGACGAGGTCGTGCCCTTCGTCGACGCCACATACCGGACGCTGCCCGGCGCGGCCTACCGTGGTATCCACGGCCAGTCGAGCGGCGGTTTCGGGGCGATGATCACCCCGATGCTCCGTCCCGACCTCTTCGGTGGGCTGGCAA
>CAAGKR010093629.1_pt1 | contig 11704 bp, 10 predicted proteins | sample 2556971 | NCBI WGS metagenome assembly CAAGKR01 (sample SAMEA5207829, study PRJEB30636) | soil metagenome | biome: forest; feature: boreal; material: soil | place: USA | collected 2011-09 | depth 1 m
CCAAACATCAGATTCGCAGCTTCCAAACTATAGCCGCGTGCGCTGGAAAGAAAAGTGGGCATCCATACCTGGATTCCGCCGAGCGAGAAAGTCCCCGCAGCCATGCCAAGTGTCACTGTGACGAAGGCGGGGTTGCGGGCCAAAGCTGACAATGTTTCTCGAAATGATCCCCTTTCTGGAGTCTCTTTGTGAGAGTTGATCCCTCCGCGCGCCGGTTCCGGAATCAATAGCAGAGCACTCGCAAGCAAGAAGCCTGGGATTGCCGCGATGTAGAACGGATACCGCCATCCGAAATTGGGTCCAAGTTTGCCGCCGAGCAGATAGCCTGCCGCCGTGCCCACCGGAATCGCGAGATAGAAGATGCCGAAGATACGCCCTCGCACGTTCTCCGGAAATAGATCGGCGACGAGCGATGGAGCAATCGTCACAAACGTAGCCTCACCGATTCCCACGAGCGTGTGGCGAAGCAATAACTCCCAGTAAGTATGAGTGACGGCGGTAAGAAGGGTGAGGCCGCTCCAAAAAAAAGCGCCCAACACGATGATCAACTTACGTGAATAGCGATCAGCCAGAGGTCCCGCGAACGGAGCCGCGATCATGTAGAAACCCAGAAATGCGCTGGTGAGGTATCCGAGCTGAGTTTTCGTGAGGTGAAACTCGCTCTGCACTAGCGGCTGTACTGCGAATAAAACCGAACGGTCAATGTAATTGAGCAGGTTCAGCGCAGTGAGAAGAGCGAGCGCAGTACGAGGATAGAGTTTGCGAGCAGACACTTGGCGTGGAATATAACATGGGATTGTGTGGCGAGGGCCATCCTTGCGCGCGAAATGCTGATGCAATCCGTGGATTCAAAAGAAAACTTATCTCGGCGTTTGGAACCGCGGGGACGAGTGCCCGCAGCCACACTCAGCGCTTTGGCGTGGGCCATCGCGCTGCTACTTGCGTAGAAATCCCGCCCCTCGGACGAAAATCACCTTTGACCTCCGCCCACACTGGTCGCGCCCATTGCACTACATCTTCTAAAACCCGGTTTACGATATTTTCCTGAAAGATTCCAAGGTTGCGATAGCAGTGAAGATATTCCTTCAGAGACTTCAGCTCCAGGCATTGCTTGGATGGCCTGTAGCGTATCGTAAGCACGCCAAAATCAGGCAGCCCGGTTTTGGGGCAAACTGAGGTGAATTCTGGATCTTCGATTATGATCTCGTATCCGGGAAACTGATTGGGCCAACATTCGATTTCTGGGAACTCTGCGTCTAAACCTGATTTAGCATGGTCAAGCGTATACCGTGGAGACTTGGGCATGATTCATTGTAACCAGCCGGTGGGGAAAACTTCATGGAAGAACTGAATTGCTTCACTAAGCTCGTGCATCCAATCGGTTAAGCCTGCTCGATCTGGCCAGCGGCAGTGTTACATTTATGCAATCAGCTTCCTAAATGGAATCCTTGCAAAACAAGCGCGGTTTGTTGGGGCGTCGCCGTTGGCTCGTATGGTCGATTGCGATAGTAGCCGCCATCGTGCTTCTGGGATCGTTTATGTCGCGCGGAGATCCTGTGCCGGTGATTGCCGCGACTGTCCAACGCACCAATATTCGAAGTGTGGTGACGACCAACGGGAAGGTCGAGCCCATACAGAGTTTTGAGGCACACGCCCCGGCGGGCACTACGATCAAGCGATTATTCGTCAAAGAGGGCGAGCAGGTTATAAAAGGCCAGCTCATGGTGCAGATGGACGACGCCGCGGCACGCGCGCAATCGGCGGGCGCGTTGTCTGAAATGAGAAGTTCGGATGCGGCAACGAGCGCTATCCACAGCGGCGGCAATCAGGAAGAAGTTCTGACGTTGCAATCGGATCTTATAAAGGCGCGCGCCGAGCGGGATGCCGCGCTGCGAAACCGCGACGCTCTGCGGCGCTTGCAGCAAAATAGCGCAGCGTCCCCCGGCGAAGTACTGGCGGCGGAAGAACAGTTGCAACGCGCCGATGCTGATTTCAAGCTGCTGGAGCAGAAACAGAAGGACCGCTATTCCGCCGCTGAAATTTTGCGGGCTGAGGCGCAAACCGGCCAGGCACAGAGCGCTTATGCGGCGGCAGCAGATCTTCTGAGCCAACTGAATGTGCGCGCGCCGTTTGATGGAATCGTTTACTCGCTTCCGGTCCACCAGGGAGCATACGTGAATCCGGGCGACCTAATCTTGCAGGAGGCTGACTTATCCAAAGTATTGGTGCGAGCTTTTGTAGACGAACCCGATGTGGCGCGATTAGCTGTCGGCCAGCGGATTGAGGTTACATGGGACGCTACACCGGGCCGCATTTGGCAGGGCGCGATCACTTCAGTGCCGACAACTTTGAGGCTCCACGGGACTCGAAATGTCGGAGAAACCACCTGCATAGTAAATAACGACGATAGAAAGCTGTTGCCCAACGTGAATGTTGGAGTCAGTATCGTGACCGTGGAACACAAAGACGCACTCGCAGTTCCACGCGAAGCCATTCGACAGGACGACACGAAGCCATATCTCTACCAAATAGTGGACAACGAACTTCAGCGGCGCGATGTTGAAACTTCAATTTCAAATTTGACTCACGTAGAAATCATGAGCGGCGTTCCTGAAAAAGCGCTGGTCGCGCTGGCGTCAACTAATTCCAAGCCCCTGCACAGCGGGCTGGTTGTAAAGGTTGTCCATTAAGGAATGTTGTCTTTGAGAAATCTCAAGGTTCCTTTGTCTCGCATCGTCGCCCTCGGATTGGTGTTGCATTCTGGTCGGGCGGGTGCGACGGAGGCTCCGTCCGCATTGCTAGCCCAGGGGCGGGTGGACGAGGCAATCGCAACCTTGCAAGAAAGAATCAGTGCTTCTCCAAATAATGCGGAGGCGCAGAATCTTCTTTGCCGCGCCTTCTTTACCTTAGGAGAATGGGACCGGGGTATTGCGGCTTGCCAGAAGGCGATTACGTTCGACCCAAATAACAGCCGTTATCACCTGTGGATGGGGCGGATATATGGAGAAAAGGCGGACAAGGCTGGCTTCCTGACTGCGGCGGGCCTGGCGAGAAAAGTCAAGTCGGAATTTGAGTTGGCAGTACAACTGAATCCGAAAAATATAGATGCGCGCACTGATCTCGCTGAATTTTATCTGGAAGCGCCGGGGATTGTAGGCGGCGGACGAGACAAAGCCGAGGCCCAGGCGCAGAGTCTTGCCGGCCTTGATCCGGCGAAAGCACACTGGGTGAATGGCCGACTGGCGGAAAAGAAAAAAGATTTCAGCGCCGCCGAGAACGAATACCGGGCCGCCATTGAGGCCAGCCATGGCAGCGCGAACTCGTGGTTGAATCTTGCTATCTTCTATCGGCATATCGGGCGTCTCGACGAGATGGAGGCGGCTATCCAGCACGCCGCCTCGGCGCAGATGGATCCGACGGGCGCGGTTATGGACGCGGCCGAACTTCTGATCCGCACCAAACGCAACGTGCCGGAATCGGCTCGCCTGCTGCGCCAGTATCTATCCTCGCAATCCACGGTCGAACAGGCGCCGGCATTCAAAGCGCATTACTTGCTCGGAACGGTTCTGGAGCAACAGGGAAACAAGGAGGCGGCAGCCGATGAATATCGAGCGGCGTTAGCTTTGGCCAAGGATTTCTCGCTGGCGCATCAGGCCCTCGATCGTGTCAATCGTTGACGTGGCCTGGAAATTTTCCTAAATGTTCGTACCCCGAGGGTGACTCTAATGAATAGCCTATTGCGTTCTGTGCATTTGCTTGTTCTCTCATCTCTTATTTTGCTTTCGATCACCGCGCTGGCGGAACCTCTATCCCTAAAACAGGCGGTTGCGCTCGCGATCAGTCACGGCGCGGTCATCGGAACGAGCAAAGAAGACGAGCAGCGCGCCTTCGCAACCTATCTTGAAACCAGAGATGCATTCGTGCCGCAACTGGCCGTGGGTTCCGGGCTGGGGGCGACATGGGGATTCCCGCTCAGCCTTGAGAATGCCGCTCCATCGATTCTGAACGTCAATGCGCAATCCTCTTTGATCAATCCCGCGTTGCGCGAGTTCACGCGGGCGGCCCGGACGGAATGGCAGGCCACCACAATTCAATCCAAGGACCAGCGCAGCCAACTTGTTCAGGATGCCGTGTTGACCTACACCGAACTCAGTAAATGGGAGTCGCAGGTCGATCACCTGCGGCAAGAGCAGGCCGATGCGCTGAGAATTGAAAACATAATCGATCAGAGAATTCGCGAAGGTGTGGACAATCCGCTGGAGCGAAATCAGGCCCGGCTGACAACGGCACGGGCGCATCTGAGAGTCACCGAAGCCCAAGGATCGATTGACGTCCTGCGCGAGCGGCTGGCGCAGCTTACAGGGTTAACTGCTTCTTCAATTGTAACTGCGCCGGACTCCATTCCCGATTTTCCGGCAATCACACCAGAGGACGATGTGCCGGCAAAAGCCGCGCAGATGAGTCCGCTTGTGCAAATGATGGAAAACCACGCCATCGCGGCAGCTTTCAGGGCTCGCGGCGAGCACCGCGCCCTGTGGCCGACGGTTGACTTCGCGGCGCAATATGCGCTTCTTTCCACGTTCAACAACTATGAGAATTATTTCAGGGCTGGAAGTTTCCAGCGAAATAACGCCACCGTGGGTGTCGTTCTCCGGTTTCCGTTTTTTAGCCTGGCGCAACATGCCAGGGCTCAGGGGGCGGATGCAGATTTGATCCATGCCAAAAAGCAGGTACAGATTACGAAGAATCAGGTCTCAGTCGAAACTCTGAGATTGCAGCGTGCCGTCGAGCAGCTACAGGCCGCACAAGAGGTCGCGGGCATCTCCTATCAAATGGCTCAATCAAATTTGGCAGCGGTAAAGATACGCATGGACGCTGACACGGCGACACTTCACGAGGGCGTGGACGCTAGAACCCAAGCCGCCGAGCAATATGACACTCTGCAAGACGCAAATTTCCAACTGGAACGCGCCCGGATCAGTCTATTGCGAGCGACCGGAGGGTTGGAAAGCTGGGTAGAGACTGGCAAATAAGCTAGATTTCCACAATCTTTAAGATTTTTCTTTTGCAAAGCTCCGAGATCTCGGTGTAGGATTCCGCAACTTCGCAGGTTCAACTTCGCACTACCGCAGTTCGGGCCCTGGGAAATTTTCGCGTAAGAATTGGGAAAACGATGGCCCCGGGGACCCAACAATGCCAACGTTTTCCGCGTCCACTATCGGGACAACCTATCAAATCGGGAGCTGGTCAGACCCGGATAACCAGAAAAATATCGGATGCACTTGTTCGCCACCGGAGCCCTGATGCGAAAGCGAATGAGACCACTCGGAATTAGCCTGCTGTTTACCTCTTTTGTCTTTTGGACGGCGGTGTGCGCTCCGTTTGCGTCTCAGCACGGAAGCGTTTCGGTGGACTGGAAGGCCGAGCTGGAGAAAGCTCAAGCTGGCATCGAAAGGAACCCGAATTCCGCGTTCTGGCATAACCAGGCCGGGGTTGCCTATGACGCCTTGGGGGACTTCGAGCACGCATTGAAGGAGCTTAAACTGGCGTCCACGTTGGATCCCACAAATCCACTCGACGATTATGCTATCTTCGGTCTCTATCAGAGGAGGGGGATGCTGGGCGAACAACGAGAGGCCTTACTGAATGCTCTTGAAAAGGACTCCCTAAACCCTGTCAGTCATTTTGAGCTTGCTGACGTACTTGAAAAGGAGGGCCACTTACCGGACTCCCTCAGGGAATATCGGACGGCTAAGCACCTGCTCGTGGGGGTAAAAGGCACCGAATACATAGATCCGAGGGGAAATCCGTACGAAATAGACCCCGTCCGAAACGAGGTGAACCAGGCGATCAAGAGGGTTGCCAAGCTAGTCGATTCGAAGCAGCATGAAAAGTGAGAGGGCGGGCTGGCTCACCTTTGGTAAGATTTTGATCTCCTCTGCATCATAACCAACGAGGCTGTTTCACCCGTCGCGGATACGACAATACTACCAGCTACTTTCGGCCAAGCAGGGCGCTACGACCAAAGAGACCCGCGCGAAGGCAAATCTTGCCCCTCAAGGTGCGAAAAGCCCCGTTTGGCGCAAACGCGTTGGAGGCTGGCAGCGACTCTAATAGCATAAAACCTACACCCATTTTGATGGCATCGGCATGGCGGGCGGGGTGTACCTAAGAGACACCTTTCGGGTCAAGAGTGCCGCCATCAGTGATAAGATAAGTTATTCAACCCTATGCCTTTAAAAACTTTATTCCTCAATCCTCCCTCTTTTGAAAACTTCGATGGAGGGGCTGGTTCGCGCTGGCCCGCTACTCGCGAAATCGAATCGTACTGGTACCCGGTTTGGCTGGCTTATCCGGCTGGAATGTTGGAGGGTGCGCGGTTGCTGGACGCTCCCCCGCACTACGTCTCGGCGGAAGAGACTATTAATATCGCGCGCGAATATGAGTTCCTCGTTCTCTATACCAGCACGCCTGGATTCCCAGGGGACATTCGGCTGGTGCAGAAAATCAAGGACGCGAATCCCAAGATTAAGATCGCGTTCGTGGGTCCCCATGTCACGGTGCTTCCGGAACGGTCGTTGAGAGACGGGACTGCAATCGATTTTATCTGCCGCAAGGAATTTGATTATTCGGTGGTGGAGTTCGCACAGGGCAAGCCTCTGGAAGAGATTACGGGAATTTCTTATTTGAAAGATGGGGCAGTCGTGCACAATCCTGACCGACCTCAAATGCAAGATCTGGACGCCATGCCACACGTAACCGACGTGTATAAGCGTGACCTCGATGTCAGGCGCTATAACGTGCCGTTCCTGCTGAACCCTTACGTTTCTCTTTACACCACTCGAGGATGTCCAGCTCAATGCACTTTCTGCCTCTGGCCGCAGACCACCAGCGGTCACGCGTGGCGCAAACGCTCGACCGACGACGTCGCACTCGAAATGGCGAAGGCAAAAGAGTATTGGCCTTACGTCAAAGAGTTCTTTTTCGATGACGATACATTCAACATTCAGAAAGCGCGAACCGTGGAGTTATGCGCCAAGCTCAAGCCGCTGAAACTTACCTGGTCTTGCACTTCGCGTGTCACGACAGATTTCGAGACGCTGAAGGCGATGAAGGAAGCAGGCTGCCGTTTGCTGATCGTGGGCTATGAATCCGGCGATCAACAGATTCTGAAAAACATCAAGAAAGGCGCCACGATCGAACGGGCGCGGGCCTTTACCAAGGATTGCCACAAACTTGGATTGGTTATCCATGGAGACTTCATTCTTGGATTGCCCGGCGAGACTCGCGAGACGATCAAGAATACGATCGCCTTCGCCAAGGAACTAGACGTCGAAACAATCCAGGTTTCAGTGGCTCATGCATACCCTGGAACCGAGCTCTACGATTACGCGGTTAAGAACGGTTTTATGGTCGCGGATACTAAAATGGTGGACGAAGGCGGTCATCAGCTCGCTCATATCCAATATCCTGGACTGCCAGCCGACGAGATTCTCGACTCCGTGCATCGCTTCTACGATGAATATTATTTCCGGCCAAAGGCAGCTTTCCGCATTCTGAGAAAAGCGGCGTTCGACAGCAATGATCGCAAGCGCCTCTACAAAGAAGCCAAGACGTTTCTGAAAGTGCGCGCCATGCGACACAAGTGGGTCAAAGACAAGCGCCACAACGATAAGGTCGCGGCCGCCGCCGCCGAGCCAGTCAAGGTCTAAGACTTAGGAAAGAGTGTGACCTTCCACAAGTATCTGGTGCTGGCCGGCGTTACTGTGTGCGCGGCGGTTGGCGACTCGCTCCTCTCGCGAGGAATGAAGGAACTTGGCAATATTTCCTTTCAGCACCTTCCCAGCCTCATTTTGGCAATTTTGAATCCATGGGTCGCCCTGGGGATTTTATTTTTGTTGGGATTTTTTGCTTCTTACATGACCGCCCTTTCCTGGGCTGACCTCACCTATGTGCTTCCTGCAACCTCTCTGGGATATGTTCTGCTGGCTTTAATCGCAAAGTTTCTCTTGCATGAGGAGATTTCGACAACCCGATGGCTGGGAATTGCTTTGATTTCGGCGGGGGTAGGATTCGTAACTCGCGGCCCTGAACTGACAAACGTTGCCGCTCACGACTCATTGCAACCTGACGATGTTGTGTCACAGCATTCTCGGGCAAAGAGCGAATGACCAGACAAATTTATACCTGGGGTGCGATCACAGCTATTGTTATTGCTTCCTGCGCAGGCGATGTTCTGCTATCCCACGCGATGAAGCAAGTCGGGGACGTGGGTGAACTCTGGCGACGCACTGGGATACTCACCGTGATCGGCCGCATTATTCGCAATTCGTGGTTTGTTTGTGGCGTTCTTTGTATGACACTGGCTTTTTACAGCCTGCTGTTTGCGCTCTCGTGGGATGACGTGAGCCTGATAGGTCCAGCGGCCGCGGCACTGACGTTTATCGCGAACGCGGTAGCCGCGAAAATATTTCTACGCGAAAGAGTGGACCACCGGCGATGGATTGCCGCGTTGCTGGTGGCGGGGGGAGTTGTGATGTTGGCGAGGTAGACCTCGTCCAATCGCGCGTCACATCCACGGCGGATCCTGAACCCTGCAATACTCCTGAGATTGGCTGAGGTAACGCCACCACGGGATCAGGCATTGCTCGACGGTAAATAATTTGCCTCCGGGTACGTCTTGCGAAGCGCTGATCAGAACGTGACGCCGGTACTGCAGCTTTCCATCGGCATAAAGATTCCCCAGCCATTGTTGTTCTTGAAGGCGGTTAGAACGGGATGAGGACGAAAGTATTTTGCACGTAACCGTTCCCTGAAGTTCCAACTGGCTGGCTTCCCGCTGCTGCTCAATGGATTGGATGATGGCTTCCGCAGGGCGTTCTGTCGTGAGAACGCAATTGGCCGGGAGGGGCGGGGGTAGTTCTCCGGAATCGAGAATATCTCCGACCAAATTCGGCGCACACGTCCAGGAAGGGGCAAGAACAAACAAGCCTGCTATGCCTATAACCAGTAAGCCAGCCAGAATCCATGAAACGCGGATTCGACGACGCCTTGCCAGCACAGGGGGCTTTACCTCAAAGATGTTGCCCAGTGATTCTATCTGGTTCCCGCCGTTTGCCTCTGCCCGATCCAGCGATTTTTCAAGTTCCCGCAGGACTTCATCCTGGTAATGAGATTTGAAGTTGGCGGAAATTGCCGGGACAAGGCTCATCGTGACTCCCACGCGGGATCCTGAAATATCAATAGGAGACTCGCTCACTGCCGCTCTCAGTTTTTCAGCCAGAGGCACTGCATTGGACGGTTCCCATCCGGGAGCCAAAATGAGAAACTGCCGTGGGCTATAGCGGCCTATATAGTCGTAGCGACGCACGCAAGCACTCAATCGTTTCGCGATCTCGCCCAATATAAAATTGTCCAGCGATTCTCCAGGCTCACGGTTGGTATTTTTGAGCGGGTCGACTCTGGCGAGTATCACGGTCAGGTCGGTACCGGACGAATCGCCCCTGGCAAGCTCACGGGTCAATAATTCCAGGATCGACTCTCGATTCCACACAGGGGTCGACGAATCGCGAGTCATATCAGGTGGCATACAAGGTCAGCTAATTGCCGGGGAGAAAGATGACGAAAGTCTATTGAAATGTGCCCCATGGCACAACCGCAAAACGATAGCAGAGGCAACTGAACCGCTTGTGTACGGGGCAGACCTTTTGCTACTCATCGGTCCAAAACGTGCATAGATATTCGCGAACAGGTTCACCCGAATAGCTTCATTAGTCCCGTGGGCGGTAGATCATCAACGAGGGACCGAACTTGCCGTCCTAACGCCCTTGTTACTTGCTCGGCAGCTGCGTACCCGCTGCGCACAGCGCCTTCCATTGTTGCGGGCCAGCCAGTTGCCGTCCAATCTCCCGCCAGAACAACTCGAGGCCACACTGTTTTGGGCTGCGGACGATAATCATCCGCGCCAGGTAGGGGCGAATACGTTGCGTGGACTTCTTTGATCACCGTGGATTTGATTAGGTTAGCGTTACGGGCCCCCGGGAAAAACTCACGCAGTTCTTTTACAGCCAGGTCGATAATTTCAACGCGAGGTTTCTCTACAAGGCTCTTCGATGCGCTTACTACCAGCTCCACATAGCTGCCGGCATTGTCAGCGCGCTTCCCCAGCAGTTTGGACTTGTGAAACATCCACTGAATAGTCCGGTCCAGGAGGACTGCATGATCGAGATCCGTGATCTGGCGGTCGAACCATAAATGGATGCCAGTGATCGGTGAGGCTTCAAACTTTGCCAACGACAGACGCAATGGCTCCGCATCGGGAGTTTGCGGCAACATCCGTGACAACACGTCAAAGGGCACCGAGGGAACGACGAAATCGAACACCATTTCTTCGCCGGCCACGGACAACGTCACGGCATCGGATCGCGGTTGTATGGAATCGACAGATGAGCGCAACCGGACTTCTCCGCCACGCGCTTGAATGTATTCTCCGGCAACGCCGTACAACTCCGTCAACGGCACAGTGGGAATGCCCATGCGTCCTGCCGCCGCGGACTTCAAAAACGATTCGCGAATAACCTGCGCGGCGTAGGGGATGGACACGCGATCCAAATCCTCGTTCAGGGCGCTAACGAGTACCGTCTTCCAGAAACGGTCGATGGCGCGTTCGGTCTGATGACGCTCGCGCAACCAGATTAGAAACGACTTTCCAGTATCGAGTGGCTCTTTCCGGGCGAGCACACTCATAGCATAAGCAATGGCCAATTTGTCCGCGATCCCGAGGCATGCTGCGCCAAGGAAAGAGGGTGTGCTGTGGAACGGCGCAGGCAAACCGGAAGGCTTCAACACCGAGGCGCGTCCTCCGGGTTCGAGGAAGGTTAACTGATCGTACCAGCGGATTTTATCGTGCACGCCGAGACGCCGATACAAGTCGACTAAATTCGTGCAACAGCCGAGCAGCACATGCTGGCAGTTGTCCACAACCTCGCCGGTTCCAGGATGCTGGTATGAGGAGGCGCGCCCACCAAGATAGGGGCGACGCTCAAAAAGAGTAATGTGAAATCCGCTTTCCGCTAGAGCGCATCCGGCTGCGAGTCCGGCCAGGCCGCCTCCTATGATTGCGACTTTTGTGGGCGGGTTGGTAGAGGTATTTCGCCGGGCTTGCGGGATAGGCTCGGAAATTGTGGGCTCATTCGTCAAGTGAGACGTTGAAGGAAGCCCTTTCCAAGGATAACGAGCTTCTCGCGGGTGCTGAGCTTAATTTTGCCATGGAAGACGTCGAATTCATGGCTGGCAATTCTCTCAAGCAAACGTCTGTATATGGTAAGCAGAACCCACAACGCGGGCTGGCTGTCTTCATCAATGAACGGAATCAATTCTTCTCCAGATCGATAATATTCCCGCGCTCTCTCTGCTTCCATTGCCAACAGAGGACGGAAACGCGTTGAGCCTGTAGCTGAAGTTAACTCCGACGCCGGAATCCCAAACCTGTCAAGGTCTTCTTGCGGCAGATAAACTCTTCCCATCATCGCGTCTTCTTTTACGTCTCGAATGATATTGGTCAGCTGAAAAGCAAGCCCGCAACGCTCCGCGAGAGATTCCGCCGCAGGGTCGCGATATCCAAAGATGCGAATGCACACCAGGCCCACTACCGAAGCGACCCGGTAACAATAAACGCGGAGATCCTCAAAAGTGCGATAGCTCA
>CAAGKR010451387.1_pt1 | contig 11704 bp, 7 predicted proteins | sample 2556971 | NCBI WGS metagenome assembly CAAGKR01 (sample SAMEA5207829, study PRJEB30636) | soil metagenome | biome: forest; feature: boreal; material: soil | place: USA | collected 2011-09 | depth 1 m
CTGCCGGAGGAAGAGGTTTTCGAGAAGCAGGTCATGCCGGCTGCGAAGAACCCTCGGTACGACGGCGAGCAAAAGCCTGAGAAGTTCGAGCATAAGGTGAGGATCACCGATCGACCTCTCGGAGGGGGACCAACCCTGACTTTTGCCCCCGCGCGACCGTTGTCGGTACTGACCGCCTTCAGCTTCCAGCCCGCAGCGGCCAGTAAGTCGGCAACGCGGTGGACCAGCGCCGAGCAGTGCTTGGTATTGGGGTTGACCTCAGCGTCCGTCCAAGAACCTCCGAAAGCCGGGAATCTAATGAGCTAACCCAATCGGCGGAAGCTGCCCGGAGGCAGGCAACTGACTTGGTAAACGGTCCCGCAGAACAGCCGCCCAGGAGCGGCGATTCCCGCGGCTTGAACCTTACCCCTGCAACTTCACTCGGCCGGCCGTTTTGCCCCGGGGGATAGCCGCGGTTGGCGGTCTCATCGGGCTGCGAAGCGCTCACCTCGACAATTCCCGCAGTTCGCGCTTGAGAATCTTGCCGGTGGCGCTCTTCGGCAGCTGACCGACGATCTCGATCATCTCGGGCCGCTTGTAGGGCGCGAGTCGGGCGGACAGATGGCTGCTCAGCTCTTCACGGCTGACCTTCTGGCCTGGGCGGACCGTCACGGCGGCCAGCACGCGCTCGCCGCGAACCGGATCGGGCCCCCCGTACACCGCGGCCTCCAGAACCGCCGGATGGGTATAGAAGGCCTCCTCTACCTCGGCCGGCCACACCTTGAACCCCGACACGTTGATCATGTCCTTGACCCGATCGACGATCGAGATGTAGCCGTCATCATCCATGGTCCCGACATCGCCACTGAAGAACCAGCCGTCCCTAATGGCGCGAGCCGTATCCTCCGCGCGTTGCCAGTAGCCTTTCATCACCCCCGGGCCGCGGATCACGATCTCGCCCCACGTCCCGTGTTCAACTTCGGCCCCCGACTCGTCGACAATCCGAAGCTCGAAGTTCTCGATCGCAGTGCCTACTGTTCCCGGTCGTCGAGCGAAGTCGTGGTTGTAGCAGGCAAAGGGTGACGTCTCCGTCAGCCCATAGCCCTCGAAGATCGGCCTTCCAAAGCGTGACTCCCACCTCGCTCCGATCTCATCGGGCAGGGTCGCCGCCGCCGAGAACTCGTAGGCGACGCCACGCAGGTCCTTCGGCGCGAGCCCGGAGGCCAGCAGATTGATGTAGATCGTTGGCACGCCGAAGAACTTAGTGATCTGGTCGCGCGTGATGGACTCGAGCACCTCGTCCTGCACGTACCGGCGGTGGAGAACGACGGCTGAGCCGGCGCGCAGGCCCGAGTTCACGACGAAGTTCTGGCCGAAGACATGGAACAGGGGCAGGAAGAGCAGGAGTCGATCCGAGGGTCGGTAACCGCAATGGTGGATGGTGGCCCAGGAGTTGGACTCGATGTTGCCGTGACTCAGCGTGGCGCCCTTCGGCTTGCCGGTGGTGCCCGATGTGTAGAGGATGGCTGCCGAGTCGCCGGGGTTCATTGCCGCGGCCACAGCTGGCCTGGCTTCGGCCATCCACTCACGCAGATTCGGGGAGCCATCGCCCTCGCAGATGACGACATGCTCAAGCGCTGGAGCGCTCGGGCGGTCTACCGCCTGCTGGCCGGCCTGTGTGGTGAAGCAGACGCGCGCTCCTGAGTCGTTGAGCAGGAAGCTCACCTCGGCTGAGGTGACGGTCGGATTTATGGAGACTGCGATAGCGCCCGCACGAAGCACCCCGAGGTAGCAGGCCACGAACTCGGGGATGTTCGGCAGGTGTACGGCAACCCGATCGCCACGCTCTACACCTCTGGCAATCAGTGCGCCGGCGACCCGACTGGCTTGCTCGTCCAGCTCCCCATAGCTCACCCTCCGCCCTTCGAAGAGGATGGCGGTTCGACGCGGATCGTGCCGCGCCCAGGCAGCCAGCCCGGCCCCCACGTTCATGCTCGGAACTTATCAGCGCTCGCGCGCACCCGATATGTCGCGAATGTACATGTCGTTCCCGCCCTTCTCGGCCGGTCAGGTCGAATCGCGCTGGCCGGCGCCGACCTCCCGAAGCCTCAACGCCACCATGACGTTGAGTCGAGCCTCCGCGTCATTGAAGTCGATCTTGAGCTTCTCTTCGATCCGCGCAGCCCGGTAGCGAGCGGTGTTCAAGTGGACGCCTACGCGGCGGGCAGCCTGCTTGACGCTGAAGTTGCTGGCGGCCAACGCTTCTAGGAAAGGAATCCAGTCGCGGCCGGTTGCACCATCTTGCGCGTTCTCCAGCGGGCCAAGCGTGTCGGAGACGAATCGCCGAACGTCCGAAGCGCTTGCCGGTTGCGCCAGTAGACGGAGTAGCCCGAGGTCCTCGACGAACACTACCCGGCGGTCCCCCACCAGGTGGCTGGCCATTAGCACGAGGTCTGTCTCCTCGAGCGATCGGCGTAGATCCGCAGCCCGACGGCCAGCCGAGCCAACGGCAATGAAGGTCGGACGGGTTCCCCCTCCCATGGCGGCGCTGGCCGCGTCGAGCAGCTTTTCGAGCCTCTGGTGCTGCTTGGCTGGCGGTACCCGCTCGTCGGGCAGGATCAGCACGATCGAGTTGGCCCTGGAGGCCGGAACCGCTCCGGGCCACGCCCGCTCCAAAAGGTGCGCCAGCAGCCGATGCAACCGACCCTGACTGGCCAGGAAGCGATCCGCAAAGCCCTGCCGCGAACTATCCGACAAGACGATCTTGGCGAGCCTAAGCTGTCCGACAGGCTGGAGGCCCAGGCGATGCAGTAACGACGCCTCTTCGCTTGGGCTCTGCGCCACCAGGAGGTGTTCGAGGATGTCCGCCCGCAACCTCCGCTCCACCTCTTCCACTTCACGCGCCTTCACCATCGAGAGCGCCAGGACCAGCGCAGCCTGCTGGAGGGTGCGGATGGCCGCAGAACCCAGCGAGCCCCGCCCGGTCACCGCCATGACGACGCCGAGGACCTCCCCGGCAGCAATGATCGGCACGCCCACGGCTTCCGCATCGCCGAGTTCCATCCGCCGCGGGCTGAAGTCCCCATGCCCCCTGCCCATCAGTTCGTCGATGAGCGAGGTGAGCTCGCGTCTTGCGGCAAGGCTCCTGCTCGGAGCAGCCATCACCTGGCCGCCACTCTCGGCCACGACGATGTCGCCTTGCATCAGCTCGGCGAGCCTGTCGACCAGGTCGACGAGGTCGTGACCGCCGATGGCCATCTCGGTGAGGTTGTTGTGGATGTGGATGACCCTCTCGAGCTGAGCCTCCTGGTCCCTGAGAGTCCGCAGCATCTTGGCGGACTGGATGATCACCGCCAGCTGGGGAGCGATCAGCTGCAGCAGTTCCAAGTCCTCCACCGAGAAGTCGCCGCTGCGCTTATTGATGGCGTGGAAGACGCCGATTGACTTGCCCTCGACCTGGAGGGGCACGCTGAGGATCCGCTGGGCTCGATACAGCTCAACGAAGCGCTGGAGGACCCTCGGGTCCCTGGGTGCGTCGTTGGTGATGAAGGGCTGGCCGGTGAGGAACACGGCTACGGCGTTACCGCCTGCAGCCAGGGGCACCCGGTATGCATTGATCAGGTCGTCGGTGTCGAGGCCGAACGCCGGGCGCTGAAGCTGGAGTTCGCCGGAGTCCTCGTCGAAGAGCATGAAGCCCCCCGACTCAGCATGGAGAATCCGGCCAACCTTCTCGATCAGTGCCGCCAACACCTGCTGGTAGTCGGCGTCTGAAACCAGGGTGCGGCTGACCTCCGACAGTGCCGCGACCTGTCGCTCGGAGACCGTTGCGGTGAACTGAGGCCACGCGCCGGCGGTCGTGGTATCCACACATGCAGTTTAGGTTCATTTCGGCACCAGAGGCCGAGACGGACCGGTGGAAGTCGGCCGCTGAGGTCGTGGGCTAGTCGCGGGCCCGCTGTTAGCGTCATGGCAACGTCCAGCCATGGACCTTCGGCTGGGGAGCTTTCTGGAGGTGCGCAGGATGGGCTTCACGGTCGATGTCGACATTGGGGGTACTCTCACTGACGGGCTCTTCACCGATGGAGTTCGGGCGGAGGTGGTCAAGGTGGATACCACCCCCCACGATTTCACGGTCTGCTTCTTCGAGTCTCTGCGGGAAGGGGCCCGCCGCTTCGGCTACGACGATCTCGAAGCCTTCCTGCGCGAGGTGGACGTGATCCGCTGGTCGAGCACCATCGCGACCAACGTGGTCGCTGAGCGGAAGGGCCCGCGCGTTGGCCTCCTCCTCTCGCCGGGTGCCGGCAAGACCCTCTATGGCTTCGACCCTAGTCCGGCAATCGGGTTCCTTGTGGAAACCGACCACGTCACCGAGCTCAAGGAGCTGACTGAAGACGCGGTGCTGTCGGCTGTTCGAGGGCTACTCGAGCGCGGCGTCCGCCGGATCTGCATCAGCTTGGCCGGCGCCTTCGAGGACCCATCGGCGGAGAGGCAGGCGAAGCGCTGGATCGAGAGCCGCTTCCCCGACCACTACCTCGGATCCGTCCCGGTCCTGCTGGGAAGCGACATGGTCGCCACCAGCGACGATCGCACGCGAACGCACCTGGCGTTGATCAACGCGTACGTGCACACCCCTCTGGCATCGGCCCTTTTCAAGGCGGAGGATGAGATCCTCAGCGCCAAGTACCGGCGGCCGGTGTACATCGGGCACGTCAACGGGGGCGTGGCTCGGATCGCCAAGACCAAAGCGGTTGACACGACCGAATCTGGCCCCGTGTTCGGACTCGCCGCCTGCGCCTGGTTCGCCAAGACTTATGGCATCGGTCGAGCCCTTTCGCTGGATGTCGGTGGGACGACGGCCAAGCTGGGCGTGATCCAGGACGGCCGTCCCCTCGTGAACGAGAAGGGCGACCTCTTCGGGATCCCGCTCGACATACCGTGGGTGGCCCTGAGGTCAGCGGCTGTAGGTGGCGGCAGCGTGGTCAGCTTGGTAGACGGCAAGGTGCGCCTGGGCCCAGAGAGCATGGGTGCGTACCCCGGGCCGGCGGCTTACGGCTTCGGCTCTGACCGCGCCACTCTTGTCGACGCGCTGCTGGTCGCGGGCATGATGAATCCCGATCGCTTCCTCGGTGGCCGCAGGCGTTTGAGAACTGAGCTGGCTGAGGCAGCGCTCAAGAAGGCGGTTGCTGACCCACTATCTGTCGACCTTGATCACGCCGCCCAATTGGTCGTGGCCGCTGCCGCCGAGATGATCACGGCCGTCGTTCGCGACCTGGCCGGCTCCGACGCCGAGCAACCCCCGCTGTTCGCCTTCGGCGGAAACGGGGCCAACCTGGCTGTCCCGGTCGCCGAAGTAATCGGGGCTGAGCAAGCGATCGTATTCCGACTCGGACCGGTCTTCAGCGCGTTCGGCTCCTCCCTTTGCCAAGTTCGGCACGTCGAGGAGGCGTGGACATCAAAGGGCGAGGCGTCCAACCCGATGGCCCTCCGGACACTGATTGATCAAATGCGCAACAGGGTGCTGCTGGACGTGGCCGGAGAAGGTTTCGACCCCAAGGATGTGACCTTGGAGGTCGAACTCGTGGTGGACGGCAAGCGCAGCAGCATCGGCGCCGGGAACAGCGAGATCGACAAAGTGCTGTCGGCCAAGGGCCATGACCGGCGGAGTGGAGCAGTGGCCGTCACTGCGCGGCTGGTCGAGCAGGTAACCGTGACGGCGACCGCGCCAGTCGCCCGGTACGAGCCCCCCAAGTTGACCGGGAAGGCACACGCGCCCTCCTCCAGCAGCACTCGCAGCGTCCTCTTTGGCAGCGGTCGCGCAGACGCCCGCATCTATGACTGGGACCGGCTGGAGGCCGGTGCCAAAGTCAAGGGGCCGGCGGTCCTTGAAGGCTCGGCCAACACCTGTACGGTGCCCCCCGGCTGGAAGCTCGACGTCGACGGCTATGGCAACGGGATACTCAGGAGGACCAGGTGATGGCTGCGCGCACCATCCGAGTCACCGAGTATTTGGACCTGGATGTCGACGCGGAGGCCTGGCACTGCCACGTGTGCGGGCACCGCTTGGCCGACGGCCGAACGAATTACAAGGAAGGCTGCTCTGTCCGTGCCCGTGATCCGAGGGAAATCCATCCTCCCTTGATTGAGGGCCAGTTCACCTTTGCGCCCGACCCCGACTGGGTCCGGGTGGTCGAGTTCCACTGCCCTGCCTGCGGGACCCAGGTCGAAACCGAGTACCTGCCGCCCGGCCACCCGGTGACCCACGACATCGAGATCGACATCGACCGGCTGCGGGGAAGGCTCGACGCCGGGGAGCTCGTGATTCGCGACGGCCGGCTGGCCGTGGGGGAGGAGACCTGATGGAGACGGCTCCGGTCACCCGCAACACGCTCGACGTGGACGTCGGCGGCACCTTCACCGACATGGTCGTGCACTACCGCGGCCAACCGCTGACGCTCAAGGTGCCCACCACCCCCTACGACCTCTCGGTCTGCTTCCTCGAAGCGGTCGAGGAGGCGGCGCGAACCCTAGGGGTCGCGCCCGCTGAGTTCGTAGGCCAGATCGACCTGGTCCGGTACTCCACGACGGTCGCCATGAACCGGCTGATCGAGAGGAAGGGTCCGCGGATCGGTCTCATCACGACGGAGGGGCACGAGGACGCGATCCTGATCGGTCGCGGCGCGCAGTGGATCGATGGGACGCGCCTTGACGAGCGGCGCGCGCTTCCCCTGCAGACCAAGCCGCAGCCCCTGGTCCCGCGCGAACTGATCGTCGGGATCAAGGAGCGGGTCGACGCTCGAGGCGAGATCATCCGGCCACTCGACGCCGACGACGTTCGCCACAAGGTGCGTCACCTCGTCGATCGCGGTGCGCGCGCGTTCGTGGTCGCGCTGCTCTGGTCATTCGCCAATCCGGCTCACGAGCGGCGGGTCAAGGAGATCATCCGGGAGGAGTACCGCGACTACCACGTCGGCTATCTACCGGTGATCCTCTCGCACGCCGTGGTCAGCCGGCTGGGAGAGTACGGCCGCACGAACACGGCCATTCTTGACGCTTACCTGCAGCGCTCGATGCAGCTGGAGCTGTCCTCCATGTGGGACAAGCTCTGGGCGAAGGGCTACCACGCGCCGTTCATGATGGTCCACAACACCGGTGGCTGCGCCGACGTATTCCGGACCACCGCCAGCCGAACCTACAACGGCGGCCCCGTCGCCGGGCTGGTCGGTTCGTACCGGATCGCGCAGGCCCTCGGGTACAAGAACGTCGTCGCCTCCGACGTTGGTGGCACCAGCTTCGACATCGGCCTGGTCGTCGATGCCGACGTCCGGAACTACGAGTTCAACCCGGTCATCGACCGCTGGATGGTCGGGATGACGATGCTCCAATCGCTCTCGATCGGCGCCGGGGGCGGCTCCATCGCGTGGCTGAACCGGAACCTGGCGAACCGCCTGGAGGTCGGCCCCCAGAGCGCGGGAGCCGATCCCGGCCCCGCCTGCTACGGCCAGAGCGGTGAGGACCCGACGGTCACCGACGCGGACCTCGTCCTTGGCTACCTCAACCCTGACTACTACTTCAGCGGGCGCATGAAGCTGGACCCCGAGCTCTCGCGCCAAGCGATCCAGAAGAAGATCGCGGAACCACTCGGGATCGGCGCCGTCGAGGCTGCCGCCCTCATCCGCAGGATTGTGGACGAAAAGATGTCGTCCGCGATCCGAAAAGAGGTCGTGTTACGCGGCTACCGGCCCGATGACTTCGTCCTGTTCGCTTTCGGAGGCGGTGGGCCCACCCACGCGTGCGGATACGGTCGCGATTTCCCGCGGATCGTGATCTTCCCCTACTCCGCGGTTTTCTGTGCCTTCGGCTCTTCGATCATGGAGGTGACTCACGTCTACGAGCAGTCCCGCCGGATGATGATGGTCGAGCCCATGTCCGGCCGGGCTGTGCTCGACCGGGACGCGTTCAACGCTACCGTCCGCTCCTTGGTCGAGGACGCACGCCTCGAGCTGAGAGCGGAAGGGCTGCCTGACGAACAGGCAGTCTTCGAACTCGAGCTCGACATGCTCTACGGCGGACTCATCCACTCCAAGCGAACCTCCACGCCGGGGCTCCAGGTGGAGAGCGAAGAGGATGTCTGGAAGTTCTACCGCCAGTTTGAAGCAGAGTTCAGCGCGGCTTTCAGCCCGCACGTCGTCAACCTGCCCGGTGGCGTCTACATCGACACTTTCGTTCTCAAAGCGAGCGTCCCGGGCCAGGAACTTCGGCTCGAGAAGCACCGGCTTGCAGGAGCCGACGCCTCGGCGGCGCGGAAGGGCAACCGCAACGCTCATTGGCCTTCCCTCGGGGGCTTCGTCGAAACGCCGGTGTACGACGAGGCGCAGCTGCATGCCGGCAACGTGATCGAGGGGCCGGCCCTGATCGAGGCACCGTTCACGACGATCGTGATCGCGCCAGACCGCCAATACCGGATTGACGAGCACGGGCTCGGCTCAATCGAGGCATACAGGAGGTAGTCGCCGATGCCGATTCCATCACCTGACGAGAAGCTGGCTTGGATCCGGCTCGAGCCGCCGACGGAGGCCGAGGTCAAGGGACTCGAGCTGCTCAAGCCCGGCGACTACGAGATCGGGTTCCAGCGCACGAACGACATCCTGGACGAAGCGCTGGAGATCTTCCAGCGCTCGTGCCGAAGCAGCATGGGCATAGCCGGCGACGTCATGGTGGCGCTCTTCACGGCACAGGGCGACCTCGTGAACGCCGCCGCGGGCACCTACCTGCACGCAATCATCCAGCCGATCATCGTCAAGTACATCCGAAAGTACTACTCCGAGAACCCGGGGATCGCCGAGGGAGACGTCTGGTGCGCGAACGACGCCCTCTATGGCGGCATCCACAACCCGGACGTGGTCTGCCTTGTCCCGATCTTCTACGACGGCGAGCTGATCGCCTGGGCCGGTGCCGCCAACCACACCACCGAGACGGGCGCCATCGAGCCCGGAGGCATGCCCGTGTCAGCCACCGCCCGCTTCCAGGAGGGGCTGAACCTGCCGCCGTCGAAGATCGGCGAGAAGGGCCAGCTCCGCAACGACTGGCTGGAGCTGTTCAGCGCCTACGGGATCCGCGCGCCCCAGATGGTCATCACCGACCTCAAGGCGAGGGCGACTGCTGCCGACCGAGTTCGCATCAGGCTGGTCGAGCTCGCCGAGCGCGAGGGCAAGGATTGGGTACTGGGGCTCTTCCGCCGCATGCTCAACGTGGCAGAAGAGGGTGCCCGGAAGCGTATTCGGTCCTGGCCCGACGGGAAGTACCGGGCCGTCGCGTTCTCGGACGCGGTGGGCATGACGCAGGGCCTCGTTCGGTCGGCCTACCTGACTCTCACGAAGGACGGCGAATCCCTCGTCTTCGACTTCACCGGCACGTCGCCGGAGAACCTGAGCTCATATCACGCGCACGTGCAGGCGGTGGTTGGCCACGTGGCCAACTACGTCTACTCCAACGTCTTCTACGACCTACCCATCTCGAGCGCCACCTTCGCGCCCATGGAGTTCCGCATCCCGCGGGGAACGGTCCTCAATCCCGACGATCGAGCCGCGACGAGCTGCTCGGTGATGATCGCGACCGGGGCGATGTCAGCCGCTCCCAACGTCTTCGCCAAGATGATGTTTTCCACCCAGGACTGGCAGCGGGTCACTGCCTCCGCCTCCAACGCTGGCAACGCGATGATCATCGCAGGCCTGACGCAGTGGGGCCTGCCATTCGCGGACATGCTCGCCTACTCGCTCAACACTGAGGGCCAGGGCGGACGAACGGGACTGAAGGGTATGGACGCGTTCGGGTTCCCATGGTGTCCCTTCGGCCGCGCCCCGGACGTGGAGCTCATGGAGAACGAGTTCCCGATGCTCATCCCGATCTCGCAGCACTGGCCGGACTCCTGCGGTCATGGGAAGTTCCGCGGCGGCGTGGGCACCGTACAGGTGTGGATTGCCCACCAGGCGCCGATGGTCTTTTTCGCGGCCATCGCCGACAACTCGAAGATTCAGACCCCTCAAGGTCTGTTTGGCGGCTATGCGCCCTGCACAATTCCGGGGATGGCAGTCCGGGGCGCCGACCTGATGCAGCGGTTGAAGGATGACTCAGGGTCGGTGACTCTCAATTTCGGTGACCTCATCAAAAAGGGCGCGGTCAATGGGCTGTGGGAAAACGATTTCATGGGCCGGGCGGTACGACCCTACAACGAGGGCGACATCATGACCTTTGGCTTCTCCGCCGGCGGTGCCGGCTACGGGGATCCCCTGGAGGCCGATCCAGAGGGAGTGGCCGAGGACGTACGGAATCGCAAGCTTTCCTTGCACGTCGCCAACCTGATCTATCGGGTCGCGTACGACCCTGAGACGGACGTCGTCGACCACGAGGAGACCGAGCGTCTGCGCAGCGAGGAGCGCAAGCAGCGCCTGGCCCTTGGCAAGAGCTTCGAGAGTTTCCTGGCTGAGTGGTCGGGCCTGAGACCGCCTGACGCTATATTGGCGGTCTACGGCGAGTGGCCGAGCGCAGCGCCATCGCAACCCGTCATGCGCATGTAGTGGCGGTCGAAGACCTTGTGCGGGCCGCTCTCGAGGGGCGGCCCCCGCCCCGCCCGCTCTTCGCTCCGCTTGTCAGCGAGCTCGCCGCCGACATCGAAGCCATCGACCGAGAGCACTTCCTGCTCGACGCGGGCAAGATGTCCAAGCTGCTCGCTGAGCTGCAGGGCGGCGCCGGCCTCGATGTGGTCTGGGTCAGCACGGGGAGTCACGATCTCACGGAAGAGAGACGCGTGGCGGCTGGCGGGGCAGCTGCCAGGCTCCGCCAGGTGCTCGGGCCACGCGCCTTGGTTGGCGCAGCGATCACTCCCCAGGATTTCCCGGCGGCCCGGACGCTGCTCGATGCCGGCGTCCAAGTGCTCCTGATCCTCGGGCCCGAGGATCAGTCGGACCTTAAGGCCATCAAACCATTGATTGCGAGCACTCGGTTCCGACGCGCCCTGGGATGGGCACGTCAGGCGAGCATCGATGAGCAAGCCCTAGCCGCCGCCGGCGACCCGGTCCCTATCGTGCCGTTGGCGGCAGGCATCCAAGCCGGGCGGTCCTACGGCATCACGCTCACACCAGACGAACTTGACGACCGGGTGCCCATTCCAGCGGGAGCCACCGTCGTAACGACCTGGGAGGCAGTCGATAAGCAGATTTCTCTGGCGAGGCTGACCGCGTGGCGAGCCTGACCTGTGGGGCGCGAAAGCCCGCGCCCTTCGGCGCCTTGCTTGAACGAGCTCGTACTGCCGGAGTGGAACTCATCGTCCCGGTCGTGCCTGAGCCGGCATACAAAGCGTGGGAAACCCACCCACCCGAGTCGCGCGTTTTCGCCTCAACGCGCCCTCCCAACCGGAAGCAAACGATCAGGCGGTTGAGAGGGTCAGGGCGGCCGCCGCTGCTTGCGGGGTACCGGACATTCAGCCGGAGGTCATCGACGCGCGATTGACGGTGGCCGCCTCTCCGGAGTAGCGTCGGGCTCGTGCGCTGGCGCCGCGCGGAGGAATTGCTGGCCGAGGATGCAGACGACGCCGGCAGCGAGTTTGGAGGTGTAGGAGGGCAAAAATCCGACCAGGCCCTGCAGATCAGATTGACTTTTTGCCCGGGGAGGTCAGCACTATGAGCCAGCAGGCCAGGTGTGGGGTGCAATAACTTAGTCGCCCACCCGA
>CAAGKR010531852.1_pt1 | contig 11703 bp, 11 predicted proteins | sample 2556971 | NCBI WGS metagenome assembly CAAGKR01 (sample SAMEA5207829, study PRJEB30636) | soil metagenome | biome: forest; feature: boreal; material: soil | place: USA | collected 2011-09 | depth 1 m
CATTTCCACTTGACCTCTTCGGGTTTGAGAAGTATACTTTCCTCGCTGGCGGCGGCGGGAGCGACCTTTCTCGACCCGTTTGAGGGTACTGCAATTTTGAGGGTACTTCAATTATTCGTAGACGGGCGTTACCCAGTCCCTGTATGTGTCGTTCTCGCCCCGACAGGCCGCAAGATACGCTTGCTGTAATTGCATGGTGAACGCTCCTGGCTTGCCTGTGCGCACCGGGCGGCGATCAACGCTGGTGACGGGCGAGACCTGCACGCCAGTGCCGCACATGAAGATCTCGTCGGCGGCGTAGAGTTCGGTGCGATCGATGCGCCGCTCCTCGACGGTGATGCCGAATTCGCGCTTTACGAGGTCGATCAGGATGTTGCGCGTAATGCCTTCGAGAATATCATCGGAGAGCGCGGGGGTTGCCAGCCTGCCGTTGCGCAGCACGAAGAGGTTGCACGAACTGCCCTCGGAGACGATGCCTTCGTGCGTCAGCATGATGGCTTCGTCAAAGCCGGACGCGGTGGCGTCGTCCACCGCCAGGCAGCTGTTGATGTAGGCTCCCGTTACTTTGGCGCGCACGGGCATGGCGTTGCTGTTGGCGCGTCGCCAGGACGAGGTGCAGACGCTGAGACCGGCGTTGATATCGACGTAGTTGCCCATGGCGAAGGCGTAGATGGCGATGGCATCATCCAACGAACTGAGCGTTAATTTGATGGTGCGCGAGGATTTGTAGGTGAGAGGGCGCACATAGACATCCGAGCGATAGCCATGCATCCGCACCAGTTCTACCGTTATGCGGCATAGATCGTCGACGGATTCTTTGGGGCGCATCCGCAGCACGTTCCATGAATTTTCCATACGTTCGTAATGCTCGCGCAATTTGAGCAGGTATAATTGCTGTTGCGACTCATTCCAGTAGGCGCGAATGCCTTCAAAGCAGGCGGTGCCGTATTGCAAGGCGTGGGTGGCGATGCTGATTTTGGCATCGCTCATGGGGACGACGCGGCCTTCGAAGTAGGCATAGCCATCTTCGAGGCTGAGTACGGGTATTTTGGGAGCTTCGGCCTTGGCTGGAAGGCCGTTTTGCTGATCTGTACCTGTTGTAGTCTGGGTCACTAGGTGCTCCTTAGATGGCGGCGGGTGTTTCTTTGCCGCTTTCGACGATATAGACCAGGTCGGCGTCTGTGATGTGCTTTTTCTGGTCGGCCAGGGTGATAAAGCGTTTGTAGGCGGTTTTGAGCTGTTCGGCGTCGAGGCGGTGGCCCAGTTGCCGCAGGCGGGCATCGAGTCCGTGACGGCCAGAATGCTTGCCAAGTACCAGTTTGGTGTCGCTCCAGCCGACCGACTGGGGGGTCATAATCTCGTAGGTCAGGCGATTCTTCAACATGCCGTCCTGGTGGATGCCGGCTTCGTGGGCGAAGGCGTTGGCTCCTACGACGGCCTTATTGGGCTGGACGGGGATGCCGGTCAGGCGGCTGACGAGCTGGCTGGCGGCCAGGAATTCCTGGTTGTTGATGCGCGTGGAGACGTTGCCGTAGTAGTCGGGACGCGTGCGCAGTGCCATGACGACTTCCTCCATGGCGGTATTGCCTGCGCGCTCGCCGAGTCCGTTGATGGTGACTTCGACCTGGCGCGCTCCGGCTCGAATGGCGGCCATAGTGTTGGCGGTTGCCATGCCGAGGTCGTTGTGGCAGTGCGCGCTCATAACCACGTCTTCGATGCCGGGGACGCGCTCGCGCAGGTAGCGGAACAGGGCCTCGTACTCGTGGGGCATGGTGTAGCCGACGGTATCGGGGATATTTAGGATGGTTGCGCCGCATTTGATGGCGGTCTCAGAGACGCGGCACAGGTAGTCCCAATCGCTGCGCGTAGCGTCCTCGGCTGAAAACTCTACCGTCGGGCAGAGGTTTCGCGCATAGGATACCGTCGAGGCGATGCGCTGCAATGCCTCTTCGGGGGAGAGGTTCAGTTTGTGCTTGAGATGAATTTCAGAGGTCGCCAGAAACACATGGATGACCGGGTTTTCCGCTTCGCTGACTGCTTCCCAACAAGCGTCGATATCGCTGATGGCGGCGCGGGCAAGGCCTGCTACCGCGACTCCCTTTGTCTGGCGCGCAATCTCTTTGACTGCGGCAAGATCGCCGGGGGATGCGGCGGGAAAGCCCGCTTCAATGATGTCCACATTAAGACGAACAAGGCTTTCAGCCACCTGGAGCTTTTCCCCGGTGGTCATAGTTGCGCCGGGAGACTGTTCACCATCACGCAAAGTGGTGTCAAAAATCCGAATAACCGCAGGGTCTGCCATGATTTCTTTTCCTCCTTGAGTTACGAGGGGATACCGCGTGGTATCCCTACTTCTTTGTTTCAGTAATTTCGGGTCGTTTATCAACGGGGTTGAGCCAGGGCATCATGGCGCGCAGGTCGGCTCCGACATGCTCGATTTGATGCTGGGCATTGGATTTGCGCATGGCTGTGAAGCTGGGGCGGCCGGCCTGGTTTTCCAGAATCCAGCGTGTGGCAAAGGTGCCATCCTGGATTTCGTGCAGGATGTGGCGCATCGCGTCGCGCGCGCGCTCGTCAATAATGCGCGGGCCGGAGACGTAGTCGCCAAATTCGGCGGTGTCGCTGATGGAATAGCGCATGTAGCTCATGCCGCCCTGGTACATCAGGTCTACAATCAGCTTCATTTCGTGCATACATTCAAAGTAGGCGACTTCGGGCTGGTAGCCGGCATCAACCAGTGTCTCGAAGCCGGCGCGGATGAGCGAGGTGATGCCGCCGCACAGGACAGCCTGCTCGCCGAACAGGTCGGTTTCGGTCTCTTCGGCGATGGTGGTGCGCAGGACACCCGCGCGCGTGCTGCCGATGGCGCGGGCATAGGCAAGTGTCAGGGCTTCGGCGTTGCCGGTGGCGTCCTGGTGGACTGCCCAGAGGGAGGGTACGCCGACACCTTCGGTAAAGAGGCGGCGCAGCATGTGGCCGGGGCTTTTGGGCGCGACCATGGCCACGTCGATGTCTTCCTGTGGCACAATCTGCGAATAGTGCAGGCTGAAGCCGTGCGCGGTCATCAGCATTTTGCCGGGAGCCAGCCCCGGTCGGATGTCGCGCTCGAAGACTTCTTTGTGGTTCTGGTCGGGTATGAGGATCATGATGACATCGGCCTGCTCTGCGGCCTCGGCGGGTGTGACTACGCGCACACCATCGGCCTCGGCTTTGGCACGGCTCTTGCTGCTCTTCGGAAGTCCGACCACGACATTGCAGCCGGAGTCCTGCATGTTGAGGGCGTGGGCGTGTCCCTGGCTGCCGTAGCCGATCACGGCTATGCGTTTCTGCTGGATAAGTTCGATGTTTGCATCGGCATCGTAATAAATGGTTGCCATGTGTATATGTTCTCCTGTATGAATTCCCTGTACGCGATTATGCAATTGACCTTGTGAGGGGTACGAGGGCGACCGCAAGGGTCCCCTTCGTACCAGGGGGTACGAGGGCGACCGCAAGGGTCCACTCCCATCCACCCGGCCGCCCCCGCCCTTACAATGACTACGATTTGCATTTTCGTGTCCCTACATGTCGCGTGTCATTGCGACGGAACCGGTGCGGGCGATTTCGCGCACACCGAAGCGTTGCAAGAGCGCAACGAGTTTTTCGATTTTTTCTTCGCTGCCGGTCACTTCCAGGGTGACGGTTTCTTGCGCGAGGTCGATAATGTGCGCTCCGAAGAGGTTGCCTATTTCGATGATCTCGGCGCGTGACTCTGCGGCAGCGTTGACCTTGACGAGCGCCAGTTCGCGCGCGACGGCTTGCTCTGATGATAGATTGACAATATGTCGGACATCGACAATTTTGCGCAGTTGCTCAATCAACTGTTCGACCCCCACTTCGGAGTCATTTATCTGTATAGTGATGCGTGAGACGTCTTGTATCTCGCTCTGGCCGATGGAGATGGTTTGCGGCTGGGCGCGGCGGCGGCGCAGCACCCCGACAACACGATCGACCATGCCTGGCGCGTTGTTCGCCAGAATGAGCAGGATATGCGAGCGCTCAGTACCCTTTGGAGCTTCTGCCTGTCCAGCTCTCTCGCTGGCGGAGGGAGCGGCCTTGCGATTGTCCGAGTGATCACTCATGATTGCTTTAGTCCTCACTTTCCCCGGCAGCTTCTTCGATCATGTTGGTGATGGCGGAACCCGGCGCGACCATGGGATAGACATTGGCCTCGGACTCGATGACGAAATCGATGATGACCGTGCCATCGGTTTGCATGGCTTTGCGCACGGCTGCCTGCACATCTGCGCGCCGCGTGATCTGCATACCGGTCAGGCCGTAGGCATCGGCCAGTTTGACGTAATCGGGTCCGGTAATGGGCGTTTCCGAGTAGTTGTGGTTGTGGAAAAAGTGCTGCCACTGGCGCACCATGCCGAGGTAACCGTTATTCATGATGGCTACTTTGACGGTGATGCCCTGTTGTTTGAGGGTAGCCAGTTCCTGAATGTTCATCTGGATGCCGCCATCGCCCGCCACGACCCATACAGTGGCATCGGGGATGCCCATTTTGACGCCCATAGCGGCTGGCAGCGCGAAGCCCATGGTGCCAAGTCCGCCTGATGTGATGTGGCTGTTGGGGCGCGTCCAGGTGTAGTGGCGCGCCGTCCACATCTGGTGCTGTCCTACGTCGGTGACGATGATGGCATCGCCGCCGGTTTCGGCACGGATGGCTTCCAGGATGCAGGTGGGATCGGGATATTCCAGATTGCGCTCTATACTCGCTCCGCGCTCGGTAGCTTGATCTTCCCATGAACGAATTTCGTTCAGCCATTTGTCATGATTGCCTGCGGCTACTGCATCGACCAGCGCGGTTAGGGCAGCTTTCGCGTCGGCCACTATAGGCACGGCGGCGCGTTTGACCTTATGCATTTCGGAGGCATCGATATCGATGTGGATGAAACGCGCATGTGGCGCAAATTCGCTCACTTTGCCTGTCACACGATCGTCGAAGCGCAGTCCAACGCCGATAATCAGGTCGGCCTCTCCAATGGCGCGGTTGACGTGCGCGGGGCCGTGCATACCGGGCATCCCGATGGCGAGTGGGTGGGTTTCAGGGAACGCGCTCAGCCCCAGCAGGGTCGTAATTACTGGAATGCCGGTCTTTTCGGCAAACGCTTGCAGTTCCGCATAGGCGTTTGAGAGAATGACACCGTGGCCGCTCATAATCAATGGTTGTTTGGCCTCGCCGATCAGGTGAGCAGCTTTTTCGACGGCTGTGGCTGAGGGATGCGGCACGCGCGTGACGCGGTAGTGCTCAATGGAGCTGACGGGCGCGGACGCGGGATAGAATGTTTTGGCGAACTGCACGTCTTTGGGAACGTCGATCAGTACGGGGCCGGGCCGCCCGCCACGCGCCAGTCGGAAGGCTTCATGCACGATTTCGGCCAGGTCTTCGACGCGCTGTACGAGGAAATTGTGTTTGGTGATGGGTTGTGTGACGCCCAGGATGTCGGTTTCCTGAAAGGCGTCGCGTCCGATGAAGGGCCGCGCCACCTGGCCGGTGATGGCGATGATGGGCGTGGAGTCCATGAACGCGGTTGCCAGTCCTGTGACAAGGTTGGTTGCGCCTGGGCCGCTGGTGGCGACGCAGACGCCGACTTTGCCGGTGGCGCGGGCGTAGCCATCGGCGGCATGGGCAGCGGCCTGTTCGTGCCTGACCAGCACATGACGCAGCGCGGGATACGAGGTGAGCGCGTCGTAAAAGGGCATGATCGCGCCACCAGGGTAGCCAAACATGAGATTGACGCCTTCGCGAATCAACGCTTCGCAGAGGATTTGACTGCCGCTGAGTTCGCGCGCGTCCCTTGCTTCATGCACATGATGCGCTGTAGCTTTGCGCGCGTCCTCCGCCAGTTGCGTGATGGTTGCGGTACTTTGCATAATGCCTCCTTGGGATGAAAGGTAAAAACAGGAATAAAGACAATAAAAAAACGAGAACCGTCCGACTGGGAGGTCCTCGTTGTAGGTTTCCTGCTCTGGCGTGGTCGCGTCGTTGCTTCCTTTAGTCTCCCTTCGTCGTTCCTGGGGCTAGCCCCTCTGTAAGCCCTACCAGACGAACAAGTCCGGTAAGGCCGCTAAGGACGAGGCTGATAAGCACCACAAGAAGAGCAAGGAGGACGAGGCTAAGCACGAGCACAAACAAAGAAACCGACGTTACGACGCCGGTTCCGATGAGTAGAATGCTTGCGATGGCAGCAGTTGCGGCACACATCGCAAAAGCGTGATTGCGCGAAGGCATACGCCGGGTACGGTTTTTACCAGCGAACATTGCTGGCTGTGACATTGTACTCCGGGTTGCTGACATGCTGCTGCTCCCTCAAACTCTGAGAAAATAAAAAAACGCGCACAGAGATCAAAACAGCACCTTCGCTGTGTTCTCAGTAACGCATCTTTGCTTGTAAAAAGGATACACCAGGGTTCAATCTTTGTCAACCCCAATTTTCGCGAGATTCGCATTTTTAGGGGTGAAAGGGGAAAAAATTCGCAGGTAATACTTTATCGAACACACGCAAGTACATCCGCAAGCAAGCCCTGCGCCGTCTCCATGCGACCGGCTCCTGGCCCGATGATCGTCACTTCGGATAGGGTGTCGGATTGGATGGAAATGGCGTTCATCGCGCCATCAACACGCGCCAGGGGATCGCTCAAAGGTAGGGCGATTGGCTTGACGCTGGCTATAAGTTCATCTGAACCGGGGGTCTGGCGCAGAGAGGCGATGAGTTTGATGCGCTTCCCGGCGTCGATGGCGGCCTGCATCTGTTCTCGTGTGATGGTGGTGATGCCCTGGCGTTCTACCTGTTCGACGCGCAGGGGGTGATTGAAGATGAGCGCGGCCAGGATCATGGTTTTGGCGACGGCGTCGTAGCCTTCAACGTCGGCGGTGGGGTCGGTTTCCGCGTAACCCTGGGCCTGGGCGTCGGCCAACACTTCGGCATAATCGTGCCCGGAGGCCATGGCGCTCAGGATGAAGTTGGTGGTGCCGTTGAGGATGCCGCGCAGCGAGGTGATGCTGGCTCCCATCATGCCTTCGCGGATGGCGCTGATGGCGGGTGTGCCAGCCATCACGGCTGATTCCATACGGAATTGCACGCCGTGCTGTCGCGCTAAGTCGAACAGTTCGTGGGCGGCCAGCGCGCCTGGTCCTTTGTTGGCGGTGACAACGTGCATTTTATTTGAGAGGGCGGCGCGGATATAGCGTAGCGCTGGTTGCGCGTCGCGCAGGTTGGTGGGCAATGCCTCGATGAGTATATCGGCGACGGTGGAATGTAATCCGTCTGATGTGTTTTGCCAGTGCTGCACAACGGGATGTTCTGTCAGTGGGCGGCCCTCGCGCGCAAGTTGTTGCAACAAGGGAAGGTCTAACCCGTCGGCGCGATAGATGAAGCCGTGCCGGGCATTGGCGACGCCCACTAACGTTAGCCATGTACCATACCGTTGTTTGAGATATTGTTGTTTGTTGGCGAGCAGTTCGATGAAGCCCTGACCTACTACACCAAAGCCGATGAGTGTGAGTCGGATGTGTTGCATATTAGTTGCTATCCTCTAAGATGTAATGCTGGGGAAAGGCGACCGCAAGGGTCCCCACTCGCCATCCTCTCTTCCCCCGCCTCTACTATGATTATAACGCTTACTTCGGGTTGCTGTCTTTCGCCCGTCCCTGGGCTTCTTGCCAGTTGTTGCGCGCTTTCTGGGCCTGCGCGAAGACTTCGCCGAGGTTGGGGTCGCGCGCGGCGATGCGTTCGCGCAGAGTGCTGAGGACGGCGATGTAGTCGGCGAGCCAGCGCGTGATGGTTTCGCTGTTGGTCAGGCAGATGTCGCGGTACATTTCGGGGCTGCCGGCGGCGAGGCGCGTCATGTCGCGGAAGCCGCTGCCAGCCAGCAACGAGGCGTCGTCCCAGGCCGGATTTAAGGCGGTGGTCTGCATGAGGGCGATGGATGCTATGAAGGGCAGATGGCTGACACCTGCCACCATGCCATCGTGTTCGGGTGGCTCCAGAAAACGCATTCGCGCGCCGAGCGCGTCGATGAGCGTGGCTACTCTTTCAATCGCCGCGGGTGATGTGCGCTTCGTGGGGGTCAGGCAATAGACGCACTGTTTGAAGAGGGTGGCGTCCGCCGCTTCGATGCCACTTGTTTCTTTTCCGGCGATGGGGTGGCCTCCGACGAAGGAGATAGTGGTGGGTAGGTACTCTTCGGCCCAGCTAATGACTTGCGCTTTGGTGCTGGCGACATCGGTGACGACTGCGCCGGGCGATGCCGATGTTGCGAGTTGTTGCAACAGGGGGCGCATAGCTCCGACGGGCGTTGCCAGGATAATCAATTCAGAACCGCGCACAGCTTCAGCGAGCGATGCGCAGGATTGGTCGATGGCTCCCAGTTTGCGGGCGCGGTCGCCGACCCCTTTATAAAGATCAAATCCGGCGACCTGCCGTACTGCTTTGGCCTGGCGCAGGGCAAGACCCAATGAGCCACCAATTAAGCCCAGGCCGATGATAGCTACTCGATTGAACATGGGCAGCCTCCCACCATTGTTATTAGAAATATGAAAGTTCTTCCAGCCAGGCTTCGCCGCCGTCTCCGAGCGTGGTGCCCAGCAGGTTAGTGACTTCGTCGCTCAACCATTTGACGCCTTCCTTGCGGAAGAGTTCTATGAAGTGTGGCAAGATGGCGGCATCGTAACGTTCCAGCAGGTCACCGGCAAAGCGTTCGAGCAGCAGGGTGTATTCCAGGTAGTCCTGGGGCGTGGTGTCTTCATACCAGTCGAAGCCACGCACGGTGACGGGCGTTTTGCTGTCTGCTTCCGGCTCAAATATTTCCCTGTATTGCATATGCAGATCGGTCATGACGATGCCTGTGGTGTGATATATCTGCTGGTAGAGCCAGAGGGCGGCGAATTGCACCTGCCATTCGTCGGCCCAGAGCGGGCTTTCGAGCGGCCAGGGATGCGGGTCGCAGGCGAGAAAGGCGTGGGCTACTTCGTGGAAGAGCAGGAAGGCCAGCTTCTCTTGCGAATAGCTTCCCATGATGATGTCAAGTTGCGTTGGCACGACCATTGTGGATGGCTCTGTTGCGTCTGTCCAGTAAGGAAGCATGATGGCGGTTTCTTCGGGTTCTTCTCTGGGCGCGTTTTGCCAGTCTTCGGGCGCGACGAGTAGTATCTCCATCTCTGGCGCGAGGGTGTCGAGCAGTTGCGCCAGCAGTTTACTCGCTTTGTCAACCGATTGAAAGACCTGGCGGGCGAGCGCGTTCTGCCCGGCGGGATAGTGGACAGTGGTTAGCTCCGCGAGCGTTTCGTAGTGTTCATACGGAAAGGACATGGATGCATCCCTGGGAGCTGCCGGTGTGAGGGTGGCTCCTACCTTTCGTGTTCTTTTTCAGTAGTGGTATCGTTAGTTGAGCGAGGCATGTCGATTTCCAGGGGCGCGTCAACTCCATTCAGAGCGTAGCGCTTCCAATCTTGGGCGCTTCTTTGATTGCGGAAACGCTGGTAGAACGTGGAATAGAGGTTGCGCAGGCGGCTGGGACTGATGCTTTTGCCGCCGTCGTAGTATTCGAGGGCAACCTGTCCGATGGAGTAGGTGGCGGCGCCGGCGATGGCACCCGCTACGAAGTCGCCGCCGAATGGTACGACTTTGGCGGCCTGCTCGGCCAGGAAGCGCATACCCGCGCCGCCCGCGATGGTGATGAGCAGTTCGCGCGCGTGCTTCATGGCGTCGGTTGAGTCCATTTCTTCGCCGTACAGGGCGGCCAGGCGCAGCACCAGGCGTATCTGGGTTCCCAGCAGAATGGGGATATCGATCAATGGGATGGGTTCCAGGCCGACGACCAGGCTAGCCAGCGTGGCGTTGCGAATGATACGCTGCGCGGCTGCGCGGCGATAGGCGGGCAGCTCGCGCCCGATCAGCAGCGCCGCCTCCGGGCTGGCCTCAATCATGGCGGGTAGCAGTTCTGAGGCGATGTTTGCGCCGGTGCGTGCTGAGATGGGGATGATGCCGGGCGTCTCAAGCTGCACGGCGATCTCGTTGGCTAGCGCATCACCCGCGTCGCGTCCTTTCAGAGTATCCACCTTGTTTACGGCGATGATGGTGGGCTTGTTCAATTTTTTGATGGCGGCATACAAATCGCGGTCTTTCTCCTGCAAACCTGTGGTGGCATCGATGAGGAACACGATTACCGTTGCTTCCCCCATGCCCTCTTCCATGCGTTCCGGTAGATGACCGGGTGTGTCTATGAGAGTGAAGGGGCCGAAGTCTGCGCGAACCAGGGTGCGCGTAGTGCCAGCCTCTGGAGAAACTGGCGAGAGTTGCTCGCCCTTGAGCATGTTGAAGAGCGAGCTTTTGCCGGTATTGGCCTGTCCGACAATCACGACTTTGTGTTTCAGCCCTTCCAGCACTTCACCCTGGGCATGTTTCAGGTTCATGGCATTCATGAAACTGCGCATTGATGAAATGCTCGTTGGCAGCGATTTGAGCGTTGCCAGACCTAGCTCACGCATGTTTTTAGGCCGGGTGTTGCGCAATATACTTTCATATATCTTGATAATGATATTGCGCTTCTGCTGCGCAGACTCTGAAGATGCGTTTATTTTATTACTAGCCACGCTGCTTTTCCTTCCGTGTTGTGAACTTCTGCTGCAAGCGCTGATCTGCTCTTGATTGTACTACTTGTGAGAAATACGCACAAGATGGCTGTTAGTTTCACTCGATGCGGATGCGGGGGTCGGCAAAGGCGTAGGCTACGTCAGACAGGGCGTTGAAGGCTACGACGGTGGTGCTGGTGAGATAGCTTTTGTTTTTGGAAAAGCCCTGCATTACAATATATTTGAGAGATTGAGTCTGGAACGGGCTTTAGACCCTTGAGTACAGCGGAAGGAGCAAAGAAATGAAGACAACACATACTGAGAACGTTGCGGAGAAACAGCAACAAGAAGAGACGATAACTTACGCGGGATATCATAGTATTATCACGGAGGTAGAGCGCTCCTGGGTGTACGGCGGCTTCCCACTGCCCGACGGCAGCTTTTGGCGCTATCGCGAGCCGAACGCGGCGGTAGTGGTGGAGGGCGAGCGTATGCGGGTCAGCGCGAAGTTGACGCGCGCCAATAACGATGTGCAGATACTCGATAATGCTAAAAATATGTTCTTTTCTACGCGGCGTTTCGAGGTGCCGGAAAAGGGCGAGATCTCGTTTGAATGGGATGAGCAGGCGCGCTGCGCGAATACGGCTCCTGGTGATCTGTATGATGGCTTCGTGTCGGTTAATCTACTTGATTTTAGCACGGGTGTTGCGCTGGACTTTTTTACCTGTAATGATGTGATTGCCAGCGTTTATGCGCTGCTGCCTTTTCCGGGCGTGCCGGAACCCGCCGATGTGGAAGATGCGCAGAAGCCCAAATACTTTTGCGATTTCAACGAACTTTCATTGCCTACGACTCCCGGCCAGAAGCATCGCTATGGCATCAGCTATCACCGGGGCAAGGATGAAGTGCGTTTTTTTGTCGATGGGCAGAATGTGGGTACCTATAGCGAGGCGCCGGTCAAGATGAATGGCTTTATCATTGCGCTGGGGCTGATGACCGAAAAAACCATCGATCAGGGGAAAAGCATCTCGGTTCATGGTCAGGCGCTTACCGGCGTGTGGGGCAAGTTCACGATTACGACGCGC
>CAAGKR010068772.1_pt1 | contig 11701 bp, 11 predicted proteins | sample 2556971 | NCBI WGS metagenome assembly CAAGKR01 (sample SAMEA5207829, study PRJEB30636) | soil metagenome | biome: forest; feature: boreal; material: soil | place: USA | collected 2011-09 | depth 1 m
AGCTGGCGCTTGCCGCCTATCTTCATTCCCGCCACCCCTTCGTCCCACCCTTTGATCACCATCCCGGCGCCCAGCTTGAAAACGAACGGGCTTCCGCGGTCGACCGAGCTGTCGAACTTCTTCCCTTCGGTGAGCCAGCCCGTGTAATGGACCTGGACGGAGTCCCCGGCCTTGGCGGTGGCGCCCGAACCTTTCTTGAGGTCCCAATACTTGAGCCCAGAGGGCGTGGTCACCGGCTTGCCCTTGGTCTTCGAAGGGGCGCTCGGGTCAGCCCGCGCAACTGCGGCGGTCGTGAGCAGGAACAGGACGAGGGTCGTGGTGAGGTTGCGGAGAGCGAGCATGAATCCTCCTTTTGGCCGCGCACCATATCGCGGTCCGATGACCCGGTCGAGTCGTGGGCAAGCGGCTCCACGATTCCCGTCGGCGGTGTTAGCTTATGAGCATGGCGACCGGCGACGACGACTCGGGCGCATTCTTCGACGATGGGCCCACCCACATAGACGAGGCGGCACCCCTTCCGGATCCTGAACGCGAAACGACGACCTACAAGAGCTTGGAGTTCCTGGCCGGCCGGGAGGCCGGATTTAAGGAAGGCTTCAACACCGCGATCGCGGCGCTGAGGGTCGAGTTGGTTCGGGCAGGGTGCACCGAGGAGGAGATCAAATCGATCTTGTCGCGGGTGGGCGCCGGAACGGCGGACAGACGCTGAGGTCACGCCTGTCGCAGGCGGCTTTCGATTGTGTCGACCACGCTGCGAACGGCCGCGTCTTCGGCGCACAGACGTTCGATCTTGCGGACGGCGCTGATGACGGTGGAGTGATCCTTGCCCCCGAAGCGGCTCCCGATTTCGGGGTAGCTCATGTTGGTGAGCTTGCGGGTGAGATACATGGCCACCATGCGCGGGTGTGCCACCACGCGGTGGCGCCGCGGTCCCTTCAGATCGGGTAGCTTCACGTCGAAGTAGGCGGCCACGTCCCGCTGGATGATCTCGACGGTGAGCCCGGTCGGCGCCACCGCGACCAGCTTCGCCAGGACGGCATGGACCAGATCCATCGAGATCGGCTGATTCTGGAAGGACGCGCGAGCCGCCAGGTGCGACAGGGCCCCTTCCAGCTCGCGCACGTTGGTGTTGACGTGCGCGGCGATGTAGAGCGCCGCCTCCTCGGAGAGGTCCACCTTTTCGAGCTCCGCCTTGCGCTTCAGGATGGCGACGCGGGTTCCGAGATCGGGCGTCTCCACCTCGGCGATGAGGCCCCACGTGAAACGGCTCCGGAGGCGATCTTCGACGCCGGGCAGCTCGGCCGGCAGCTTGTCCGAAGCCAGGACGATCTGCTTGTGCGCGTAGTGGAGGGCGTTGAAGGTGTGAAAAAACTCGTCCTGAGAGCTGTCCTTGTTCGACAGGAACTGGATGTCGTCCACCAGCAAGACGTCCGGCGCCGTCCGGTACCGGGTTCGGAAGTCCTCCATCGAGTTGCCCGCGGAGCTCCCCGCCGATGTTCGCCTCTGGTTCATCAGCGATCCGATGAACTCGGTGACGAACTTCTCGCCGGTCGCGAAGGTTACCCGCCAATCGGGGTGCTGCCGGTGGATCTCGTGTCCGATGGCGTGCAGCAGGTGAGTTTTTCCGAGGCCCACGCCCCCGTGGATGAACAGCGGGTTCCAGCGCGACGCCGGCGCCTCGGCGACCATCCGCGCGGCCGTGTGGGCGAAGTGGTTGGTCGGTCCGACCACGAACCTATCGAACGTATACCGGTTGACCAGATCGGGCGGTGGCACGGACATGCTGGCCGGCCGTCCTGCCCGAGTCGGGCGCTGCCCCGGGGCGCCGGTTTCTTCGGCCGTCTTGGCCGTGGCTTCCGGCGTGACCTCGAACTCGACGGAGAACGTGCGCTGGGCACGCGTTTCCAGGTCCTTCAAGATGGAGGGCAGGAAGTTGTCCTCGAACCATTCCTTGTTGTAGCGATTCGGAGCCCGCAGCCGGATGTGCCCATCGTCCATGCCGACACACTCGATGGGCCGCAGCCACAGGTCGCGATGGGCCGGCTTGACGAGCGGCTCGATGGAACGGACCGCTTCGGTCCACAGCTCAAACATGGAGATCACTTGTCCACAGCGGAGGCACAGGGAAATCCTCGGTGATTCCAGGCTCTGACACGTGTCTCCCTCTCTTTGTCCACAACCAAGACCAACGCGAGACCGAGCGCCCCGACAGCGTGATCTCCAGTCCCCCCGGTCGTTTTCGTTTCGTCGGACTCGGGTCGCCGGGTCCGCTGTGCGGTGCATGCTGGTCTATCAAACCGCGACGAAAAGCGGCAAGGGGTCAATCCGCGGGTGCACGCAAGATCGCCAAAATCAGCCGAATAAATTTTTCACGGTTGTCACGGAGCCGACGCCGAAACGCGACAAGCATCACGGGTCCGCGCGTAAACCGGCGAACACGCGAACGTTTTTCATAGACGGAAGGCACGACGACGATGCTCCCGTAGATTTCACGCTCTTTCCCGTACCGAACGGCGCAAACCCGCGTGAGATGGGCGTTGGCGCGCGAGGCTCCCGTCAGATCCTGGATCTCTCGACGGAGACGGACCGGAGACTATTTCGCTTCGGTGGATTTGCCCGAGCGGGAAGGGACTTGCGGCCCGGCTCGCGAAGGGCTTGACAGTACTTGCAACATCCGTAGTCTCACGCCGACCTTTCGAGGCGCCGCCTCGAAGGGTGCAGGCAGTCAACAGTCCGCGGAGGGAACGTAAATGGCAACCGGGAAGGTCAAGTGGTTCAACGATGCAAAGGGATTCGGTTTTATTGCGCGCGAGGATGGGCCGGATCTATTCGTCCATCACACCGCGATCGTCGCTGACGGGTTCCGTTCGCTGACTGAAGGCCAGCAGGTCGAGTTCGACGTTACCGAGGGGCCGAAGGGCCTCCAAGCGGTGAACGTGCGGATGGCAGGTTAGTCTGTCATAACCCGATGGCGTGAGTTTTCGGGAGATCAGCGGGCCCGTCGTCAGCGAAAGCGTTATCCACCGGGTGGAGCGGGTTCCGTACTGGCTTGGCGCGCATGAAGGGCCCGGGTGGCGGGCGCTGTGCGGCGTCCGCATCGGGGCGGCGCGAGCCGGTGGCGCCTTCGAGTTCGAGGTCCCCGTGGCGCTCGATCCGGAGGCATGGCGTCTCGCCGCCAACTGTCCCGCCTGCCTCGCTGTCACCGAGCGACGCGATCTCGGGGCCCTTCCTTAAGGCAAGCCCGGCGTCGTCACGGTTAGCCCGTAGACGGCGTGCAGGGTGGTCACGTAGAGGGTGCGCCGATCCACGCCGCCGAACGTGCAGTTCGATGGCCGAAAAGGGAAGGGGATGCGACCGAGCGAACGCCCAGCCGGATCGAACACGACGATCGCCTTGCCGGTGTCGTCGTTGTTCGTGACGTAGAGATCGCCTCGGTCGTCGACGCAGATTCCGTCGGGGACCTTGAAGCCCCCGGGGACCGCGGGGCCGTCGATGAGCAGCGACGGGGCGCCAACCGCGCCGGCGGCATCGACCGGCAGCTTCCAGACTTTGGCCTGGGTATCGCTCCCCACGTAGAGCGTCGTGCCGTCCGGTGACAGCGCGATGCCATTCGGCTTTTCGACGTCTAGCACCCGTGAGAGCTCGCCGGTGGGCGAGACGCGATACACGCCCATCGGCGCGTGACCGGGGCCGGGTCGGGCGCCCCAGTCGCTGTCGGTGAAGTAGAGGTTGCCGTCCTTGCGGACGACCACATCGTTTGGCGCGTTGAGCGGCCGGCCGGTCCCTGCCGGCCAGCGGTCTGCGAGGACCGTGAGCTCCGAAGTGGCGCCGGTGCCCGGCTCGATCCGAACCACGCGCGCGTTGTAGCGCTCGCAGACGATGAGGCGGCCCGCCGGATCGACGGCCAGGCCGTTGGTGCTGGTCGGCGTGGTCGAAGGATAGGGAACGGGCGAGAAACGCCGTTCCATCGGATCGAAGGTGTAGATCCGAGCGCCGCTCGCGTTGGCTTCGACGACGTCCGAGAATAAGAGGGAGCTGCTGGCCGCCATCCAGAGTGGACCTTCGAGCGACACGAAAGGAACGTCGCTGGGGATGGCCGTGGGCACGCCCGCGCCGGGGAAGAGACCGGGCGAAGCGCCGCCGGTGGAGGGCGGCGTGGTCGCCAAGCCACCCGCGACGCAGGCGAGGGCAGGGCAGACTGACAGAAACCACCTGGACCAGAGGAGTTGGCGCGGTCGCATGCGCCGGCATGAAATCACGGACCGGTTCCCAGCACCACATCTCAAGGCGAGGCGGCGATCGCCAACTGGGTAGTCGGCGGGGGCCGGCAATACCGGAGAGCTTGCGCCTAAAGATTGCCCAACCTGGAGCCGCCTTGGCTCGCGGCGGGAAGACTGCTTGAATCCCAGCATGGCGAGCCGAGCCGCCCCGTTCCAGGTCACGCGGGCCTCCGACGGCGCAATCCGGTTTCGGCGGGACCAGGCGGGGCGCTTCGTGAACCTGGATGGGACGGGGCCGCATCCGTTCCGTGACGTCTACAAATGGGCCGTCACGGACAAGCTGGCCGGACGACGGCGCAAGAGCCCTCCACGCGCCGAGGTGCCGGCGGTCGTCCCCGATCCCGTCACGCTCAAGACGCCGCCCACGGCTGGCGAAGGGGCGCGGCTGGTCTGGCTCGGGCATGCGAGCTGGCTGATCCAGCTTTGCGGCGTTTCGGTTCTGGTCGATCCGGTCCTCGGCGAATCGATCGTCGGCTTCACCAAGCGAAACGGCAACGCCCCACTGGCTGCCGCCGCGTTGCCGCCCATCGCTGCCCAGCTGGTCAGCCACAACCACTACGATCACATGGACATGCCGTCGCTGCGTGCGGTCGGTGCGCCGGTGGTGGTCGGTCTCGGAAATGCCCGGTCGGTGAGTGGACGCCTCCCGGCGACCGAGCTCGGGTGGTGGGACTCCGTCGAGGTCGGCGGTGTTCGCGTGACGTTCGTTCCGAGCCAGCACTGGAGCCGGCGATCGCTCGGCGACACGAACCGCGCCCTGTGGGGCGGCTTCGTGATGGAGGGCGCGGGCCTGTCGATCTATCACTCGGGTGACACCGCCTACTTCGAAGGTTTCAGCGAGATCGGGAAACGTTTTCCGCGCATCGACGCCGCGCTCCTGCCGATCGGCGCCTACGATCCCGGGTGGTTCATGTCGAAACAGCACATGAATCCCGAGGAAGCCCTGCGGGCCTTCGAAGATCTCGATGCCCGGATGATCGTGGCGATGCACTGGGGGACCTTCAAGCTCACCGACGAGCCACTCGACGAGCCGCCGGTTCTATTTCGGCAAGGGGCGGTCGCGCGCGGGCTCGGCGAAGCGATCGTCCGGGTCGGGGCAGTTGGCGAAACCTTCGTGCTGGCGAGGCCGGCGTGACCCTGACGAGCGCGCGCCCAGGCGTTGTCGTGGAATTCCGCCAGATCAGGATTCTGCGATCGGGAGCGTAAGGCGAAAGCTGGTGAGCCAGCCTGGAACAGACCGGGCGGATAGCTCGCCGCCGAATCGGCGGGCTAGGGCGCGGCAGAGAGGGAGGCCGAATCCCGAGGCGCCCTCGGCGGGTTTCGTCGTCACGTGGGGCAAGAAAATCCGTTCCAGAGCTGCGGAATCGAGACCGCGGCCGTTATCGGTCACCTCGATCGCCACCTGGCCGTGCTCGACGCCAAGGCGAATCTCGATGAGGTTGTCCTTGCCGCCGTTCGAAGCGAGCGCCTCCGCCGCATTCAGAAGCAAGTTCAGCGTGATCTGCGTGATGCTGCTGGCGGTGGCGCGAACCGGGGGGGTCTCGACCACGGAGAGCGCGAGTCGGGCCGCCGCGCGGATCTGCGGCTTAGCAATGCGAATTGCGCGTTCGACGTGCGGGCGCGGGTCCACCAGCGCCGACAGGATGGCCCGATCGGTGTGCAGGTAGAGCTTGAAGTCGCGAATCACGCTTCCGATCGCTTTGCCGCACATGTGCGCATCCTCGACGTGGCCGACGAGCGCGACGAGGAAGGCGCTGTCGCGCGTGCCCGGAGCGCTCTCCAGCGCGGCGCAGATCCGCTCGGCCTCTCCCAAGCTGTGCAAGAGACTCATCAGCGGATTCGAGATCTCGTGGGCGAGCCCCGCCGACAAGAAGCTCGCGGTCCGCACGCGATCGATCTCGGCCTGCGTCTCAATGCTTGCGGCGGGCAAAACATCGTTGGGCGGGGTGGTCGTCATCGCTCCCGGATCGGAAGGATCGTCAATGCTCATCAACCGGGCCTCGCTTGACCGGTCGAGCAATTGCCGTACCAGCGGTGGTTAGTTTACAAATAGCATTCGCGGTGCGCCGGCTTCCGCCCTCGCCCACGACTGCGCGTGGGATGTTCGTTGTTGCCCACGGGCGTTCGTGGCATCCGGCGGGGCCGGCAGAGCGCTGCGACTCGTCACGGCACCGGAAGAACGGATCGGCGTTGATCGAGGAGGGTGGCCAAAAGGGCGCCGCCGCCGGCCAGAGATACACGCCCCGGCGGCTCTTGAAGGATCGCCAGGCAGGGGTCGCCGTACCAGGCGACATCGTGCAGGTCAACGATCACAGAGCCTCCACCGGAGGCCGCATGCGCGATCTGCTCACGCAGGACGCGGGCGGCGTCTTCGCCCAAGAGGTGTCCCTCCACGCGCAGGACGACGGGGTCGGCGCAGGAGTCGTCGCAGGTTATGCGGAAGCCCATGCGACGTCAGGGTGCAATGGGCGCGCCGGAGGCGTTTCCGACGCCAAACGCTCAACGCGGGAGCTCGACCGAGGTTGCGGGCCGGCTGAGACCCCAGCGTTTGAGGCGCGAGCGCAACGTATTGGGGTGAAGTCCGAGTCGGCGCGCCGCGCCGCGCTGCCCCTCGATGACCCACTCGGTCTCCAGCAGGATCGCTTTCACGTAGGCGCGCGCGATCTCGTCGACGGTTCCCCGAGCTGTCGCCCCATCGGCCATTGCCGGTTCGTCCCGGGTGCCGCCGGGCGCCTCGCAGAGCTCGGGGAACGCGCCGGAGCCGATCAGGGGTCCGGTGGTCAGGATCACCGCTCGCTCGATCACGTTCTGGAGCTCCCGAACGTTGCCGGGCCAGGGGTAGGCGCTCAGCCGCTGCATCGCCTCTGCAGATATCCCCTCGATCCGCTTTCCCGATTGAGGGCCGAAGCGGCGCATGAAGGCGTGCACGAGGAGCGGGATGTCCTGCGATCTTTGGCGGAGCGGCGGAACCTCCAGCGGGAAGACGTTGAGGCGATAGAGTAGGTCTTCGCGAAATTCCCCCGCTTCGGTCATCTCCGTCAGGTTTCGGTTGGTGGCCGCGACGACGCGGACGTCGACCCGCACGGTTTCGGACCCGCCCACGCGTTCGAATTCTCGTTCCTGCAAGACGCGCAGGAGCTTGGCCTGCATCTCCAGCGGTAGCTCGCCCACCTCGTCCAGGAACAGCGTTCCGCCGTGCGCCAGCTCGAACCGCCCCTTGCGCCGCGACAGGGCGCCCGTGAACGCCCCTTTCTCGTGCCCGAAGAGCTCGCTTTCGACCAGGCCCGCGGAGATGGCCGCGCAGTTGACCTTGACCAGCAGCCGCTCGCGCCGGGAGCTCATCTCGTGGATGGCCCGCGCGACGAGCTCCTTGCCGGTCCCCGTCTCGCCGGTGATGAGCACGCTCGTGTTGGTCACCGCCACCAGGCGCGCGCGGTCGAGCACCTGCTTGAGCGCCGAGCTCAACCCGACGATCTCCTGGCAAGGATCGAGCCCCGACACCTCTTGGCGCAAGTACTCGCGATCGCTCTTGAGCTGATCGAGCGCGCGCTTGCGGTCGGTGATGTCTTCGAAGAACACCGACACGCCACTCGGCGAGGGGTACATCCGGATCTCGTGCCAGCGTCCGGTGCGGATCGACAGCTCTTCGAAGGTCGTCGTCTCTTGTTGATCGGCGGCGCGCAAAAAAGCTTGGTGCGTCGGGCTGCTGACCAACTCGGGAAACTCGGTCCAAAGGTTGCGACCGTTCAACTGCTCGCGCGTCCGGCCCAGGATCGCCAGCGCGCGATCGTTCGCAAAGGTGGTGCGGGCCTCGCGATCGAAGGCGGCGAAGCCGTCGGAAATTCGCGACAAGATCCCTGCCAGCTCGCTTCGCGCCTCTTCCGTTTCGAGGCGAGCCATGTCCGCCCGCGCCGAGAGCTCGGCACGTTCCTGCTCCGCGTGTTCCCGGTCGGTGACATCCTCGAGAATCCCGAGGAAGCCGCGCCTGTCTGCGACGTTCAGGGGGACCGCGCGAACTTCTACCGAGCGGACCTCGCCGCTCGGGTGCACGAAACGGTGAATGGGGATGTCGTACCGCTTCTCCCGATCGACGGCCGAGCCCCAGTTGCTGACGATTCGCTCGCGGTCCTCGGGGTGCAGCGAGGCCATCCACCCGCGCCCGGCGGCCGCTTCGCTGGACAGTCCGCAGATCCGCTCGCCCGCGGGATTGACGTACAGACACCCGCCGTCCTCGCCCGCCAGGAAGATCCCGAGCGGCGACGACTCGCAGATCGCCCGAAACCGGGCTTCGCTGGCACGCAGATCTTCCTCGATGCGTTTGCGCTCCACCACGCGGCCGATTCCGTGCGCGACGATCCGCAGAAAGTCGACGTGCTGCGCGTCCCAGGCCGACTCGCACGCCGCCGAGAATCCCGCGATGCCGAGCAGCGTGCCGGCCACGTTGACCGGCACCAGCGCGAGCGCGCGGTCACCGTTCGGCGAGACGATCTCATCGATCGGCCCGCCCAGAAAGCCCCGGGTACGGGGCAGCCTCGTTATAACCCCTCGGGTCAATTGTTCGACGAGCGGTGGCGGCAGGACCGAGGCTGGAACCCGCGCGTATTCCGGTTTGCCCTTCATTGCCGAGAGCCCGTCCGTGAACCATTCGTGCGTCAGATGAAGTTGTCCCGCCGCCCGGTCGATCCGGTAATAGAAGACCCGCTCCACGCCGCGCTGCCGGCCCGCCACCGCCATCGCGCGATCCACGCCTTCCTCGATGGCCGCGCTCGGCAATCCAAGAAGCCCGGTGGCGACGATCGCCGCCACGCGATCGTCGTTCGGCGGCGTACCGCCCATCGTGTGGGGTTGAGCCTCGGCGGAAGTGGTGAGAAACCAGGCGAGATCGGCCTCGATAGCCTGAGCATCGGGTGATTCAACCGTTTCCGAGCCCATCCGTGTGCGAGTCGCTGTCATCGTTCTCCTTCAATCTGAGCCAGGCCGCCGAGCCAGGCTGCCGAGCAGGCCTGGCAGGCGCGACCCAATCTCACCCTTGCTGAGAAATCCGTCGGCGCCCGCGATGCGCGTCGCCTGTCGTAGCTCGTCATCGCCGCAGATACTGAGCAAAACGACGCGCGGAGCCTGAGGACCGTGTTTGAGGTGGCGAGTCGCCTCGCAGCCGCCCATTCGGGGCATGACCAGATCCATCAACACCAGGTCGGGCGCGGTCTGCGACGCGATCTGGAGCGCATCCACACCGTTGCTGGCCACCCCGCAAAGCTCGATTCCCGGCAGGGACGCTAGAAAGGCGCAGAGGATCTCGCGGAAGCTCGACGAGTCGTCGGCGACCAGCACGCGCATTGGTGGTGGGGGGGGACTTGTCACGCCCACCAGCATCGCTCGTGGCACGCTGAAGGCCATCGGGTCGATCACCAGGCGGGGAAGGAAAAACCCCCTACCCGGCTTCAGCGCTCGGCCGAGATGATCCCCATGCGGATGGCGTAGCGGACGAGACCGGCCACGTCGTGAATGTCGAGCCGCTCCATGATCTGCGATCGGTGGGCATCGACGGTCTTCACGCTGAGCCCGAGGATCTGCGCGATCTCCTTGGTCGACCGACCCTCGGCGACCAACTGCAAGGTCTCACGCTGCCGCGGCGTCAGCGCGTCGGCTGTGTTTTCACGATCCGGGTCCTTGCGGCCGGCGCGCCCGAGAAACCCTTCCACGACGTGCCGCGAGACGCCCGGCGAGAGGTAGGTCTCGCCTCGCATCACCGCGCGTAGCAACACCGGCAGCTCGTCGGCCGCCGCGTCTTTCAGCAGGTAGCCCTTCGCCCCGGCAGAGAGCGCCTGCGCCACGTGGCTGGGGCTGCCGTGCATGGACAGAATGACGAGCCGCGTGCTCGGCGCTTCGCGGGTGACCCGCGCCGCCAAGTCCAGCCCGTTGAGCCCCGGCATGGTGATGTCGACCAGCGCGATGTCGGGCCGGGTGTCGAGCAGCAGCTGGAGCGCCCTCTGGCCGTCTTCGGCCTCAGCGACAATTTCGACCTCGCCGAGGCTCTCGAGCAGCGCTCGGATGCCGGCGCGCACGAGGTTGTGATCGTCGGCCAGGAGCACACGCATTTCCTGGCAAGCGTATCATGGAGAGCGGCATGCCGGCCGTGTCTCACCAGCCTCAACGCGCGTGGCGCCACGACGTCCTCGACGCGATGCTGAGAGTCGCCGCGATCGCGGGTCCCATCGTGGTGGTCTTCGGGATGGCGTTTCATCGACCTCCGCGGCTCGAGCCAGCGATCTATCTAGCGGCGGTGGCCATCGCGGTCTTGGTGACCCTACGGTTCATGCCCTGGTTGCCGTTCCGGCTGCGTGCTTGGTTGGCGATTGCCGTTCTATATTGCGGTGGCCTTCCGGCCCTGGTGCGCTCCGGTTTTGCGTTCGGCGCCGCTGCCGCCATGGTCGCGGCGATCGTCTTGGCGGTCATCCTCCTCGGCCGCGGTCCGGCGCTCCTGCTCCTGGTCGTCACCGCGCTTGTGATGGGCGCCCTCGGCGTCGCGGCAAGCGCGGGCCACTTCGTCCCGCGGGCGATCGATTCGAATCCGCGTGTCCCGGCCAATTGGTTCCGGATGGGGATTACCTTCGATTTGGTAACGGCGATGCTGGTGGCCGCCGTCGAATTCGCGGTTCACCACATCGAGAAGAACTACCGGGAGGTCGGCCAGCTCAATCGCCGACTCGAATCGGCCAAGGAGGACGAACGTCGTTTCATCGCTCGGGAGCTCCACGATGAGCTCGGCCAGACGCTCACCGCGCTCAAGCTTCGGCTCAAGATGAACACGCGGCCGGCGGATTCCGAGCGCGACGACGCGCAGACGTTCTCGATGCTCGACGCGCTCATCGATAGGGTGCGCAAGCTGTCGCTCGATCTGCGGCCGGCCTTGCTGGACGAGGTGGGCCTCATTCCGGCCCTCCGAGCGTACCTCGAAGGGCAAGCGGCGATCTCCGAGGTGGGGATGGATCTCGATGCGTCGGGCTTCGGCGGGCGCGCGGCGCCGGAGAGCGAGATCGCCTGTTTTCGGATCGTGCAGGAAGCGGTAACCAATGTTCTGCGCCACGCCGAGGCGCAGCGGGTATCGGTCCGCCTGGAGCAGCGGACGGATCAGCTCCGGATCATCGTCAAGGACGACGGACGCGGGATCGTGCCAGGCAAGGCCCTGGACGCCGCGGCTCAAGGACACATGGGCATCGTGGGCATGCGCGAGCGTGCCCGAGCGCTCGGCGGCGATTTCGCGATCGATTCGCAACCGGGGGGCGGAACGGCGGTCCGCGTGACGCTGCCGGTTGGGAGCCGCGACGCGGCCCCGCCCGGGTGAGACGCTCAGTCTCTCGGTTTTGGCGGGCGGCCCCGGCGCGCGGCCCAATTGGTCCGCGCTTTTCGAGCCGGCGCCG
>CAAGKR010420694.1_pt1 | contig 11697 bp, 10 predicted proteins | sample 2556971 | NCBI WGS metagenome assembly CAAGKR01 (sample SAMEA5207829, study PRJEB30636) | soil metagenome | biome: forest; feature: boreal; material: soil | place: USA | collected 2011-09 | depth 1 m
AGCGGTTTTACCGCGACCGGGTCCTCGGGCGGCTCGCTGCAGTACTCGGCCAACCGCAACCTGTGGGCCTTCCGCTTCATCGACGGGCGCGGCGAGGTGCACGAGGTCACGCGCGAGGACGCCGACCCCGACCTGTTCGACGCGATGTGCCCGAACATGGGACTGCTGGGGGTGATCTCGACGATCACGTTCGAGTGCGTGGAGACGTTCAACATCGTCGGGCAGGAGGCGACGACGACGATCGAGGACTGCCCGGTCGACGTGTTTGGCCCCGGCGAGCCAGGCCGCCCGTCGCTCGCGCAGTTCCTGCGCAAGGTCCCCTTCGCGCGGCTGGAGTGGTGGCCGCAGCGCGGCGTCGAGCGCATGGTCACCTGGCAGGCGGACATGGTGGCTCCGCAGCCGGACTTCCAGCCGAAACCGTACCGACGCTTCGGCGACGTCGACCCGGAGGTCGCCCAGCACCTGTTCGGCATCGTCTTCACGATCATCGGCAACCTCGAGCACCTTTCCGCGGCGAAGGGAAAGCTCGAGGCGAGCTTCGACGAGTTGGAGCAGGTGCTTGAGCTGCTTGGCCAGAAGGATCTCGGTGAGATCGGCCGCATACTGGGAGAGATCCTCGCGAAGGCAGTCGAGCTTGGTGTCGACGCGGCGATCACGCTGCTCGAGCCGGCCGCGCCGCTGATCCGCCGCGAGCTGCCGCGCTTCTACCCCCAAGCTCGTCGACGCCTTCGTCTCGCTCGACAAGGACAAAGCCGGCCCCGACCGCGGCCCGCAGCGCTTCCAGGACTGGAGCTGGCACGGGCTGCCGATGGACAACGCCGCAAACGATGTGGTGCTGCCGACCGAGTTCACCGAGGCGTGGGTCCCGCTGGCGCGCAGCCAGCAGGCGATGAGCCTGCTGCGCGACTACTTCACCGAGCCGAAAGACGACCATAAGGCGCTGGAACGCACCGGCACCTACGCGTGGGAGCTCTACGCGGTGATGCCGGAGCGCTTCTGGCTGAACGCCGCGTACTCCAGCGGGCAGGACGAGTGGCGCGACGGCGCACTGAGGATCGACGCCTACTGGTTCGCCGGCAACGCAGCGGACCCGACGCAGACGCTCTACCTCGGCTTCTGGAACCTCCTGCGCGACGCCGGCATCCCGTTCCGTCTGCACTGGGGGAAGTTCCAGCCCTCCTACACCTCTGGCGAGCGCACTTGGGTCGACTTCTTCCGCGCGCAGTACCCGTACTGGGACGACTTCCTGCGCCTGCGCGCCGAACGCGACCCCAACAACATCTTCCTGACCGGCTACTGGCGCGACCGCTTCGGACTCTGGGACGAGCCACTGCCGCAGCGGCAGCCGCATGATATGGGCTAGCGGCCTCGGCGCGTGGATATTCTCGATCGCGTTGGACGCCTCGGTGCTCTGGATCATCGCGACCTGGCGCAGCGTCTCGCGACCCCGCAATCGAGCAGATCCGCACGGCCCACGCGCGCGTAGGGGACCGCCCGAAGGCGGGATACCGCATCGCCTGCTGGATCGTCCCCGAGCGCAATCCAGCAGGGGTCAGATCGCGGCGGGTCTGCGTTCGCGGGCCAAGCCCGCGGAGCTTATGCTGGAGATCCTCGTGGGGGCAACGATGAACCTTACGATCCTGGCGCTAAAGGCCATCCTTTACTAGGCGATAGCCGTATTTCGACTCGAATCATCGACGGTTCGACGCGTTGGCTGGCCTCGTGAGCAGCCGCGCGGACGGGGCGTGCCGTAGCCTGCGCTGTTACGTGTACGTAGACAATAAATCTCTGACATGGAATGATATTGTTTTCACGACTCCTTGATAGTCGAGGGGCTATAAGCGTTCGAGGAGACAGAACAGGGTGACGGAGGGCGGAAACAACCTCGGCGGCGGTGCTCTGGCGCCTCGACACTCACCGCGCCCGCATGCCGTTCCGACTGTGCGAAGCAGCGCCTCCCAACGCGCCCAGGCTCCCGGTTCCCGCCCGAACGCCACTACAACGCTCGGCGCGACACCGCTATACGAGCGGCTTCCGAGAGGGCCTCATCGGATGGGCGCCGACGCGGTCGCCGAGAACCAGCGTCGACGTATGTACGGCGCGATGATCGAGGCGGTGGCCGCCAACGGATACGGGCGCACCAGCGTCAAGCAGGTCGTAACCCTCGCGGGAGTCTCGCGGCGTGCTTTTTACGAGCAGTTCGCCAACAAGGAGGAATGCTTCCTGGCGACGCTCGAGTTGATCGCGAGTCAGGCGATGGACCACATCGCAAGCGCATACCGATCGACCGAAGGCACGCTCGAGCAGCGCCTCGAGGCGGCGCTGAGCATATTCGCCGAGGTCGTCAAGGACAACCCGAAGGGCGCGCGGCTGATGCTCGTGGACACCCCCTCGGCGGGCCCGGCCGGATGGGCGCGACTCACCGAGACGCTGACCGTCTTCGAGGAGCGCCTAGCGGCGAGCTTCGAGCACGCGCCCGACGCCGCCGCGCTGCCCGAGCCGGTGGCGCGGGCGATAGTGGGAGGCCTGCGCCGCGCGACATTCGTGCGCCTGGTCGAGGCCCGCACTGAGGAGATGCCCGGGCTGGTGGAAGACATGCTGAGTTGGACGCTCGTGTTCCGGACGGCCGGCCCGAGCCCGCTCGGGGGCAGATTGCGCGCGGTGCCGAGCCAGCCGCACATCACAAGCGCGCACATCACAAGCGAGGACGACCGCGCACGGGTGCTGCGCAGCGCACTGGAGCTGGCGGCGCTGGAAGGCTACGGAAACCTCACTCCGATGCGGATCGCCGACGAGGCCGGCGTGTCGATCGACACGTTCTTCAACTTGTTCGACGACATGGAGGCCTGCTTCCTGGCCGCGATCGAGAAGCTTGGGCAGGAGGTGCGTGAGATCGTCTCAGATCCCGGCCTCACCTCCGCGCAGTGGCCGGCCGCCGTGCGCCGGTCGCTCGACGCATTGATGCGCTACTTCGCCGCAAGGCCCGCCTATACCCAGACGATCGCCACCGGCGTGTTCGCTATGGGCCAGCGCGCCGTCGATCTGGGTGCCGAGCTCGCCCGCGAAGTCGCGGCGAGGCTGACAGCCGGAGCCCCGAACCCTCCCCTGACCGAACTAGCGCAGGAGGGGATCGAAGGTGCGATCTGGCACACGATCTACTGTCAGACCGCCCACGGCGGCACGGGTGCGCTGGTGGATCTCTCCGACTATCTTGCCTATGTGGTGTTGGCGCCCTTCTTGGGAGCCGAGCAGGCCACCCGGATCGTGACCGAGGAGCGCACGCCGAAGGTCGCGTAGCTGAGCCTGAGCTCGCATAGCTGAGCCTGAGCTCGTGGAACTCGCCCAAGCTCGCGTAGACCTCAAGCCGCGTAGCTCACCCGAAGCCAATGACTCCCGAAGGGCGCCTCCGGCGCCCAAATTGGATAGACAGCTAGCGCTTGCGCCGGTAGCGCAACTCGGCGAAGTGGGTGAGCAGGATGCCCACGAGCAGCGAGACGACGATCACGATGATGAGCGGTGTTTCGGTCTTGCCGAAGATCCAGTTGACCTCGACCTCTTTGAGGTTGAGCACCGCGAATAGCGTCATGAGCACGGCGAGCAGGATCAGTGCTCCTGTGCGAGCGGTCTCGCGACGGCTGCGAGTGCGATCCAGCGTCTGTGTGGGCTCAGACATGGCAGCGTGATCCTACCCGCTGGACACCGGCTTGCAACCAGGGTCTTACTCGAGTGGCGCGTCGATTGTGTCGGGGAGCGCCGCCCCGGCGAGCTCCGCCTGGACCCACGAGCAGCCCGCGGACAACTCGGCGACGTCCATGGCGGCGGCAACGTTGAGGGCCATGCCGTGGCGGAAGAAGTCGTCGAGGCGCTCGGGCTCAGCGCCGGATAGCTCCTCCACGAAGGCCACGAGCTCAGCGTAGCGGCGACGCACACGCGCGCACACGCGCCCGTCGTCGCAGGCGGCGTAGGCCTGGTGCTGGAGCATGAGGTAGTCGCGATCGGTGGCGAGCAGGTCCCTGTAGGCGCGACCCACGGCCATCAGAACGTCCTCGCAGTCCTCGGGGGCACGACCGGCCTGGAACTCGGCGGCGGCGAGCGCGAACGTGTCGGTGAAGCGATCGAAGCAGTGGTCGATGGCGGCGAGGAACAGCTCGCGCTTGCCCGCGAACAGGCTGAAGACGTAGGGCTGGGCGACGCCTACGCGGCGCGCTATGCGGTCGACGGGGGTGCCATGCAGGCCGCTACTCGCAAACTCGTGGACGGCGGCCGCGATCAGCGCCTCGCGACGCTCCGCGGCGGGGACACGCCGTCGTTGGTTCTCACGCGCGCGTGGGGCAACCTCAATCGGAGCACCTTCGCCGGGCGCACCCTCACGCGCGCGTGGGGCAACCTCAATCGAGGCACCTTCGTGTGGGGCAACCTCAATCGGAGCACCCCCGCCAGCCGCACCCTCACGCGCGCGTGGGCCGCCGCTTTCGCGGGAACCACCCCCCACACCCAGATCGTCGCTCGCGGCCGCCCCATCAGCCGGCATGAGGACCCCAACCGGACTCCGGCCTGTGCGCGGGCTCTTCACATCGCTCTCTCATCGGCCGTCTATTCATCCCAATCAATTTAGCAGTCGCTAATAATATTTGCCCAGACACGTTCTCACGCCGCGAACAAACTCCCGCACGCGACGGGGCATTCGCCGCAACGAGCGTTCCCAGCGATGGTACCGGCGCGCAACGATGCGACCGATGCGAGGATGAGACGGCGTGAGGGCGAATAGGGTTTTCAAGATGAGCACGGCCAAGAGACACACGGGACTGCTCGCCTGCCTGGCTACAGGCCTGTTCGCGCTCAGCGGCTGCGGCTCCTCGGGCACGAAGACCGTGTCGATCTCAAGCGCTGCCCCGCAAGGGACCACAGCGCAGAGTACGACTGCCACGGCAACGAACCACTCCTCCTCCACCACCACGCACACGAGCACCGCCCCGAGCACGAACGCGCAGGGAGGCGTGGAAGCGACGCGCACGACCACCGGGCCCGCCTTCACCAAACAGAGCACCGGCGCCGCCGAAGGCCTGAATGCAGCGCTTGCCATGGTCAAAGCGCATGGATACACCGCCGGCGACAGTTCCGACTACCACCCGGGACAGACGCTGCGCGTGCTCGTCGGCACGCGCACCGGGTCCGGCGACGGGTACGGGCAGCAGGCGTTCTTCTTCGTGGACGACCGCTACATCGGGACCGACACGAAGGACCCGAGCGCACACGTGAAGGTGACCTCCCAGAGCGACACCGAGGTAACGCTCGCCTACCCCCTATACCGCGCCCACGACCCGCTGTGTTGCGCCAGCGGCGGGCAGACCACGGTGCGCTTCCAGCTGAACAACGGTCGCCTGGTGCCGCTCGACACAATCCCACCCGTAAGCTCAAATATCGGCCTCAGCCGCCAGTAGGGACGAGATTGCGGGAACCCCTGAGAGTAAGACGCCGAGGACGGGTAGATTGAGGTGCGACCGCCTCTACCGTGAAAGGATCGAGATGAGCCCATCGATCGAAGGCCGTGCCGATGAGTTGTTGAGAGCGAAGAACTTCTGCGTCGTGTCCACGATCCGCCCGGACGGGTCGGTGCACGCCGCTCCCACGTGGGTCGACGTGCAGGACGGCCGCCCCGTACTGAACACCGCGGAAGGCCGCGCGTGGCCGCGTAACCTCGAGCGTGACCCCCGGGTGACGCTGACGGTGCAGAGCATGGAGAACCCCTACGAGTACGTCACGATCCGCGGCCGCGTGGCCCAGCGTACGACCGACGGAGCCGACGAGCACATTGACGGGCTCGCGATGAAGTACCTGGGGCAGGACACCTATCCCTACCGCCAGCCCGGCGAACAGCGTGTGATCGTGAGGGTCAAGCCGGAGTACGTACACGTGTACGGCAGCTGACGTTTTGCACCTCGACGGTGCCTGGCGCGCGTGCGGGAGGAGCCCTTCGCGTTGCCGATCCCACGCCCATGGGCGTGGGATTCAAACCCGCTTGGCCCGACTCAACAACCTCCGCCACAACGACGGGGGTCGGGGCTGGGTGCGCAGCCACTCGTCGCGCATCGTCATCTCCCCGCGCTTGCGGGCGGCCAATACGCACTTCGTGTGGGCGTGACGGCGACGGCTTTTGTCCTCTTCGGGAAAGATCAGCATGTGATCGGTGAGCGCCGGCAACTGGCGCCCGCAGATCGGACAGCGGTACGTCGCGGGCTTGCGGCTGTGCGCCGCGCGCACCGTCCACCATCGAGCCGCCGGCAATCTTGACATAACTGCATTCTCGCGGCGATAGCCTGCAATGTGGGCGGTGGTGCGCGATGACAGTTAGAAGCGATCCAATTGAGGGTGGTCGAACGGACTCGGGGCCGAGGGATGTGGAGCGGGCGGAGCCGACGGATGTGGAGCGGGAGCCGATGGATGTGGAGCGGGCGGAGCCGATAGATGTGGAGCGGGCCAAGCTCGTGCACGAGGCGCGTAAGACGATCAAGCGCATGCGCGCGCTCGGCCGGCTGCTGCGCTACGAGCTCGGCGAGCAGGAGCTGGAACGCGTCGACGGTTCGCTGCGTACTGCCGGCCGGCGCCTTGCTGGAGCGCGCGACGCGGAGGTCCGGCTCGCCACGCTCGAGCGGCTGAGGGCCCGCCACTCCAGAGCGCTCGAGCTCAAGGGGGTAGAACGGCTGAACGAGCGCTTGCGAGGCGAGCGTGAGCAGAGCGGCGAACTGGCCTCGCCGAGAGACGTGCTCAAGGACATCGAGGAGATGCGCCGCGCCCTTCGCCACTGGAACCTCGTGGATCCCGACTTCGACGCCCTCAGCCCGGGACTGCGGCGTCTGTATGGGGAAGGACGCCGCCGCCATGCGCGCTTGAAGCGCGAGCATGGATGCGACGCCGAGCGCGTGCACGACTGGCGCAAGCGAGTCAAGGCCCTCTACTACGCGCTCGACATGCTCGGAGCCTCCGACGCGAAGGGCGCTCGCGGTGTCACACGGCGTGCCAAGCATCTGGGCGAGTTGCTCGGCGAGGAGCACGACCTGTGGATGTTGGGCGTTTACGTTGAGTGCCATCCCGACGCATGCGGGGAGGACACATCGGCGCATGAGAGACTGCTGAAGCTGATTGAGCGGCGTCGCAAGCATCTGCGCAAGCGCGCCCTCGCCGGCGGAGCGCGACTGTATAGGCGCAAACCGCGCAAGTTTGCGCGGCGCATCGGCGATTCGCTGAGACGCTGAGTCCGACACGCCGGCCACCCTTCGCAAGTCCGGCGGGCGGTTGTCACGGGTCATCGCCCGAAGTCGCCTGGCCCCTGCCGAGCGCGACTTCGGGCGATGCGTTCTCGGCCCCTACAAGGAGAGATACGCCCCGCCGTTCAGGATTTTTCTGCCCACAGCCGATGTACTTGGCGACCCGCACGACGATGCGCGCACGACTACGATTCCAAATCTCAACCCTGTTCCTGGCCATCCTGATCGGAGGGTTGGGAGTGTTCGCGCTTCACACCACGATTGGCTTCGGCGGAGCGGGTGCAGAGGGTCTCTTCCAGGACGGCATCTACAACGTGCTGATGCTCGGCGCGTCGCTGGCCGTGCTCGCGCGAGGAGCCTTCGTCGACGAGGACCGCCCCGCGTGGCTCGTAATGGGCGCCGGACTGCTGTCGTGGAGCCTCGGCGAACTGTATTACTCGCTGGCAATCGAAGGCACAAATAGGGAAGCAGGCGGGAGCGTCTCGTTCGCCGACGTGCTGTACCTGACGATGTATCCCTGCTTCTACGTAGCGCTCGGTCTGCTTGCGCGAAGCCGCCTGCGCGGCGTGCGCATGGGGATGTGGCTCGACGGCTTGATCGCCGGACTGGGGGCGGCGAGCGTGGGCGGCGCGCTGATCCTTCCCCCGATTCTCGAAGGGGCCACCGGCATGCACAACTCGATCGTCGTCTCGCTCGCATACCCGATCGGGGACGTGCTCTTGATGATGTTCGCTGTCGGGGCCCTCGGCATGACCGGCTGGCGGGCGGGCAACCTGTGGCTGCCGATCGCGGCGAGCATGCTCGTCAGCGCGATCGCAGACTCCATCTACCTCTACCAGATTGCGACCGATTCCTACCGGGCGGGCACGTGGATCGAATGCCTGTGGCCGCTTGCGGCAATCCTGCTTGCGATAGCCGCCTGGATACCCGCGGCCCGCGTGCAACCGCGCCAGATGAAGAGCTGGCAGATGATGTCTGTGCCGGCGCTCGCCCTGGTGAGCGCCCTCGCGGTGCTCGTCTACGGCAACCTTGTCCGCCAGATCACGCTGCCCGCCCTGATTCTCGCCACCGCCACGGTGCTTGCGGTCGGCGTGCATCTGATCCTCACCCTGCGCGAGAACCTCGCCCTGCTGGAGGACTCCCGGCGCCTGTCGCTGACCGACTCACTGACGGGCCTCGGCAATCGGCGCCTGCTGATGGGCGACCTACATCTGAAGTGCAGAACCGCTCGCGTTCACGAGCCGTGGGAGCTCGTGCTGTATGACCTCGACGGCTTCAAGCTCTACAACGACACGTTCGGGCACCCGGCGGGCGATACGCTGCTCACGCGCCTGAGCGAGCGCCTGAAGCTCGCCGTCGAGCCCCACGGCACCGCCTATCGCATGGGCGGCGACGAGTTCTGCGTGCTGTTTGACTGCTCGGAGATGGACGGCGGGGAGCTCGTGCGCTCGAGCGTCGCCGCGCTCTGCGAGCAGAGGCCCGGCCTCTCGATCGCCGCCTCGCACGGAGTCGTGCGAATCCCGACCGAGATGCGCGATCCCGCGTCGGTCATGCAACTCGCCGACCAGCGCCTGTACCGACGCAAGGAGGAAGTCGCCGCGCGGCGCACGAGCGACCGTCTCGAGTTGGATGCGGCCGGGAGGCTGTTCGCCTCCACATTCCCGGCCGCGAGGGTGGCCACGGCGGCACAGAATGGAGCCTCCGAGCGTCCGCTCTCAGGCGACGCTGAGGACCGTCAGGATGCTCTCCCCTTTGGGGAGCACGACCGCGGCCCGCTCGCCGGCGCGTCGCCCGAGCAGGGCTCGCGCGACCGGAGAATCCGCCGACAGCCGCCCTTCTGAGGGAGAGGCGTCGTGCGAGCTGACGATCCGCCAGGTTCGTTCGGTGCCCCCCTCGTCGCGGATCACGACGGTGGAGCCAAACCCCACGGTGCCGTTGGTCGCCTGTGACTCCTCGACGATCTCGGCTGTGGAGATCCGTTCGCGTAGTTTCGCTATCTTCGTCTCAAGGTGCGCTTGGTCGTTCTTGGCGTCGTGGTACTCGCTGTTCTCCTTCAGGTCCCCCCACTCGCGCGCGATTTTGATGCGCTCGGCGATCTCGCGCCGGCCCTCCCCCTCCAGGGCAGCCAGTTCCTCTTCGAGCTCCTTGAGCCCCTCGGCGGTGATCATGTTGGCTGCGTCGGCGCTCATCTGCGGCGAAGCCTACTCGGAGCGGATCAGAAGTACGTGGCGGCTGGAGTGGAGAGCAGCGCATAGATCTGCACCACTGCCGCCTGCGTCAGCAGTTGCGAGGACGGCGGCGAGCCGAACACGAACAGTCCGCTGGTCAGGCGCTGGTGAACCCACACGCTGTCCACGTAGGACTGCGCGAGCCTCGAGCCGGGCGGGTCGTGGGTGACCGCGTCGAGGTACATCAGGTTCCTGAAGTACACGGCCGGAAAAAACGGATTCTCGCCGAGCAGTCGTCCGAGCGTGAAATAGGAGAGTGCGGCCTTCGCGGTCTGACGAGCCTGGAAGAGGAAGGCGGAGTTGCCGGTCGCCTGGTAGAGCAGCACCCCGGCGCCGATCATCGAGCCCTGGTTATAGCTCCATAGCGTCGGATCGATCGCACCGTGCAGACGGATGTGGTCGGCGTAGAGCCCGTCGGTCTGCATCAGGCAGCGACGCACCCATTCATAGGCCATCTGCGCGAACTGCAGATAAGTGCCGTTGCCGGTGAGGCGATAGAGCTCCGCCCCAAGCTCCGCGGCCGGGCCGTCGGTGACAGTGTTGCGGTCGGTGTTGCCCGGCGAGTCTGAGAACGGCACGCCGCCTGGGCAGGCGAGCTTGGGGTTCGCCTGCCAACCGGCCATCACGAAGGCCATGATCTGCTCGGCCCGTTCGAGCAGCGGCGCTTCGTGGCGCAGTTTGTAGAGCCGCGCCAGCTCGATTCCGATCCACTCGTTGTCGTCGTAGTAGCTTGCCCCGCCCGGGGGCACCACGCTGCCGTTGAATGAGGGCAAGGCCGGCGGTGGTATTCCCGCCGCTTCGCTGGGTTCGGAGCCTTCGCCCGGTTCTTCGCCTTCGGGCTGTTCGCCCGTTGGCGCTCGTCCGGCGACCGGGATGGGTGGGCTCCAGTACTTGCCGAGGCCGACGAGGCGCACGTGGAGTTCGCGTGGGTAGGAGCTCTTTGCGGCGGTCGCCTGCCCTGAGATGTTGGACACGCTGATCGTCGCTGTGAGCGCCTGGGAGAACGGCCACAGGTATGAGTACGGTTCGCCCTCGTACAGGCCGGTGCCGGGGATGTAGTAGCTCTGCTGCATCGCCTGGTAGGCGATCAGCGCGCGGACCGGGTCGCCGTGCAGGCCAGGCTTGCGCCGGGTGGCTTTCTTCTTCGTGCCTGCGCTTGTGGTCTTCGTCGGGGGCCCGGGCCCCGCCGACGCCCCACCCGTGCTTGAGGAACCGTGCGCGAATTCGGCGGGCCGTGCGAGCCTGCGCGGACGTTGGGCGCCTGCCGGGTAGCGCGACCCGGAGCCCTCCCCCCCAGGCGCGCTCGGAACCGTAGTGTGGCGCAACGCCCCACCCCGCGCCCTGCGCGCGTGGGCGCCAGCCGGATTGTGCAGCGCCCCTCCCTGTGCCCCGTGCGCGCGTGGGGCGGCCCATCCAGAGATCCCAGACAAGAGCAGGATGCTCGCGAGGGCCGCCGGCAGGGACCTCGCGAAGACCCGTTGGATATGGACGCGCAAAGCGATCAAGATCAGACCTTCACAACAAACTACGTACGCAAACGATGCGGTCGCGAGTATTGTGCCCGGCCTGGATGACGACTCTGGGAGAGACACGTGAAAACAGTTAGGGAGGCCGCCTTCGAGTTGCTGCGCGAGCGCTCGATGACGACGATGTTCGGCAACCCGGGCTCCACCGAGCTGCCGATGCTCACCGAGTTCCCGGCCGACTTCCGCTATGTGCTCGGCCTTCAGGAGGCCACCGTCGTGGGGCTCGCCGACGGTTACGCCCAGGCGAGCGGGAGCCCGACGCTCGTCAACCTGCACACGGCGCCCGGCGTCGGAAACGCGATGGGGGCGATCTTCAACGCACAGGCCAACAAGAGCCCGCTCGTGATCACCGCGGGCCAGCAGTATCGCTCGCTGATGACACTCCAGGCCAACCTCACAAACCGAGACGCGGTGCGCATGGTGCATCCGCTCGTGAAGTGGAGCTATGAGCCGCCACGCGCACAGGACGTCCCACACGCGCTCGCGCGTGCGATCCACATGGCGACGCTGCCACCGCGTGGGCCGTCGTTCCTGTCGATCCCGATGGACGACTGGGGCGCCGAGGTCGACGAGGGAGCTGTGCGCCACCAGTCCGCGCGTCAGGTCTCAGGCGCCGGAGCGCCCGGGCCCGACGCACTCGCGGCGCTCGCCGAGCGGCTGCGCGGCGCCGAGCGCCCG
>CAAGKR010493033.1_pt1 | contig 11696 bp, 14 predicted proteins | sample 2556971 | NCBI WGS metagenome assembly CAAGKR01 (sample SAMEA5207829, study PRJEB30636) | soil metagenome | biome: forest; feature: boreal; material: soil | place: USA | collected 2011-09 | depth 1 m
CCTCACGCCGCGCCGGCCGGTCAAGGAGGGCGGCCATGCGCAGTGAAGCCGGCGCGAGGCGCCGGATGCGTTTGGCGATGGCGTCCACGGTGCGCCCGGAGTCGATGATGTCCTCCACGAGCAGCACGTGCCTGCCGATCAGGGGGCCCTCGACCATGTGGGCCAGCCTCAGGCGGCCGCTGCTCAAGGTTCCGGACCCATAGCTCGCGGCGCGCACGAACTCGAGCTCGGCCGGGATGCTGAGGCTGCGCAATAGATCCGCCGCGAACACTGTGGCGCCCTTCAGGATCACGACCATCACCAGGGGCGTATCGATGTCGGCGTAGACCTCGGAGATCTGCTGGCCGAGTTGTCGCACGCGCCTGGCAATGCGGGCCGATGTGATCATCGCCCTGCCAGACCTGCGGGCTGATGCGGGCGCTGCCTTCGTAAGCACTTCAGGCATGCAGTTCCAGCTTACCTAATTCCTATCATTCCAACTGGCCTAGCGTGGCAGGCTCGGCCGGGTTTAACCCGGCCGTGACTTTGTCCCAGATGTCTCAAGCGTCGCGAGGAGAAACTCTTCGAAAATCCGATCCCCCGGAGAGAGCAGGCGCGTCAGCTTCGCCGACCCGCCGATGAGAGGGAACCGTCCGGGTTCCCTCTCATCCTTTATACCCCGATGGGGTGCCAGATCGTCTTCATCTCCATGAAGGCGGTGATCAGGTAGGGGCTCAGCTCGCCCGCCGCCGTCTTCACGACCCGCTTCACATTCTCAGCCGCGGCCTTTTCGATCGCCGTCACCTCCTCATGGGTGCAGCCGGCGGCATCGATCGCGTTCACGTCCATGTGCGCGGCGAGGCACGGCAGCAGCTCGCGGCGCTGGCCGCTGATGACGTTGACCACGCCCGCCGGAAAGTCGCTGGTGGCGAGCACCTCGGCGAGCGTCAGCGCGGGCAGCGGCCGCGTCTCTGGCGCCAGCGCCACGACCACGTTGCCCCCACAGAGCGCAGGTGCAAGGCGCCGTACAAAGCCCGCCAGTGCGGGCGCCTCGGGCGCGACGATCCCGACCACGCCGGTGGGCTCGGGGATGGTGAAGTTGAAGTAGGGCCCGGCCACCGGGTTGACGGTGCCGGTGACCTGCGCCAGCTTGTCGGTCCAGCCCGCGTACCAGACCAGGGTCTCGACCGCCTGTTCGAGCTCTCGGCGCGCCTTAGCACCGCCGCCCAGGAGGTCAACGAACTGGGCGCCTCGGCCGTCAAGCATCTCAGCCGCTCGGTACAGAACCTGGCCGCGGTTCATGGCGGTGCGGCCAGCCCAGCCCGCGAAGGCGGCGCGGGAGGCCCGGACCGCGTCACGGATGTCCTTCCGTGAGCCGCGAGGCACGTTGACCCTTCCGTCCGGTCGGTAAGCGCGTCCCGATTCGGAGCGGACGAACTCGCCGCCCACGTAGAGCTTGTACGTCTTGCGGACTTCAACTCGAGCGCCGTTCCGTCCGGGCATCAGCTCAGCTCCAGGTATGGCAGCAGGCCGTGCACGCCGCCTTCGCGACCGACCCCCGATTCCTTGTAGCCGCCGAATGGAGAGGTGGGGTCGAAGCGGTTGAAGGTGTTGGCCCAGACCACACCCGCACGCATGCGCTCCGCCATCCACAGGATTCGCGATCCCTTGTCGGTCCAGACCCCGGCTGACAGACCGTACGGAGTGTTGTTGGCCTTCTCGACGGCCTCCGCGGGAGTGCGGAAGGTGAGGACCGAGAGCACCGGCCCGAAGATCTCCTCGCGTGCGATCCGGTAGGACTGCGAGACGTTGGTGAACAGCGTGGGCGGAAACCAGAAGCCGCGCTCGGGCAGCCGGCACTCCGGTTGGTAGATCTCGGCCCCTTCCTCCAGTCCTGATGCGACCAGGCCCTGGATCTTCTCGAGCTGCGCCTTCGAGTTGATGGCGCCGATGTCGGTGTTCTTGTCGAGGGGATCGCCCAGACGCAGCGTGGACAGCCGCCGCTTGAGCTTCTCCAACAGGGGTTTCGCTATCGACTCCTGCACCAGCAGCCGGCTGCCCGCGCAGCAAACATGGCCCTGGTTGAAGTAGATGCCGTTGACGATGCCCTCCACGGCCTGGTCGAGCGGGGCGTCTTCGAAAACGATGTTGGCCGCCTTGCCGCCCAGCTCCAGCGTGAGCCGCTTGCCGCTCCCGGCCAGCGCCCGTTGGATGAGCTTCCCAACCTCGGTCGAGCCCGTGAAGGCGACCTTTTTAACGCCTTTGTGACCGACCAACAGCGACCCCGTCTTGCCGGAGCCGGTGAGGATGTTGACCACGCCTGGCGGCAGCTCAGCCTGCTGGCAGATCTCGGCGAAGAGCAGGGCCGAGAGCGGCGTCGTTTCGGCCGGTTTCAGCACCACGGTGTTGCCGGTAGCCAGCGCCGGAGCGATCTTCCAGGACAGCATCAGAAGTGGGAAGTTCCAGGGGATGACCTGGCCGGCCACGCCCAGCGGCCGCACCCGCCGGTTGGGGAATGCCCACTCGAGCTTGTCGGCCCAGCCCGCGTAGTAGAAGAAGTGGGCGGCGCTGAGCGGGATGTCTACGTCACGTGACTCCTTGATCGGCTTGCCGCCGTCCATGGTCTCGACAACCGCCAGCTCCCTCGCGCGTTCCTGGATCAGACGCGAGATACGGAACAGGTAGCGAGCCCGCCGGGACGGTGAGAGGCGTGACCACGATGTGAACGCGCTGCCCGCTGCCTCGACCGCGCGGTCGACGTCAACCTCATCCGCCTCCGCCACCTCGGAGAGCCTTTGTTCGGTGGCCGGGTTGATCGTCGGGAAGCGTTTCCTGCTGTGCGGCTCCACCATCCGGCCGCCGACGAACAGTCCGTAACGCGGCTGGATCCGGATGTGATCGGTGGACTCGGGCGCCGGAGCGTAGTCGAAGACCTGCTTGGCGAGGTCGGTGCTCTGCCGCTTCGTGATCGCCATCAATCGATCGTGAAGTAGTCGCCCGACTGATAGGCGCCGGTGCGCTCCTTCTCGATCTGCATTAGCACGTCGTTGAGCAGCGTAGAGGCGCCCAAGCGAAAGCGCGCGGGCGTGACCCATTCCGCCCCGAGTGTTTCGTAGAGCAAGACCAGGTAAGCGATCGCCTGCTTGGCGGTCCGGATGCCACCTGCGGCCTTGAAGCCGACCGGGCGCCCGGTCTCGCGCCAGAAATCCCGGATCGCCTCCATCATGACCAGGCTCACAGGCAGGGTCGCCGCTGGCTGCACCTTGCCGGTGGAGGTTTTGATGAAGTCGGCGCCGGCGGCCATGGCCAGGATGCTGGCCCGGCGCACGGCGTCATAAGTGCCGAGCTCCCCGGTCTCCAGGATCACCTTCAAGTGCGCCGTTCCGCATGCGTCCTTGACCGCGACGATCTCGTCGTAGACGGCCTGGTAATCACCAGACAGGAAAGCGCCCCGGTCGATGACCATGTCGACCTCGTCGGCGCCGGCCGCCACCGCCTCCTTCACCTCGGCCACCTTGATGCTGGCGAAGCTCTGACCGGAGGGGAACGCGGCCGCTACCGAGGCCACCAGCACCCCGCTGCCGCGCAGGTGCGCGCGGGCGTCGGGCACGCGTGATGGATAGACACAGATGGCCGCCACCGATGGGATGGATGCGTCGCCGGGCTTGGGCCGGATTGCCTTGGCGCAAAGTGCCGACACCTTGCCGGACGTATCCGAACCCTCCAGCGTGGTGAGGTCCATGCAGCGGATGGCCACGTCAAGAGCCCACAGCTTTGACGACTTCTTGATCGAACGCTTGGCCAGCGAAGCGGCGCGTTCGTCGGCCCCGACCTCGTCCACGCTGCGCACGCCAAGCAGCAGCGAGCCGAGATGGGAAAGCGACAGCGCGGTAGCCACCTGCATTCGCATTCTAGGCAACCAGGATTATTCGCGGGAATGTTGCTGATCTTCTTACGCCGGGCTCCGTATTACAGATGCTATGAGCACGGTCCATGCGAAGCGCCCCCGACCCGACGTCGATGCGGCGGAGCGCGGAGGCGATTGGAGCCAGGCGATGGATGGCGAGGGCGTCCCGGGAGACGCCACGCTCCAGCAGGCGCTCTACTGGACGCAGATCTACACCGAGATCCTGGCCATGGAACAGAAGGTCCTGGTCCGGATCCGCCAGTTGATGATCACCCAATCGAACGAGGCGCGACGCGAGGTCGAGCTTACGAACATCCCGGTCGTGATCGCGCAGGCCGAGAGGTTCCGCCGGCGTCTCGGCTACTGGGAAGCCAGGGTGCAGCAACTCAATGGGGACGTGCGGTCGTAGCAGACGAGGTCTAGCCAAGATCCTCAGAGCGCCGCTGGCTTTGACCTCCCCGGGCCGATGACCACGTGGCTGTCCGCGCTCTTTGGTCCCGCAGGGTCGCGGGGCGCCCCCCTTTCGCATGGGCCTAGAGCTGCCCTAGGAACTCCGGCAAAGCTGCGTTGACCTCATCGGGGCGTTCTTGCTGATCCAGTGGCCGCAGCCCTCGAGGACGATCGTCTGCCCATTGCCCCGGCGTCGTACAAGGCTTTCGCAGAGCGCTGAGGGAGGGATCGACGGATCTTCGGCGCCATGCGGCATCTGTGTTGTTGCGACCTCCGCCCCTCGCTTAAGCATCTACCGATGCGCGCGCTCCGGTGCTCGGCCGCGCCTAGCAGCTGGACCACCTGGACACCGAATCTCTCGCCGCCCCTCCTTCATCGCCCCGCCTCGCGAAACGGCTAGGCTTGTTTGCCGACCATCGCAACTCCATCAGCGGTTCCAGTGGACCGGCCCACCCGCCTGTCCAACCGGGTTGTGTGGGGGTTGATCGCCCTCGGCCTGCTGCTCTTCTTTTTCGTTCTGCCGCACGGGGTCGACGGCGACGGCCGGTTGAGGTTCGTGGCGCTCCAGGGATGGCTAACCGGCCACGGGACTCCGGACACGAAATATCCGCTGATCGGATCGCTCCCCGCCGTCCCGCTGATGCTGCTGGGACGTGTCGTCGCCTCACCCGACTGGTGGGTCTCCCGCTACAACGTGGTCGTCTATGCCGCGGGCATCGGCCTCCTTTACGCGCTATTGCGCCGCCGCCTGGCCGGTGACGTGCTCGGGGCGTTCCTGCTGCTGCTTGGCACCACCGCAATGCTGCCGAACTCGCTGAAAGGCTTTGGCGCTGAGACCTTCAGCGCGATGGCGGTCGGCACAGGTTTGGTGGCGTGGTCGGTGGGTCGCTGGAAAACAGCCACCGTGCTGCTTGGCGTGGGTGTCGCCAACCAGCCGGCGAGCTTCGTCGGCCTGGCCCTCGCCCTGGGTTGGTGGGCATGGCGCGAGAAGCAACTGCGGGCGTTGGCGCCCCTCGTTCTTAGCGCCGGCCTCTGGATGCTCGAGAACGCGGTGCGCAAAGGATCCGCGATTTTCACCGGTTACGCGCAGGATCACGGGTTCCGGACTCTCCTTCCCTATTCGGGGCTGACAGGCTTCAGCTATCCATTGTTCTTCGGGGTGCCGTCGCTCCTCCTCTCCTTCGGCAAGGGGCTGCTCTTCTTCACGCCGGGACTGGTCCTTGCCTTCGGGCGCGGCCTCGAGGCGGTGCGGCCTATCAAGGACGTCATGGTCCTGTGGCTGCTCTACCTGGTGGGCCTGGTCCTCGTCTACGGCGGGTGGTGGGCATGGTACGGCGGCTATACGTGGGGTCCGCGATTCCTGATCGTCGCCTCGCTGCCGGCGTCGCTTCTGCTGGCCGCCCAGGTGCGTCGCCGCCAAGCGCGCTCTTGCCTGCCACCGTCGTTCTCGCCGCCCTGGTGCTGTCGGCGTGGGTCGGGGTCGATGGCCAAGCGTTCGGGCAGTTTGGCCAGGACGTTTGCGCGGCGAATAACTACCGCGTCGAGGCCTTCTGCTGGTACGTACCCGAGTTCAGCGTGCTGTGGACGCCGTTCGTCGGCCACCCGAACTTCTCCTGGCTGGTTCCAATCGTGGTCGCCTACGCAACGGTGGTGGTGGCATACGTGGCGCGGCCGTTGTTCCGTCAGTGGGCGGTCACGGGGTACCGTGACCTGGAAGTGACCTGGGCTGCCTACCGAGGGCGAGCGGCCTGGCGGTTCTAACCGTCGGCGCAGACGCGGGCAGGATGGGCCCTACTGATTGCAGCGATGATGTGACGATGAGCGCCGAGCTGGCTCCGTCCATGCGCCGGCCACTTGGCCGGGCCCGCCTCGCGCAGGCGGTGACCGTGGGGTGGATGCTCATCGAGGGAGTGATCGGCGTCGGTGCGGGCGTCGTTGCCCACTCGGTTGCCCTGACAGCGTTCGGTTTCGACAGCTTCATCGAACTCTTCTCTGCGGCAGTCGTTCTTCGCCGGGTGCTCGAGCGATCGGAGAACGAGGAGCGGGGCAGCCTGACCAAGGGGGAACGGACCGCCTCCCGCCTGGTCGGATGGGCCCTCTACCTGCTCATCGCCTACATCGTGGTGTCCGCCGCGGCCGGCCTCCTCCTCCGGCTGCGCCCGGAAGCCTCGCCTGTCGGCCTGGGCCTGACGGTCGCCTCGATCGCCATCATGGCCGTCCTCTGGAGGTGGCGGCTGAGCCTGGCCGATCGCCTCGGCAGTCCGGCCCTGCGCGGCGACGCAGCGTGCTCGGTCGTCTGCTTGTACATGGCGTTCGCCACGCTGGCCGGGCTGACGATCAACGGCCTGCTCGGCTGGTGGTGGGCAGACCCGATCGCAGGACTGGCGCTGATCTGGTGGATCCGAGGCGAAGCCAAGGAAGCGCTGGACGCTGCGTCGCAGTGAACGGGCCGTAACCGGGATCCTCGTCGCAGATTGCTCCGGGCGGGGAGTGCGCGGGCTGGGGGTTAGGCGCCTTGGTTGGCGCGGTCGGCGATTTTGACGAGCTGCTTGCCCTGGTTTTCTCCCGTGAACAGTCGAGCCAGGGCCGCCGGTGCGTTTTCCAGGCCCTGAAGAACATCCACGCGGTACTTCAACTTGCCCTCCGTCACCCAGGCGTACAGGTCGGGGAACGCCTCGGACACGCGACCCATGTAGTCGAGGGCGATGAAACCTTCCATCCGACCTCGCCGGACGATCAATTGCGAGAGATTCCGAGGGCCAGGAGCCGGGGCGTCGTCGTTGTACTGAGCGATGGCGCCGCAAAGTACGACGCGGCCGCGGCGGGCGAGCAGCGCGAGCGCCTTTTCAAGAATTGCGCCACCCACGTTGTCGAAATAGATGTCGATGCCCTTGGGGCAGGTCTCTCTAAGCCGGGCGGCGACATCTTCCTTCTTGTAGTCAATGGCGGCGTCGAAGCCAAGTTCCGTCAGATAGCGACACTTGTCTGCCCCTCCGGCGATCCCGATCACCCGGCAGCCTTTGATCTTGGCGATCTGGCCCGCGGCCGAGCCGGTCGCGCCGGCGGCGCCTGAGACGACGACTGTCTCCCCAGCTTCCGGCCGCCCGATATCGAGCAGTCCAAAGTAGGCCGTCAGGCCGTTGAGGCCCAACACGCCCAACGCGGCTTCGATGGGTACGTTGGGCAAGATGGGGGTCGGCGATGAGAGCGTTCCAGGGGCGGCTGCGACGTAGTCCTGCCAACCGAACATACCCTGCACCAGCTGGCCCGGCTCAAAGTCTGGGTGCCTGGATCTGACGACCTCGCCCACTGCGATCGACCGCACCACCTCGCCTACCGCCACTGCGGGCAAGTAGGTATCCCGGGACAGCCAGCCTCGCTGAGTGGGGTCACAGGAGAGAAAGAGATTGCGAATGAGCACCTCTCCCTCCACCGGCTCCGGAACCGGCCGCTCGACCCACTGGAAGTCCTCGTTGCTGATCATGCCGCGAGGCCGCCGCGCAAGCAGCCATTGGCGGTTGACGAGATCGGTCATTCGTGTCTCACCAAGACAACATATCCGGACAACCGGGAGCGTGAGGGCAGTCCAGCACGATCTCGTTGCATTCGGGACTTGAGAAGCACCGTTCGATTGGTATCCCACCAGTGGCAGGCATCTTGGTAGCCGACTTCGTTCGCGGGTTGCATGGCCGAGGGTCAGGCCCTTAGCAGCGTCTCGACCACCACAAGTACCGCGGCCAGCACAAGGAGCGCTCCGGCGACCTTCTCAGCAGCCCACCTCGCTTTCTCAGCTATGCGGGACCCGAGTCTCATGCCGAGTTGCGCGGCGAGAAACGCCTGAACCGCGATCAGAGCTACAAGCAAGACCAAGGGCAAGCGCAAGAGCCCAACACCGAACCCGATCGCGAGCTCGTCCAGGCTGATGCCGAGGCCAAGGACGATGATCGCCCACCCACGCGCCGATTCGAGCAGTCGCACCTTCTGCTCCTCTTCCTCTTCTTCGCTGCTGGTTAGCCGGAGCATCCACGCGCCAGTCGCGGCAAGTACCACGGCCGCGAAGTAGTCGGCCCATTGACCGATGATGCTGCCGAGACCGGCACCGACCAGGAAGCCAAGGAGCGGCATCCCGGCCTCGAAAGCGGTCAGAAGGAGGCTGGTCCGGAGCCGCTCGCGCTTTGCCAAACCCGCAACGCCCAGAGCCGTGCCGAGGACAAACGCGTCGATCGCGAGGGGCAAGATGAGGACGATGATCGTCAGGATCCTGAACAAGGCGCGTCCTATCGTGACTCCAGGGCCTGATTTCCAGTTCTACGCTCCGCGCCTGCCTACGAAGAGGTCCCGCTCAAAGTCGTCAAGCACCACGTTTATCGTGTTCAGCTCGAATCCGACCTCCCGCAGGAGGCGGAGCCATTTCGCGCGTGCGAAAAGGCCGTAGGTATGGCGCTCGTGCACCACGCGGATGTGGCCTTGTTGATCCCGAATCAGGATCGCGAAGTCAACCAAATAGGTCGTGTCGCGCGAATTGGGATCGGTGGTCCATTGCAGAAAGCGCACGCTGCCCCGGTCGGTGTCGTTCCCCCCGTGATCGGTGTTCGGGACAAAGGTTTCGCGCACGAAGTCTGGGGCGAACAGGGCGACGCCACCTGGCCGCAGGTGCTCGAATGCGGTCTCCATCACGGCGCGCAGATCCGCTTCGGTGGTCATATGGCAGATGGCGTCGTGCACGAAGACCGCGTCGAAGCTTCGGCCCAGGCGCACTTTGCGTATGTCGCCCTCGAGGTGCTCGCACTCGGGGTTGAGCGTTTGGCTCACGGCGAGCATGTGAGGCGACAGATCCACGAGCGTCATCGCGAAGCGCGCCTTGAGGTGGGAGGCGTTGTTCCCTCCGCCCGACCCGAGCTCCAGAACGCTGCGCGGCGCTGGATCGCATGACTCGGTGAGAACGCGAGCAAAGAACGCCGCTTCTTCCCGGTACTCTTCAGGCGTCGAGAAGATCGGCCACCACTCAGCAAGCTCGCTGTACAGCTTCATCGGGATATCTATTCAACGCTGCGCGGCCGAGAGGTTGCAGCTTGCGACTCGCATGGCATCCAGCCAACCATTTCGGGTGACCCCTGGCCTTGACAAACCTCTGGCGATGTATTTAACCTAGTAGTTATTAAACCGGACGGTTTGATAAGGCCATGCCAGCAGATCTCCTGAGTAGCACCTTTGCGGCGCTCGCCGACCCCACCCGGCGCGCGATCCTCGCTCGCCTCGCATCGGGCGAGGCCTCGGTCACAGAGCTCGCCGCGCCATTCGAGATGAGCATGCCCGCGGTCTCCAAGCACCTCAAGGTGCTGGAGCGCGCGGGTCTCATCGCGCGCGGCCGCCAGGCGCAGCGGCGGCCCTGCCGGCTCGAGGCGGGTCCGCTTAAGGAGGTTGCCGACTGGGCGGAAGACTATCGCCGCTTCTGGGACGAGAGCTTCGATCGTTTGGACGACTATCTGCGCGAGCTGAAAAAGGAAAAGAAACATGGTCGAGAAAAATAGCGCCGCCCTCACGGTGACGATGCCGTCGGATCGCGAGATCGTCATGACGCGCGTCTTCGATGCGCCGCGCCGCCTCGTCTTCGAGGCATTTACCAAGCCTGAGCACGTGGCGCGCTGGTTTGGCCCGCATGGCTACACACTGCCCGTCTGCGAGATAGACCTCCACCCGGGCGGCGCCTATTCTTCATCACGGAGTTCGCGTACAACGGATTGAGTACGACTACACGCTTTAACGTCGGGGCCGCGGGGGTCCCGCTCGGGCTCGCGGCGGCGGCCTGGTATGTCGCCGCTTCGGGGATCGTCGGCATGGGTTCGATGGACATCTCGGTGCCCCTGTACCTGGCCACGTGGCTGGTGATGCCGGTGGCGATGATGTTTCCAGCTGTCGCCCCGATCGTGGTCACGTTCGCCCGAGTAGCTTCGGTCCGTGCTGACGGCGGGCTGGTGGTCGCCGGTCAGGCATTCCTGTGATGCCTGGGTGGCGCGTGTCCGGCCCCTACGTCGAGGCGTGCAACTGTGAGGCGATCTGCCCATGCCGGAGCGTCGGTGGGCGGGATGGCAGCCGCGCGACCTATCAGCTGTGCCAGTTCGTAATCGCCTGGACCATCAATGAAGGCCACTTCGATGAGCTGGACCTCTCCGGCCTCTCGGTGGTCATGGCGGGGTACTGGGATGAGGACGAAAAAGGGACGCCATGGAGAGTGGAGTTATATCTCGACCAACGGGCGAACCATGCACAGGCCAAGGCGTTGGCTGACATCTTCCTAGGCCGAGTAGGTGGTACGCCGGCGCGAAACTATGCGGGCGCAATTCGCGAAGTCTTGGGTGTCATCGAGGCCGACCTCGAGGTGGTTCACGACAAGGGCCGCCAGGAGATCCGGGTCGGCGACGTTGTCCACGTTCGTGCACGGGGCGTGCATCCTTCCGCGGAGGCTGTGACATGCGGGGTGCCGGGGCATGACCGGGCTGGCGAGGAAATCGTGCACGAGCTCATGCAGGTCAGCGACCCGCGGCTGCAATTCGAATTCCACGGCCGGTGCGGGTTCGCCACAACTTTTGATTACGGAGCTGACTCCATTCGCGCTGAGTGAGTTCGTCTCAGTTTTCTCAGGATGGATCAGGGCGGCTCACGGTTAGGCTGTCAAATAAGCCGCCACCTCGAAGCTCCGGCGGTCCCTAATCCGCTTCGGTTGGGGGCGAGCCATGGGGTGGAGCGAACTCCTCGTCCTCGACATTGAATTCCTCCTCTGCAGTGAGCTTGTGCACCGGTGGCGAGAAGAAGCGCTGAGCCACGAGCGTCGGAAGGATTGCGGAGAGGATGACGGCCGTGATGAGAATCGAGAACTGCGCGCGGTCGATGATGCCGCTATTGAGCCCGTAGAGCGATGAGATCGTCCCAAACGTCAGCCCCGTACTCATCAGCAAGATTGTGTATATGGCGTGGGGCCGCACGTAGCGCATCGCGACCGGGAGCACTCCAGCAAACTTCGCTGTGATCTTGACGAGGAGGAAGCCTCCGAGAAGCAGCAGCCCGCCGGCGAGCTCGCCGAGAACCACGTTGAGGCCGCCCCTCATACCACCTACTACCTTGCGACGCAAGGATCAGACTGAGTGAACGTGGAGCCTCCCGGCAGGCGACAAGAACTCCGACCGTGGGATTCAAGCCGAGCGTGGCGACTCTCGATGTATTTGGGTCACCGAAAGCTATGACCGGCGTGGGAGGCGCGGGACGGCAGGCCGGCGTGCTGAGGACTAGACTGCCGGCCATAGAACCCGCGCCCACGATCGACCCCGAGGCAATCCTCCAGGCGGAGATCAACCGCTACGTC
>CAAGKR010503874.1_pt1 | contig 11692 bp, 11 predicted proteins | sample 2556971 | NCBI WGS metagenome assembly CAAGKR01 (sample SAMEA5207829, study PRJEB30636) | soil metagenome | biome: forest; feature: boreal; material: soil | place: USA | collected 2011-09 | depth 1 m
ACGAGGAGCTCACCCACGGGCGGCTGGTTCCTCGACGACGAGGAAGTGGGCTTCCCGTTCCTCGAGCAGGTGCGCGCGCTCGGTCCGCGCGTGGTCGCGAGTCACAAGGGCCTCGGTGGACCGATCCCCGACGCGTCGGTCGCGGCGGCATCGCCGCGCGACATCGGGCCGGCGGCCGCCGCCTTCGCCGACATCGACTTCGTCGTCTACCACTCCGGCTACGAGCGCGACCCCGACGGCCAGGAAGGGCCGTACGTTCCCGGCCCCGCCGGCGCGAGCGCGCGCGGTGTCGACCGTCTCGTCGCGACGCTCGCCGAGCACTCGATCGGGCCGGGGGCCAACGTCTACGCCGAGCTGGGCACGACCTGGTTCCTGATGCTGCGCCGCCCGCTCGAAGCCGCGCACGTGCTCGGCAAGCTGCTCGTCGCGCTCGGTCCGGAACGGATTCTCTGGGGCACCGACTCGGTCTGGTACGGCTCCCCGCAGCCGCTCATCGACGCCTTCCGCGCGTTTCGCATCCCCGCCGCGCTGCAGGAGCAGTACGGCTACCCACCGCTCGACGCCGAGACCAAGGAACGAATCCTCAGCCTCAACGCGCGACGGGTCTACGGCATCTCGGACGCGACTCTCGACCGCGTCGCGACCGAGCGCGACCCCAGCTGGGTCGCGAACGCCGCACCCGCGCTGCAGCGCGCGCTCGCTTCCGCGTCGTGAGGGCGCGCGAACGGCGCTAATGGAAGGTCGGGTTGAAGCCGACGTTCCACGCCCAGAGCAGGGCGGTCAACGCGACGAGGAACCAGGGAGCGACGCGGACGCGATCGGGCCGAACGCCGACGAGCAGCGCGAGTGCGAGCAGCACGACGGCGAGGCCGCCGGGGTTGAAGCGCAGCGATTCGAGCAGGTGGCCGTGCGCCGCGGCGACGACCGCGCGCGTCATGCCGCAGAGCGGGCAGGGGATTCCGGTGAGGGTGCGCAACGGGCACGCGATCGGAGGGTGTACCGGCAGCCGCGGCCACAGCAACGCGGCTCCGAGCATCGCCGCCGCGCCGAGCCGAGCTTCGCGTGCGCCGATGGTGGTGGTCGCGGTAGCCACGGTTTGCCAGCCTACGACCGCGCGCGGCGGCACGGAACTACTGGCGGTGCTCCTTCGCGACGACGATGCCCTCGAGCACGTATTCGGGGTGCGCGCCGGCGGGGATCCCGCTCACCTTGGCTCCCAACCTGAGCGCGAGCTCGTACCCGAGTCGGGAACGCGCGTCGGGCGGCAGGGTGAGGCGGCGATCGAGGAACGTGCGCACGGCGGCGACCTCGGCGGGCGAGACCGCGCTCACGTCCCATCCTGCGACGGCGCCGAGCGGCACGGTCGGGCGCGACCATGAGGACCAACCCGCGGCCTGCGGTCGGGCGTCGCGCTCGCGCACGACGAGCGTGCCCGCCGCGAGATCGCCGAGCCGTTGGTTGTGGCGGCTGGCGACGATCGTGATCGCGCCCACGAGGTAGAAGCTGGGAAAGAAGTCGACCAGGCGCACCACGTTCCTCACCAAGCTGGCGAGGAAGCCCACGGGCTGGCCGCCACTGCGGACGACCCGCAGGCCGGTCGCCCGCTTGCCGGGCGTCCGGCCCGAAGCGAACACCTCGAAGAGCACGTCGTAGGCGAAGAAGATCACGAAGTCGAGCACGACCGTCACGGCGATGACCCAACCGTTCGGAAGCACGGCCTGCACGACGATGAGCGCGAGGATGATGGCGAACTGCACGAGACTGTCGACGAGGCGGGCGACGAAACGTGAACCGAGACCCGCGAGAACCAGGCCGACCTCCACGCCCTCCGGCGTCGCGATCGTGATCTGGTCGTCGAGGGTCACGCCATGAACGTAGACGCGTTCGTCGCCGACCGATCCCCTGCGTGGAACCGCCTGGAAGAGCTCGCTCGACAATCGCGCCGGAGCCCCGAGCGGCTCGGTCCCGACGGGGTTCGCGAGCTCGGGTTCCGCTACCGCGAGACCGTCGCCGACCTCGCGTTCGCGCGCTGGCGGTTCTCGGGTGATCCGATCGTGCGGCGGCTCGAGGGGTTGGTGACCGAGGCCCGCCATCTCGTGTACGACTCGGAGCCGCGGCGGGGAGCGGTGCGCGCGTTCGTCTCGCACGGGTACTGGCGGCGCGTCCGTGAGCGTCCGGTCCCGCTGTTGGTGGCGGTGCTCTTCCTGTTCGCGCCGGCGCTGCTCGCGGGCACGTGGGCGTGGCGCGATCCGGGTGCGGCCTCGGGGCTCGTGCCGTCGCAATACCAACGGGTTACCGAGCCGCGACCTTCGGGTACCAACCTCGGAGTGAGCACCAGCGACGAGGCCGCGCTCGCAAGCCAGATCTTCACGAACAACATCACCGTCACCATGCTCGCGTTCGGCGGTGGGCTGTTGCTCGGTCTCGGCACCGTCCTGGTGCTGTTGCAGAACGGCGTGCTCCTCGGCGCGGTCGCGGGGTTGTCGATCGGCGCGGGCAACGGGCGGCCGTTCTTCGCGCTGGTGACCGCGCACGGCGTGCTCGAGCTCAGTTGCATCTGTGTGTCCGCGGCCGCGGGCCTGCGCATCGGGTGGGCGATCGTCGATCCCGGCTATCGCCGGCGGGGCGATGCGTTGCGCACCGAGGCGCGCGCGGCGGTCGAGATGCTGCTGGGGACCGCGCCGTGGCTCGTGGTCGCGGGCCTGGTCGAGGGATTCGTGACTCCCGCGGGTTTCGCCCTGCCGATCGTGGTCACGATCGGGCTCGGTCTCGCGGCGCTCTACTGGGGCCTCGTGCTCTGGCGGGGTGGCGAGCGCCACGCGCCGCCGGCCTAGCCCTAGTGACTGCGGCGGCGCCGGTAGCGAATCGTCGCGAGCGCGGCCACGATCGCCGCGCCGGTGACACCGCCGATGATGACGCCGTTGCGCAACCGCACGCGCGACTTGTGGTCTTCGGGCTCGGCTTCGACGCTCTCGACGTCTTCGAGGAAGAGCGTCGCGTCTTGCAACTTGATGTGCGCGCCGTGCGCCGGATCTTGCCGAGCGGCTTCGCGCAGTTGCTCTCGGAACATTTCCGGGCCGAGCCCCTCGGGCACGTCACCGTGAATGGGTTCGGCGTCTCTCTCGTCCACTGCCGACGATGCTAACGGCTACTGCTCGGTAACCCGTGTGCGCGCGCACCAAGGCCGATCGTCGATTCAGATTCCTTCTTGCCCGACCGGTGGGCCCGACTGTTCTCGCAGCCGGTCGAACGCCGTCGGCGTCGTCACTGCGAGCAGTTCCGCGAGGTGGAGAGCGATCGCGGTGGGCGTTCCGATCGACGTATCGATCTCGATGTCAAAGGCGCTATGCGAATAGACGGCCTCATAGGCATCGGCCGGCAGGTCGATCGGCCCCCGAAGGCGATCGGCCCGCTGCGCTTCTCGCGCTCTGGCCACCTCGAGTGGGCACCGTACGGCGACGAACACCACGGGCACGTCCTCGAAGCTCTCGAGGTAGACGCTCAGGCGCGCCGGCGTGACCACGGCCTCGGCGATGAGATCGTTTCCCGCCTTCGCCATCGCTCGTAGCGCGCCCAAGTACCCGATCATCACCCGCTCGAAGAGGGTTCCGTCGTCTGTCCGCCAGTCTGCGTCTCGGTAACCGGCGCGGAAATCGTCGAGCGAGCGATGAAAGCTCGGCGGATCGAGAACGGCCTGAAGCGCGCGGGCCAAGGTCGTCTTGCCGCAGCTCGGCGGACCATTCAAGAGCACGACGCGACCGGTCTGCGGGATCACCGAGAAGTCACGTTAGATGCGGGCGCGTGACTTGAGGCGGAGATACGCGCGGACGCAGGCCGCGGCGAGGTGCTCGGGCGGCGACTCGACGACTTCCGCGCCGGCACCACGCAGCTCGGCGACGACCCGGCTCCGCCCGTCGAGCAGGTCGAGCGCGACCGCCGCGCGGTACACGTCGCCCCGGTCGTGCGGTGCACTTCTCACCGCGCGATCGACGTCGGGGTCTCGCACCGAGGCGACGACGACCGCGTGCCGCCGCGCGAGCAGCGGGACCGCAGCGACGAGCGATCGGGCTGCGGCCTCGTCGAGGAGATCGGTGAAGACGACGACGAGCGCGCGCTTCGCAGAACCGACCGATCGGAACGCGAGCTCGTAGTCGCTTTCGATCGCACGCGGTTCGAGATCGAAGACCGCGCCGATCACGGCGTCGCTGTTGCGTCTGCCGGTCGCGACCCGCCGACGGATCTCCGCGTCGAACGCGATCACCCCACTGCGGTCGCCGAGCTCGTCGGCGACGAGCACGACCGCGGCGAGTGCATCGAGCGCGGCGTCGAGCCGGGTGCGATCGCCGATCGGCGCCGACATCAGCCGTCCCGAATCGAGCAGGCACACGACGTCGCGGTCCTGCTCGATGCGGTACTGGTTGCTCATCGGGCGCCCGGTTCGTGCGGTCGCCGCCCAGTTCACCTGGCGGATGTCGTCGTCGGGTTGGTAGTCGCGCACCGTCTCGAACTCGGTACCCAGCCCGAGCGGGCCGCGCGTCAGCAACCCGGCGTCGCGAAACCGACCCTTGCGCAGCGCGGTCACGATGCGCCGAGCGGCCGGGACGTCGGGATACACCACGACGTCTGTCTCGGCGCCGCCGGCGAACTGCCAGCTCCCCAGCCCGAGCGGCCCCACCCGGCGCGCCGCGACCGCCGGGAGCCGGTGCCGGCCGCGCCGGCGCGCGGTCACGCGCGCCTCGAGCCGCCCGTCGGCCTCCGGAGGGTCGACCGTGATGTCGGGCACCGCGGGTTGGCGCACGCGGACCCGCGGTTGCGCGGTACCCACGGCGCTCACGACGAGGGGTGCGGCGACGCCTCGCACGAGAACCGGCGGGACCGAGCGCGACAGGCGAGGCGGTCGGCGGGCGATGGCCGCGTCGAAAACGGTCGCCGCGACGACCGCGGCGCCGAGGGCGAGAGCCACCGCGATGGGGAGTGCGAGCGCGAGCAGCGCAGCAACCCCGAGCGCGTATGCCGCGCGCGGCGTGGGGCTCACCGCGGCACGGGTACCGAGGCCAGCGTGCTCGCGATCGCGTCGTCGGCGGTGTAGCGCTCGAGCTCGGCTTCGGGTCTGATCAGCAGCCGGTGCCGCAACACCGCACGCGCGACCGCCTGCACGTCGTCGGGAATGACGTACGCGCGATCGACCATGCAGGCGGCGGCCTTCGACGCAGCGAGGAGATGAACCGACGCGCGGGGGCTGGCCCCGAGGCTCACGCTCGGCACCTCGCGCGTCCGCCGCACGACCGCGGCGACGTACGCGATCACATCGTCGGAGACCGTGACCGCGTCGACCCGGATCGCCGCGTCGCGCAACTCCTCCGCGGTGACCACCGGCCTGACGTCGTCGAGGGTGGCGGGCGCGACCCCGCGGTGTGCGAGGTGCAACATCGCCACCTCTTCCGCCCCACTCGGGTACCCGACGTCGACCTTGGCCAAGAAGCGATCGAGTTGCGCCTCGGGGAGTGGGTAGGTGCCTTCGTACTCGATCGGGTTCTGGGTCGCGACCACGAGGAAGGGCGTCGGCAGCGGATGCGCAACACCGTCGACGCTCACCTGACCTTCCTGCATCGCCTCGAGGAGCGCCGACTGCGTCTTCGGCGGCGTGCGGTTGATCTCGTCGGCGAGCACGAGGTTGGTGAACACCGGGCCGGGGCGGAAGGCGAGGTCGGTGCCGGTCGGTGTCGTGCGCAGCGTCATCGTGCCGGTGAGATCGGACGGCAGCATGTCGGGGGTGAACTGCACGCGACGGAAGTCGACGCCGAGCGCGCGGGCGAAGGCGTTGGCGACCAGCGTCTTGGCGACGCCGGGGACCCCTTCGAGCAGTACGTGACCACCGACGGTCGTCGCGGCGAGCAGCACGTCGACGACGTGATCCTGCCCGACGACCACCTTGGCGACCTCGGCGACGACGCGGCCTCTGAGCTCTCTCACTGACGTTCCCTTCCGGTCGATTCCACGACCCGGCTCAGCGCGCGCCCGACGGCGAGCACGGATTCGTCCGTGATCGGCGACAGCACCGCGTCGATCTCCTCGTCTGACAAGCCCGCCGCGCGCGCACGGCGTTCGAACTCGACCCGATCGAGGTCACTCGTCGCGCCGGCTGCGCCGTCGGCACCCGGAACCGCGCGCGCGTCGATGTGCGCGCGCACCCGACGGGCAACGATCTGGAGCGCGTCGTCGGGCCGGCGGGTGCGGACGAGCGTCGACCCGACGGCGTCGACGTACGCGGCGCGCGGCGGGGGCAGCGGCCGGCTGGTGTCCTCGGGCGGGCCGAGCCGGTGCCCGCGCGCCCACATGAGCACGAGCCCGGCGATCCCGAGGCCGATGAGCGCGATCTTCCAATCGTTCGGGATCGCGGCGAGCCCGCGTGACGGTCCGTATCCGTGCACGCCTTCCGGGAAGACGACCGTGCGGCCCGGTTCGCCGGCGAGCGCGAGACCGAGCGCGGCATTGTCCACCGTCGCGAGCAGGTGGTTCTGCAGCGGGGACGGGTCGGCGACGAACACGATCGTGCCCCGTCCCACGGAACCTTCGGTGACCAACGCGTCGGTGGCGCCGCCGACCAGCGCATGAGTTGCACCGATCCCGACGAAGTGCCCGCTGCCCGCGCCGACGACGGTTCCGATCGGCGCGAGCGACGGGTCGATCTGGGACCAGCGGGTCGGGCCCGGCGACTCCCACTGCGGCGGATCGTCGCTGAGGGCCGTGAAGTACCTCGGGCTCGTGCCCCCGATCACCAAGCGCCCTCCGTTGACGATGAAGGCCAGCAGCACGTCGGCGTCGTCGCGGCTGATCGTGTCGGGATCGAGCACGACCAGCGTCGTCGACGGGTCGAGCGTGCCCGACCGCAACGGGCCGCGGGTGCGCTCGACGGCATGACCCTCGCGCCCGAGCAGCTCTGCGTAGGCCGCGAGCCCGTCGGCTTGGGTTCCGTACGCCGATGAGCGCCTACCGCCGGGTGTGCCGCCGCCGGTCGAGTCCGAGACGAATCGGGCGAGCAGGTTGAGACCGATCACCGCGCCGACCACGACGATCACGATCCGCGCTCCGAGCGGCAGGCTCCGCCACCGGCCTTCGGGGGGCTTGCCCGAGATGTCGAGCTCGGCGGCCGTGTTCATCGGCGGCGCGCCGCGTCGAGGACGCGCGGCCATTCGCGCCGGGCCTCGGCCGTGTCGGTCGGCTCGGCGTCGTTCCCGCCGTAGGTGATGCCCTCGAACGTGTCGGCGAGGTCGTCGAACGCAGGTGACGTGAGCTCCGCGCGCACTTCGCCGGTCGGGATCGAGGGGCGGTAGGTGATCGCCCGGGCGTCACGATCGAGGCGCACGAGCCCGGCGCGGAATCGCAACCGCACCGCGACCGCGAGATCGCCGCGCGTCTCGGCCTCGGCCGCGGCCGCCTCGAGCGCGGCGGGGTCGTCGGCCGCCGTGCCTCGCCTTCCGTCGTCGGAAGCGGCGCCGAGTCGGGCCGCGCGGTTGCGGGCGCGCGCCTTGACGATCGTCATCACGAGGAAGCCGATCAACAGACCGACCGTGAGGAACGCGACGTAGAGCACCCACGGACTGGTCCACGGCGGTAGCCACGAGAACCGGTCGCCGATCCAGTGCGTGACGGGAGACAGGCGATCGCCGATCCAGCGCAGCACTCCGCGGAGCGGCCGCGGAACGGGAGCGCCCCGGTAGCGGCGTCCCGCCAGGATCTGGCGCGCGTCGCGGCGCGCCTGTGCCGGGTCGATCGCGGCGCTCATTGGTTCGGCTCCGGCGGTGACGGCGGGGGTGGTGGCGGTGGTGGTGGTGCCGGTGGCGGCGGTGGCGGTCGCGGTGGCGGAGTGCCGAATGCGGGAGGCGCCGCGGGGCCGCCGCTCCACGGCGGGGCGACGTTCGGGGTCACCGGGCTGTCGAGGCTGTCGAGCACCAGTTGGAGGTCGAGGCCCTCGCGGCGCACCCGGAGGTCGAAGTAGAGGATCACGTACGCCGCAGCGACCAGCGGTGTCGTGAACAGGCTCGACAGCGTGCCGATCGCGCCGGCGCTGACGATGTACCCGGTGCTCGTCGTGTCGTGGGTCGCGAAGATCACGCCGACGAGCAGCAGGTTGAACGAAGTCCCAACCACGGCCGCGAGCAGCGCCGCGACCACTGCCAGCCCGAGGATCGGCCACCGGCGCCCGCTGACCAGCGCGAACGATCGCCGGAGCGCCCGCGTGCCCTTGACCCCCTCGACCAACAGGACGGGGGTCGCGACGAGCCACGAGACCCACAGGAAGATGCCGGGGGCAACGCAGAGCACGCCCCCGACGACGATGGCGGGGATCGTGAGGAGCTCGAGCCAGAGCAACGAGCCGATGGAACGGAACGCCACACCGAGTGATGTCCGCGCGTCGGCAGGTGCGCCGCCGAGGTAGGCGTCGGCGACGCCGCGCGTGCACGCGCCGATCGCGAGTCGACTGGCGATCATCGCGAGCAGCACCACGACCAACGACGCGGCCAGTCGTACCGCGGTGTCGTGAGCGTCGGTCGAGCCGCCCGAGAACTGGATACCGCCGATGCTGGTCGTCCCGCTGCGCGACGAAGGGCGCGACGACAGGTTGACGAGCACGCTGACGACCTGAATCGGAACGACCGCGACGGCCGTCATCGTCACCAGCGCGCGGAAGTTCTTGCGGTAGACCTGGATCGCGTGGTCGAGGATCTCCCCGACACCGAGCGGTCGCAGCCCGCCGTACATCGGAACCGAGCCGTACGGCGGGGCCTGCATGACGGCGAACGATAGGCGGGCGCCTCTTACAAGGTGCGCACGATCGCGGCGTCGCCCTGTCCACCGCCGCCGCACAACGCGGCGGCGCCGGTGCCCCCACCCCGCCGGCGCAGCTCGTTGATGAGCGTGATCACGATGCGCGTGCCCGACATGCCGACCGGGTGACCGAGCGCGATCGCGCCGCCGTTCACGTTCACGACGTCGTCACCGATTCCCAGATCCTTCATGGACGCGAGCCCGACGGCGGCGAACGCCTCGTTGATCTCGAACAGGTCGATGTCGGAGAGCGAGAGGTGCGAACGCTCGAGCGCGTGGCGGATGGCGTTCGACGGCTGGTGCAGCAACGACGGGTCGGGTCCGGCGACCATGCCGAAACCGACGAGCTCCGCCATCGGCTGCAGGCCGAGCTGCTCGGCGGCCGCGCGGCTCGCGACGATGACTGCCGCGCCCCCGTCGGAGATCTGCGACGCGTTGCCGGCCGTGATCGTGCCGTCCTTGCTGAACGCGGGCCGGAGCTTCCCGAGCGACTCGGTCGTGGTGCCAGGCCGTACGCCCTCGTCGGCGTCGATGACGATCGGGTCGCCGCGACGCTGCGCGATCTCGACCGGCGCGATCTCTTCTGCGAACCGGCCTTCCTTCTGCGCGGCGGCCGCACGCTCGTGGCTCTTCGCGGCGAGATCGTCCTGCGCCAAGCGGGTGATGTTGCCGACCTGACCCACGTAGGTCTCGGTGCCGGCACCCATGTGCACGGCGTCGAATGCGCACCACAACCCGTCGTTGATCATCGAGTCGACGAGGTCGCCATTGCCCATGCGGTAGCCCGCACGCGCCTGCGGCAGGAGGTAGGGCGCGTTCGTCATCGACTCCATGCCGCCCGCGACGACGACGTCGGCGTCGCCGGCCTGGATCATCTGATCGGCGAGGTAGATCGCGTTGACGCCCGAGAGGCAGACCTTGTTGATGGTGAGCGCGGGGACCGTCATCGGGATCCCGCCCGCGAACGCGGCCTGGCGGGCGGTGATCTGACCGGCGCCGGCCTGGAGCACCTGGCCCATGATCACGGCGTCGATCTTGTCGGGCGCGATACCGGCCCGTTGGAGGACGGCGGCGATTGCCCGCCCCCCGAGGTCGGTCGCCGAGAGCGACGCGAAGCCGCCCGAGAGCTTGCCGATCGGCGTACGCGCCGAGGAGACGATCACCGAGCCGGGCATGACGACCTCCGCCTGTGATGAGAAGACGGTCAGTCTATTTCGCCGACCGCTCCGGTTGCTACCCGTCGGTAACAAGAACGGCGGCCCCCCTGACCTGCCCCGACGCCCACCCCACCGGCAACTGATCGATCCAGGTGACGCGCGAGGTCACCCAACTCGATCAGTTCGAGGGGTGAGAGGCTTGCGGGCATGGCGACGTTCGTGGCCCGAGATCCCAGGACGGGTGCGGCGCTGGGGGAGTATCCCGAGACGGAGCCCGCGGCAGTGGCCGCGGCTGCGGTGGCGGCCGAGCGGGCGTTTGCCGCCACCCGGCACCGCCCGAACCGCGTCCGCGCCGCGTGGTTGACCGCCATCGCAGAAGCGTTCGACGCGGCGCCCGACGATCTGCTCGCGCTGGCCGATCGCGAGACCGCGCTCGGGCCCGCGCGCCTCACCGGCGAGTGGGCCCGCACTCGCGCGCAGGTGCGCCTGTTCGCCGCGCTCGTTGCCGACGGCTCGTACGTCGAGGCCGTCATCGACGCGGCCGACCCCGATTCGGTCCCGCCCCGGGGCGACCTGCGCCGCATGCTCGTGCCCATCGGTCCGGTCGCCAACTTCGCCGCGAGCAACTTCCCGTTCGCGTTCTCGGTGCCGGGTGGCGACACCGTTGCCGCGCTCGCCGCGGGTTGTCCCGTCGTGGTGAAGGCGCACCCGTCGCATCCCGAGACTTCGCGTCGGTGCGCCGCGTTGATCGCGGATGCCCTCTCGGCGGCCGGCGCGCCCGACGGCATGTTCGCGATGGTCGAAGGTGCGAGCGTCGACGTCGGTGCCGCGCTCGTCGTCGCGCCCGATATCGCCGCGGTCGCGTTCACCGGTTCGCGCCGCGGTGGCCGCGCGCTCTACGACCTCGCGGCGACTCGCCCGGTTCCGATCCCCGTCTACGCGGAGATGGGAAGCGTCAATCCGGTCTTCGTCACTCCCGCCGCGCTCGAGGCGCGCGGTGACGCGATCGCCGACGGGCTCGCGGCCTCGATGCTCAACGGCACCGGTCAGTTCTGCACGAGCCCCGGAGTCGTCGTCGTGCCGGTCGGCGAGGCGGGCGACCGGTTCGTCGCGCGGGTCGCGGCCGCGGTGGAGAACGCGACTCCCGGCTTCATGCTGAACGCGACGGTCCGCGACGGGCTCGCCGCGCAGCTCGCGCGCACGGAACAGCTCGCGGGTGTCGAGGTGGTGGCACGCGGCGCGCTCGCGCCCGACGGGTTCGCGGTCGCGGCGACCGTGCTCGCAACGCAGGCCGCCACGTTCACGGCCTCGCCCGCCCTGCTCGACGAGCACTTCGGGCCGGTCACGATCGTCGTGCGCAGCGATCCCGACGCGATGCCCGCGGTTGCCCGGGCGGTTCCCGGCAGCCTCACCGGCACCATCCACGCCGAGGCCGGCGAGGTCGAAGCGGGCAGCAGCGCTGCGGTGCTGCGCCTGCGCGACGCGTTGGTGGAGCGGGTCGGGCGGCTCGTCTGGAACGGCTATCCGACCGGAGTCGCGATCGCGCCGGCAATGCATCACGGCGGCCCGTACCCGGCGACGACCCACTCCGGCTTCACCTCGGTGGGCCAGGCGTCGGTGCGCAGGTTCCTGCGCCCTGTCACCTTCCAGGACGTCCCCGGCGCCGCATTACCTGAGGCGTTGCGCGGAGACTCGGTCGGCGGCTG
>CAAGKR010164656.1_pt1 | contig 11686 bp, 9 predicted proteins | sample 2556971 | NCBI WGS metagenome assembly CAAGKR01 (sample SAMEA5207829, study PRJEB30636) | soil metagenome | biome: forest; feature: boreal; material: soil | place: USA | collected 2011-09 | depth 1 m
GGGCGCCTCTTCGGCCCGGGCACTCCCACGAGCGAGCTGATCGCGTACATCAAGGAGTGGTTCCAGGCGCGCGAAAAGCAGGAAGCTTAGTGAGCAACCGTCTGCGCGAGCTGAGCGATAACGTACGCGCGCTCGAAGCCAGGCTCCGCGAGGCCGGCGGCGCGAAAAAGATCGAGAAGCTCCACAAACAGGGTAAGCTCTCCGCGCGCGAGCGAATCGAGCTCCTCCGCGATCCTGGCTCGAGCATGCTCGAGATCGGGCTGCTCGTCGCCTACGACCAGTACGATGGCCAGGCTCCATCAGCGGGCGTCGTCACATCTGTGGTCCGCGTGCTGGGCCGTGAGACAGTCGTCGTCGCAAATGACGCAACCGTAAAAGCTGGATCGTGGTGGCCCGAAACGATCAAGAAGATTCTCCGCGCCCAGGAGATCGCGATGCGTTGCCGCATCCCCATCGTGTATCTCGTCGATTCGGCTGGTGTGAATCTGCCTTATCAGGGCGGAGTGTTTCCCGGGCAGTACGGCGCCGCCCGGATTTTCTACTACAACTCGATCATGCGGCGCTACCTGCACATCCCGCAGATCGCCGCGGTAATGGGCCAGTGCGTTGCCGGCGGCGCGTACCTTCCGGCCCTGTCCGATGTCATCCTCATGGTGAAGGGAACCTCTTTCATGGGGCTGGGCGGTCCGAACCTCGTAAAGGGCGCGACCGGACAGGTCGTCGATTCCGAAACGCTCGGTGGCGCATCCACGCACACGGAGATCAGTGGTGTTGCCCACTACGCGCTCGACAACGACGAGGCGTGCATTGCCAAGATCCGCGATCTGATCGAGCGCCTGCCTACATCCAGTCGGGACGTGGCGCTCTACCAGCGGGAGAGCGGAGTCACCGCCAACGCGGAACAGCTCTACGATCTCCTTCCCACGGATCACCGCATGTCGTACGACATGCACCATGTTCTGAGCGCCATTCTCGACAATGGCAAGATTGACGAGTTCCAGGAGGCGATCGCGCGGGAGATGATCTGCGGTGACGGTCGCATCGACGGGATCACCGTCGGAGTGATCGCCAACCAGCGCGGGCTCATCAAGGGACGTGAAGGGGAGAAGCCGCGCTTTGGTGGGATCGTTTACGCCGAGAGCGCCGAGAAAGTCGCGTACTTCATCGACCGGTGCGACCGGCTGGGCATCCCGCTGCTCTTTGTTCAGGATGTGTCGGGCTTCATGGTCGGTACGGAAGCGGAGCAGGAGGGGATCATTCGTGCCGGCGCGCGCTTCGTCGAGGCGATGGCGACGGCGCTCGTGCCGAAGATCGTCCTCACGGTGAATCACGCCTCGGGTGCGGGCTATTACGCGATGGCCGGCCAGGGATTCGATCCCGATTTCATCCTCAGCTGGCCGACCGGCCGCATGGGAGTGATGGAAGGCGAGTCGGCGATTCAGGCTGTGCACGGACCCGCGCTCGAGGCGGCGAAAAAGACCAAGGGCGGGCCACCGCCTGAAGTCGCGGCCGCCGTGGACGAGATGCGCGCCGACTACGAGAACCAACTCGACGCGCGCTACGCCGCGGCCCGCGGTTTCGTCGATGCGATCGTCTACCCGGAGAACACGCGTGAGATGCTGAGCCTTGCCCTCCGCGCCACGCTGCACAACCCGGGACCGCACCTGGGTCCGTTCGTGTTGCCCCCACACCTTGGAGAAAGCAATTGAAGGACATCGTCCGCGTCGCCGCGGGTCAGGGATTCTGGGGCGACGACCTCGACGCCCCTCGACGTCAGGTGGAAGGCGGACAGATCGACTATCTGATGCTCGATTATCTGGCCGAGGTCACGATGTCGATTCTGCAGAAGCAGAAGGAGCGTGATCCCTCGCTCGGATACGCGCGTGATTTCATCGGCGCGATGGAGAGCATTCTTCCAGCGGTGCTGGACAAGGGAGTGAAAGTTGTCGCCAATGCGGGGGGCGTGAATCCGCGCTCGTGCGCGGAGGCTGTGAGGTCGGTAGGCGCTCAGCGCCGCGGAAGCAAATTGCGGATTGGAGTGGTAACCGGCGATGACCTCCTCAACCGGCTCGACGAACTGATTGCCCAAGGTCACTCGCTCGCGAACATGGAAACGGGAGAGCCGCTCTCGAAAGTGCGAGATCGCGTACTTTCCGCGAACGCATACATCGGGTCGGATCCGATCGTCGAGGCGCTTCGGGGCGGCGCAAATGTCGTCATCACCGGAAGGTCCACCGACACCGCGCTCACGATGGCGCCTTTGCGCCACGAGTTCGGTTGGGGAGCGGAGAGCTGGAATCAGCTCGCCGCTGGAATAGTCGCCGGCCACATCATCGAATGCGGCGCCCAGTGCTCTGGTGGAAACTGTCTCTACGACTGGAGATCCATTCCCGACCTCGCCAACGTCGGCTATCCGCTGGTCGAAGCGCGCGCGGACGGCACTTTTGTCGTCACCAAGCATCCCGGCACCGGAGGGAGAGTCTCGATTCAGACGGTCAGCGAACAGCTCGTCTACGAGATGGGCGACCCACACTCGTACATCACGCCCGACGTCATCGCGGATTTCACCTCCATTCGTCTCGCCAACGATGGCGAGAATCGTGTTCAGGTATCCGGCATCCAGGGCAAGCCGCCGACGGACAAGCTCAAGGTGTCGGTTGCGTATCGCTCGGGGTTCAAGGCCGTGGGCACTCTCGTCTACTCCTGGCCGGACGCACTCGACAAGGCTCAGCTCGCCGACAGAGTTCTTCGTGAGCGTCTCGACCGCCTCGGACTCAAGTTCGAGCGAGTGCTTACGGAATTCGTCGGCGCGAACGCTACCCACGGCCGGCTCGCGGGCGACAGACAAGACGCACCGGAGGTTCAGCTTCGCTTCGGCGTGCGGGGCTCCGATCGGGCCGCGGTGGAACGATTCACGCGTGAGATCGCACCGCTCGTCCTGAATGGTCCGCCGAGCGTGACTGGGTTCGCGGGCGGCAGGCCGAAAGTAGAGGAGATCGTGGCATACTGGCCTGCATTGATCGACAAGTCGGTCGTGAAAACGAAGGTCGAGATCATCTCATGAAGGTTCGCCTCCTCGACATCGCGCATGCACGCTCGGGCGACAAAGGTGACACCGCGAACGTCGGTGTAATCGCGCTCGAGCCACGCTGGTATGACGTGCTGGAGAAATTCGTGACGCGTAACAAGGTCGCGGATCACTTTCGCGGCATGATCGAGGGAGAGGTCGAGCGGTACGAGCTCCCGAACCTGAATGCGCTCAACTTTCTGCTTCACGGCGCGCTCGATGGTGGAGGCACACTCTCGCTCAAGACCGACGCACAAGGAAAGGTCTTCTCCACCGCATTGCTCCGCATGGTGATCGATGTGCCGGACTCGCAGGCAAAGCGTCTCGGACTTCCGGCGGTCCGATGAAGAACATTCGGGTGGCGGTTGAGGGCGCCATTGGCAGGATCACCCTCGCGCGCCCCCAGAAGAAGAACGCGCTCGACCGTGCCACCGCCGACGAGCTCGCGGAAGCTCTGTTCGCGCTCAGCGAATCACCCGTGAATGTCGTAGCGATAGATGGTGAAGGCCCCGACTTCTGTACGGGTGCTGATCTCGAGGCCCTCGAGGAAATGCTCGACGCGCCGCGTCAGGAGCACATCGACGACGCCAAGGCGCTGGGTCACGTCTTTCACACCATCCGGCGAATGGAAAAACCGGTCGTCGCCCTGGTGAAGGGACGTGCCTACGCCGGGGGTGCCGGTCTCGCAACCGCGTGCGACATCGTGCTCGCACACGAAGAGGCAAGATTCGGCTATCCAGAAGTCACGATCGGGTTCGTTCCCGCGATGGTGATGACGATGTTGCGCCGCTCAGTCGGGGAGAAGCACGCATTCGACCTGGTGAGCACCGGCCGGATTCTCAGCGCCGACGACGCCAAAGCAATCGGGCTCGTGTCGCGCGTCTTTGCCGCCAGAGAGTTCGATGGGCTGTCACAAGCGGTACTCGACCAGTTGGCCAAGCAGCCCGCGGGAGCAATGGCGGCAACCAAATCGCTCTTCTACAAGCTCGACAACCTCGGATTCCTCGACGGAATCTCGGCGGGAATAGTTGCGAACGCCGATGCTCGCTCGACGAGTGAGTTCCGCGAGGGCGTCAAACGATTTGCCGGTCGCAAGAGGGAGAAATGACTCCAGTCACGATGGCCAAGCTCGCGCTGATGCTCATCGCCGCGGTGCTGATCGCGTGGGGAATTCGCACGGACGACAGCGCGCTAAGGTGGGCGGGTATCGCGTTTCTATTCATCGCGCTCATCCTCCGATTCTTCAAGCCTCGCAAACCACGCGGACTTCCGTGACGCCGCCGCGTCCTACGACGATCGTCTATGCTCCGCGCCTTTCCAGGAAGCTCGGCGTCGATCTCGTGCTGGCGAGCGAGACGCTCCAGTACACTGGGAGCTTCAAGTTTCGCGCTGCGTACAACGTCGCCTCGAACGTCAAACACGCGCATATAATCACGGCGTCGTCCGGCAACTTCGGACAGGCGATCGCCTATGCGTGCTCGCTCTTCAAGAAACGCTGCACCGTGGTGATGCCGGCGACGGCCCCGAAGATAAAGGTCGATGCGGTGCGCGAGTACGGCGCGGAAGTCGATCTGGTTGATGTCACGAAGAAGAGCAGACTGGACCGCCTGGCAGAGCTCGCGAAGAAATTCCCCGACGCCTACGTGGCGAGCCCGTACGACGATCCGCTCGTCATCGAGGGCAACGCCGGGCTGGCGACCGAGCTGTTCGCTCTGGGACTCGATCTCGATTTCATAATCGCGCCGATCGGTGGGGGCGGTCTGACGTCCGGTCTGGTCAAAGCGGTCGAGCGGAGCGGGAAGAAGATCCAGGTTTTGGCCGCGGAGCCGACGTTGGCGAATGACGCCGCGGAATCGTTCAGAGCGGGACACATTGTCGCTCAGGCGGATGAATCGGCGACGATCGCCGACGGCGCCCGGATGCTCAGGCTCGGCGACAGAAACTGGGAGATCCTGAGTCACGGTCTCGCCGGTGTGATCGAAGTGTCCGAAGAGCAGATAATGGAGGGAGTGAGGCTGCTCTTCGCGCTGGCGAATCTCAAGGCTGAGCCGACCGGCGCGCTCGCGCTCGGCGCCGTGCTGGCGGAGCCGGCCCGATTCAAGGGGAAACGCGTCTGCTGCGTGATCAGCGGCGGAAACGCCGATCCCGCCCTCTACGCCAAGCTCGTCGAAGGGATCTAGCTGAACAGTCGTACGGCGTCGCCGCGCAATAACAATTACGCGCGCGGCGCGCGATCATCTCGGTCCCACCGAGTTCGCTAGCTTTAGCGTGATGTCCAAGCCGACACTTCAGGACGCCCGCGACCTGCTCAGGAGCGCTTTCGGATACGAGAGCTTCCGCCCGGGACAGGAGGCCGCGGTGTCGGCGATCCTGGCGGGAAGGGACACCGTTGTCGTGCTCCCGACCGGAGGAGGCAAGTCGCTCTGCTTCCAGGTTCCGGCGCTTCTGATGCCGGGTCTCACGGTCGTCGTCTCTCCCCTCATCTCTCTGATGAAGGATCAGGTCGACGCGCTCACGGCGCGGGGACTGCCGGCGGCTTTCATCAATAGCACGCTCTCCTCCGGTCAGGTGTCGGATCGGCTTGCACGAGTGGAACGCGGCGAGATCAAGCTCCTCTATGTCGCGCCGGAGCGATTCGACTATGGAAAGACGGCCGAGCGGCTTCGCAAAACCGGAGTGTCGCTCCTCGCCATCGACGAGGCGCACTGCATCAGCCAATGGGGCCACGATTTTCGCCCCAGCTACCTTCGCGTCAAGAAAGTGCACGAAGCGCTCGGCTCCCCGACTACGATTGCGCTGACCGCCACGGCTACACCTGAGGTGCGCCGCGACATCACGCGCGAGCTGGCGCTCAGGGATCCCGAGACGATCATCACCGGATTCGACCGTCCGAACCTCGCGTATTACGTCATCCCGGTAAGGAACGATGCCGAGAAGGAGAAGCGTCTCGCTGAGATCCTCAGGAAGCACGACGGACTCGCTGTCGTCTACGCATCGACGCGAAAGGCAGTTGATCACCTGACGACAGTTCTCGAGCGCGCCAGAATCTCGGCCGCCGGGTACCACGCCGGTCTCGACGACGCGCGGCGGCACGAGGTGCAGGAGGCGTTCATGTCGGAGAAGATCCGCGCGATCGTCGCCACCAACGCGTTCGGAATGGGGATCGACAAGCCCAACGTCCGGCTGGTTATTCACTACGCGATGCCCGGCACGCTCGAGGCCTACTACCAGGAAGCTGGGCGCGCCGGTCGCGACGGACAACACTCCGATGTCTTCCTGCTGCACGCTTTTCCGGATCGTTTCACCCACGAGTTCTTCATCAAGGGGTCCTATCCCGAGAGAGAAGCGGTTGAGCAGATCTACGACGCGCTCAGGAAACTGTCCGACCAGCAGGGATTCGTCGGTGCGCAGCCGGAGGATCTCACCCGCGTCGTCAAAGCCAAGGTCAACAGCAGAGAGATCGAGGGCGCTCTAAGAATTCTGGAGCGCAGCGGGGCGGTCGCATCGAGTAACGGCGAACACGCGCGTGTGCACGTCAGACTACTCGCCACACCGCAGCGGATCACGCGCGAGCTCACCGGCGATGCGAACGCCGAGCTCGGCTTGTTGCGCGCCTTGTGGCGAGGAGTGGGAGCGGCGCTCCGCACGGGCGCCGTCGTGGATCTCGATGGGTTGCCTCCGGGTCTGGGCGGCGCCGCCGCATCCCTGCCGCTGCTCGAATCACTCGAGGAGCGGCAATTTCTGGCCTGGGAAAGAATCGGCAGCGGGCTCTATCTGGGCGATAGAAATGCGCCGCTCTCGAAATTCCGCATCGACTGGGCGGTGATCGATCGTCGCCGCGCCGCCGAGCTCTCGAAGCTCCAGGCAGTCCAGAAATACGCCTACACCAAGGAATGCCGGCGCGGATTCGTGCTTCGTTACTTTGGCGACCCAGCGGCGAGGGCACGGTGCGACGGCTGCGACAATTGTCTCGGTATCGCCGCGGTAGCGAGCGACGTCGACGATTCACCACGCGCGCGTCGCGACAGAAAGCCAAAGGCACACGGTACCAAATCGCGAGCGCTCGAGACCGCTGATGACGTCGCGTTTGGCCCGGCGGAGGAGCGGGCTCTCGCCGCTCTCAAGACCGTTCGTACGCGGATCGCCCGCGAGGAACAAGTGCCCGCGTATATTGTATTCTCCGATCGTACACTCGCCGAGCTCGCTGTCCGGCGTCCAAGGTCGCTCAACGCTTTGCAGGATGTTCGCGGGGTGGGGCCTATGAAGTTGGAACGGTACGGCGCGCGCTTCCTTGCCGCGATCGCCGAGCTGGATGAAACCGAGGCCGCGTGACGACAACGCGCCCGCAACCTGCGCCATGATTCGAATGAGATCACTAAATCAGCTTTCCCTTGCCGCGCTGCGCCGGCTGGCAGTCTTTGCGGGCGTTTGCCTTTCTCTCGCTGTTTCCGCATCCGCGCAGCAGCCGACGGTCGGCGCGCCACGCAGTCCGCTTCCATTCGATCCTGCGGTCACGGTAGGCACGCTTCCGAATGGGTTGCGCTACTACATCCGTGAAAATCACAAGCCGGAAAAGCGGGCCGAGCTGCGGCTGGTAGTGAACGCCGGGTCTGTCCTCGAGGACGATGATCAGCGCGGCCTCGCGCATATGGTCGAGCACATGGCGTTTCGCGGGACAAAGAAGTTCCCGGGAAATCAGGTTTCGAGCTACCTCGAGTCGGTTGGAATGCGATATGGACCGGACATCAATGCATTCACCAGCTTCGACGAAACGGTCTTCATGATCACGATCCCGACCGACACCGCCGCCATCACCGACAAGGGGTTTCAGATTCTCTCGGAGTGGGCTCACAATCTGAGCTTCGAGCCCTCGCAGATCGAGAAGGAGCGTCCGGTGGTGATCGAGGAGTGGCGCCTTGGGCAGGGCGCCGAGAACCGAATGCAGAACAAGTGGTTTCCGGTGCTGTTTACCGGATCCAAGTACGGGGAACGAATTCCGATTGGCGACAAGAAGATTCTCGAGACATACAAGCCGGCAACGCTGCGCCGATTCTACGACACCTGGTATCGCCCCGACCTGATTGCGGTCGTCGCGGTCGGCGACTTTGACAAGACGAAAATCGAAAGCCTGATCAAACGTTACCTCGGCACGATCCCTCGGGCGACAAATCCCCGGCCGCGCCCTCTCTTCCCGGTGCCGGCTCACGACAGCACTCTCGTCTCGATCAACAGCGACAAGGAGGCGACTCGCTCGACAATCCGGTTGCTCTACAAGCAGCCGAAGAGAGCGAACACGACGGTAGCAACCTACAGACAGCATCTGGTCGAAGATCTCTTCGGGGGAATGTTCAACGATCGGTTCTCGGAGATCACCCAGAAGCCGAATCCGCCATTCATCAACGCCTTTGCCGGTCAGGGAGATCTCGTCCGTTCGGCCGAATCGTTTTCGCTTACCGCGATTGTCGCCGATAACGGCATTCCGCGCGGACTTAACGCGCTGCTCGCGGAAGGCGAACGCGTGAGGCGATTCGGATTCCTTCAGACAGAGCTCGACCGCGCGAAGAAGGATTTGCAACGCGGCATGGAGCAGGCGTACGCGGAGCGCGAGAAGACGAACTCGAACGTCTACGCTGAATCCTACGTCTCGTCCTTTCTGGGATCGGAGCCGTCAACCAGCATCGCCTACGACCTCGAGGCGGTCAAGCAATTCCTTCCGACGATCGCGCTCGGCGAAGTGAACAAGCTGGCCGGCGAATGGATGACGGACAAGAACCGCGTGCTGGCGACGACGTCGCCGGATAAGCCGGGCATCGTCAACCCGACACGAGGCGAGCTTCTCCTCGCGTTCGACGCGGTGAAGGGCGCAGATATCGCGGCGTATACGGAAACGGCCCAATCCAAGCAGCTCGTTGACAAGGAGCCGGCCGGCGGGACAGTCGTCTCGGAGCGAGAGATCAAGAGCGTCGGTGTCACCGAATGGAAGCTCTCCAACGGCGTGCGTGTTCTGCTCAAGCCAACCGACTTCAACGCGGATCAGATCACGTTCAGCGCATACAGCCCGGGTGGCGCGTCACTATTGCCAGATGCCGGCTATCAGGCGGCAAGCGCAGCGGATCTCATTCCGATGACGAGCGGGATCGGGAAGTTCAACGTAGTCGATCTCCAGAAATATCTCGCGGGCAAACAGGTTTCCGTCTTTCCGTCAATTGACGATTTGAGCGAAGGCATCTCCGGCAACGGATCGCAGCGCGACGTCGATACGATGCTCCAGCTCGTTTACCTCTACTTCACTCAGCCGCGCCTCGACACGTCGCTGGTCAACACCTTCATCGGACGCTTCAAGGGCGTTCTCGCCAACCGCAGCGCGAGCCCGGACGCCGCGTTCAGCGACACCCTCCAGGTGACGATGGCGCAGCACTCAGTCCGTGAGCAGCCCGTGTCAGCCGCGCAGCTCGACCGGATTGATCCGTTCAAATCGTACGACTTCTACAAGGACAGATTCTCCGACGCCAGCGGCTTCACCTTTGTTTTCGTCGGGAACTTCAAGCCGGACTCCATCAAGCCGCTCGTCGCGAAGTGGCTTGGCTCGCTCCCATCGACCGGAAGGAAGGAAACGTGGCGGGATACAGGCGTGCGTCCGCCCACGGGTGTCGTCCAGCGTGTGGTCAAGAAGGGAGCGGAACCCAAAGCGCGCACCGCTCTGGTGTTCACCGGAGCATTCGAATACACGAGACAGAACCGGTACTATCTGAGCGCGCTCGCCGAGCTGCTTGGCATCAAGCTGCGGGAGGCCCTGCGCGAAAATCTGGGAGGCACGTACGGAGTGAGTGTGAATCCGAGCGCCAGTCGCGATCCGCAGCCGTCCTACCGTTTCACAATTGGATTCGGATCAGCTCCGGAGCGACTTGAAGCCCTGACGACAGCCGCGCTGGCGCAGATCGACAGTGTGAAGCGTTTTCCAGCTACGCCCGAGTACCTCAACAAGGTGAAGGAAGCCGCGCTCAGAGCACGCGAGACCGCGCTCAAGCAGAATAGCTATTGGATTTCGCAAATCTCTACGTTCGATCAGAACGGGTGGCCGCTCGAGGAGATTCCAAATGGAGACAAGCTCATCTCCTCGCTGACCGCCGAGGATCTGCAGCGAGCCGCGCAGAAGTATCTCCGCACCGATAACTACGTCAGGGTTTCGCTGTACCCCGAGAGCTTCCCGGCAGTCGAGAACAAGTAACGGACCCATGGACGATTCGCTCTACTTCACCGAGCAGCACCTCGCGGTACGCGGCATGGTGCGCGAGTTCGCCCGCAGCGAGGTGGCGCCCGTAGCGGCCGAGCTCGACGCCAAGGCCGAATTCCCCTGGGCGAACGTCAAGAAGATGGGTGAGCTCGGACTGCTTGGAATTCCATGGCCCGAGGAGCTGGGAGGCGCGGGACTCGACCTCCTTAGCTACATGATAGTGATTAACGAGATGGCCAAGGTCGATGCATCGCACGCCATCACGATCTCCGCGCATACGACGCTAGGCACTTCGCCGATCGTGAACTTCGGAACGACCCAGCAGAAGAAGCGATACGTGCCTCTGCTCGCAAGCGGCAGAGTTCTTGGCGGGTTCGGGCTCACCGAGCCCAGCGCCGGCAGCGACGCCGCCAGCACCCGGTCAACCGCTGTGCGCAAAGGCTCCCACTACATCCTGAACGGCACCAAGATCTTCATCACTCACGGCGGCGTGGGCGAAATCTTCGTGGTCACGGCCGTCACCGAGCCCGGGAAGGGCACCAAGGGAATCAGCGCCTTCATAGTCACCAAGGAGGCGAGTGATCTCGACAGGGCGGAGGGGCTCGGCATCGGCCACGACGACTCGCTGCCCTCAATGCGCGGATTTCGCGCCGGCAAGAAGGAAGACAAGCTTGGTTGGCGCGCCTCCGATACCCGCGAGCTGATATTCGAGGATGTCGAAGTCCCCGCCGAGAATCTGCTCGGGGAAGAGGGAGAAGGATTCAATAACTTCATGCGCACGCTCGATTCCGGTCGGGTTGGAATTGCTGCCCTTTCGCTGGGAATCGCCGAGGGCGCATTCGAGCAGTCGCTCCGTTATTCGACGCTACGTAAGCAGTTCGGACAGCCGATCTCGAATTTTCAGGGGATACAGTTCCAGCTCTCCGACATGGCGACCGAAATCGAAGCGGCGAAGCATTTGATGTTTCATGCGGCGTGGCTCGCGCAGAACAAGCAGCCCTTCAGCAAGCAGGCTGCGATCGCCAAATTGTATTGCTCGGAGCTGGCGATGCGCACGACGATCAAGGCGATCCAGATCCATGGCGGTTACGGCTACACGAAGGAGTATCCGGTGGAGCGAATGTTCCGCGATGCAAAAATCTGCGAGATTGGCGAGGGGACGTCCGAGATACAGCGTCTCGTCATTGCGCGTCATCTCCTGAAGGAGCTGGCTGATTGACTTATTCCGCGGTCGCCAAGCGCCTCCGTCTTCCGCTTGGCTTTTTGCTCGGCATCACTTATCTGATTTTCGCGCGACCGACCCCGCTAACTCTGGCGGTCGGGGGGACGATTGCCCTGGCCGGCGTCATCGTTCGTGGCTGGGCTTCCGGCCACATCTCGAAAAA
>CAAGKR010270491.1_pt1 | contig 11682 bp, 12 predicted proteins | sample 2556971 | NCBI WGS metagenome assembly CAAGKR01 (sample SAMEA5207829, study PRJEB30636) | soil metagenome | biome: forest; feature: boreal; material: soil | place: USA | collected 2011-09 | depth 1 m
ACCGGTTTGGTGAATGCGCCGAGCGGAAAGGTCCTGCCGTGCCCGTCGAGGTCAAGTTGCCCACCGTCCTGCGCACGCACGCCGATGGCCAGGCGTCGGTGAGCAGCGACGGAGCGACCGTCGGAGAGGTCTTCACCGACATCGTCGCCCGCTACCCGTCGATGCGAGGCAACCTGCTCGACGAGTCGGGCGGGCTCCACAAGTTCGTCAACGTCTACAAGAACGACGACGACATCCGCTACCTCGAGCAGCTCGACACGAAGGTCGAGTCGGGCGACGTCCTCTCCATCCTCCCCGCGGTCGCCGGAGGGGCCCAGAGCGGGCTGCGCTGAGCCGCATGGCCCGCTACGAGTCGATCCTCGATCTCATCGGCGACACTCCGCTGGTCGGATTGCACGCCCTCTCGCCGACGCCGGGTGTGCGCATCTGGGCGAAGCTCGAAGGCCAGAATCCCGGTGGCTCCTCGAAGGACCGCATCGCCCTCAAGATGGTCGAGCTCGCCGAGCGCGACGGTCTGCTCACCCCCGGAGCGACGATCCTCGAGCCCTCGTCGGGCAACACCGGTATCGGGCTCGCGCTCGTCGCGCGCCTGCGCGGCTACCACCTGCGCGTGGTCATGCCCGAGAACGTCTCGGTGGAGCGGCGGCAGCTGCTCGAGATCTTCGGTGCCGAGATCACCTCGTCGCCTGGTGAAGAGGGGAGCAACGGCGCCATTCGGCTCGCCGAGAAGATCGCGGCCGACCGGCCGGAGTACGTGCTGCTGTTCCAGTACGGAAACCCCGCCAATCCGCTGGCGCACTACGAGGGCACCGGCCCCGAGATCTGGCGCGACTGCCCCGAGGTCGACGTCTTCGTCGCGGGGCTCGGCACGAGCGGCACGCTGATGGGTGTGGGCCGGTATCTCAAGGAGCGCAACCCCGACGTGAAGATCGTCGCGGTCGAACCGCCGGCGGGCGAGCTGGTGCAGGGTCTTCGCAACCTCGACGACGGCTTCGTCCCGCCGATCTTCCAGGGCGACATCCTCGATCGCAAGTTCATCGTGCGGCCCCGCGAATCGATCGAGTTCACCAGGCGCCTCCTCGACGAGTGCGGGGTGTTCGCCGGGATCTCGTCGGGCGCCGCCGTCGCGGGCGCGGTGAAGATGGCCGCGCAGATGGACGAGGGAACGATCGTCACGCTGCTCCCCGACGGCGGGTGGAAGTACCTCTCGTCGGGCGCGTGGACCGACGACATCGACGTGGTCGAAGCGCGCGCCAAGCGCATCAACTACTGGTGACGGCCGAGATCCGCGAGGCTGCGGCCGTGCTGAGGGCCGGCGGTCTCGTGGCGTTTCCCACCGAAACCGTCTACGGCCTCGGCGCCGATGCGACGAACGCCCGCGCGGTGCGCCGCGTCTACGCGGTGAAGGGTCGGCCTCCCGATCACCCGATCATCGTGCATCTCGCGTCGGCCGACGATCTCGACACCTACGCGGTCGACGTCAGCGCCGCGGCGCGTGCGCTGGCGCACGCCTGCTGGCCGGGGCCGCTCACGCTGGTCGTCCGACTCCGTGAAGGAACGATCGCCTCCGAGGTGACGGGTGGTCGCGCGACGGTCGCGCTCAGGGTTCCGGCGCACCCGGTGGCGCTCGCCCTGCTCGAGGAGCTCGGCAGGGGAGTCGCGGCTCCGTCGGCCAACCGGTTCGGGCGGGTGAGCCCGACGACCGCGGCGCACGTGCGCGCCGATCTCGGTGACGACGTCGACCTCGTGCTCGACGGCGGGCCGGCGGCCATCGGTGTGGAATCGACGATCGTCGACTGCTCGCGGTTGCATCCCGCGATCCTTCGCCTCGGTGGTGTCGACGCCGCGACGCTCGACGCGCTCGTCGGCGAACCGGTCGAGCAGCTCACTCGGGGAGAGGTCGCGGCTCCGGGGACGCTCGAGCGTCACTACTCTCCTGCGGCGCGGGTGATCGTCGTCGAGGCGGGCGACGTCGCCGACCGGGCGACCTCGTTCCTCGCGCGAGGAGAACGCGTCGGCCTGCTCGCGATCATGCCTCCGGCCGGTCTCCCCGCCGATCTCGAGATTCTGCGCGCGCCCGGCGACGCCGACGAGTACGCGCGGGTCCTCTACGCGCGGCTGCGCGAAGCCGACGAGCACGAGCTCGACGTCGTTCTCGCCGTCGCGCCGCCGCCAGACGGGATCGGTGCCGCGGTGATCGACCGATTGGCGCGCTCCGCAGCGGGCGGCCGGTTACCGTGACGGCGATGCTGGCGCCCCCGTGCCCGATCGGGATCTTCGACAGTGGGCTCGGCGGGCTCACCGTCGCTCGGGCTCTCATCGATCTCCTGCCCGACGAGCAGTTCGTGTACTTCGGTGACACGGGCCGATTCCCGTACGGGCCCAAACCGGCCGACGAGGTGCTGAAGTACTCGTTCGAGATCGCCGATCTGCTCGTCGAGCGGTCGGTGAAGATGCTCGTGGTGGCCTGTAACAGCGCGTCGGCGGCGGCGCTCGACTCGCTGCGCGAGCGCCTCGACGTGCCCGTCGTCGGGGTGATCGAGCCGGGCGTACGGGCCGCTCGCGACGCGACGCGCAATGGTCGGGTCGGCGTCATCGGTACCGTCGGCACGATCTCGTCGGGTGCCTACCAGCGCTCGGCCACGGCACTCGCTCCCCACATCACGTTGACGTGTGCCGCGTGCCCCGGTTTCGTCGAGTTCGTCGAGGCCGGCGATGTCGACTCCGATCAGGTGCATGTGCTCGCCGAACGGCTGCTCGCCCCGGTGATCGCGGCGCGCGTCGACACGCTCGTGCTCGGGTGCACGCACTATCCGTTGCTCTCGCGCACGATCGGCGATGTGATGGGACCCGGCGTCGTGCTCGTGTCGAGCGCCGACGAGACCGCGTTCGAGGTACGCGACCGGTTGCATCGACTCGGCGGCGTCGGGAGCGCGGGGCCGCACCACTTCGTCACCAGCGGCGACGTCGACCAGTTCCTCGTCCTCGGAGCGCGTTTCCTCGGTCCCGAGGTCGAACGCGTCGAATCGTGGCAGTGGTCGTGACCCCCGGAGATCGTTCGTGATCGAGCTCACCGTTCTTGGTTGCTCCGGTTCGTACGGCTCGCCCGCGGGAGGCGCGTGCAGCGGGTATCTCGTGCGGGCCGGTGGCGCGACGATCTGGCTCGATTGCGGGAACGGCACGCTCGCCGCGCTGCAGCGGCACGCCGACCCCGCGGATCTCACCGCGGTCGTCATCACCCATATGCATCCCGATCACTGCGTCGATCTCTACGGGCTGCACGTGCTCAACCGCTACGGCCTCGAGCGCTTCGGGCTGCCGGTGTACGCACCGGCGGGAGTCGGCGCCGCGATGCTCGGCCTGGTCGGCGACTGGGGTGGTGCCTTCGACTGGCGGGAGATCGGCGACGGCGACGCCACGCAGATCGGCCCGGTCGACCTGCGTTTCCTGCGCACCGACCACCCGCCGCCCACGCTTGCCGTCGAGCTCGCCCACGAGGGTCACCGGCTCGTCTACACGTCGGATACCGGACCGCGGTGGAGCGTCGAGGCGTTCGGGTCGCGCGCCGACCTCGTGCTCTCCGAGGCGACCTATCAGCACGGCGACATCCGCTCGCCGCTCCACGTGTCGGCCCGCCAGGCCGGTGAGAACGCCCGCGCCGCGGCGGCCCGCCGGCTCATGCTCACCCATTTGTGGCCCACGCTCGACCCCGCGGTGTCGGTGGCCGAGGGCTCCGAGGCCTTCGGCTCGCCGGTGATACTCGCGGCCCCGAACCTCACGGTTCTCATTTAGTCGCACTCGCTGGCGCTCGCCGCTCCGGACGCGGGATGGGAGTGGGCCGGGTCGCTTGCTCGCTTCGCTCGCCGCTTGCCGCTCCGCTTGCCGCTGCTGCCCACACCTAAGCTGCCGCAGTCCGCATCGCCTTCGAAGGGTCGCGCAGTGACCGCACGTGTCTCGGGCCGCGAGCCCGACGAGCTCCGACCGATCACCTTCACCCGCGACTACACCGAGATGGCCGCCGGCTCGGTGCTCGTCGAGTTCGGTCGCACCCGCGTGCTCTGCACCGCGTCGGTCGAGGCCCGGATCCCTCCCTGGCTGCGCGGCAAGGGACAGGGCTGGGTGACCGCCGAGTACTCGATGCTGCCCGGATCGAGCCCGGAACGGGTCGGTCGTGAGGCGGCCAAGGGACGCCAGTCGGGGCGCACTCAGGAGATCCAACGCCTCATCGGACGCTCGCTGCGTGCCGTGACCGACCTCGTCGCGGTGGGCGAGAACCAGATCGTCGTCGACTGCGACGTGTTGCAGGCCGACGGCGGCACCCGCACCGCGTCGATCTGCGGTGGTTGGATCGCGCTGCACGACGCGTGCTCCCGGCTGTTGCAGCGCGAGCTGATCGCGCGTCACCCCGTACGCGAAGCGTGCGCGGCCATCTCGGTCGGTGTCGTCGGCGGAGTGCCGATGCTCGACCTCGAATACACCGAAGACGTCCGCGCCGAGGTCGACATGAACGTCGTGATGACCGCGTCGGGACGTTTCGTCGAAGTGCAGGGCACCGCGGAAGGGATGGCGTTCACGCGCGACGAGCTGTCGGCACTCCTCGCGCTCGCGGAGTCGGGGATCGCCGAGATCGTCGAGGCGCAGGAGCAGATGATCGCGGTCGCCCCGGCACCGCGCGCGTGACGGTGTCGTTCGGGCTGCCGCTCGTTCTCGCGACGGGAAACACCGACAAGGCGCGCGAGCTGTGCGAGCTGCTCAGCGACGCCCTCGACAGTGTGCTCGTCACGGTCGCCGTCACGGTGGGCGATCGTCCGATCGGGTTCGTCGTCGAGCGACCCGAGCAGCTCACCGCCACCCTCGAGCGGCTGGTGAAGCTCGACGAGGCCCCCGACGTCGAAGAGACCGGAACCACCCTCGAGGAGAACGCGCGCATCAAGGCCCGCGGCGTGGGTGAAGCCCTCGGGCTGCTCGCGGTCGCCGACGACACCGGGCTCGAGATCGACGCGCTCGACGGCGCGCCCGGGGCGCGGGCCGCGCGCTACGCCGGTGACCACGCCACCTACGCCGACAACGTCGCGAAGGTGCTGGAGGCGCTCGACGGCCTTCCCCAGCGCCGGACCGCCCGGTTCGCCACGGTCGTCGTGGCCCGCACTCCCGGCGGTGACGAGCTCGTCGTCCGGGGCGAGGTCGAGGGCATGATCGCCGCCGAACCTCGCGGGACGAATGGTTTCGGCTACGACTCGGTCTTCGAGCCGATCGAGGGCGACGGTCGTACCTTTGCGGAGATGTCTCCCGACGAGAAGCACGCGTTGTCGCACCGGGGGCGGGCGCTGCGCGCGCTCGTCTCACACCTCGAGGCCTCGGAGGAGCACCGATGACCCTGCATCCTCAAGCACGCGCCGTGCTCGACCTCGTCGCCGCGAACGGCGAGATCGAGCCGTCTGATGAACATCTCGCCGAGATCCGCACCGGCTTCGCGACCCTCGTGGCGATGGGCGCGGGGCCGGGCGTTGCCGTCGCCGAGGTGCGCGATCTCGAGATCCCTGCACGCGCACCCGCCGGCCCGGTACCGGTACGGGTCTACCGTCCGACCGCTGACGCGCCGCTCCCCGTCGTCGTGTTCTTTCACGGCGGCGGCTGGACGATCGGCGGCATCGACGACTACGACCCGATCGCCCGCAGCATCGCGAAGAGCGGCGGCGCGCTCGTCGTGTCGGTCGGCTACCGGCTCGCGCCCGAGCATCCGCACCCGGCTGCCATCGACGACTGCTGGGCCGCGACCACGTGGGTTGCCGAGCACGCGGCCGAGATCGGTGGCGACGGCTCCCGCCTCGCGCTGATGGGTGACAGCGCCGGCGGCAACATCGCCGCGGTGCTCTCCCAGCGCTGCGCACGCGAGGGTGGGCCGCAACCGCTCCTGCAGGTGCTCGTGTATCCCGCGGTCGACTGCGACTTCGACACGCCGTCGTACCGCGAGAACGGCAAGGGCTACCTGCTCGACGCGGAGCAGATGCGGTGGTTCCTCGACTGCTACACGCGCGGTGGATCGGATGCGCGCGATCCGGCGATCTCGCCGCTCCGGGCCGGCGACCTTCACGGCGTCGCAAGGGCTCTCGTGATCACCGCGGAGTACGACCCGCTACGCGACGAAGGCGAGGCGTACGCGGCCGCGCTCGGTGCCGCCGGAGTCGATGTCACACTCACTCGATACGACGGGATGATCCACGCGTTCTTCGGGCTCGGTGCTGCGCTCGACGCCGGGAACGAGGCGGTCGCCGAGGTCGGTGCGGCGTTGCGCCGCGCGTTCGGTACCCTCTGACTCGATGGCCGTCGTCGACATCGCGGGGTTCGTTGCCGATCTGAAGGATCACGCGGTCGAGCACGGGTTCCACGTGCACGACGAGCGCCATTTCGTCGAGTCGTACTCGCTCCGCCAGACCTGGGAAGTCGACCTCCACCCGGAAGAGGGCTGCGAAGGGCCCGTCGACCTCTATCTCTCGCTTGTGGTCGACCCGCGCGTCCTGCTCGGCTTCGAGGATGCGGTCATCGGCCTGCCCGACGACGAGGAACCCGACGACCAGTACTACTTCCCGCTCGATTTCACCTGGGCGCTTCCTCCGCTGCCGAGCGGTCCCAACCTGCTCGAGCTCGCGACCGAGCTGGCCGGCGTCGGGGGTCCCGACCTCCCGTTGGAGGTCTCCGCTACCGACTCGTTCCCGTCGGCGACCGACGCCCCGGAGCGGACGTTGCGGATCGTCGCGCACCAGCAGGTGTCACTCGTGCGCATCCGCTCGGGCGAAGAGGTTCCGTGCGAGATGCTCGATCGATGCCTGGGCGTGAGCCGCTACCTGCTCGACTGCGCCCCCGAGTGGCTCTCCTGAGCGGGTGTCACGTAGCGCGTGCCGAGCAGCGCGGTCGCCGCGTCTGCCGGTACGCCGGGTGAGAACAGGAAGCCCTGCATCTCGTCGCAGCCCAATCGGGCGAGCGTGGCGAGATGCACTTCGTTCTCGACGCCCTCCGCGACACACTCCATTCCGAGCGCGTGCGCGAGATCGATGACGGAAGCGACGATCGTTGCTCCCTGCGGGTCGAGGCCGAGCTCGAGGATGAACGACCGGTCGATCTTGAGCACCGTGACGGGAAGCCGCCGCAGGTAGCTGAGCGACGAGTACCCGGTGCCGAAGTCGTCGATGGCGAGCGAGACGCCCAGCTTGCGCAGACGCTTCAGCGTGTCGATGGTCGTCGGGGTGTCCTGCATCAGCAGCGTCTCGGTGATCTCGATGCCGAGCGAGCTCGGCGATGCGCCCGACTCGGCCAGGATCCGCGCGACGTCGTCGACCAGGTCGGTCTGGCCGAGCTGTCCGGCCGAGAGGTTCACCGAGACCCACGGGCTCGAACCGTCGGTGAACTTGCCCCGCCAAGCCGCGATCTGCGCGCACGCGAGGTGCAGCACCTGGAGGCCCATGGGCACGATCAGGCCGGTGTCCTCGGCGATCGGGAGGAAGTCGGCCGGCTGCACGAGGCCGTGTCCCTGGCGGTTCCACCGGGCCAGGGCTTCGAATCCCATGATCTCACCGCTTCGCACCGACACGACCGGTTGGTAGTGCAGCACGAGCTCACCGGTGTCGAGACCGCGTCGGAAGGCGCTCTCGGTGTCGAGGCGGGTCGCGACCGACGACCGCAGGTTCTCGTCGAAGAGCTCGGCCCGGTTCCGGCCCCGGTCCTTGGCCCGATACGCGGCGATGTCGGCGTGCTTGAGGAGCGTTCCCGGGTCGGCCGCTCCGTCGGCGACCACCACTCCGACGCTCGCGCCGACGAACACCTCGGTGCCGCGCACGAAGAACGGCTTCTCGAGCGCGGCGCGGATCCGTTCGGCGACCATGAGCGCCTCGGACGCGCCCGCGACGTCGGGGCAGACGATGACGAACTCGTCGCCGCCGAAGCGCCCCGCCGTGTCGCCTTCGCGCACCGACTGCTTCAACCGCTCGGCCACGCTCACGAGCAGCTCGTCGCCGGCGGTGTGCCCGAGGCTGTCGTTCACCCGTTTGAAGTGATCGAGGTCGATGAAGAGCACCGCGACCTCGGTCGACCGGCGGCGCGCGCCGGCGAGCGCGAGCTCGAGGTGGTCGATGAGGAGGTTGCGCAGCGGGAGGTCGGTCAGGCCGTCGTGCTTGGCCTCGTAGGCCAGCCGTTCCTCGAAGCGGCGCCGCTCGGTGACGTCGACGATTTGGCCGAGGCTGTAGAGCGGCGCGCCCTCGGCGTCCTTCACGACCGTCACGTGCACGCGGCACCAGATCCAGTCGCCCATCTTGCGCCGGTAGCGCTTGTCGAGCACGTAGGTGTCGACGTCGCCCTGGTACGCCTGCGTGTGCAGCTCGACGTTGCGGTCGAGGTCGTCTGGGTGGGTGAGCTCGGCGAACGAGAGCTCGAGGAGCTCGGCATTCGAGTAGCCGAGCATGCGGCAGAACGCGGGGTTGACGCGAACGAAGCTCCCGGCTTCCCCGACCATCGCCATCCCGATCGGCGCGTGCTGGAACGCCTCTTCGAAACGGACCTGCGCATCCCGGAGGGTCTCCTCGATGCGGCGCCGGTCGGAGATGTCGCGGAGGTTGACGGCGATGCCGCCGACGAGGGGATCGTCGACGAGATCGGTGCCCAGGGCCTCGAGATTGACCCAATGACCCTGCGCGTGCAGGAGCCGCAGCTCGAGCGGCTCGGGTGTCCCGTCGGGCGCCAGCGTGCGCGCGACGGCGTTCACTGCCTCGACGAGGTCGTCGGGGTGGATGAGCTCGCCGGCGTCCCGCCCGATGAGCTCCTCGACGCGATAGCCGAGGATCTCTTCGACGGCCCCACTCACGTAGCCGATGCGCAGATCGGGGTCGATGACGGTGACGACGTCGGACGATCGGGCGATGAGGGTGCGGAACCGCCGTTCGTTCTGCTCGATCTCGGCCGTGCTCTCGACGACGGCGGTGATGTCGGTGAGCGACACCGCGACGAGCTCGGGTCGGCCGTCGGCGCCGAAGTCGATGACGACCGAGTTGGCCGAGGTCCACGTGCATTCGCCGTCGGGCCGGAGCACGCCCATCACGACTCGCGGCAGGGTTTGCCCGTCGCGCGCGTCCTGGTCGCAGGCCGGTCCTCCGGCGCGATCGGCGAGCCGTCGCGGCGGATCAGGCTCCAGCGCGGGTCCTGAGAGGTGTGTTCCATGATCTCGCCGGCGCTGAGCCCGAGCAGCGCCTCGGCTGCCGGGTTGCACGCGACGACCTGGCCGCCCTCGCCGGAGAGGATGATGCCCTCCGCGAGCGAGTCGATCACCCGCCGGTTGCGCGCCTCGCTCGCTCGCAGCGCGGCTTCGGCGTTGGCCCGCTCGGTGACGTCGACGACGTCGAGCACGATGCCTGCGATCTCGGGGTCATCGAGCAGGTTCGTGTAGGTGCCCTCGATGATGCGCCACGATCCGTCGGCGTGGCGGGTTCGGTACCGGATGGAGATCGGTTCCTCCGGTCGCAGCAGGGATGCCTCGAAGCTCTGCGCGAGACCGTCGAAGTCGTCGGGGTGGATGCGGTTGGTCGCGGCGTCGGCGAGGGCGCCCTCGCCGCTCCGAATGCCGGTGTGCAGCTCGAGCGCGCCGGGGCTGAGATACAGCGGCGTGCCCTCGGCCGAGAGGAGGCCGGTGAGCGCGCGTGAGCGCGAAACGACCGCGATGAGACGCCCGATGGCGACGGGATCCGGGTCTCGGCCTGTGGTCAAGGCGTCGTCGATCATGCTGAGGGAGGGCACCGACGGGTGGTGCCGTAGTTCTCATCGACCGGAACGGTCGTGGGGCCAAGCGCGAAGGCGCCCACCCCCTGGATCGGCCTTCCAAATGGGCCGCCGAGCCCGGGGCCACACCGCCGGATGAGAGAATGGGGTCCATGGGCATGCGCACGGAGTGCCGCCACTACGAGAGCCGCACCTACGGGCACGGCGAGACCGTCCGCAAGTGCCGCCTCGATCTCGCTCCCGAGGCCCCGTGGAAGTGCCCCGACGGCTGCCCGATGTTCGAGAAGCGCCGTTTCGACGCCGCCTGGCAGTACGGCAGCCTCACCGGCGCGATGGCCCCCACTCCCGCAGCCGAGCCCGAGTCGCTCGACGGCAACGCGGCGGCCCTGCTCGACGAGGCCGAGAACATCGTGAACGCGGCCAGCGCCGAGGTGCTCGCCGAGCTCGATCGCAAGTCGAAGAAGCGCTTCCGTCGCAAGCGCCGCTGATCAGCGAACGGGCCCGAGCGCGCGCTCGAAGCAGACCGAGCGCGGCGAGTCACGGTAGACGCCGTACCGCTCGATCTGGGTGTAGCCGAGCGCGGTGTAGAGCGCGATCGCCTCTGGTTGCGCGTCTCCTGTCTCGAGCCGCGCCGCGCGGTAACCGAGCGCGACCGCGCGAGTCTCGAGCGCCTGCACGACCAGGCGGCTGTAGCCGTGACCGCGATGGAGCGGCAGCACGTAGATCGCCTTCAGCTCCGCGGTCGCGTCGGCGTCGTCGTACCGGCAGACGCCGCCACAACCGGCGGCTTCGCCCGCGATGCTCAGGATGACGAACGCGCCCGTCGGAGCCGCGAACGCGCCGGGGTTCCGTAGCGAAGCCGGCTCGGGATCGTGCTCGCCGTAGCGGGCGCTGAGCTCGGCCCACTGAGCCTGCACGAGCAAGACCGCAACCGGGTCGTCGGCAGCGCAGTCGGAGATGTCGACGGCGTCGGGCGTTCGCGTCACGTGGACGATGCTCGATGGCCCCTGCAGGTCGTCGGTTGGAAGGGGGGCCCGACGGTGCGTGGCGACGAACACCGCCCAGTTCTCACCTTCGGCGTCCGGTGGCCGTCGTGCGTACTCGTCGAGGAGCCCGGCCAGCCGGTCGTCCAGGTCTCGGCGCTCGTCGGCCGTGAGGTTCACGGCGAGCCGGCTCGTGTGGAGGTCGGCGGTCGGTTGCGCCTCTCGCAGCTCGGCGACGAAGGCCTCGAACGCGGCCCGGGAGACGTCGGCGAGTGCGTGCTCGTCGTCGATCGCCAGTGTCCACGAGCGGCCGGTCGACCGGTACGGCTTCTCGACGGTGCCCCTCGGCCCCCGCCGTTCGGGGTCGGCCACGATGAACCCGGCGCGGAGCAGGGTGCGCACGTGGTGCAGCACCGTCGCCGGGTGCTCACCGAGGGCTCGGGCGAGCTCCCGGTTCGTGAGGCTGCGTTCGTAGAGGAGGCGGATGATCCGAAGCCGTAGCGGGTGCGCGAGCGCCCTGGCTTCGGCGAGGGAGGCCTCGGGACGCGGGGGAGTGACGGCCGGCATCGAGGCCAGATCCTAGCGTCCAGTTGACAAATCCCAATCGATTGGGAATGCTCAATCAGTGCCCGGTCGCCTGAGGACCAACGAGCGATCTCTGCTCCGAAACCCCGACTTCGTGCGGCTGTGGACGGCCGAGTCGGTGAGCCAGCTCGGCAGCCAGGTCAGCCTGCTCGCCCTGCCGTTGCTCGCCATCGGCACCCTGCACGCGAGCACGTTTGCCGTCGGGGCGCTCCGCGCCGTCGAGTTCGCCCCGTTCCTGCTCGTCGGCCTCCCGGCGGGGGTCATCGTCGACCGCCGGCGGCGGCGCCCCGTGCTCATGCTCGGTGACATCGGGCGCGCGATCGCGCTGTTCTCGATCCCGCTCGCGTGGTGG
>CAAGKR010362557.1_pt1 | contig 11681 bp, 7 predicted proteins | sample 2556971 | NCBI WGS metagenome assembly CAAGKR01 (sample SAMEA5207829, study PRJEB30636) | soil metagenome | biome: forest; feature: boreal; material: soil | place: USA | collected 2011-09 | depth 1 m
CCAACTGGCCCGAGCCGCCGAGCTTCAACGCGACCACGCCCTGGACGCGTAACCGACCAACCATCGGTCCGCGACCGGGCACAAGCAACTTAACAACCGAATACGCCCCGCCCGCATGTGCCTCGGTTCGGGCCTGCCCGCGCGCCGCAGAATCTAGGGTTCAGACTGGGCAATATCATTCGGGCAGCGTGTGCCGTTAACCCGTCTCAGTCATCTCAGAGGAGGGCCGAGCGAAACTAGGAGCGGGGGGTTGAGCTACTTGCCCCTCCGGCCTGGAAGGTCCTGCTTTGACACCACCCCGACGAGGCCGACTTGAGTTGACGGATCGGGGTTAACGGCACAGCGGCTGGCGAACGCATTCTGCCGTTTGGTTGAACTCGGCTCAGGCCAAGCGTCCCGATGAGCGCTTGAGGCTCATACACTCACGGTTGCGCCATGACTATCAATCACGCTTCCCAACCTGCCCTGGAGCCGGACGCCCAATTCCGCCTTTGGAGGCCTACGGGGGCAAGTGTCTGAGTTGATCTCGATCGTCGAGTCTTGCCAGCCGCGATCAGATGTTCTGAGTGGTGGCCTCGCAGATAACCACTTCGCGGCACAGCTCGATCAGGTGGTTCGCAATCCTGCAAGCTACCCGGTCTACGGGGATCCTACTGAGTTCTTCGCTCTAACCTATCCCACCGCTGGCCTCAAACGCCTGCTCACGCGCACGTTTGGACGGCTGAGCGGGGCGAAGGTGGAAGGCTCCGAGCATGGGCTAATTCGTTCCGAGACCTCGTTCGGAGGGGGGAAGACCCACAGCCTCATGGCGGTCTATCACCTGGCCCGCGGCGCCCGGCCACTGAACATCGGGGAGTTCCTCGATCCTGCTCTTCTGCCAACCGACTGCCAAGTCGCTGCCGTGGTCGGAGACACCCTGGACCCCGAAAACGGCCTTGAGACGAATGGCATTCGCAGCTACACGATCTGGGGCGAGATCGGCGCACAACTGGGCTCTGACGCCTGGAATGCATTGTCGAACTCCGATGCTCAGCGGACGGCACCGGGCAAGGTCACGCTTCAGGAAGCAGTCGGCACGCGGCCCACTGTGATCATCATCGACGAAATCGCCCAATACCTTCGCCAACTGGCCAGCTCGGGTAATCCCGACACTCGGCGTCTCGGCGAGGCACTGCCCGCGTTTCTCAAGAACCTCTCGGAACTCGCATCCGGCAGCCCAAACGTGGTCGTAATCATCACCCTGGCGACTCGAGCCGACGCCTACGGAAAGGAGACAAACGAGCTCGAGGACCTGCTCAACGAACTCGGCGGGACTTTCGCCACCACTCTTGCTGACGCTGAGAGCATTCTGGCCCGTACCCAGTCGATCGTCAAACCGGCAGACGAGTCCGAGATCGCCGAGATCCTCAAGCGGCGCCTCTTTGTTCGCATCGCCGCCGACTCCGCCCGTGCGGCTGGTCACGCTTACGCGTCGTATTACGAAGGGCTGGCCTCGCGTGGTGAACCTCTGTCCGGCGGTGCGGAGGCGCCGGTGACGTACGGGGAGGCTGTCACTGCCTCTTACCCCTTCCATCCGGAGTTGATCCGGGTGCTCGATCAGCGGATTGGCGCGATTCCCAACTTCCAACGCGCTCGCGGTGCCCTCAGGCTCCTCGCCGAGGTGATTGCAGGCATCTGGGCGAACTCGCATGAGACCGAGATCATTAATGTGGCCGATATCGACTACGGACGACCTGACGTCCTCGCTCATCTGACTCACGGCATTGGAAGGCCGGAGTACGAGCAGGTGGCGCAAGGCGACTTCGCTGGCCCGGCGTCTAGGGCGGCCGCGATAGATGCCTCGCGTTTCGCGGGCCGCCTGCCCTACGCGACGCGGGCCTGCGCGACTGTGTTCACGCACAGCCTCGAACAGGTTCTCACTGCAGGCGCGGGTCGCAATGACTACCTGCTGGGGACGCTGCGGATCGGGGACGAGCCAGCCGTCATAGGCGAGGCGCTCGCTGAAGTGGAGCGCGTAGCCTGGCACCTCTTCTACGACGGGCTTCGTTGGCGTTTCCTCACTGAGCCAAACGTGAATGCGATCATCGCCGAAGAGAACAAGAACGTCCCCAATACGCGGGTCAACGCGGAACTCGAGGATCTCGTTCGGAAAGCGTTCCCCTCGGCGGGGGCCATAAAGACGAAGGTTTTCGTTTCAAGTCCTGCCGACTTTCCGGACAAGGCCGAACTCTTGCTGGGCGTCTTTCACCACGACGACCTCGGTGTGGATTCGCGATCAGCGGTTCCCCCTCCGGCCAAGCTGGTGGAGGCGCTCGACCACGCTGGACTCGCTAGTGGAATCCGCACCTACCGGAACGCTGTCCTCTTCCTCGTCGCCGACCGCGATGCCAAGGACTCGATGCGGGACCGAGTAAGGTCCGCGATCGCCGTTGCCGGACTCGTCGCCGAGAACAGCCGAATGCAGCAGTTTTCGGCCGACGTTCAGAAGCGACTGAAGGCCGCGGCGGACGCGGCCAGGTTGGACGCCCGGGTGGCAATCGCTCGTTGCTTCAAGCACCTCTACATCCCCGCCGCTGACAAGGCCAACAGCTACCTGAGACACGTCGAATTGAGCCCTAAGGCGCAGGGCGAGGCGGACAAGCCTCAGACCCAGGTCATTCAGCAAGTGCTCGCGGACGAGGGCAAAGTGTGGACTAGCAAGATAGCGACCAACTACCTCGAGTCAAAGGCGTGGCCTCCTGGTAGCGAAGAGGTGACCACCGAGCTGATCTCCGCAGCGTTCTGGCGTGACCACGGCGCTCGACTCGTCCTTGACAGTACCCTGCTGAAGGACGCGATCCGCGACGGTGTGAAAAACGGCTCCTGGGTGTACTACGACATCCCGGCCCAGAAGGTCTGGACCGCGCGTGACGCGGCACCCCCGGTCACCCTCTCCTCGGAGAGCATGCTTTATACCCTCGGCCGCGCGAACGAGCTCGGGCTGCTGACGAAGGACTTGACATGGGCTGATGTCGCGGGTGTGCTGACAGGGCCAGCGATGACTGGCCCGGTACTTCGCCAGGCTTTGGAGGCGCAGCTCGGCCGCGACGTGACGAAGTCTGAGATCGCGGAGGTTATCTCCCGCGCCGCCGACGGAACTAGCGCCAAGGTGCTGGTCGTTAGCGGCAGCGTGGAACCCGGCATGAAGGGTTGTTCCCCGGCACAGATAAAAACGGTGTCATTGGACAGCCTGACTATCTTGTCGCCGCTCGAGGCCAAGAGGCTGTCCATTGTTGCCCCAGGGGTCAGCAAGGTAGCGGCGGTGGAAGCTGGCGGGGTCGCCGGCGTCGCCTTCCAGGCGCTTCAGGACAAGGCCATGGAAACCGCGTCGGATGGATTCTCGACTCTCTCTATAACTGCAACCGCGGAGCTAGGGGAGGGTCCTAAAGACATATCACTGCTCGGCAAAGCCCTCGGCATGTTGCCCAAGCTGGACATTGAGGTGGCCCTCCACCTGGACCTCGATTTCAAAGGACTCAGTGGCGGAGCTCCCATCGAGCTGACCGGTTCCGCCGCGGACTACCAGCGAGTGGAGGACGCGATCTTGGGACTTGCCGGCAAGGCGTCTGCCGTCGCCGGTACGCTCCGGCTCGATATTCGCTTTTCATCGCCTTGCCGCCCCGATTCCGGCGACTATGACCGGATTCGCAAGGTCGTCTACGACCTCCACCCCGGGGAAGTCAAGTTGCGTGGTGTTCTGGCGTGATCGGTGGGGGGAAGCCGCGAGGCTTTGAGCTCCTAGTCGAGCCCACTAGTCCTGGCGCTTACGGAGTCCGCCTTCTCGAAACCAATGGCAGCGGGGCAACTAAGCCGGTCCGCCTAACTCACCTTTCCCCGCTCCGTGTGCAACGAGTGATGCCAGATCTGCTCCGCGCGATCAGAGCGTCGCGACTGCCGAACTCGACGCTTTCTCCACAGCGCCAGAAGCCAATTCGGCTCGAGGAAAGCGCGGGAGTTCGCCTCGCCCTCGTGATGCTAGCCACAGCCCCTCTCAGCAAGTGGACCCGCGTAGAAGCGGTCGCCGCAGGCATACAGGGCATGACCACTGAGGAGGCCTACTACTGGTATGCCAAATGTGTCGGGACCGACGGCCGACGCGCCCGCCGAGCGCTACGTCTGTTATTGGCGGAGGAGTGAGCCGTGGTTGATCGGCCTCGTGTCCTCATCGAAGATTGGTTGCCTGTGGTCGAGCTCGGGATTGAGAGCCGGCGGGAGGCCGCACCGATCCCAGGCCAATTCCCCAAGCTGAAGACCCTCCACGTTTGGTGGGCACGACGACCCCTTGCGGCGAGTGCAGGTGCGGTTCTGGGTAGCTTGATGCCGACCTGGTCGGACGGAGTTCGGGCTATCGATCCGGAAAGACCTGAACTGCAGTCGGAGGCCGCGTACAGGGCGTGGTTCTTGCGGCTCTGTGGGATTCTCGGTGATCCGATCGCTGCTAAGGCCGCGTCAGCTCGCAACAGAGAACTCGGAGTGCGGTCGGTCAGCAATCCGTACGACTACAAGCCCGCTTTCAAGAACTCTCCGACGGCAGATGACTTGGGGTTACTTCACCGACTTCTTCTGAGAACCTGGGGCTCCCTGCCGTCGGTAGCGGATCCCACCGCCGGAGGTGGCACGATTCCATATGAGGCCGCGCGTTACGGGTTGCCAGCCGCCGCGAACGATCTCAATCCGGTCGCGGTCGCCATTCTGCGTGCCGGTGTCGAAATCCCGGCTAGATTGGGTCCGTCTCTCGTCAGCGAGCTAAGGCAATGGGGCGGACGGCTTACCTCACGGATAGTCGAAAGGTTGGAACCCTTCTTTCCCACCGGCGAGGGTGAAGTCGTCACGAATTACATTTTTGCCCGCACTGTGGCGTGCCCGCGGACAGGTAAGCCGGTGCCGCTGTCGCCAAACTGGTGGATATCCACGGGAAGTCCGAAGATCGCAGTCAAGCTGCTGACCCACCGCGATGGACGCGAGCTTGATCGCTGCGAGTTCAAAATCGTCCGCGGCAATGACATCGATTTCGATCCCGACCAGGGCACGGCTGCGGGGGGTGACGCAATCTCGCCTTGGGACGGTCTGACGATCGACGGCGATTACGTCAAAGCCGAGGCGCAAGCCGACCGGATGGGGAGCCAGCTGTACGCGGTCGTCATACGGACCGCCGCCGGACGGGGGTTCCGTCCCCCAACAAGGACCGATCTGGACGCGATTACGGCCGCCGAGACCGAAATGCTTCGAGTCGAAGCGGACTGGTTGGCGAACGAAACTATCCCCCGTGAAGTGGTGCCAGACGGTGTTAAGACCGCCGAACCTCGGAACTTCGGCATGCTTCACTGGCGCGACATGTTCTCCCCGCGCCAGCGGCTAGTGCACGGCACATTTGTCGACGAATTCCGCAGAATCGTGCCAGAGGTCCGGAGTGCTCTCCCAACGGATCGGGCGCAGGCGGTACTTGCCTTACTTGCGATGTTGCAGGCAAAGGCGGTCAACTATGATGCCATTCTCTCGAGTTGGCATGCGGCTCGGGTGACGATGCGCAGTGTCTTCGACCAGCACAATTACAGCATCAAGCTTGGGTACGCCGAGTTCGAAGGCGCCCGCGAGTTGTACCCGTGGTGTCTCGAGCAGATCATCGACGCCTACGAGGGAATAGCCGAACTGCTTCATCCTTCAGATGGCAATCTCCTGGGCGCCAGCAACGGCCTGGTCATCCCTGGACCGGTCACTGTGACCGCCGGAAACGCTGCTGATCTCAGCAACATCCCCGAGGGTTCGGTGACTCTGGTCTGTATCGACCCACCGTATTACGCAAACGTCATGTATGCGGAGTTGGCCGATTTCTTCTATGTCTGGGAGAAACACACTCTGGGCATCGTGTATCCGGAACTCTTCGCGGAGGAGCTTACCGACAAGAAGAACGAGGCTGTCGCGAACGTGGCTCGCTTCGCGGATGCAGGTCGCCGGAAAAAGGAACTTGCCACTGCCGACTATCGGGCGAAGATGACGGCGATCTTTGCTGAATGCAGTCGGATCCTCGATGACCGCGGGGTGATGACGGTCATGTTCACGCACAAGGAAGCGGATGCATGGGACAGCCTTGGTACTGCCCTAATGGAATCAGGCTTCACCATTGAGACATCGTGGCCCGTGAACACCGAGAGCGAGCAAAGCATCCACCAGGCCAAGAAGAATGCCGCCGCCTCAACTATCATGCTCGTCTGCCGCAAGCGCGAGCCTCGCCAGTCGTCGAGTCATCCCTTTTTCGAGGACCTCGAGGCAGACGTGCGGGCCGCAGCACGGGACGCCACCGTGCGTTTCGCCGCTGCCGGGATCACCGGGGTAGATCTGCTCCTCTCAACATATGGTCCAGCCCTCTCCGTGATCTCAGCCAACTGGCCGGTCTATTCCTCCGAGGCTGATGAGGCTACAGGGCGTTCCCGACTCCTGAGGCCGGAGGAGGCCTTGGGCGCGGCACGAGAGGAGGTCGTGCGCTTACGACGACAGCGTTTGGTGGGATCCGCGGCTGCGCTCGACGCAATGACCGACTTCGCGCTGCTGGCCTGGGACACCTTCAAGGCGGCCGAATTCCCCTTCGATGAAGCGCGGAGGTTAGCTCTGGCATCGGGCGGTCTCGACGTCGACGAACTGGTCCGAGCGAAGATCATCGAGAAGAAGTCAGGGACGGTTGTCTTGCAGGCCCCGGCGCGCCGAGTCCGTAAGCGCGGCGACGATCTGCCAGGCGTGAAGCCTGACGCCGTCGCGTTTTCAGTTGCTCTCGACGCCGTGCACACGGTCATGTACGTTGCCGATGTCGACGGACTCCCGGCCGCTCGGGCACTTCTCGATCGCGCCAGCCTTATGAATGAGTCTCGCTTCGTGGCGTGTTTACAAGGGCTCGTGAACGCCATACCTCGGACCAAGTCCAAGGGTGAGTGGGTACGACCCGAAGCCGGCACTCTGGACCGACTATGCGCCGCCTACTTCCCGGATATCTCCCTGCCTGAGGGTGCCGCTGAGCCAAACGAGCAGGTCGAGTTCCCGATCGACACTTGAGCTTCCCGGACCTTGCACTCGCCGGCGTGTACGGAGCGGCCGACGATCGCCTGAACAAGTTCTACATACCGGTCCTAAGAGAAGCTGTTAGCTATGACCGGGTGACGGGCTACTTCCGCTCCAGCGCTTTGGTCGCAGCGGCCCCCGGACTTACCCACTTCATCCGAGCAGGTGCTCACATGAGACTGATCGCGGGCGCCGAACTCAGTGAAGAGGACGTGCTTGCCCTGACCGAGGGCGAACCCCTGAATGACGTGCTGACACGACGGCTCTTGTCCGATCCACTCGGCGGCATCGACGTAATCGGCGATCATCGCCTGGAGGTTCTCGCCTACATGGCTAGAGAGGGAATGCTCGAGATTAGGATCGGTGTCCCAACCACTCCCACCGGCCGACCGCTGAGGCGGGCGGAGACCGACCGCTACTTCCACTCCAAGTACGGCATCTTGACCGATGCTGGCGGCAACAGGATCGCATTCATCGGCTCTGACAACGAGTCGGCGTCTGGGTGGGCGGTCAACCACGAGACCTTCACGGTTGCCAAGTCCTGGAAGCCGGAGGTCTGGGAAGAGCAGGGCGTCGACATCTGCCAACGCTTTGACAATCTGTGGAACGGCACGCCGGACAAAGGCTGGGCGGTCGTCGGCCTGCCGGAGGCAGTCCGCGAGCGATTGATCGGTCTGGCCAAACCAGAGCCGCCGGCCCGGGTGGACCCGGCTGAGTCCGCTGCAAAGAAAGACGAGGATGTCGAAAAAGCCCGCCTTGCCTTCCTTCGGGTGGCACCCCGCATCGACGGCGGGACGGGCGTGGGTTTCGCCACGGCGGGCGTCGAACCGTGGCCCCACCAACTCGCGATCGCGCGGCGTGCGGTCGACACCTTCCCGCGAAGCTACCTCCTCGCTGACGAAGTCGGGCTTGGAAAGACCATCGAGGCGGGCCTGATTCTGCGTGAGCTACTCGTGAGCGGTCGGGCGGAACGAATACTCCTGCTTGTCCCGGCATCTGTCATCCGACAGTGGCAAGAGGAGCTGATCGAGAAGTTCGCGCTGGATGTGCCGCGTTACGACGGGAAGACATTCTGGTCCGCCGCAGATGTCGAGATCTCCGGTGCCGGGAATCCGTGGCGCGCCTTCCCAGTCGTGCTGGCCAGCTCGCACTTGGCCCGGCGGCAGAGTCGCCGTGAGGAGGTTCTTGCGGCGGCGCCTTGGGACGTCGTACTGATCGATGAAGCACATCACGCTCGCCGCAGGGGGTCCAAGCCCAACGACACCCCCAACGCTTTGCTCGGGCTGCTTCGAGCTATGAAGGATGCTGGCGCCTGGAAGGCGCTATATCTGGCGTCCGCGACGCCAATGCAGATGCACCCGCACGAAGCCTGGGACCTCTTGTACTTGCTCGGTCTCTATGGACTCTGGGGCAAGGATGCCGACCCATTTATCCGTTACTACACCGACCTAAGAGAGCCGTTTGCGGGGCGGGATTGGGAGTTCCTCGCCCGAATGAGCCGCGACTTCTTTGCCGACGGCGATGCGGGTCCTGACCCGGCTCTCGAGGCGGCGGTTAAGAGGGAGTTGGGTCTCGCTGCGTCAAATCCGGTTCGTGGGTTCGCGAGCAACGGGATAACTGCTGCTGCTGCGAGCGCCCTACCGACAGAGACCCGCGAATGGATGGACCGTTGGCTAAGAGCTCACACCCCGATGCATGACCGTGTGTTCCGCACCACGCGCGGCATGCTCAGGCGCTACAAAGCCGATGGAATCCTCGCGCCGGACACTGTCATTCCCAGCCGCATTGTCCGGGACCGCTTCATACCGATGACCAAAGATGAGAAGGAGCTGTACGGCCGGATCGAAACGTACATCCACCGGTGGTATGACGCTTACCGCGGGTCGGCCGAAAAGAAGCCACTGGGCTTCATCATGACTGTGTATCGCCGCCGCTTGACCTCATCATTCGAGGCGATCGAGAGGAGCCTCCGCCGACGGCTTGAAGTGTTGCGTCAGAAAGGAAAGGTGGCGGGTCTACTCGACGAGGACGACATCAATGCCATAGAAACTGAGGCGTACGACGACATCGCCTTGGAGTTTCAAGCCAAGGCTCTGGCCAAGGAGATCAACGAGCTCGAAGACTTCATTGGTGCACTTGCCCAGCGCCCGCCGGACGAATCCAAAATGGCATACCTTCACGATGAGCTCAAGGAAGCGTTCGCCGGCATTCATAACACCGCACTCATCTTCACTCAGTACACGGACACGATGGATTACGTTCGCGATCAGCTCGTGCCAGTGTACGGAGGCCGGGTGGCGTGCTACTCGGGGCGGGGCGGGGAGAGATGGGATCCCGCAGCGAAGGCATGGGCCCCTGTACCCAAGGTGGATCTCAAGAACTTGTTTCGGGCGGGCGAAGAAGTGAAAATCCTGATCGGGACGGATTCCTTGTCCGAGGGCCTGAACCTCCAGACTTGTGCCAAGCTCATCAACTATGACATGCCATGGAACTTCATGCGTGTCGAGCAGCGCATTGGACGCGTGGACCGAATCGGTGGGCGCGAGCTGGTAGAAATCTCTAACTACTTCTACAAGGACACGGTCGAAGAACAGGTCTACCGCGGGATTGGGGAGGACTTTGACTGGTTCGAGGATGTCGTCGGACCGGCGCAACCGGTCCTCGATCAGGTCGAGCGGGCGATCGAAGATCTAGCCATGGAAGCGCCCGGGGAACGGCGCGAACGCGATGTGAAAAAACGAGTTGACGACATCCGGCGGCTCATAAAGGAGGCCGAGTCAGCAGCCGTCGGAGTGAACGACCTCGAGGGAGCGCCACTGCCTTCTCCGGATGCGGTTCCACCGGCGATCACCCTGCGCGAAGTGGAGCAGGTGATCGCTCAGAGTGCGGCTACGGCCCGCTACCTGGAGCCCGCTCCCGAAATCCCAGGGGCCTACCTCCTCAAGCTGGAAAGCGGCACATACCTCGTCACCATGAGGAGGGCCGTACTAGATGTGCGCGCCCCAGGAGTGCGCCTGCTGACATACGGTGATGCCGCCTTCGACCAACTCCTGAACGCTGCTGAGGTTCCCGTCGTGGACCTTGTCGACGGAGCATTCGAATTCAACGGTCGATCGGTGAGGAGCATCCACGATCTCGACTAGCCGGCCCCCGCTTCGGCTGTTCGTGCGTCGAGACCTTCAGTCACCATCGCCGAGTAGGTTGGGGCACCGGAGGCTCCAGCCAAATCCCGGCTTTCGTGGCCCTCGTCAACAATTTGTTTGGAACCGGCCGGATTCAGGAGGCGGCCGTCTTCGGCACGGTCGTGAAAGGACTAGCCGAGCGTGGCAGAGTCCGTTGGGGGACAGAACCGGCGGGCCAGCCCAAGGCCCGCGCCGAGATTCAGCCAAAGCCAGCCGTTCACCGAAAACCTGCCCGCGCGGCGGCTCAGCGTACGGAGCCCGTCACCAGCCGGACCTAGCGATATCTACTCGGAGGATGGGCTCTGGCGGTGGGATGGACACGAGTGGCACAGTCGGTACTCAGCGGACGGCATGCAGTATTGGACTGCCGGTAGCTGGCGACCGGCGCACTCTTCGGATCTCAAATGGTGGTGGAGCGGGACGAGGTGGGAAGCGGCGCGGAGTGGGCAATGGTGGTGGAATGGTCGAGCATGGGTGCAGAGAAAATAGGGGCAGCCGAGGCGAACGGTAGACGGTTTCGAACTAATCGAGGTCTATTGATCGTGGAGGAGGCGAAACCCGAATGACAGTGTCTGTCAACGGCAAGCCGGACGTGCTTACTACCTCCGAGGTCTGGGAGCTCTGCAAGGCGCACAACCAGCTAGACCTGCGAACCGATCAGGTAGGCGCCCTCTACGTCGGCGAGGAGATCGACCCCGCGCTCTTGGAGCAGAAGGCTCGGGCGATAATGGCCGCGCGCCCTGACTTGAACGACGCCTGCTCCCGCGTTCTCGCCGCCTGGGGCAAGACTCCACATGCCTGAGCCCAACCTTCCGAACACGATTACGGGTGGCGAGTCGTAAACCCCTGCCGAATATGGGATAGGCTCCTGGAATGCGACCTCACGTTGCCATCCCATTGCGCCTGAGCCTGTATTTACCGCACCCGGAATCCAGGCTCTGCACCGCGCTGGCTCGTGGCTCGGCGATTGTTGGTCTGCCGCTGGCTACCGGCCAGATCCGCATCTACTACGAGGGCAACACAATCGGTGCGCAGAATCTCAAATGCTATCGCGACAAAGCCGTTCAGGCGGCCGGAAGGATGCTCCACAGTTATCCGGTGGGCTATCCGACGCGAGCGCGAGAGGATGTTGATCCACGTGAGGTTGTGGAGATCGGTGCGATCAACGCCAAGACTTACAGGATCGATATCTCGGCCAGGGCAACCGACCTGAGTTGGTGGATCGATGCAGACGATTTGGTTGACCTCGTCTGATCCAAAGAGGCCGGTTAGCTCGGTCATAACAAGGTTGACGCCAGTATCAACAGGCGACGGCGTCAACCGTTGTGGTCGAGGATCCAGTTCACGTAAAACAGGAAGTACTGCGGAGCGCTGATTTTGTAGAAGTTCGGGTTCTCCCGGCCCTCCTGG
>CAAGKR010480314.1_pt1 | contig 11678 bp, 8 predicted proteins | sample 2556971 | NCBI WGS metagenome assembly CAAGKR01 (sample SAMEA5207829, study PRJEB30636) | soil metagenome | biome: forest; feature: boreal; material: soil | place: USA | collected 2011-09 | depth 1 m
CTCTGTGGTCATACCTTCATCTACAGCCCACCTGTGCGCAAAGTGCGTGCGATGCTCGAGGCAGGCGAGCTCGGCGATCTGCACTTCATCTCCGCCAGCCGCGTGAACCTCGGCTTGCACCAGCGGGACGTGAGCGTGATTTGGGACCTCGCCCCGCACGACTTCTCGATCCTGTGCTACTGGCTCGACTGCATCCCGGAGACCGTCCGGGCCGTCGGCCGCGCCGCGATCGTCCCTGGCATCCCGGACGTTGCCTTCGTCACGCTCACCTATCCCGACGGCCTGCTGGTCAACGTCGAGCTGAGCTGGCTCGCGCCCAGCAAGCTTCGCCGAACGGTGCTGGTCGGGCAGGAGAAGATGGTGGTCTACGAGGACGGCTCGTCTGAGCCGGTGCGGATCTTCGACCACGGCGTCGTTTACCGGGACCCGGAGACCTTCGGCGAGTACCACCTCTCCTATCGCACCGGTGCGATCACTTCACCCAAGATGCAGAGCTACGAGCCGCTCGCCGCGCAGGTCACGGACTTCCTGGACGGGGTACGCCGGCAGGAGCCGATGTCCTGGCATGCCGGGTTGGCCCGCGATGTGGTGATGATGCTCGAGGCGGCCGAGCGCTCGCTCAACCAGGGCGGCGTCCAGGTTTCGCTCGATTCCCGATCGCTCACGGACGCCGTCTGATGGGAGCCCAGCCGCTCCTCTCCCCCTCAGGAGAGTCCATCGCGCTCGGCGGGGATCGCGTCGAGGCGATGCGCGGCCTGGACGCTGCTTTGGTGCCGAAGCTGGTGGCATCCTCATATGGGCGGCGCGACTACTACCTGCGGCGGCTCCTTGCAGTGGGGGACATCGTGGCAATCACCATTGCGCTCGCCATGGCGCTCATCCTCACGGGGGTGGGCTCGCCTGGCCGCCACATTTGGCTCGGGCTGATCACGCTGCCGGTGTGGCTGGTGCTGTTCAAGTGCTACCGGCTGTATGAGCGCGACGCGAAGCGCATCGCCCACATAACGATCGACGACATCCCTGGACTGTTCCATGCCGTGCTGCTCGGCGGCGTGCTGAGCTGGCTCTACTTCCAGGCAGTGCCGGGCGGGAAGCTGACGTTCATCACGCTGCTGCTCTTCTCCGCGCTGGTGTTCGTCGTCTGCTTGGCCGCGAGGCTCGCTGTGCGTGCGGCGGTCACGCACATGTTCGCGCCCGAGCGGGTGATGCTGATCGGCACCGACCGGGCGACGCACATGCTGCTGGAGGCCCTCCGCGGCGATCCGCGATGCCACGTGCAGATCGTGGGCAGGCTGATCGCCTCAAAGCAGGAGAGCGACGATGGAGTTCCGGTGCTGGGTCGGCTCGATGGTCTAGGGCTGGCTCACACGCTCATCGAGCATCACGTCGGGCGGGTGTTAGTGGTCAACGGCGAGCTCGACCAGCGTCGTCTGACGGAGATCATGAGGGAATGCAAGCCGCTGTCGGTGAAGGTGAGCCTGCTGCCGGAAGGCTTCAGTGGGATGGGCCCTTCTGTCGAGGTCGAGGACATTCGCGGGCTGACGGTGTTCGGCATCAACCCTCCGGTGCTCTCTCGCTCCTCGCGCTGGGCCAAGCGCGGCCTGGACGTCCTTGGAGCCGGAATCGCACTCGCCGCGGTCGCTCCAGTGCTCGCCTTGTTGGCGGTGCTCGTGCGCCTGGACTCGCCGGGACCTGCCCTCTTTCACCAAGAGCGCATCGGCCAGAACGGCCGGCGCTTCAAGCTGCTCAAGCTGCGAACCATGACCAAGGACGCCGAGCGTCGCCGCGCCGAGCTCCTCGGCCAAAGCAAGGATCCTGGCTGGCTGCACCTGGACCACGATTCGCGGATCACGCGCGTTGGTCGCTTGTTGCGTCTCACGAGCCTCGACGAGTTGCCGCAATTCTGGAACGTCGTGCGCGGCGACATGAGCCTTGTTGGGCCACGACCGCTCGTGCCCGAGGAGGATGAGATGGTCGACGCGTGGGCGCGGGGAAGGCTCGACTTGACGCCTGGCATGACTGGGCTTTGGCAGGTGCTTGGACGGACCAGTATTCCCTTCGAGGAGATGGTCAAGCTCGACTATCTTTACGTCACGAACTGGTCGCTTTGGGGGGACATCAGACTCATGCTTCGTACCTTGCCAGTCGTGCTAAAGGGCGACGGAGCGAACTGACCGTGCGACGGAGCGAACCAGAGTGGGCGGAGGCTTAATAGACTCAAACGTAAGTCGAGGGCTTGCACATCCGCGCGACGACGAACTCAGCGCGGCGCACGCGCGAGAGGATTTAGAACTCCCTTCGCCATGAAGATCGCATACGTCCTCGGCGCTAGGCCGAACTTCGTGAAGATGGCGCCGGTCATTGGCGAGCTGCGAAAAAGGTTTCCGGGGGGACGGCACGTCATCGTCCACACAGGCCAGCACTACGACCGGCTGATGTCGCAGATCTTCCTCGAAGATCTCGGTGTGCCCGCGCCCGACTACATGCTCGGCGTGGGCTCGGCCAGCCATGCGGTCCAGACTGCGCGCGTGATGGAGCGCATTGAGCCTGTCCTGATCGACGAGCGCCCGGATCTGGTGATTGTCCCCGGCGACGTCAACTCGACCTTGGCCGCAACACTTGTGGCCGTCAAGCTCGGTATCTCGGTCGCCCATCTGGAGTCTGGTCTGCGCTCATTTGATCGCACGATGCCTGAGGAGATCAATCGCATCGTCGCCGACGAGTTCTCCGAGTACCTCTTCCTGCACTCCGACGAGGCCGTCGAGAACCTGCGTGCCGAGGGCATCGCAGACGTTCGCATGCACTTCGTTGGTAATACGATGATCGACTCGCTCGTCGGCATGGAGAAGCGCTTCCGAGATATGAAGTCCGCAGCCAAGCTAGGACTGTCTCCGGGCAGCTACCTGTTGGTCACCCTGCACCGCCCAGCGCTCGTCGACGGCCCGCTGTTGGCCGACGTCGTCGCCCGGCTCGACGATCTAAGTGAGGAACTGCCCGTCCTTTTCCCCATGCATCCGCGCACGCACAAGATGGTGGACGCGATGGGCCTAAAGCCGGCGGCAGCTGTCCAGCTCACCGAGCCCGTGTCCTACCTGGAGTTCCTCTCCTTGGAGGCAGATGCCCGCGCTGTGCTGACTGACTCGGGCGGCGTTCAGGAGGAGACGACCTACCTCGATGTACCCTGCTTCACATTGCGTGAGAACACCGAGCGACCGGTAACCGTACGGGCGGGGACCAACACGCTGCTCGGCCTCGAGCCCGAGCGCATCGACGACATCCTTCCCGCTCTCGCCCAACCTAAGACGGTGGTCGAGCCGCCGCCGCTGTGGGATGGGCGGGCGGCGGAGCGGGTCGCCAACGTGCTGCAAGAAGTCGACCGCAGCGCCCCCTTGAATGTCGCGTAAGCGCGCTTCGCCGTGACTTACGAGATCGCGCCACAAGCAGCGAATCATGGACAGCTCGGGCCCCTTGCGACCCGTGCGTTGCACGCGTACCTCGCCTTACACGAAAATGCGATACAAGCCGAATATCGCGGATACGAGTTCGACGATCTCCTTGCAAGCCGACTCATACGCCTGCTGGCCGGCAGGTCGCTCCTGCGCCAAAGGATCGCGGTCCAAGTCGGCGAGCTGCTCCCGATCAACATTCGACCTCTCGTGGGAATTCACAAGCTCGAGAGCACCAAGGCGCGCGGCTTCTTTGCCAAGGGTTATCTTTGGCTCTACGCGTCGAACTCGGATCGTCGCTGGCTCGACGCCGCAACGGCATCTCTTGAGTGGCTTCTCGAACACCCTTCAACAGGCTACCGTGGGCTCTCGTGGGGTAATGACTTCGACTTCGCGAGTCGTGCCGGCCGCTTTCCCAGAAGCCTCCCGACCGTCGTGTGGTCGGCTCACATCGCCGAGGCAATGGCGCTGGCAAGCAGGATCGTCCCCAGCTCTCGTTACGCGGACGCCCTGGGGTACGTCGCCGACTTCATCGTCACAGATCTCGGCATGACTCAACATGCCCGTGGGGTGTGCCTGCACTACGCGCCTGGCGTGCCGGCCCAGATCCACAACTCCAACCTGCTCGGAGCCGCTGTCCTCGCGCGCGCCTCGGAGCAACGGGCTGACAATCGCGTATGGCGTGATATAGCCATCCGTTCCTATAGGTGGTCACTCAGTCACTGGCAATCTGACGGCTCGTGGCTTTACGGTGTCGGACCCAACTACCGCTGGGTAGACAACTTCCACACGGCCTATGTGATCGAGTCGCTGTTGACGGGGCACGAACTGCTCGGCGAGGACGAGGTGCCATGGTCGGTCATAGACCGCAGTGTGAGTTACTGGATCAGTCATTTCTTCGGTGCGGATGGAACGCCCCATTACTACAACGACCGGATCTATCCAGTCGACATACAGTGCGCTGCGCAAGCGATCGAGACACTCTCGCGCCTCAGCGACAGGTTCGCGACTTGTGAGCCGCTCGCATCGAAGGTCCTGATATGGACACTCGATCACATGCGTAAGCCAAACGGAGCGTTTCGGTATCAGATTTGCCGGGGTCTGCGCAACAACCTCGAGTACCTGCACTGGGGGCAAGCCACGATGCTCTCCGCGCTAGGCGCCTATCTCCACCATGTGAAACCAAGCGCGTCATGAGAGGCGTACTCCTCAAGGCGTTCCCGATGTGCCGCGCGCCAGTAGGCACGCCGCTGGCTGGCGCTCCGTTCTTGACGAGCTAGCAGGCGGTACACTCAAACCGGCGCCTAATGCGCGCGTAAACGCTTGGCACTTTGCCCGTGTGTGCGCTCGACGGTCGGAGACGATCAACCGCTTGCTTGATCAGGAACGATACTTACACTACTCACATGGCTGATCTCGTTGAGCTGGGAGTCAACCTCCTACGTCAGATGCAATCACCGGACACCGGCCTCTTCTCGTACTCGTCGCACCTAGACGGTGACGCGCTCGTGAACGACTTTGACTCGTCAACCTGCCTGCGGTACACGGTCACCGTGCTTGCAGGCCTGCAGTGCGCGTCCCGCACCGCACTTGGCCTGCTGGACGTCGAGGCCGAGATCGATCGGTTTGTCGATCGGCATATCGGAGCTCTCAAGAATCTTGGCGATCAAGGACTCCTACTCTTCGTGCTGGCCAATGCGGCGCGCGAGCACGACGACTTGAGACGTTCACTGCTAGCCGCCATTGAGACGCCATCTATTCTCAATGGCGCGAATTTACAGGAGCTTTGCTGGCTTCTCTGCGGGTTGGTCCGGCAAGCGGAGCTACGGAGCGATGACGAAGCAGCAAGGGCCGCGACCGCAGTGTTCACTCTGATCGTGCGCGACTACATGAACCGCGAAACATTACTCCCCTACCACTCGCCCGGCCGACTGCGTCGTCGCTACGTTTCGTTCGGCAGTATCACCTATTTCCTGATGGCCCTGTCCGAATACGCGCGCGTCACAGGCGATGCCTATGCCGAGACACTCTTCCACGAGGCGACGTGCGTCATTCTGGAACTTCAGGGAACACGCGGCGAGTGGGCGTGGTTCTACGACGCCGATCGTGGACGGATCATCGACTGGTATGAGCTCTACACCGTTCATCAAGCAGCCATGGCACCGCTGTTCCTGTTGCCCGCCGTTGATGCGAGCGTTGCAGGAGCCTCGGAGGCGATCGACCGGGGGTACCGGTGGATTTTTGGAGACAACGAGCTCGGTTCAACAATGATTCAGACCGACCCGTTCTTTACGTTCCGCTCGATTCGTCGCCGCGGTCCAATGACACGGGTTCGGCGATATGCTCGAGGAGTGGTCTCGCTGGTTTCGGGAGGTGTCGACCGACGAACTTCACGCGGACTGCTCGAAGTCAACCGCGAATGCCGTTCGTATGAGATCGGCTGGCTCGTCTATTCGTGGGCTAACCGGAGCGATTTCTCAGAGTTTCGAAGCCTAGCCGCGGCCGCTACGCAGAGCGGGCATGATCCTGACCTGATCAGCAGAATCTGATGAGAATCTGGATCGATCTCTCCAACTCTCCCCACCCGTTGCTCTTCGCCCCGATCATAAGGCGCCTCGAGGAGCTCGGCCACAAGGTCGGCATAACAGCGCGCGACAACGCCCAGACGGTGGGGTTGACCCTCGAGCGCTGGCCAGACGCGACGATCATCGGCGGCCAGAGCCCCAGGTCGCGCGCGCAGAAGGCGCAGGTCATGCTCGAGCGTATCCGTGCGCTCAGGAGATGGGCACGGCGCTTTGGCGCCGAAGTGGCCCTCTCGCACAACTCGTACGGCCAGATCGTTGCGGCACGCACACTCGGCCTGAGGATAGTGACCGCCATGGACTATGAGGGCCAGCCCGCCAACCACGTCGCCTTTCGGCTCGCCCACCTGATCCTGATGCCCGCGGCGCTGCGCGACTCCGCAGTTCGCAGACAAGGCGCCACGGAGAGCCGCGCGCGCTTCTACCGCGGGTTCAAGGAGGAGATCTATCTCGGTGATTTCGAGCCTGATCTAAGCGCGCTTGCTTCAATCGGCGTAGAAGGCGATGGTCGCGCCCTTGTGGTGGCCCGCACGCCACCGAGCCGCGCCGCCTACCACCAGTTCGGCAACCCGCTGTTCGGCCAGGCGATCGAGGTGCTCGGCAATGACCCGGGCGCACGCCTGGTAGTACTCGCGCGCCACGCTGAGCAACGAGAGGCCATCCGAGCGCTACGCTTGACCAACGTCGTGGTCCCAGATCACGTGATCGACTCACGTTCGCTGATGCACCAGGCAGACCTTGTGATCGGAGCGGGTGGCACGATGACCCGTGAGGCAGCACTCATGGGCGTCCCTACTTACTCGGTGTTCGCTGGCGAGCAGCCCGCCGTCGACCGTGAGCTCGAACGCCAGCAACGCCTGCTGCGCCTAAGAAGTGCCGATCAGCTGTTGCCGGTGAGGCTGCGCCCCGCACAGCCACGCATGGTCTCAGAGCTGCGCCTACGAGCTACCCACCTAGTGGACACCTTCGTGGACGCGACCCTAGAGCACAGCGGGGCCGATAGACGGTGAGCAACGTGCCCGATCTGGACGCCGTCCTCGTCGGGCCCGTGCCGCCGCCACGGGGCGGTGTCTCCTCCCATGTCGAGCGACTTGCACTTCTATTGGAGGACGAAGGCTTCCGAGTCGGGATCCTCAACCACCGTAGCCAGGCAGGAGATCCTCGTATCATCGCGAGCCTGCACCGCAATCCGGCACGATATTGGCTTCAACTGCGTCGGGTACAGGCGCCTGTGATCCACTACCATCACTCGCGGCTAGACACGTTGCTGGCCACAGCTCTTGCCCGGAGAAATTCACGTAGCACCTGGATCGTGACCTTCCATAGCGACGTCATCGAGCGATCGCTTACGAGCAAAGTGCCGGGCGTCGCGTTGTTGAGCCGCTCGCTAATAAAGCGATTCGACCGAATCATCGCGGTCAGCGAGGCTTTGGGAGACCTCGTTCGTGCCCAGACGGGCCGTCTCGTGACGGTCATTCCGGCCTACCTGCCCCTCCCCAAACGCGCAGACGACAAGCGTCACGTGGGTCCCATCACGCCGACCGCCATCGTGGCTGCCTCCCGCGTCGCTTCGCGAGCGAGCGAAGATCGCTATGGCCTGGACGTCGCCAGCGCAGTCTTCGCGGCCGCCAGCACCGAGGTGCCAGACCTGCGCTTCGAGATGTTTCTGTCCCAGGCACCGAGCGGTGCAGGAGCCCGCGGGTATATCGAACACGTGCTGGAGCCGCTGCGGGATGCCGGGCTCGTTGAGCGATTTAAGGTCAATATCGGGTCCGAGCTCTCTCCAGCCTTGCGCAGGGGCGCCGTCTATCTTCGTACGACTCGCACCGATGGTGACGCAGTCAGCATCCGCGAGGCGCTGGATGCCGGGGTCCCCGTATTGGCGAGCGATGTGGTCAAGCGCCCTGCCGGCACGATTGAACTGCCGCTTGACGACATTTCCGCGTGGGTAAGGGCGCTGTCCCATGCAGTCGACCGTTCACGATCATCGTCGCTGACCCCGAAAAGATCCAACGAGCAGGCCGAGGCCATGGTGCTGCTCTATCGCGATGAGATCGGTCGGTGGTCGGATCCTCAGACGACCATGCCCGAGCACCGGGGAGCTTCACGTGCGCGATGACGCCGGTAATGCACGCGCGAGTTCAGCCGCGACGTTGCCGATCGGCTGGATCGTCGGAACTCGCCCGCGCTTCGCTATGTCAGGGGCGTCGAAGGTTCGCGTACTGAAGAACACGTTGGCGGTAGCGACGCTAATTGTGGGCGCGACCTCGATTGGATATCTCATCGCCATGGGCCAGGTGATTGTGGTGGCAGCCGCGCTGATCGTGGCAGTATCGCTTGCCCTCGCGGTCTTCGCCCCAGGGCCGTTCGTAGCGCTGATGCTTCTTGTGATCATGAACGGCGTTCCAGGTGTCGATCTCGGTGGGCGACTGGGCCCCATACGCATCCAGGACTGTGCGGTGATCGCCTTGATCGTTGTGCTCCACGCGCGGGGCCGCGAGGCGGTTAGCTCCTACGGTGCGCGCCTGGTTCGCCTGGCGAGGCTTTGGGCCGCGTGTACGGTTGCGTGGTGGATCGTAACCGTGGCCAGGAGCATGCTGATCGACGGGATCCCAATCCTTAAGGCAACGCTGTATGGCCGGGATTTCCTCTACTTCGCAATATTATTGCCAGTGGCACTGCGCGCGAGTATCCCTCGACAGTCGCTAAAGGCAGGCGTCATCTTGCTGGGTGGAGGTGTTGTTGCGTACACGGTCGGCCAAATAGCGGTCAGTCTCAGCGGCGCCCAGCTGCCGTGGCTTGTGCATTCTTTCGAGAACAGCGAAGTCGGCGGCCTCACGCGTGTCTACTCACCAATGATCTGGGTTGTCAGCATATGCATGCTGTTCGTGCTGGCGCGGCTATTCTCAAGGGAAGGCAAGGGCAACCGGCTTGCGCTCGGCGGCCTCGCTGCGTTGTTCTTGCTGGCGGTCGTTCTTCAGTTCACGCGCGCAATCTACCTTGCGACACTTGTCGCCCTTGTTGTCGCCGTGATCGCGCACACAGTGCGGCGAGGCTCGTTGACATCCGTGACGTTTCGCGCGGCTATGCTCGCACTTGGAGTGATGCTTATTGTGCTAGTGGTGATGGGTTTGAATATCGGCAACGACCGGATTACAAACGCAGTGTCCGCCAGAGTGGATGCCGGCATCCAGAACGTCACTGGCACAACAGGGACGGTCGGCTATCGCAACCAGCTTGATGAAAAGTTGCTGACGGTCTTGGGAGCAGACTGGCCGATCGGTCTCGGCTTTCTGCACCCTGACGTCCACTACGTCGTGGGGTTGCCGGAAGGGTCGATACGCAATTCCGACACCGGAGTGTTCAACGCCTTGATGACGATGGGCGTCGTCGGTGCGCTCCTCCTTTATGCGCCGCTCGTGTTTGCGTTCATGGAGTTAGTACGCCTGAACGGGCGTATACTCGAGTTCTCGCGGAAGCGGCCGATGTGGCTTGTGTATGGCGGGACGGCGTGCATTACATGGGTGGTCGCGGGTTCACCGACACTCGTGGTGCTGTTCAGCGTCACAGGCTTGGTTATGACAGCGCTCGTACTGGCTGTGCTCGGACAGTCACGCCTGCAGGGCGAGCCACATCCACAATGACGCTCAGCGTTGTCATCGTTACGTACAACTCCGCTCACTGCATCGTGGAGTGCATGCAGGCGCTGGCACGTGTGTTGCCCAATAGTGAGCTCATTGTCGTGGACAATATGTCCGTCGACGCGACCCTCGCCACCGTCACGGCGACGGACGCCCGGGCCAGAGTCGTGCAGATGGGCTGCAATGCGGGCTTTGGGCGGGCGTGCAACGAGGGCGTGCGCCGTGCGGCACACAACCACGTGTTGCTGATAAATCCCGATGTCGTCGTCCTCCACGCTGCGCGCAACGAGCTGGAGGTCGCATTTGCCAAACGGAGTTTAGGGCTGATGGCTGCGGAGTTGATCGGACCGCACACGCGCGGCTCTGCGCAAGCCCATCTTTTCGCGTGCAGATCCTGGCTAACTGAACTCTTGCATATGGCGTTTGACCCGTTTGAGCCGCGTGAGCTGGCTGGACGTCGCCGCATCGCTCGCGTCCGGGGGCCAGCCTGGGCGTCCGGGGCGCTGTTGCTGGTTCGTCGGTCGGAGTTTCTCGCGCTAGGTGGGTTCGACGAACGATTCTTCCTGTACTACGAGGATCAGGAGCTCGGGGCACGTTACCGTGAAGACGACCTGCCGATACGCGGCACGGCGGCGATGCGCGCGATTCACTCGAGGGGGGCTTCGTCGAGCGTGGCGAGGGAGGATCTGATTGCCCGGATGGCGTGGTGTCTGCTCGGCTGGTTGGAGTTCGTCGCGATCCAGCACAGCCCGGAGCGCGCCCGGATGTCGTGGGCGATCGTCCGACGAACCCATCGCGCGGGCGGGGCTGTGGCGGCCTTGCTTGCACGAAGGTCTTGGACGAAGCGCATGGGGCGCAAGGCGGAGCAGATGGCGTCGCTGGAGTACGCAATCCGGGACATTGCACGCAGAGAGCAGCATTCGGCGCATGGGTTCTGCCCCTTCGCGTGCAGAGTGGTTGCGGATGTGTCGTGAGTCGCCTTCGCCGCCGCGCGCTAGCGCGATCCGCGGATCGGATGCTCCGCTGGCGGTAGCAAATCGGCGGCGGTTAGAAGTGGCAATCGTGCTCTTCTCCGGTCGCCTGGGAGGAGCGGAGACGTTTAGTGCGCACCTGGCCGCGCACCTGCCTGACTACGGAGTGGATGCGCATGTGGTGCTGATAGAGGGGGCCGGCGAGCTGCCGCAGCGGCTCGACAATCTGGGCGTCCCGTACACGGGATACGGGGCGAAGCGCGGCAGAGACATCGTTTACAAACCACGACGTTTTGCTCGGCTGATCACCGAGCATGGCTGTGATGGAGCGATCCTCGGGTGGCCGGGATATGTCGCCGCTACGTTGAGACTCGGAGGCTATCGTGGCACTCTCATAGCTGTGGAGCACGGTGCGCAGCTGACGGAGGACCGCCGCAAACTGCCGCGCCGCGTCTACAAGCGCTTGGACTGGCGGGTCGGCGTCTGGGCCACAGACCAGCACGTGGCCGTTTCACGCTTTGCGCTGGCACGCATGCAGCGCGGTGCACATAAAGGGCAGCCTACCGTCATATACAACGGCATCGACTTGGCCGCCTTCCGTCCGATGGGAAGATCACCTCGACGATATGAAGGTCCGGTGGTGATCGGCGCAGCATCGCGGTTGATTGAAGGGAAGGGTATAGACGTGTTGCTGCGAGCAATGGCATCACTGCGTAATAAGGTCGATGTGCGGCTTCTGATCGCAGGAGATGGACCCGAGCGCGCTTCGCTGCAGCGACTGGCCAGTCGGCTTGGATTCGACGGAGAGACAGAGTTCCTTGGGTGGATCAATGACCTGCCCGAGTTCTGGGCGCGGTGCGACATTGCCGCGATGCCGAGCGATACCTGGATCGAGACCTTTGGCTTGTCCGCCCTAGAGCCGATGGCGTGCTGTCTGCCCGTGGTTGCCACGCGCAACGGCGGCCTGGGCGAGGTCGTCGAGCATGAAGCGACGGGTCTCATGGTACCGCCCGGAGATGCCGACGCGCTCGCGGCTGC
>CAAGKR010382175.1_pt1 | contig 11676 bp, 12 predicted proteins | sample 2556971 | NCBI WGS metagenome assembly CAAGKR01 (sample SAMEA5207829, study PRJEB30636) | soil metagenome | biome: forest; feature: boreal; material: soil | place: USA | collected 2011-09 | depth 1 m
AACCTTCAGGGCGATGATCGATCGCGACGAGTTCTTCGAGTGGTCGACGGTCTACGGCGAGCTCAAGGGCCGCACCTATGCGGCGGTGAACCTGGCGATCGCCTCCGGCAAGGACACGGTGATCAAGATCGATGTCCAGGGCGCGGAGAAGGTCCGCCGCCGCGTCGGCAGCGACGGGATCTACATCTACCTGCTGCCGCCCAGCGTCGAGGCCCTCGAGCACCGCCTCATCGATCGCGCCACCGAGGACTCGGCGAGCCTGCGAGCGCGGCAGGATCTCGCAGTCGCTGAGCTGGCGCTCAAGGACACGTACGATCACCAGGTGGTGAACGATGACGCGCAACGCGCTGCGCGCGAGATCGAGACGATCATCCAGGCCGCGCGGTCGGCGGCCGGGGGAGGTGTGGGGTGACGCTCGCGCTCGACGGCCATCGCGTCCTGGTGGGCGTCGGCGGTAGCGTGGCTGCATTCAAGGCGTGCCAGGTGGTCACCGACCTCCGCCGTGAGGGCGCGGAGGTCAAGGTCGCGATGACTGAGGCGGCCAGCCATTTCGTGACGCCGACGCTGCTCCGCGCCCTGAGCGGGCATCGAGTGGCTTCGAGCATCTGGGAGGACGACCCGGCCGAGGTCGGTCATGGCATGAGCCACCTCGACCTCGCGTCGTGGTGTGAGGTGCAGGTGGTGGTCGCCGCCTCGGCGGATCTGATCGCTCGGCTTGCGCTCGGGCTGGCCGGCGACCCTGTGACCGCCACAGCGCTGGCGTGCCGTGCCCCCCTGCTGGTCGCCCCGGCGATGGAGTCGGCGATGTGGGAGCATCCCGCGACCCAGGGCCACACCGCGACCCTGACCGCACGCGGGGCCCGCATCATCGGCCCGGTCCACGGACGCCTGGCGAGCGGCCACGAGAGCACCGGCCGCATGGCCGAGCCGGATGTGATCGTGTCCGCGGTGAGGGATGTCCTTGTCGGCAGGGCCTGACCCCACCATCAACGGTCTCCATGTCGTGGTCACCGCAGGAGGGACCCGAGAACCCATCGACCCGGTCCGTTTCATCGGCAATCGCTCCAGCGGCAAGATGGGCAACGAGCTCGCCGCCGCGGCGATCCGCCAGGGGGCGACGGTCACGCTGGTGACCGCGGCTGCGGCTCCGTCTCAGCAACCAGGCTTACGCGTCGTCGCCGTGGAGACCGCCGCCGAGATGCACGCCGCGGTGCGCGCTGCGCTTGCGGACGCTCGGGTGCTCATCATGGCCGCGGCTGTCGCGGACTGGCGGCCGCGCGAGGGGGCGCAGAACAAGCTCAAGAAAGGGGCGGACACCCTCACGCTCGAGCTGGTGCCAACGGTTGACATCCTCCGCGCGCTCCGCGCCGAGGACGCAGCCGCCGGCGTGTTCGTGGTCGGATTCGCCGCGGAGACCGAGCACGTGATCGACAACGCCCGGGCAAAGCTCGACGCCAAGCACCTCGACCTCGTCGTCGTCAACGACGTGTCGCAGGAGGGCATCGGCATGGGTGCCGATGACAACGAGGTCACGGTCATCGGTCGCGACGGGACGCTCGAGACGATTGCGCGCGCGCCCAAATCAGTGGTCGCGGACGCAATCGTGCGCATCATCGCGAGCCGGTTGCGATGACGTTCGCATCCGTCGTTCCCGAGACGCGGTCGCAGCTGCCGCGAGACGCCTACACGTACTCCATTCCCGATGACATCGCCGAGCTCGTGCTTCCCGGGGTGCGGGTTGAGATTCCCTTCGGCAAGCGATCGATCCTCGGCTACGTCGTGGAACGATCGGAGGCGACCGACTTCGCGGACGTCCGCGCCATCGACCGGGTGATCGATGAACCGCGCCTGATCCTCGAGCATCACCTGGCGCTCGCGCGACAGATCGCCGACCGATACTGCGCGCCGCTCGGCGAGGTGCTGCGCGCGATGCTCCCGAAGGGCGTTCGCACCCGCCCATCCCGAAGGTCCGGTCCCCGCTCGGTGTCACGCGCGGTTGCGGAGGCCGGTGCAGCCGGCCCACCCGAGCCGCCGCCGGCGCTGAACGCAGCACAGCTCGCGGCGGTTGCACCGCTCCTGGAAGGCATCGAATCGCACACGCACCGGCGCGTCCTGCTCCATGGCGTCACCGGGAGCGGCAAGACGGAGGTGTATCTCGCCGGCATCGACGCAGCCCTGGCGGCAGGACGCGGCGCGATCGTGCTCGTGCCCGAGATCGCCTTGACGCCGCAGATGATTCGCCGCTTCGCGGTGCGCTTTCCCGGGCGGATCGCGGTCGTCCACTCCGCGCTCACCGATGCGGAGCGGGCCGCCGAATGGCGGCGAATCCGCAACGGCGAACACACAGTGGTCATCGGCTCGCGCAGCGCTGTCTTCGCGCCGGTCGCAAACCTGGGGATCGTGGTGGTCGACGAGGAGGACGCTCCGGCGTACAAGCAGGATCGGGTGCCGAGGTATCACGCCGTCGACGTGGCGCTCATGCTCGGCGCGCTCTGCGCCGCGCCGGTCGTGATGGGCAGTGCGACCCCGCGCGTCGAGAGTTTCTTCCGCGCGCACACCGGCGAGCTCGAGCTCGCCACGCTCCCGGAACGGGTCAGCGGGCGTCCGCTCCCGCCCATCGAGGTGGTGGACCTGCGCGATGAGTTGCAGGCGGGCAACACCAACGCACTGTCGCTGACGCTGGACCGCGCATTGCAGGAATGCCATGCGGACGGCGGACAGTCGATCCTGTTTCTCAACCGCCGCGGGACGTCGACCGTCGTGCTCTGCAGGACGTGCGGCGAGGCGCTCACCTGTACCAACTGCAGCGTGTCACTGGTGCACCACGTGGATCGCGCGAGCTGCGACTGCCACTACTGCGGCCTGTCGATCCCGATGCCGAATGCGTGTCCCACCTGTGGCTCGCGCACGATTCGCGCGCTCGGCATGGGAACCGAGCGTCTCGAGCGCGAGGTGCGCGAACGGTTTCCGGCGCTCCGTCTGATCCGGATGGATCGCGACACCACACGCTCACGCGACGCGTATTTCGACATCTACGACCGCTTCCGCCGGCATGAGGCCGACTGCCTGATCGGCACGCAGATGGTCGCGAAAGGGTGGGACCTCGGCAACGTGCGGCTTGTGGGGATCGTCAACGCCGACACCTCACTCCATTTCCCCGACTATCGGAGTGGCGAATTGACGTTCTCGCTGCTCACCCAGGTGGCCGGACGCGCTGGTCGCGGTGACGAGCCTGCCCGCGTGGTGCTGCAGACATACAGTCCCGGCCATTACGCGGTCCGCCATGCGACCACGCACGACTATCTCGGCTTCGCGCACGACGAGATCCGTGTCCGCAAGGCCTTGCGATTCCCGCCGTATGCGCGGTTATGCGTCTGCACCTACGTGCACAAGGACGATCACGAGGCCGAGTTGGAAGTGCGCCGGGAGGCCCGCCGGGGGTCTGATACACTCGGAAATGGCGCCGGGCTCGATGTCCTCGGTCCGACGCCGGCGTTCCTCCACCGCCTCCGCGGCGAATACCGCTGGCAGATCACGGTCCGGGGCACAGACATCGAGAGGGCATTTCCTCACCTTCCCAGGGCTCGGGGCTGGAGCATCGACGTCGACCCCGGGGCGTGAACGGAGTACATCAACGTGGCAGTCCTTCCCATCGTCCTGGTCTCGGACCACAACGACGTGCTCATCACCAAGGCAATCCGCGTGCCCCGAGTGGACGATGAGATACGCCGGCTGATGGACGACATGGTCGAGACGATGTTCGACGCCAACGGCGTGGGCCTCGCGGCGCCCCAGGTGGGCGTGTCGCTCCGCGTCATCGTGCTCCGCGTCGACAACCAGATCTACCAGCTTGCCAACCCTGAGATGGTGCGCACCGACGGTGATCAAACCGGCTTCGAGGGGTGCCTGTCGGTGCCGGGCTGGGTCGGCGAGGTCACCCGCCGGATGCGCGTTGTGGCCAAGGGCCTGAACCGCCATGGCAAGGAGGTCCGGGTCAAGGGCGACGGTCTCCTGGCCCGGGCGGTGCAGCACGAGCTCGATCACCTCGACGGCATCCTCTTCACGAGCAGGGTCAACGAGGGCACGCTGCGCGAGGTCGAACCTGCAGAGGAGGCTGAGGAGCCCGGCGTCGTCAGCGCTGTGTGAGGCTCGTCTTCTGTGGCACCGCGACATTCGCGGTGCCGTCGCTTCGGGCGTGCGCGGCGCACCACGAGGTCGCAGCTGTCGTTACCCGGGCGGACCGCCCGGGAAGTCGCGGCCGGCCGGCGCCCCGGCCCGTGGCCGACGCAGCCCATGATCTCGGCCTCGAGGTGCTGACCCCGGCAAGGATCGGTGCCCCCGAGGTCGTCCGAAACCTGCTGGGATTGACACCTGACTGCCTGGTCGTCGCGGCATACGGGCAGATCCTGCCCGCACCACTCATCGACCCGCCCCCACATGGTGCGGTGAACGTGCACGCCTCCCTGCTGCCGCGCTGGCGGGGCGCCTCGCCGATCGCGCACGCAATCCTCGCGGGCGACGCCGAGACCGGCGTCTCGATCATGCGCATGGAAGCCGGCCTCGACACGGGACCTGTCTACGCCAGCGTGCACCTTCCGATCGCGTCCGACGCGACCACCCCCTTGCTCACCGAGCAACTTGCGGAGCTGGGGGCAGCCGAGCTCACCTCGGTGCTCCACGGGCTCGAGGCTGGGACGGCGGTCGCGACGCCACAGCTGGAGGAGGGTGTGACGTACGCGCCGCGCCTCAGCCGCGCGGATGGACGGGTCGACTGGGCGGCGTGCGGCGCTGTCGACGTCGACCGGATGGTGCGGGCGCTCCAGCCCTGGCCGGGCGTGGTCGCGACACTCGAGGGCGTCGACGTCCAGATTCAGGCAGGCGCGGTCACCGCCACGGCACCCGGGGTGATGCCGGGGGCGGTCGCCGGTCGCGAGGGTGAATCGGTGGTGGTCGCGACCCGCGAGCATGGCTATCGCCTCGACCTGATCACGCCCCCGGGGAAGCGGGCGATGACCCCGGCCGCGTTTCTGCGTGGCCGGCGCTCGGGTGAGGTATCGCGCTAATGCCACCAACGCGGAAGCCCGGCGACAACCTCCTGGCGCACAACCGCCGTGCTCGCTATGAGTACAGCATTGTCGAGACGATCGAGGCCGGGATCGAACTCACGGGCACCGAGGTGAAGTCGCTGCGGACCGGGCGCATCCAGCTGCGCGACGGCTACGTGAGGATCGAGAACGGCCAGGCCTGGCTGATGCAGGTGAACATCGCCTCGTATCAGCAGGGCAACCGGAACAACCCGGAGCCGGAGCGGCGCCGCCGCCTGCTGCTGCACAAGCGCGAGATCGAGTACCTCGACGGCCGCGTCCGGACCCAGGGTCTGACGATCATTCCGATGAAGCTCTATCTGGTGCGCAACCGGGTCAAGGTCGAGATCGGCCTTGCCCGTGGCAAGAAGCTCTGGGACAAGCGCCAGGACGTCGCCAAGCGTGATGCCGAACGCGACATGGAGCGCGCGATCAGGCGCTGACGGCGCGGTTCAGCCGGCCGCGGCGTGAAACTCAGCTTCCGGCGGCACGGCCTGCGATGCCGCGCTCGGACGGTTGGCCTTGATGTCCGGCACGACCTGAGCTGCGAGGCCGTCGATCCGCTGGCGCAGCTCGCGGAGCCCGGTTCCCTTGGTGGCGCTCACCGCAAGCGCGGATACCCCGGCGATGTCGCCGAGACGGAGACGAGCGGCGCGGACCTCGGAAGCGGTGAGGCGGTCCACCTTGCTCAGCGCCAGGATCATCGGCTGCTCGCAGTCCATGGAGCGCAGGGTCTCGAGAACCGTGACCAGCTGCTGCTCAGCGTCCGGGTGCGAGGCGTCGACCACCAGACAGAGCATGTGGGCCTGGCGGACCTCCTCGAGCGTCGCGGCGAAGGCCTCGACCAGCTCGGTCGGCAGCTTCTGGATGAACCCGACCGTGTCGGTCAGGATCACCAACTTGCCCGACGGCAGCTCGAGGCGGCGGGACGTGGGGTCGAGGGTGGCGAAGAGCAGGTCGTCGGCGAGCACCCGGCTATGCGTCAGGACGTTGAGCAGGGTCGACTTGCCCGCATTGGTGTACCCGACGAGCGCGCACGACGCCAGGGGCACGTTGGTGCGGGCCGTCCGCCGCGTCCGGCGCTGGCGTTCGATCACCACGAGGCGCTCGCGCAGCCGCTTGAGCTGCTGGCGGATGAGCCGCCGGTCCACCTCGATCTGCTTCTCACCAGGGCCCCCTCGGAGGCCGACCCCACCACGCTGGCGCTCGAGATGGGACCAGCCGCCGGCCAGGCGCGGCAGCAGATGCTCCAGCTGCGCCATCTCCACCTGGACGCGACCCTCGGCGGTGATCGCTCGCCGGGCGAAGATCGCCAGGATCACCTCGGTGCGATCGAGCACGGGGACGCCCCACTCCTCCTGCAGGTTTCGCTGCTGGCGGGGGGTGAGCTGGTCGTTGCAGAGCACGGCGGGGCTGTCGAGCTCGGCCAGGTGGGAGGCGAAGGCCGCGACCACCCCGGAGCGGAAGAAGGTCGCTGGATGCGGCTCCCGAAGGGAGATGAGGCTGCGCTCCAGGACCTCGGTGCCGAGCGTTCGCGCCAGCTCCTCAAGCTCGTCGAGCTCGATGTCACGCTGCTCGCGCGCGTCCCGGCTCGCCACCGTGCCGATGACGATCACCCGCTTCAGCTTCGTGCCGACTGCGGGGTCGGCTCCAGACGGCGCGTCGAAATGGGGCAACTAGTACGTCACCGGCCTGGCATCACCTGAAGCATTCAATCAGCCTAGCAACGCCGGACGCCTTCTGCTGAGCCCGGTCCAGCATTGCTCACGCGGGAGCTTGCACGGCAGGGATCTTGAGCTGAATCACGGCGCTCCCGGCGAGGGTGAGCCCGGCGGCGACAAGGACCGCGAGGGTGGTCGATACACCGAGCACCGGTCCAGCGATGGCGGAGCCGACCGGCACGCCGGAGAAGTTCAGCGCCATCGAGACTGCGAAGGCCCGTCCGAACCACGCCCGCGCGGTGCGACGCTGGCGCAGCGAGAAGGCACTGACGCTGGACGCCGCGTCAGCCCCTCCGGCGACACCGATCCCGACCGCGATCACTGCGATTGACGGCACCAGCAAGGCGAGCACCGCGAGACCCATGACGGCGCCGAACAGTGACATCGACTCGCGCTCACGTCCCTCGGTGCGGATCCGGCCGGCGATGAGCGCAGCGGGGACGCCGGCGGCGCCCGCCAATGCGAGCATCGCGCCGACCACCGCCGCGTTGCCGTGCAGGTGGAAGACGACCACCGGGAGCGCGACGATGACGATGCCCCAGCCCACGTTGAGCGTGGAGAAGCCGATGGCGATCCAGCGCAGCGTGCGATTGGTGACGACGTAGACGAGGCCTCTCCAGGCCTCGACCAGGATGCGATCGGATACCTCGGCCGAGTGGGCCGGCTCGTCGACTCCCTGGAGCGCCACGGCGCCGACCACATAGCCGACGGCTGCGCCGACCAGTGCCGCCTCGCCGCCGAGCGCCGCGATGAGCACGCCCGCGAGCGCGGGACCGGCGATGTTGGCAACCCCGAAGCACACGCTGTCGGCGGCATTGCCCCGATCCCAGAGGTCGCGCGGCACGATGAGTGGGAAGAACGAGCGCGCGCCCGCGATGCTCAGCGTGCTCGTGAGCGAGCCGCCGACCAGGATTACGTAGAGCCCCCAGACCGGCAGCCGGTTCGCGGCCGCGAGGACAACGATGACCGTCAGGCAGACTGCCGCGACGGTGAAGTCGAGAGTCATGAGGCGTTTGCGTCCGTGACGATCGAGCAGCGCACCTGCGACCGGGCTGAGCAGCAGTCCGGGAAAGATGAGCAGGAAGAGGCTGACGCCCGCGACGCTCGGTGAGTGGTATCGCTGAAGCGCGAAGAGGACCAGGCCGACTGTCCACATCTGCGATGCCGTCCGGGTGAGCAGCGAGCTGATGAGGAGCTGCCGGAAGCCAGGAACGCGCAGCAGGCGGCGGTAGGTCGCGGGCTGCGCGACGACGCTTTGTCCTGCGGTCACCGAGATCGCCCTGGACATGCTGAGCCGGTTGGTTGGGGAGCGTGCGGCGACGCCACGACGGTCTGCACGAATCCAAGCCTAGCTCCCACGCCGCTTCGGGCGATGTGACCGTGCAGCGCCTTGCCTGTGATGCCCGGTGCGGCGTGTCCTGCTCGGCCCCAGCTCGGTGGCGTTCACCATCGCGCACCCACCTGGTGCACTGGGGTCACGGGGGCGGGACCGACCTCGACAACCTCGTCAATCGTTATTACAACCCCCTGGAGAGTTGCCGAGTGAGATCAACGTCGGCGTCTACCGACGGCCCTCTCAAAGTGGGAGAGCACATGTATTGCAGCCCTACCCGCTGAACTTGCCAGAGATGATGTCGCCGCTAGACATCCCAATCCCGCAAGCCCTGTCGTGACAGTCTGGGACGTCTACGCGACTTGAACCTGTTCGTTGACCCGGAGCGTCTGTGAGGAACCGTTACCGACCCTGTATGTCACGTCAGTCCCCACAATTGTCCAGGTTTGGGAAAACGGCGTTGTCGTTTGCAGCAGCATGACGAGATCGTAGAAGGCACCGGCGCGTAGCACGGCGCCGGATGCCGGCTCGAGCGTGGTTCGCAGCGCAATCGCGGTCGCTCCAGTCACATACCCAGGCGCTTTGTCCATCGCGTCATTGAGGTCGCCTGTCACGACCTCGATTCCGGACCACTCCACCACGACGGGTATGGACGCCGGCTCGATCACGGTCTTGACGTTTTCGATCGTGACCCGGTCTGGCCCGACGACCTTGAGCGTGTTCGAACCGTCAGTGAGCTGCGCCACCGGCTCCTGCCATGCGAGCGTGTAGCTGAAGCCAGTCGGCGCGACGCTGACGAGTGTCGCTACAACGGGTCGAGACGTTGGGCGCGGGATCGGATTGGATGTGCACGAACTCGCGGTCACCGCCAGTAGCACGCCGGTCACCAGGCCCGCGCGCCATCGCGAACCCGAGACTTTGCCCGGCCACACGACGGGACGGTCTTCTTCCACCTTCTTCATCATCCACCATTCCAACGCCATCAGTCCGGCCGTCTCAAGCCTAGGCATCACCCTCAGCCCGCTCACGGTCGAGTTAGGTGGTTATTCATCTCTCGAACCCGCGCCGAGACCCCGACCTCGAAAACGGTCCCGGGGCCGCAAAGAGCTACTACAGCGGTGTGTAGTTTCGGCCGAAGCGTCGACCGAAGCCTCGCGACGCACTGGGAGCGGTGACCAAAGCGTCGAACTCCTCGCCGTGCGGGATGTCGACGCGCCCGAACTTCGCAGCCGCATCCGTCATCGCGCGTGCGCCCTTCGCTATCGGTCCGCCCGCAAAGCACCCGCCGAACCGTATTCCGGCCCATCGGGCGAGGCTTTCCAGGTGTCGGTCACAGACAAACAAGAAGGCCACCCCGCTCTCGTGCGGGAAGAAGAGCATCTTGGTCGCTGCGTCTCCGCACGTCTCGACCGGAATGTTGGTTGAGGGGTCGATCGGACCGAGGCAGATGTCGCTCATCGTTACGCGAAGGGTACCCAGTTAGGTCAACGTCTCCGGGACCGGCGAGCGATGAGATATCCGATGGTCCCCACAGCTAGCAGCAGCACCAGAAAGTAGATGGGAATCACCCACCAGTTGTTGATGATCAACTGTCCCGCAGCGATCGTCATATTCGCCATCGGCAAATCATGACCCCGGTAGCTCCGGCGCAGTACGACGTCCCGCCTCGAGTTGAGGCACGACCCTCGACCCGTTCAAGGTCGTCCTGTGGTTCCCCAGATAGCGCAGACCGGCTAAGTAGCCGGTTGGATCACCTCGTCTCTGGATTGACGGGTTCGACCTGGTGCGTCGAGGCCAGGGAGCGGGACCGAACTCCACAACCTCGTCCATCGCTAATCCGACCCCTTCGAGGGTCGCTGAGTGAACTCAGCCTCGCTTGGGCAAGCGTGCCTGGTCAGACCGGCCAATATCGCGAGGCGATCGGGGCTCACTCACTCGCAACGAGCGTTCGATTGGTACCCCTCAGGCTCCCACAACGCCGTCGAAGTCTTGTTAGGATCCGCCCCGAGCCAGGGACGAATGGACCCTAGCCTCGACCACAAGCGGAAGACGCAGAGGGATCCCAGATATGGCACTCAGCTTTTACTTCACGCCCAGCTCGTTCACGCCCGCACGGTACGACGATACGATCAAGCGGCTCGAAGCGGCGGGAGCCGGAGCGCCGGCCGGAAGGCTGTATCACTGTGCAATGGAAGCGGACGGCTTGATCCAGGTGTTCGACGTCTGGGAATCTCAGGAGGCGTTCGAAGCGTTCGGGGCGACGCTGGTTCCCATCATGACCGAGCTCGGCGCTGATCCCGGCAAGCCGATGGTTGCGCCTGTTCATAACATCATCAAAGGCTGACTTCGTCCTCGCCTGACGGGCCAGTCGGGCTCACGGAGTCCAGCCCCGCGGCGCGATTGAAGAGCGTTTTCTCTCGGGTGACCAGGGGGTCGGCGCGCCCAACGGCCATTGACCGCCAAACGACGCCCGCCAGCGTGCGCCGTCTAGCGTGCGGTGTCTGGTGATGCTTCTATTGTCTGTCAAACGACGGCGGCCAGTACAGCTCGACAACCTCGTCCTTCGCCAATACAACCCCTCGAAGGCGCGGGTGGAGATGAGCCCAGGCTCACCGAAGCCGCGTCCGCCTGTCGGCGCAGCGACGGCCGTGAACCTCGGCCTGCCAGCACTAAGTACGGTCGAACCTGCCTAACCGATTTGGGGAGCGGCCTCCGTCCCGCCGTCCACGGCTGCGTTTCCCGACGACACTGAGCGTGCGCGCGCTGCCTGTCGCGGCTGCCAGCGCATGACGAGAAGGACGATCGCGATGTCCAGAATCAAGTTGGCGATATACGAAAGGGCGGCCACGTACGGCGCGACAACCAGTGTGAGGAGCACCATCGCGGAGGCGGCGACGCCGACACTGGACGCCGTGACGACCCGCGCCCGAGCGAGGTCCGCCATGAGCGCCAAGCCTCCGATTGCAGCAGCGAGGTCAGCGACACCGCCCACCAGGTTCGCTCCACTCCCGACACGCACAAATGTGGGGACGTACGAGACTTCATTCGGAGTTTGGAGATTAAGAACTTGGGAGATATCAGACCCGGCATAGACGAGAGCAGAGGCTGCCGACACCCCAAAGAATCCGAAGATCAGCAACCCGAGTGTGCGCTGATCGGGCCACCATCCCCGAGGCCAGAGGCGGTGCAGCGAATTCAAGAGATCGCCCTCTATGAGCGACGCCAAGCGTCAGCACCAGGCCAGCATATGCCGATTCTGGGGACTCCGCGACAACCAGGGTCGCCCCGTCGGATAGCAGCCCTGTAGATAATCCCGGCCTGCCCGAATTGACGGACGGCGGCTCCTGCTTGATTCGCTGATCCTTCGTCGCCGGCGGTCCGACGAGACGTTTATAGTGCGCGGATTCGTCTCGGACGCGACCCGCAAGGAGACTCATGGCCGCATACCTCGTTCTGATGCAAGAGGTCAACGACGTTGACAGGTATCGCGCTGAGTATCTGAGCGCAATAAGGCCATTTCTACAGAAACACGGCGCAG
>CAAGKR010533549.1_pt1 | contig 11671 bp, 10 predicted proteins | sample 2556971 | NCBI WGS metagenome assembly CAAGKR01 (sample SAMEA5207829, study PRJEB30636) | soil metagenome | biome: forest; feature: boreal; material: soil | place: USA | collected 2011-09 | depth 1 m
AGTCGTTCAACATAACAAGGGCGTTTCAGTATTCTTTCACATGCTCCCAGGCATCCAAGGCGTGAACGTGGTTTGCAAAAATTGCAATCGCTCTCAAAAAATGCTCGATCACTCGGCGCTCCGCAAACGCGAATTGTTGGGGACGGTTTTGGATATGGCGGTGAGAATGCCGCTCAAGATGCGGCGCGGACTGGGCGGGCAGCCGGGTACCGCCACATCCACGGGAATGACATTGGACACGCGGCCGCGGCTCGCGTAGCTCTCCCCGAAAATGCCGCCGGTGCAGCCGCAGTCGCCGACGGCCACGACCAACTTCGGGTCCGGGGTCGCCTGGTAGGTGCGCGTCAGCGCCACCTCCATATTTTTTGCAACGGGTCCGGTCACCAACAGCAAATCCGCGTGGCGGGGACTCGCCACGAATCGGATGCCCAACCCTTCAAGGTTGTAGAGCGGATTATTGAGCGCATGGATCTCGAGCTCGCAGCCGTTGCAGGACCCCGCGTCAATGGCCCGAATGCACAGGGCACGGCCCATCACCGCAAGAATCTGCGACTGCAGCGCGTCGGCAACCCGCAGCGAGTCGTCGATCGACGGCGCAGGCTCCGTGATGATGCCGACGCGACCAATCTGGCGTAACGTTTTCAACATGGTTATAGATCGTGTCCACTGTAGGACAGGTTGAAGGATTTATTGATCAGGGGGAAATCCGGCACGATGTTGTCGATCACGGCATGCTCGATCACCGGCCAGTTCTGCCACGACGGATCGTGAGGGTGACATCGCCTGATCATTCCTTCAGCACCCGCCTCGAGTGCAAGGAAGATGGGACCGCGCCAACCCTCGATCAATCCGACGCCCATGGCACCTTCGTCCGGAATCGAAACATCGACACGATGCGCACCGGACGGCAGGTGACTCAAGATCCGCTGCAGGAGACGAGTGGACTCACCGGCTTCATCGAAGCGCACCGCAACTCGCGCCGCGACATCGCCCGCGGCGCGCACGCATTTTTTGGCTGCGAGCTCGCCATAAGGATCGCAGGGCAGATCGCAGCGCAGGTCAAACGCCTGGCCGCTCGCACGCCCGGCCAGCCCGCACAGGCCTAACCTGGCGGCCAGGGCCGGCGTGACCATGCCGGCGCCGACGAATCGGTCGCGCAATCCCGCGTGTTCATCGTAGATGGTATGCAGTGTGTCGACCTCGGCGCCAAGCACGTCGATGCATTCGATCAATAGGGCCGCTCCGTCCGCTGCCAGATCGACCCGCGTACCGCCGGGCACAATGAAATCCATGAGATAGCGTTGCCCGAGCGCTGTTTCAGTCGCGCGCAGCAGTTGTTCCTTGAGCCGGGAGAATTGGGCGAGGCCGAAGGCAAGGCCGGCATCGTTGCCAACCGCGCCGATATCTCCCAGGTGATTGGCGAGGCGCTCCAATTCCAGCGCAAGTGCCCGTAACCAGGCGGCGCGCGGGGGCACGTGCGCCTGCGCCATGCCTTCCAACGCCTGGCAATACGCCCACGAAAATCCCGCGGCGGAATCTCCGGAAACGCGCGCCGCCAGGCGCTGACCCTCGAGCAACCTAAATTCAGTGAAGCGGCGTTCGATGCCCTTGTGGACGTATCCCAGACGTTCTTCGAGTCGCAGGACTTTCTCCCCGACCACCGAGAAGCGGAAGTGGCCGGGCTCGATGACACCCGCGTGGACCGGACCGACCGGGATTTCATGCACGCCGTCGCCCTGCACGGGCACGAAGGCGTAGTTGTCGGCGACGGGCACCGGGGAGGGCGGCGTAGCGGCATGGACCAACGGATGATAGCTCTGCGGCCAAGCGGCGTGACGCAGCCACGGCCGCGTGTCCGGGTCGGAACTCGCCAAACCGCACATATCCGCCACGGCGCGCTGCATGCGCGCGGCGCTCGAAAACCATGACTCAATCCCAGGATAGTCGGCTTGCCCCGGGCGGAGCGGCAGGCTCAGGACCAGCACACCCGCGTCCGCGACATACGCTGCGCGGACGATATTCTCGCCGGCGCCAGCGTGACTCGCCCACAGCGCCAGCAGCCGGCCACCGCCGGCGGCCATGTCCGCGGCGGCCTGACGCCATTCATCGCGCGCCACGGCCAGGCCAAACGTATTCGGCGCGCCCACAATCGCTGCGCCGGCGTTCAGCTGCGAGCGTTCGACGGCCAGATTGAACCACCGCTGCAGCACGTCTCACTCCCCTCCGATCAAGCGGGCGGCAGCGCGATACCAGTGCGCGAGGTAGGGCGGAATGAAGAAACCCAACAGCAGCACCAGACCGAGATGTGCAAAGACCGGCAGGAGTGCCGGCGGATGCGGCAGGCGCTTTGCCGACGTGTCGCCAAACACCATCGATTGCACACGGCCGAAGATGGCCGCGAACGCCACACCGAGCGCCAGCAGCAGGATGGGCGTCGCCCACGGCTGCTGCTTCATGGCCGTGGTCAAGATCAGAAATTCACTCGCGAATACGCCGAACGGCGGAGTGCCGAGAATGGCGAGTGTACCCATCATCAATCCCCAGCCCACGGTTGGGCTCAAGGTGATGAGCCCGCGAATGTTGTCCATGATCTGCGACCCGGCTTTCTGGGTGGCGTGTCCTACCGCAAAGAAAATCGACGACTTCGTCAACGAATGCACCGTCATGTGCAGCAGCCCCGCGAAGTTGGCGACCGGCCCGCCCATGCCGAAGGCGAAGGCGATGATGCCCATGTGCTCGATCGAGGAATATGCGAACAGGCGTTTCACGTCGCGCTGCCGCCATAGGAAAAGTGCGGCGAGCACCACGGACAGCAGTCCGAACCCCATCAACATACGACCGGGCAGGCTCGACTGCAGCGAGCCCTCGACAAGCACCTTGCAGCGCACGACGGCGTACATGGCCACGTTGAGCAGCAGTCCCGACAGCACGGCCGAAATGGGCGTTGGGCCTTCGGCATGGGCATCCGGGAGCCAATTGTGCAGAGGCGCAAGGCCTACCTTGGTGCCGTATCCCACCAGCAGGAATACGAACGCCAGACCGAGAACCGAGGGTTCGAGTTGACCCTTGACGGCATTGAGATGCGTCCAGAGGAGCGCACTCACGCCCTCGGAACCGAGGACTTTTTCCGCGGCAAAATACATGAGAATGGTGCCGAACAGGGCCTGGGAGATGCCCACGCCGCACAGAATAAAGTACTTCCAGCCGGCTTCGAGGCTCGCGGGGGTTCGATACAGCGTCACGAGCAGCACGGTCGACAAGGTGGCAGCCTCCATCGCCACCCACATGAGTCCCATGTTGTTGGTGGTGAGGGCAATCAGCATGGTGGCCATGAACAGCTGGTACATACTGTGATACAGCCGCAGTTGTCCGGCCGAGACCCGCCCATGCTCAGCCTCGATGCGCATGTAGGGGCGCGAGAACAAGGAGGTGGTCAGGCCGACGAACGCAGTCAACGTCACCAGAAACACATTGAAGGCATCGATGAAAAATTGCTCGTGCCCGACGGACAAGTTGCCGTGGGCGATGACCCGTGAGGTCAGGGCGCAGGCGGCGAGAAAGGTGACCAGCGAGAATCCCACGTTGGCTTCCGGCGCCCACCGCCGGCCGCCCAGCACCCCGAGGGCGAGTGCGCCGAGGAGCGGGGTGCCGAGCAGCACGATGAACTCCATGTTATTGGTCCTCCTTGAGGCTTTCGAAGTGCTTCAGGTCCAGGCTGTCAAACTGTTCCCGAATCTGGAAAAAGAACACGCCGAGAACCAGCATCGCCACCAAGACATCGAGCGCCACCCCCAATTCGACCACCATGGGCATGCCGTAAGTAGCACTCATCGCGCCGAAGAACAGGCCGTTCTCCATGGATAGGAATCCGACGACTTGCGACATGGCTTTGCGGCGCGTGATCATGGTGAGGAAGGCGATCAAGATCACCGCGACGGCGATGCCGATGGAATTGCGCGTGGCGGTGCTCGCCAGCGCCGTAATCGGCTGCGCCAGGCCAAACGCAAAAATGACGACGAGGACTCCGATGAGCATCGTGCCGGTGATATTGAGCAGCGGCTCGGTATCCCAATAGACACCGAGACGGCGAATGAGGCGATGCAATAGCCAGGGCAGGAATATGACTTTGAGTCCGAGGGTGAGCGCGGCGGACACGTACAGGTGGTGATCGCCGGTTCGCCACGCCAGCAACGAGGTGGCGATGCACAACAGCGCCCCTTGCAGGGCGAGCAGGTCGACCAACGCGACGATTCTGCGCTGCGACAACATGGCGAAGGACAGCAGCAGCAGGAGCGCCGCCAGCGTGTTCAACACCTGCAGATCCCAGGACAGGGTAGTCATGCTCATGCCCCCAACAGCAGCCGCACCAGCAATCCCAGCACGGCGAACAGGAAGGCCGTGGCCAGAAATTCCGGTGCCCGGAACACGCGCAATTTCGCCGAAACCGTCTCGATCAATGCCAGCCCCGCTCCCGCGACGGCGAGCTTTACGCCCAGCAGCATCACCGATAGGGTCAAACCCAGCGGCGCGTCGCTGGTCGCAATGCCCCAGGGGATGAACACCGCAAAGCCGATGCAAGCATAATTGAACAGCTTCAGTGCGGCCGCCCATTCCATGAGCGCGAGGTGACGCGCGGAATATTCCAGCAGCAACGCCTCATGAATCATGGTCAATTCAAGATGCGTGGCGGGATTGTCGACCGGGATACGGGCATTCTCGGCCAGCAGCACCATCGTGAACGCCACTGCGGTAAACGCCAGGCTCGGGTTGAGCGCGAAGGACTGGGCCGCCAGGCGTTCGGCGATCATCGGCAGGGCGGTGGTGGCGCACGTCAGGGAGACCACGAAAATCACCACCAGCAGCGCCGGCTCGGCGAGGAATCCGATCATCATTTCGCGGCGTGCGCCGAGCGTGCCAAAGGCCGTCCCCACGTCCATCGCGGCCAAAGACAGAAACACCCGCGCCGTCGCGAGCAATCCGACCAACGCAATCGCATCCGCGGCGCGCGTGATCGGCAAACGGGTGGCGATGGAGGGAATGACGGCGGCGGCCGCCACCATGGCGCCAAACACCATGTAGGGAGCGAGACGGAAGACGCGTGAGGCGTTCTGCGCGATCACAGCATCTTTGTGGAACAGCTTGCGGATACCGTGGTACGGCTGCAGGATGCCGGGCGCGGATTTATTCTGCAGCCAGGCTCGGCACTTGTTCACCCAGCCGAGCAGTAAGGGCGCCGCGGCGAGCGCCAGGACGATTCCCAACAATTGCACGATCCATTCGAAGGCGTTCATAACATGAGCGCCAGCAGGACAACGAGAGTGACGAAGCTGTAGAGCAAATAAGCCGCAATGCGCCCTTGCTGCAGCCAGGCCACCCGATCGGCCACCCGCCGGATCAGCGGACCCAGCGGCTGGTACAGGGCGCGCCAAATGCGATCGCCAATCTCCAAACGATATTTCGGCGCCTTGTCGAACGGGGTCGGCAGCTCGCGCTCGATGGCGAAGAGCGGTTGAAACAGGTGGCGAATCGGTTGACCGAAGCCTTCTGCCGTATCCTGCATGCGGCTGTTGAGTCCGCCAAATCCGCAGTCCCACGCCGGCCCCTTGCGAATGCGTTGGTGATAAAACAAGCGAACACTGAGAATGGCGAGCACCACCACTACCAGGATCAGCGCAAAGAACACCAGGGGTGCGTAGGACGACTGTCGTTCGGGAATGGGCAGGAGCAGCCACCAGGGTGCATCGCTCGCCGGTAGTCCGCCCAACCCGAGCTGCCGGGTGACGATGTTGAACTGAGCGATGATATTCGACGGGAAAAAGCCGAGCAGCACGCAGCCGAGCGCGAGCCATGCGAGTCCAAGCCGCTCCGCAAATCCGGCATCGTGAGAGTGTTGCAAGCTTGGCTCGCGCGGCTGCCCCAGAAAGATGACGCCGAAGAATTTGACCATGACGTAGCCCGCGAGAGCAGCCGCCAGCGCCAGCAGCGCAGCGCCCAGCGGCAGCAACATGTTGATGAAGGGGTGCGGCACCTTATAGGCGAACAGGAAGGACTGCAGCAGAAGCCATTCCGACACAAAGCCGTTCAAGGGCGGCAATCCCGCAATGGCGAGCACGCCAATGAGCGTGAGCCACGCCACCCACGGCATTCGATGGATGAGACCACCCAGGTGACCGAGATTGCGCTCCCCCGTGGCGTGCAACACCGCGCCGGTGCCTAGGAACAGCAGGCTTTTCATGAACGCGTGATTCATGGCGTGATACATGACGGCAATCAGCGTGAGTGCCGCCGTCGCGCGCATGTCGGCGCCCGCGAACACGATGGCGAGGCCGAGGCCGGTAAACATGATGCCCATGTTTTCGATGGAGGAGTACGCCAGCAGACGTTTCATGTCGGTCTGTGCCGCGGCGAACACCACCCCGTAGAGCGCGCTGAACAGGCCGAGGGAGAGCGGCAACAGACCCCACCACCACAGCGGCAGGCCCAACAGGTCAAAACTCACCCGAATCATTCCGTACAAGGCTGTCTCGAGCATGATGCCGCTCATCAGCGCAGAAACGGGTGAGGGCGCGGCGGGATGTGCTTCCGGCAACCACACGTGCAAGGGCACGAGGCCTGCCTTCGTGCCAAATCCAATCAGCGCCAGACAGAAGGCAATGGTTGCCCCAGGGGAACCCAAGTGCGCGGCACGCATCGCATCGAACGTGAAATGCCAGCTGCCGCCTTGAAGAATGCCAAAGCTCAGGAGGATGGCGATCGCACCCAGGTGGGCCATCACCAGGTAGAGGAATCCGGCTTTGCGAATTTCGGCGATTTGGTGCTGCGTGGTGACCAAAAAATATGACGACAGGGCCATGGTCTCCCACGCCAGCATGAACGCATAGGCATCATCGGCGAGCAGCACGAAGCCCATGCTGGCGAGAAACATGTGGTACTGCAGACACATGAGACCGGGCGCGGTGCCTTCGCCGCGGCGGAAATAGCCCGCCGCAAAAATCGAAATGCCAGCGGATGCTGCGCCGAGCAAAACCAAAAACACGGCCGAGAGTCCGTCGAGACGGAGATGTGCAGGCAAGTCGGGCAGCCCGATTGGCAATACGAGCTGCTCGGCGGGGTGATTAAGCCCCGTGACGGCGACCGCCGCCAGCGCGGCGCCGAGCAATGCACCCAACGGAAACAGCGTCCGGCCCACGAGAGCAAGACTCGAGGGTCGCGCCAAGCCTGCGAGGCCCACCACGCACCACGCGCTCAGCAGCAGCACACATAGCGTCAATGGCGAGTTGAATCCGTAGCTCACGAGACATGGGTGTTTGCGGCCATGGGTGTTTTATTATAATCTCATGCACATTGACATGTCACTTGATGTGAGTCCCCTTGGCAACCGAAGACCGCACCGCCCGACTCACCGTGTTGATCGATCCGCGCAAGAAGGTGCTGTTCGAGCGGCTCTGCGCCGAAGAGGATGCGACACCGTCCCAGGTGGTGCGGCGCCTGATCCGACGCTACATTGAGGAGCGCATGGGAAAACCATGGGTCCCTACGGGGGATTCGCATGCTGCTACTCGCCGCCGCTCCGGCAGCGGAGCCTGAAGCGACGGATCTGTTTGCGTTGCCATGGGCTGCTCCTTATTCGACGCGGTAGGAGAATTCTCGGCGAAGCGTTCTATCAAACGACCGCTGGGACGTCTGTGCGCTATCGAACTCGGCGTGCTCGGTGAATGATCGTGGTGGCCAAGATGCGGTTGTGCGCCGCCGCCGGTGACGCTGGCTGTCACCGTGCCCCTTGCAGGCGCGGGGCAGCCAGCGCTGCCATCACTCCGCTGTGACGCGTGAACCCGTGAACCCGTGATTAAGCCGTAAATCGGCGTCGGCGGAACAACCCGAGTCATCCCTGTCGATGGGTTCCGATTCGTCGGTCTATGTGTTGGTCAAGGAGGAAACCCGGCGGAACACATATCGCATCCCGCTGCATACATGAGCCCCGCGGCGCCGGATTAACGCCGGGACGCGGTGATTTTGAAGGCGTCCGGCAGCTTCTCGATCCGCACACCCTGCAGGGATTGCAGAAATGCGGCAAAAGATTCGACATCGGCTACATCGAAAGCCCCGCTGATTGGCAGGCGGCGCAGCGCCGGGTCATCAATGGTGAAGGGAACTGCGTTATAGCGATTGAACTCCTCAGCGACCTCTCCCAACGGCCGCCGTTCGAATACGATTTTTCGTTCGAGCCACGCCATTGTCTCGCGTCGGTGGGCCGGCGCCGCAGCTTCCGGTAGCACTCCGTCGACGAGTTGCACCTCTTGGTCCGCGGCGACGCGTAGCGTACGCTGCGTGCCGGTATTCAGGGCGGATACCGCCACCTGGCCCTGCAGGACGGTGATCCGGGTCGAGGCGCGCATGCGATAGATATCGAATTCGGTGCCTACGGCCAACACTTCCGCGGCTCCGGCACGGACGTGAAAGGGTCTGCGAACATCGTGTGCGACAGCCACCCACAGTTGGCCGCGGTTGAGCTCCACCAGCCGACCGGCCGATGAATAATGCACTGTCACCGCTGTCTCGGAATCGAGGCGCAGGGTTGAACCGTCGGGCAATTGCCAAGTTCCCTGCTCACCACGGGCGGTCTGGTAAATGACCGGACGATCGCGCGAGGGTGCAGTGTGCATGACCCACAGCACGCCGATGCCCACCGTGCACAACACGCCGCATGCCGCAACGGCTTGCCAGAAGAAGCCGCGCGTGGGCCGACTCTGCGCGGTTGCCAGTGCGCTCACGCGAGTGTTAGGGAGCAGTTCCACGACGCCAACCGACGAGTCCTCGCGTGCCATCGCCGCCAACGCTGCCAACGGGATGCGGGGATGCTGGGTGACCTCGGGGAGGATGCGATCGAGCGCTGCGACCCCGAGGTATTCCTCGATATGGACCGGCGAGGATTTCAGCCAAGTAAGAAATGCCCCGCGCCCGCTCTCCGACAGCGGACCGCTCCGGTGGGCGATGTACCAGTCGGTTGCCAGCTCGGTGATGGCCGAACGAATCTGCTGTTCGGAGGTGTTCATGGTCATTTCAGTCCGGCCATACGGCGGCGGCAATGCGCCAGAGCGATTCCCAGATATTTCTGCACCATGTGCGGCGAAATATCGAGTTGCCGGGCGATCTCGTCATATTTCAATCCATGTTGGTATTTCATGTGGACAGTGGCCTGGCACTTGGGCGGCAGTTGGGCGAGGACTTTGCGCAATCGCGAGACTCGCGCGGCCAAGTCGAACATCTCTTCGAAGCCATCCGGCGCGGCATCAGCGTGGTCAGGCGGCCGGTCGGTTTCGGCTGAACTCGGCTGGCGGCGGTTGAGCACCGATTGTTCAAACACGAGGTTGCTGGCAACCGTGAATAGATATCCTTCCGGATTCTTGATGGCATCGGTGTCCTTGACTCGCAGCATGCGCAAATAAACTTCCTGGACCAGATCCGCGGTATCGTCTTTGGCCCTGACCCGCCGATAAAAGAACGCTTGCAGCGCTGCGCGATGGTGGACGAACAGCCGCTCGATCAACATTCTTTTTGCATCTGCCATGCGTTGTCCGGCCGTTGCCTGTGTGGGCCCTACTCACATAAGAGTGCCCCGTCCATCTTTCCGCTACCTCATTTGTTCCCGGATTGGGGATTGAGATATCCAAAGGCCGGGATGCTGCGGTGCACCAGTCTTGGAATGTGCGGATTTCAATCAGCGCCTGTTTGCCGCGAAATGAAGGTAGCGGAAATTCGCGCCATTCACTCTTGGTACGGATAGGGGGACGATTGATCATCGCGCATGGTGTACCAATGAGGCGACGACGATGATGTTCAAGTGGAAACGGCCGACTAAATCGCCAGAGGCGAGGCAATCTGCGGCTCCCTGTGCGCCGTGCAGCCCCTGGCACGCGGTGTCGATCGTGAGCAGCACCACCTGTTGCCCGGAGGCGCTCGCTCTCCTGGGGACGCGCTTCTTATCGAAAGAAGCGCTGCAGCTGCCGCTCAAGACTTGCACGATGAGCGCCGAATGCCGATGTGCGTATCGGCATCACGACGACCGGCGCAGCTTCTCGCGACGGACTCAAGATCCCTGGACCGCCGGTCTCGGTGGCTACCGCGGACAGGAGCGTCGGAAGGGAGGCCGGCGCGCGACGGATCTTAAATGAGCGGTGCATGCGCGTCGCCCCAATAACTCACCCCATCGTCCAAATACATTAGGAGGAGTCAATCATGTCTCGGAAAAGATGGTCTTTGCGAACCGCTTCCATTGTCCTGTTACTCACCGGCGCGGCCAGTACCGTGTACGCCGATGATGCCGGCAACGAATGTCAGAACCTGCCGGGCTACAGCGCACTTCAAGCTGCGCTCGCTGCAGCGACGGCTGCTGAGAGCAGCGGATTGAACAACCAGTTTTGGGCGACCATCGTGGACCGCGACGGCGTCGTGTGCGCGGTGGCATTTTCGGGCATTAATCGCGGCGCCCAATGGCCCGGCAGCCGCGTGATTTCGGCGCAGAAGGCGAACACCGCGAATGCATTCAGTTTGGATGCATCCTCGAACAGCAATGGCTCGGGACAGCCCAACGGCTTGGCGTTGTCGACCGCGAACTTGTACTCGGCCGTGCAGCCGGGCGGCAGCTTGTTCGGCTTGCAAGCAAGCAACCCCGTCGATACGGAAGTGGCCTACAAAAAGCCGTCTGCGAGTTACGGCACAGCGAACGATCCGATGGTGGGGCATAAGATCGGCGGGGTGAACGTATTCGGCGGCGGGCTGGCGCTCTATGAAAAGGGCGAGAAAGTCATTGGTGCGGTGGGGGTGAGCGGAGACACATCCTGCGCCGACCATGACGTCGCCTGGCGAGTGAGGCACGGTCTGGGGCTGGATCACTTGGGAGCAGTGGGCGGAGTGTCGGGCGACACGACTCATCCGGACAACATCATCTACGACATTACGCCGAATCCCGATGGCGGCACGGGCATCAGCGCAGGTGGATTCGGTCACCCCAAATGCATCAACACCGGCGACCAGACCAAACTGCCGGTGGTCAGACCGTGAAGCAGCCGAGCGTCAAGAATTCATGGAAGGTCTACACGATCCGCATAAAACGCGAGATAGTTCTTGATTGACGTGACCGACTCATAAGGCTCTTCGTACGTCCACGCGACATTCGGTCGGCCCTCGACGGCGCTGTAGTACGCGCATTCGCCTTTGTAGGGGCAGTAGGTCGTGTGCTCGGATCTCTCAAGCGTCGACATATCGACGTCGCTGCGCGGGATGTATTGAACCGGTCCGTAGCTCGCTTCCACCAAAGTCAACGCGTTCCGCGTATCCGCAACGATTTGCCCCGCGATTTTTACCACCAGCCGTTGCGGATTCGGAGTGATGGTAATGGGTGATCTGCACCTGGAATCTTTCGCGCCTTGCTCGCCATCATTTCTCCAGGCATCGTGAATGTTACCGGCCAAGCGCATAGGCTAGCACCAATGATGTCTATGCTCTTGTATGCCCTCGCGGCCATGCTGATATTGGTGGGGCTTGCAGGCGCAATCGTGCCCGCTGTGCCGGGCATTCCGTTGATCTTCGGCGGAATTTGGCTGACTGCCGGTGTGGATCATTACCAGCACCTCGGCCCAGGGTGGCTGGTGGGGATCGCGGTCATCGGCAC
>CAAGKR010162906.1_pt1 | contig 11669 bp, 13 predicted proteins | sample 2556971 | NCBI WGS metagenome assembly CAAGKR01 (sample SAMEA5207829, study PRJEB30636) | soil metagenome | biome: forest; feature: boreal; material: soil | place: USA | collected 2011-09 | depth 1 m
CTTCGGCTTGGCAGGCTGCTGATTCTGTGGGGCGGTCTGCGCCTCCGCCTGCAAGGCCAGGAGTGCTGCCAGCGCGATCGCTGCGAGTCGAGTCATAAAGAATCGTGATCCAGAAGAGCGCTGCGTGAGTGAGACGCGCGAGCCATGGATGAGGTCACGGCCCGACCAGAACACCTCTGAAGCGCCGTGCATTCTAGCAGTGAACCCTACGCGTAGGTCGCTTTCCCGCCGCCAAACGACCAGTTCTCCTTCGCCACTTCAATGAGTGAGACGACGACGTCGTCGGGACGGACATCGGCGGCGGTCCCAAGCTGCGATGCGATCGCGGCGTACAGGCTCTTCTTTACCTCCACGGTTCGTCCTACGTTCAAAGTGATCTCCACGATGATCAGGGCGTCCGAACGATTTACACTTCCGTAACTCGGATGGGCGATCAATCGGTCGCCATCGAGCTGCTCGATGATGTGGAAGCGATCGTCCGGCGGGACGTTCGCGGTCGTCACCAGCGCCTGATGCACCGCATCCGAGACGCTGCGGAGATATTCGGGAGACTTCCCTTTGCGAAGGTAGATCTTGACCAGCGGCATGGCGGCGCATTGTAGCGGCAGCGTCTTTGCTTCGCTGGAAACTTATGCCACGACTCCTGGCCGCGATCGTCCTGCTCTCCTGATCGCTGCTGCCGGCAGCGTGCCGGGCGCGAACGGGACGTTCTTTCGCTCGGATATTTCGATCGTCAATGATCGTGGGCAGGATCAACTCGTTTCGCTCCAATGGCTGCCGCAACGAGATGTGCGAGGCGCCTTGCGGGCAGCCGTTCTCCAGATCGTCGTCGAGCCGGAAGCAGGCATCGACCCGCGCCTCTGGGGGCAGCCTACGGGTCGTCAGTCGACAACGTCACCGGTGATCGCTGGTCCTCGCTGGCCTTCCCGCTGTTGACGCCGTAACGGTGACCGCGTCACGACGTCCCGCCGGCGGAGATGCATATTAGTCGGTGCACCTGATTGGGTCCGGTGCACCCAAACAATGGAACGGCTGGACGCCTTGATGCAGGCGGACGTCCTCGAACTCTGCGGCAACGCCCGGGAAGCGGCGCGGCTGCGTGAGCAATCGATTGTCGGCGCGTCGGAGAACGATGTGATCTGCTACGCCTACACGCTGCTGTGGCGAAATGTGACGGAGGGCGCGATCGAGTTGCTCGAAGAGAATGTCGCGCTGCATCCCGACTCGTGGAACGCGCACGACACTCTCGCCGAGGCGCATGCTCAGAACGGAGACGGGGCGCCTTTCTCCGGATCGCGATCAGTACGCCTGCATCATGGGGAGGATCGCAGAGCTGCAGGGGGAGATCACGTGTAGAAGCCGACTTGAGTCGGCCTGTGCCGGCCAGAGGGCCGGCACCCACACACTCAGTTCGTGATCAGATCGAGGTCCTTGGGCGCGGCGATGAGGACAACCTCGTCGCCGTTCATCGTGAAGTCGATCCGCTCCGGCACGTTGTCTTTGTGCCGGATCATGTATTCGGACAGCTCGTCTTCGATGTGACGCTGAATGGCGCGGCGCAGCGGACGCGCACCGGAGTTTGATTCCTCTTCAGCCTTCTTGAGCAGCCAGTCGACGACCGTGTCGTCCACCGCGATATGCAGGTTGCGATGGATCAGCGCTAGATTGACGTCATCGACGAGCAGCCTGCAGATGTGCCGCAGCTCGGTCTGCGAGAGCGGATTGAAGACGATGATGTCGTCGATGCGGTTGATGAACTCCGGCGAGAACTCACGCTTGAGCTCCTGATGAATGAGTAGTTCCGCGCTCTTCTGATCGCCTTCCAGCGTCTTCTCGTGGAATCCCATTTGACCCTTCGTCGCCAGGAAGCGTGTGCCGAGGTTCGACGTCATGATGATGAGCGTGTTGCGGAAGTCGACCTGATTCCCCAGCGAGTCCGTGAGGATTCCATCTTCCAGAATCTGGAGCAGGATGTTGGCGATGTCGGGATGCGCCTTCTCGATCTCGTCGAGCAGCACAACGGAGTACGGATTGCGGCGCACGCGCTCCGTGAGCTGTCCGCCTTCCTCGTGACCGACATAACCCGGAGGCGATCCGATCAGCTTCGATACGGCGTGCTTCTCCATGTACTCCGACATGTCGAAGCGGACCAGGTGCTTCATCGATCCGAAGAGGAACTCGGCGAGGCGACGCGCCACTTCGGTTTTGCCCACGCCCGATGATCCGAGGAAGATGAACGATCCCATCGGACGATTCGGTGATGCCACGCCGAGGCGCGAGCGGCGGATGGCGCGCGAGATGGCGCGAATGGCCTTGTCCTGACCGACGATCCGTCGCATCAGGCTCTCTTCCATGTTGATCAGCTTCGCCGCTTCGTCGGCTTCGATCGAAGTGACCGGGATGTCGGTCCAGGAGCTGATGATCTCCTCGACGTCCTTCTTCGTCACTTCCATCAGCTCTTCGCCGATGTTTTCGCGCTCGTGCTTGAAGCGCTCGACTTCTTCCTTCAGCTCGATCTCTCGCTCGCGCAGGAAGACGGCTTTCTCGAAGTCTTTATCCGAGATCGCCTTCTTCATCTCTTTGACGATCGAGCGGATCTCGGACTCGAGCCGGCGGAGGTTCTGAGTATCGGCCACGCGGCGCAGTTTCACCTTCGCGCCCGCCTCGTCGAGGATGTCGATCGCCTTGTCGGGGAAGAAGCGATCGGTGATGTATCGGTTCGACTGATAGACAGCCGAGCGGATGGCGTGATCGGAGTACTTCACTTTGTGGAACGCCTCGTAGCGCTCCTTCACGCCCTCGAGAATCTGCAGCGTCTCATCCTCGGTCGGCGGATTCACCGTGATCGCCTGGAAGCGGCGCAGCAGCGAGCGATCCTTTTCGATGTAACGGCGATATTCCCGAATGGTTGTCGCCCCGACGCAGGAGATCTCGCCGCGCGACAACGCCGGCTTGAGAATGTTCGCCGCATCGAGCGAGCCTTCCGCCGATCCCGCTCCGATCAATGAGTGGATCTCGTCGATGAAGATGATGATGTCGGGATTCTCTTTCAGCTCTTTGATGATCCCTTTGAGCCGCTCTTCGAACTGGCCGCGGTACTTCGTTCCGGCGACGATGAGCGACAGATCGAGCGAGAGGATCCGCTTGTTGGCGATGAAGAGCGGCACGTTGCCGTCGACGATGCGCTGCGCCAGTCCTTCGACAATGGCTGTCTTACCCACGCCCGGCTCGCCAAGGAGAATCGGATTGTTCTTCGTGCGACGGGAGAGGATCTGGATGATCCGCTCCACTTCTTTCTCCCGGCCGATCAGCGGATCGAACTGCGCCTGATGCGCCATCTGCGTCAGGTCGCGCGCGTATTCGGCGAGGAAGGGCAGTTCTTTCTTCTGCTTGTCCGCCTCGCGCTCTTTCAGAATGGAGATCGTCTCCTCGCGCACGCCGTAGACGTTGAGGCCCTTCGAAGTGAGGATGCGCGCGGCGGTCGATGATTCGACGCGCAGGATTCCGATCAGCAGATGCTCCGTGCCGACGTACTGATGAAGCATCGACTCCGCTTCATGCGCGGCGTACGCGAGAATCTTCTTCGATTCTTCCGACAGCGGAAGTTCAGCGGAAGAAGAAATGCGATCGACGAACAGGCGATCGCCTTCTACTTCGCGACGGATCTGTTCGGGCTTGACGTTGAAGCGGGAGAAGATCTCCTTGATGATCTCTTCCCCTTCGCGAAGCACGCCGAGGAGGATGTGCTCGGACTCGATGACCCGCGAGCCGAGCTTCGATGCTTCATAGCGGGCGAAGAAGAGTGCCCGGCGTGCTTTCTCGTTGTATTTCTCGAACATGACCTATTTTGTCGCTGCTTCAACCCCCCGCTTCATCTCAAACACCCGATCACAGCGTGATGCAAGATCATGGTTGTGAGTAACTATAACCGAGGTGAGGCCTCGCTTCGAATGGCACTCACGGATCAGATCGAAAACACGTGCGCTCGATTCGAGGTCGAGATTGCCGGTCGGCTCGTCGGCGAGGAAGAGCTGCGGGTCGGTCAGCAGGGCGCGGGCGATGGCCACTCGCTGTTGTTCTCCGCCTGATAGTTGATTCGGAAAGTGTCGGCCTCTGGCTTCCAGTCCGAGCTCGGAGAGCAGCTCAGCAGCCTTCTTCAACGCCACACCCGTGTTGATTCTTCCGATCCATCCAGGCATTGCGACGTTCTCTACCGCGGTGAATTCGGGCAGCAGATGGTGAAACTGAAACACGAATCCGACGTTGCGATTGCGGAAGCGCGCAAGATCGTCGTTGGACATGGCGGTGACCTCGCGATCGGCAACGCGAATGCTCCCTGCGTCGGGGCGATCGAGACCGCCGATCAGATGGAGAAGCGTCGATTTGCCGATTCCTGAGGGGCCGACAATGGCGAGCATCTCGCCGCGCTCGACGTCGAGATTCAAATTTTCGAATACCTGAACCGGCACCGCCGCGTTGCGGTAGGTTTTGGAAAGCGCGTGCGCCTGGAGGAATGGCATCCGGCGCGGATTATCGCCTACTCAACTGATTCATCCGCTTCTTCAGCACGGGCTTCGATCGCCAGTCGAGCGCGATGTGCACGGCGCGCCTTTCTTCGAGGATTCCGACGGACACCGGAAAATCGAAGCGCCGTAACTTGTGTGGCGCAGACAATCTTGCCTGCGCCACACTACGGGCCGCGAATCGCGCGGCCGCGGAAGAATGTGCGTGAGGAGAATGCGGAGATTGCCCAGCATTACCCGGGCAATCTGACGCCCGTCGTCATCATCATTATTGCCGCGCACGAACGTGACGGGAGCGATCTCTTCGAGCGCAGCGATCACGGAATCGTGGCCGATATCGCCGGCATGAAGGATGTGATCGACGCCTCGGAGCGCGGCAAGAGCCTCGGGACGAATCAGGCCGTGGGTGTCGGCAATGACACCGATTCGAGGCGAGCGGCGAGCGGCGATCAGCGCGCGGGCATCTCCTGCTCGCCGCTCGCTGCTCGCTCATGCCCAGATCGAGGCTCGCTTCGCCCAGCTCGTGTCGCGATATCGATCCTTGAATGCCTGAGCCGTTGCCTTCAGTGCGCTGGCGTCGTTACTCGCCTTGTAGCGCGACACTCCGGCCCAATACATCGCCTCGGCTGCCGCCTCGGTGTTGGGAGTCTTCTCCACGACATCGCGGAACTGCCGCTCGGCGTCCTGAAAATTGTTGTTCGCGAAGTGTGCGTGCCCCAATCCGAGCTGCAACTGGCCGAGGAAATCGTCGGCAGGCAGAAAACCCTCGATGCGATGGCGCTCTTTGCCGTTCGAATCGAGGATGAGAACCGTCGGCGTCCACTGCATGCCGAATCGCTCCATGGCCTCGGGATGTTTCTTCACGTGGAGACGCACGGCGATGAAGTTGTTGGAAACGAACGCATCCACTCGGGGTTCGGGATAGACCTCGGCTTCCAGCCGAGCACATCCCCCTCACATCGGTGCGGCGGTGAAATCCAGCAGCAGCGGCTTGCGCGACTTCTTCGCCTGCGCCAGCGCTTGATCGACATCATCGGTCCAGGAAATGGCCATGAACGGACCTCCTGTCCGAATAACGAAGCAAGATCCGATCCGGTCAACCGCGCTCGCGTTGGGCGATGGCGACCTCGAACGAAACGCGGATCATCCGCCGCGTCTCAGGGTCGGCCACCTGGTACGTCTTGCAGAATTCGTCGAGATCGGCGTCGTCTTCGGGGTCGATCATCGTGAAGCCTTCGCGCGGCTGTTTGGGATCGTTGACACGACGCTTCGTCCACTTTCCACTGGTCAGCGTGCACTCGACGTATGAGACGGGCCGGATTTCCGCCGACGCTTCGATCTCTTCGATCTCGTCTTCATCTTCGCGAAGAAACGGAACGGGCTCGTCGAGCGAGAACATTGGGGGCGGAGCGACGGGCGGCATGGGCGGGGGAGTGGGTGTGCGGACGGGTGCAGGTTTCGGCGCTGGCTTCTGCACAGGCGCTGGCTTTTGCTGAGGCGGCGCCGGTTTTTGCGGCGACGCAGGAGCTTTCTGCCGCGACGGAGCTTTTGGCTGCTGCGGCTCAGGTGCAGCTTCCTCGGGTTCGGATGCAGCGAAGGGCTGCGCGAGACCCTTCATGATTTTTTTCAGCGCGTCAGGCGCTTCATCGAGGGTCGTGCCGAACTGAATCGCCGATTCGTACGCCGGCTTTCCGCCGATCGGCTTCATCGTTGTTCGCGCCACTTTTCCCTTGAGCTTGATCTTTTCGCCGCGCCATTGAAATTGCAGGGTCGCTGTCGAGCCCATCATCACTCGGCCGAAATGCTGAACGCGGCAGTTGAGGAGACTGAGTTCGATGATCTGCGCGTCGACGTCGACGAGTGTCGCTTTGATCGGCTCTTTCAGTTCGACACGCTCGGCGAGCCGGTTCTGATCTTCCGCCACGGCGCCCATTGTACGAGGCGGATGCGGTAACCTTTTCACCCATGCGTCACATCCTGCTGGTCCTCCTTGTCGTGATGCCCGCGGCCGCGGCAGACAGTCCTGACGTTCAGGCCGCAAGAGCGGTCTTCGAAGCGAACATCAGCGCGATCCGGCAGAAAAATCTCGACGCCTATCTGTCGTACTACCTGCATTCGCCGGCTCTGGTCCGCGGCGGTCCCACCGGCTTCTCCACCGGCTATGACGACTTCGCCAAGGCGCGCGGACCGTGGCCCGACAGCATCGAGGCCGGCGATCTTCATCTGACGCCGATTCAGCCGGGCGTCGTGTATGGAACGTATCGGTACCGCGTGCGTTACGGCGCCGACGAACACACCGGAATCTCTGAGCGATTGTTCCTCAGCACAGCGGACGGCTGGAAGATCGCCGTCACCGGCGCGATCGACGCGCCGTCCGGCACGCCCGCCCCGCCGCGCGCTCTCGTTGGCGGCACATTGATCGACGGACGTGGAGGCGCGCCGCTGACGAACGCGAACGTCATTGTGCGCGACGGCAAGATCGATTGCGCCGGCACGGCTGCGCAGTGTCCGGTACCGGAAGGCGTCGATGTAACCAACGTGCGCGGCACGTGGATCACGCCAGGACTGATCGATGCCCACGTTCACTTCTCGCAGACCGGGTGGGCGGACGGGCGGCCGGATTCCATCGACGTGCGTGCCCAGCATCCGTACGAGCAAGTCGAGGCGGATCTGAAGTCCAGTCCCGATCGCTTCGGGCGTTCGTACGTTTGTTCCGGCGTCACGTCCGTCTTCGACGTCGGCGGATATCCGTGGACGCTCCAGTTGCACGACAAATTCGAGAACGACACGCGCGTGCCGCATGTCGTGGCTGCCGGTCCGCTGCTTTCGACGCTCGATCACTGGCTCAACCTCGCGGCTGAGCGGCAATTCGTCGTGCTCAAGGACGAGCAGTCCGCGCGCACCGGTGTTCGCTACCTCGCGTCGCAGGGCAGCAAGGCGGTGAAAGTCTGGTACATCGTGCGGCCGCCCGACTTGACCGTCGAGGCGTCCGCGGCCGCTGTGATGGCCGCCGGCGACGAAGCACGCAAGCTGAAGCTGCCGCTGATCGTCCACGCGACCGGCCTTGCCGAAGCGAAAGCCTCGCTCCGAGCGGGAGCGAATGTGCTCGTGCACAGCGTCGAAGATGTTCCGGTCGATCAGGAGTTTCTCGATCTTGCGAAGCGCAACGGAACGATCGTCATCCCCACGCTGACCGTACTGGATGGCTACGTTCGAATGTTTCGCGGCGTCGTTGATCGAAAGGCGCCGGTGGTCGACGACCCGAACGGCTGCGTCGATCGGCAGACATTGGCCAAAGTCGCGGAGACCGCCACACTCGATGCGTCGCTTGTCCCTGCGGATCGCATGGCCGCTCGCCAGCAACGCGCGGAGCGCTTTACGCAAGTCACTCGCGCCAACCTCAAGACACTGGTCAATGCCGGCATCCCTATCGCCACCGGCACCGACGCCGGAAATCCTCTGACTTTGCACGGTCCGGCCATCTACGCCGAGATGGAAGCGATGCAGGCGTCGGGCATGACGCCGATGCAGGTCATCGTGGCATCCACGGCAACGGCGTCCCGCGCCATGGGCCTCGACAAGCAGGTCGGGACGGTCGAGAAAGGCAAGGATGCGGATCTCGTGATCGTCGGAGGCGATCCATCCGTCGACGTGGCGAACTTCCGCAGGATACGGTACGTTGTTCGCTCTGGCGTCATTCGCGACATGACCGATTTGCACGCGCTCGCTCAACCACAACCATGACCGACGAACACGACGAAGAGTCACGCGAAGACTTCGAATTCTTCAGCAACGAATACGCGCAGGCGCTGCAAGCCTTCAAAGCGATCGAGGATCAGTCCACCACTCTCATGCTCCTGGGCGTCGCCGATGATCTGCGCGGCTTCGTCGATCAATTCATTGACATGTCGTCGCGCACGAAGCGTCTGGCCGAAGAGAAGCAGCAACCGCATTTCGCCGAGTGGTTCGCCGAGTTGGTCGAGAAGGCCGAGGCGCTGCGCGGGGCGATTCCGCAACGATGATTCTGATGGCAATCGCAGTCAGCACTGCTTTGGACCAGCGCATCGACGAGGCGGCAAAGAGAGTCGAGCCGAAGGTCATCGACTGTCGCCGCGACATCCATCAGCATCCTGAGCTCGGGAATCGCGAGTTCCGGACGTCGAAGCTCGTTGCCGAGCGCCTGCGCCAGCTGGGAATCGAAGTGAAAACGCCGATCGCGCACACCGGCGTGATCGGATTGCTTCGCGGCGGGAAACCGGGACGCGTCGTCGCGTTGCGCGCCGACATGGATGCATTGCCCGTCGTCGAACAGGTCGACGTTCCGTTCAAGTCAACGGTGCGCACCACGTACAACGGTCAGGAAGTCGGCGTGATGCACGCCTGCGGACACGACGCCCATGTCGCCATCCTCCTCGGCGTCGCGGAAGTGTTGTCCGGCATCCGCCAGGAATTGCCCGGCACAGTCGTCTTTCTCTTTCAGCCGGCGGAAGAGGGTGCGCCGCAGGGTGAAGAAGGCGGAGCCGCGCTAATGGTGAAGGAAGGCGCGCTCGACAATCCGAAGGTCGACGCCGTCTTCGGACTGCACGTCACGTCGCGTTATCCGGTCGGTCAGATCGCGTATCGGCCCGGTGCGGAGCTGGCAGCGGTCGATTCGTTCCGGATCAAGGTCCGCGGGAAGCAGACGCATGGCGCGTATCCGTGGCTCGGCGTCGACCCGATCGTCACCGCGTCGCAGATCGTGCTCGCCCTGCAGACGATCCCCAGCCGTCAGCTCGACGTGTCGCTCGCTCCCGCCATCGTCACCGTCAGCGCCATCCACGGCGGCGTGCGCAACAACATCATCCCCGACGAAGTGGAGATGATCGGAACGATCCGCTCGCTCGATGCGAAGATGCGCGACGAGATTCACAAACGCATCAAGCGGACGGCGCAGGGCATCGCGGAAAGCGCCGGTGCGACCGCCGAGGTCACGATCGAGAACGGATATCCGATCACGTACAACGATCCGGCGTTGACCGATCGCATGGTTCCGACGCTGCGACGCCTGACGAAGGACGTGCAGGTCGTCAATCCGACCCTCGGCGCGGAGGACTTCTCCTTCTATCAGCAGAAAGTACCGGGACTCTTCTTCTGGCTCGGCACGCGGCCGGCGAATCAGACGGCGGAGCAGGCCGCGTCGAACCACTCGCCGCTGTTTTACGTCGACGAAAGCGGATTGGAGCTCGGCGTGCGGGCGCTGGCGCATGTGGCGGTGGACTATTTGAGCGAGGCCCGAATCCGTCCCCAGTAATCGGCGCCGCCCAGCCACTGCCCACCGTCGATCACGAACGCCTCGCCCGTCACGAATGAGGCGTAGTCGGACAATAGATATGTCGCAGCATTCGCGACCTCGTCGAGCGTCGCGAAGCGGCGAAGGGGAATCGTGCGGCGAATCCCTTCTTCGATGGCAGGATCGGGGAACAGTCGGGCGGATGCGCCTTCGGTGTGCACGGGGCCGGGAGCGATCGCGTTGACGCGGATCTTGTGTCGGGCCCACTCGACCGCCAGCGTGCGGGTCATCGCCAGTACACCCGCTTTCGCGCTCGCCGAATGCACGACGCCCGGTGCGCCGGTCCAGGCGTAGTTTGCGATCACGTTCAGCATCACGCCGCCCTTCTTCGATTCGATCATCCGCTTGCCCACAGCGCTCGTGCAGTAGAAGGTGCCGTTCAGGACGATTCCGATCACGGAGTTCCACCCGTTCACAGTGAGTTGATCGGACGGCACGATGAAGTTGCCCGCGGCGTTGTTGACGAGAAAATCGACCGCGCCGAACTTCGCGGCCATCGCCTCGACTGATTCGGCGTCGCGAACGTCGAGGATGTGAAACTCCGCCTTTCCACCGGCGGCGCGAATCTGCTCCACCGCCGGCGCGAGATGCTCCTCCTTGCGGCTGGCCAGAATGACCTCCGCGCCGAGGCGGGCAAGCTCGCGGGCGATGGCGAAGCCGATGCCCGTGCCTCCGCCGGTGATGATGCCGCGTCGATTCTCGAACGTCTTCTCCGGAAGCATCGGCGGATCATATGCGACGTCCTATAATCGCAACGATGCGCCTGGCGGCCATCGTCGCGATTCTTTTCGGGATTGCCTGTTCGCCGGCGCCACACGATGCGAAGCCGGTCAGCGAGCGTGGAGAGAAGCTCTACACATTGAAAGGGACGATCGTGGGCCGCGACACCTCGGAAAACACACTGCACGTCGATCATGAGGCGGTGCCTGGCGTCATGGACGCGATGACGATGGACTACAGCGTCCGCGGAGCTGCTGTAGCGAATCTTCCGCCCGATAAGAGTCGGATCGAAGCGAAGCTGCACGTCGCCGACGACCGCTACTGGCTCAGCGACATCAGGAAAGTGCAGTGAGCGAGCGACTCCACCTGACCAAGCCGATCGACGGATGGTTCGGCGACTTTCTCGTGACGCTGATCGAAGTCAACGCCGGCGGAGCGACCGCGCTGCACGGCGACGTGATTCCTGACGGTGCCCGGGCGCTGCTGCGATTTCCGTGGCGCGGCGTAGAGCTGGAGGTCACGGCCGAAATTGCCGGCGGATTCGATGGACGTTCGACGCTCCGCTTCGTGGAAGAAAGCGCGGACCTGCGAAAAGCAATCAACGCATCAGGCGACGAGCTGCTCCGCGCACAAGAGGCGAATCTGCGCGGCGAGCGCGAGAAGAATGTCATCGGTGAAGAAACTCTGACTTCCGCATCGCTCGGCGCACGCGCCCTTCGTGGCTACATCGTATTCCGGCTCACTTCCGAGGGATGGCAGCAGACGCGGTCGCTGCTGCCGGAGCAACCGGAAGATGGATTCACGGTCTCCGCGGATGAGCCGCAGGAACAGATCGACATGCTCTGCCGCACGTACGAGTCGGGCGATGCGGAGACTCAGAGGATGATGCGGAGCATCGCGGAGCTGAGCACTCGGCGGTGAGTCGCGCCCGAATCCTCGCAGCGACGGCGCTGCTGCTTCTCGCTTGCCATCCTCAACCGGAGTTTTCGCACGCCTCCGTCGTGCTGATCTCCGTCGACACGCTGCGATCCGATCATCTGCCGGCCTACGGATATCGCGGCGTGCAGACGCCGAATCTCGATGCGTTTCGCCGCGAC